>Ga0209415_10014589_pt1 | contig 12824 bp, 15 predicted proteins | sample PeaSoiSIISIP2007_FD_187696 | JGI IMG/M metagenome (GOLD analysis project Ga0209415, IMG submission 187696) | Peat soil microbial communities from Weissenstadt, Germany - SII-SIP-2007 (SPAdes) (version 2) | ecosystem: Environmental > Terrestrial > Soil > Wetlands > Peat | place: Germany...
TCCGGCTCGCAGGCCCCAGGTTCTGGTGTCGCGGGGGCCGCCGCGGGCGGCCAACAGCTCGGGGAGGAGCTGTTCCACCGCCAGTTGCAGGTGGTCGGGCTCCCGGAAAAAGTAGGTCTCGTTGACGGTCAACAGTTCCACCAGGGCGCTAAGCTCGCCCCGGTCGCGCAACAAAAGCGCGTAATACTCCTTCGGGTCGCGCATCCTGCGGGCGGTCATCCGCGCCCTGAGCGCCGCCAGAAGCGTCTGTTCCCGCCCGAGCTCCAAAACGAACCCGCAGGTGTCGAGGATCAGTTCCTTGAAGGGGGCAAGCGCCTTGTCGTTTCTGAAATGCGGCATCCAAAGGCCCCGCTAGCCTGCGACCCGGGCCATAAGCTCGGCGGGTATGTCGGACAAGGGGAGTATTTGCTCCACGCAGCCACGCTCCGCGGCCACCCGGTTCATGCCGTAGATCACCGAACTCTTGGCGTCCTGCCCAAGGGTCAGCCCCCCCCCCCGGCGGATCGCCTGCATGCCGGCCACGCCGTCGTCCCCCATGCCGCTTAAGATCACCCCGACGGCGCGCTCACGGTAGGAAACCGCCACCGAGTCGAGCAGCGTGTTGCAGGAGGGATGGTAGAGGAGCTTGGCGTCCCCCTCCCCCAGGGTCACCGTCCCCTGCGGGGTGACCCGCATGGCGTGCTCGGCCGGGTTCACGTACACCGTCCCCGCGGTAAGCGTGTCGCCCTGCGCCGCCACCACCACCGACAGGGGAGTGGTGCCGTTCAGCCACTCGGCCATGCCGCGGGTGAAGCCCTCGGCGATGTGCTGGCAGATCACGATCGGCGCGGGGAAGGAGGCGGGGAGGCGCGACAGGATGTGGCTGATCGCCTGGGGACCGCCGGTGGAGGCGGCGATGGCGACGAGCCTTTTGCCGCTGCCCGCCGCCGGGGAAAAAGCCGGGGGGGCGGCGGGTTGCGGGCGGCCGTGCCTGCCGCTCACCGCCAGGTGGGCGGCGACGTCCACCCGGGCCAGCACCCGGATCTTCTGCACCAGCTTCTGCATGTTCTGCGGGGAGATGTCCGGCTTCTCGATGACGTCCAGCGCCCCCTTGGAGACGGCGGCAAAGGCGGTGCGCACCCCGGTGAGCGCCGTCACCGCCAGGATCGGCACGGGCCGGCGGGCGATGATGCGCTCGATCGCCTCAAGCCCCCCCATCACCGGCATCTCGATGTCCATGGTGACGATGTCCGGATTGAGTTCCTCCACCCGCTCGACGGCCTCGGCGCCGTTCTCGGCCTCGCCGACCACCTCGATGCCGTGCGACTCCAGGATGGCGCGGATCATCTCCCGCACCATGGCGCTGTCGTCCACCACCAGCACCCGGATATGTCTGGCGCTTTTCCTCATCATCGGCTAGAGCTGTTCACCGGGAACCGCCCCTTCACCCAGGGCGCTGACCAGCGAGCGGAGCTGGTCGGAGAGCTGGGCGAGTTCGCAGGTCGCGGCGCTCGCCTGGTTGATCGACTCGGTGGAGAAGCGCACCCCCTGCTCGATGTCCTTCAAGGCCAGCACCACCTGGCTGGAGGCGATCTGCTGCTGCTGGGTGGAAAGCGAGATCTGGCGGGCAGCCGAGGTGGTCTCGTCCACCCCGTCCACGCTCTCGATCAGCATCACCACCGTGTGCGAGGCGTATTCCTGCCCTTCCTGGATCAGCTGGGAGCTCTTCTCCGAGGACATCACCAGCCGGTTGACCGCGTCCAGGATCTCGGTGATCTTCCCCTCGATCTCGGCGGTCGACTCCACCACCGAATCGGCGAGCCTGCGGATCTCCACCGCCACCACGCCGAAGCGCTTGCCCGCCTCGCCGGCGCTCGCCGCCTCGAGGGCTGCGTTGAAGGCGATCAGCTTGGTCTGGTTGGCGATGTTGTTGATGATCTCCATCACCTTGTTGATTTCCTTCGACTTCTTCCCCAATTCCACGATCTCGGTCAGGTTCGCCTGGATGTTGTCGGAGATGTCGTTCACCTTGAAGGTCAGGTTCTCCACCTCGGCCGCCCCGTTCTTGGTGTCGTCCAGCGTCTTGTCGGCCCGCTCCACCACCCCCTGGCTGTGCTGGGCGATCTGGCTCGCCGTGGAGGTGAACTCCTCCATGGTGGAGGAGATCTCCACCACCGAGGAGGAGAGCTGGGTGGCGAAGCCCGACTGCTGCTCCAGGGTGCTGGCGATGGCGCCCGCGTGGCTGTGGATCCTGTGGGTGATGCCGGCCACCTCGCCGATGAGCGGGAACAGGAACCGGTTGGTCATGACGGCTCCGATGCCGGAGAAGACTGCGGCCAGGATCACGGCCATCAGCACGATCGCCCCGCTCCCCGCCTCAGACGGCCGGGCGAGGACGAAACAGGTGGTAAAGGCGATCCCCAGCGTCACGGTGAGCACGTTGATCAGGACGAACTTGGTGGTCAGTTTCATGCAGAGCCTCCTTCTGCTATCTTAAGCGTCATTGCTTACGTTTCCGAAAGGTCGTTGTTTCATGAGAAGATCAAGATCGAGGAGCAGCACGAGCGCGCCGGCGCGCGGCAGCACCCCCCAGATCCCGCGTTTGAGCGCCAGCGGCTCCAAAAGCGCCGGGAGCGGCCGGATCTCCTCCAGTCCCACCTCGGCGATCTGTTCCAGCGCGTCGATCACCACCCGGCGCTCTCCCTCCCCTTTCAGGGTGAGTACCGTCGGCTCCCGGTAGCTGACCGGGCTCGGGTAGCCGAGCGCCAGGTCCAGCCGGAAGGCTCCCTCCTCCGCCGCCCCGACCGCGCTCAGCGCCTCGGCATGGTCCGCGTCGCAGGCGAAGCGCACCCCTCCCAGGCTGAAAAAGAGCAGGGTCAGGCGGATACCCTCGCTCACAGCGAGACCTTGGCCGGCAGCCGCCCCACGTCCAAAAGGGAGATGGTCCGCCCCTTGAGGGTGATGGTGCCGGTCACCAGCTCGCGCACCGCCCCCTCCAGGGTGGCAAGCGGCGGCCCCACGGCGGAGACCGGGACGTCGATCACGTCCTCGATGGCGTCGATCATCACCCCGGAGCGGAACTCCCCCTTCACCGCCATGGCGATCAGGCCGCTGAAGGGTCGGTCCCGCGTTTCGCCCAGGAAGTGCCCGACGTCGATCACCGACTCGATGTCGCCGCGTACGTTGATCAGCCCCGGCAGGTAGTCGGGAAGGCCGGGAACCCAGCAGATCTCGCAGGAAGGGAGCACCTCGCGCACTTCGGAGCCCAGGAAGGCGTAGCGGCCGGGCCCGCAGGAAAAGATCATCACCTTGACCCGCTCCTCCTCCACGTCCACCACTTCCTTGCTCCGCCCGCGGCGCTTGAGCTCCTCCAGGAGCAGTTCGCTTTTCAGTTTCTCTTCGCTTGCCGTCATCTGTTAAATCTCTCCAAGGGCAGGGGAATTCCCCTCCCGGCAGATTCCCCCGCGGGGGAACATACGCCTCCTCTCCCCTCCGGGGGAGGGAGTCCTACGACAGCGGCAGGGTGAAGGAAAAGACGCTTCCTTCGCCCGGCACGCTTTCCGCCACGATGCTGCCGCCGTGGTGCTCGACGATCTGCTTGCAGATGGGAAGCCCGAGGCCAGTCCCCTTCGGGCGGTCGGTCAAGGTGTCCCCCACCTGCCTGAACTTCTCGAAGACCTGCTTCAGGTCCTGCGGCGCGATGCCGATGCCGGTGTCGGCCACCGAGACCCGCACCGCCCCTCCCCCCTCGCCCGGCACCAGCACGGCCCGGGCGGTCACCCGCCCCCGATCGGTGAACTTGAGCGCGTTGGAGAGGAGGTTGATCACCACCTGCACGATGCGGTCCCGGTCGCAGCTGACGCAGGGGAGGTCCGGCGCCGCCTCCTGCAGCAGGGCGAGCCCCTTGGCCTCGAACAGTGACGCGGTGGCGGCCGAGGCCTGGGCGAGGATCTCCGCCACGGTGGCGGGCTCCATCTTCCAGGCCATCTTCCCCACCTCCATCTTGGAGAGGTCGAGCACGTCGTTTATGAGCGAGGTGAGCCGCTCTCCCTCGGAGACGATGATGCCGATGTTGTCGGTAATCTGGCTGACCGTGCGCTCGATCTGGGGCTCACCCTTGGGGAGCTGCGGGAAGAGCACCTCTTCGAGCTTCTTGCGGATGATCTTCGTGAAACCGAGCACCGAGGTGAGCGGGGTCCTCAGCTCGTGGGAAACGGTGGAGATGAAGTCGTCCTTCATCCGCTCGATCTCCTTCTCCGAGGTGACGTCGCGCACGATCACCAGGCTGCCGATCACGCCGTCGCTTTTTCCCGAGGAGGACTGCTTGCGGCTGATCGCCGCCCCCACCGCCGACCCGGTCCGCTGGTTCTTAAGCTCCATCTGGGCGGTGATCGGCGCCTGCCCCTCGGGGATCCTCGCCACCAGGGGCGCGAGGTTTTCGGCAAAGAGCTCCCGGCAGTCGCGCCCCACGAGCTCGCCTGCGGGGACCCCGAACATCTTCACCAGCGCCGGGTTGGCCAGGGTGATCGCCCCCCTGGCGTTGGTCACCAGAAGGCCGTCGGGCATGTTGTTGATGATGGCGGTCAGGTAGGAAAGGGTGTCCTCCTGCTCGGCGGTCTTGGCCGCCAGGTCCGCCAGGAGCTGCTGGTTCTGCAGCTTTAACTGGTGCTTGGCGAGCGCCCGCTTCACCGTGATGTGGATGGTCTCCTGGATCCCCTCGTCCTTGAGCACGTAGTCGATGGCGCCCGAGGAAAGGGCGTCCACCGCGACCGAGATGCTCCCCACCGAGGTGACCATGATGATCGGCACTTCCAGGCTCTTCTTGCGCAGCTCCTTGATCAGCTGCACCCCGTCCATCTCCGGCATGTTGACGTCTGAGACGATCAGGGCGATCGACGGGTCGTCGATGTAGGTCTGGATCGCCTGCAGGCCGTTCTCGGCGGTGACCACCTGGTAGCCGCAGGACTCAAGGATGGAGCTTAACATCTCCAGGACGAAGACGTCGTCGTCCACCACCAGGATCTTCGTGGTCGGCAGGATCATGATCCGGCCTCCTCGGCCGCGGGGAGCACGACGGAGAAGACGCTCCCCTTGCCCGGTTCGCTTGCGACGCTCAAGGAACCGCCGTGACACTCGACGATCAGCCGGCACAATGGGAGCCCGAGCCCCACCCCTTTGGGCTTGTCGGTGAGCGTCTCCCCGAGCTGCCTGAACTTGTCGAAGATCACCCGGTGCAGCGTCTCGGGAATCCCGCAGCCCGGGTCGCTCACCTCGAGGCGCACCCCGTTGCCTGAGGAAAGCGCCCGCACGACGACCCGGCCGCGAGAGGTGAACTTGAAGGCGTTGGCAAGGAGGTGGCGCAGCACCTGGCAGAGCCTTTCCCGGTCGCCGCGCACGGTGGGGATTCCAGAGGCCACCTCGCTTACCAGGTCGAGCCCCTTTTGGTTGAAAAGCGGCGCCTGCGCCCCGACCACCTCGTCGATCACGCCCCCGAGGGCGACCGGTTGCCAGTTCCAGACGACCGTCCCCGCCTCGATGGCGGTCAGTTCCAGGACGTTGTCCACCAGTTCGGTAAGCCGGCGCGCCTCGCCCACCAGGATCTGCAGGTTATCCACCGTCTGGCTCACCTCGCGGGCGGCCTTGGGGTCCTCCAGACGCGGCACCAGCTTGGCGAGCTTGCTGCGGTTCACCTCGCCGAAGCCGATGATCGAGGTGAGCGGCGTGCGCAGTTCGTGGGAGATGGAGGAGAGGAAGGCGGTCTTGATGCGGTCGAGCTCCACCAGCTTGTCGTTGGCCGCCTTGAGCGTGGAGCTCTCGGCAGCACTCTTGCCCAATTCCCGCACCTCCCGCTCCAGGGAGGCCTTCTCGATGGCCCGCCTCAAGGTGAGCCCGATACGGCTGATCTGCGGGGGCTTCTCCACGAAGTCGTAGGCGCCGATCTTGATCGCCTCCACGGCGGTGGCCACGTCGCCGAAGGCGGTGACCATGATCACCGGGACGTCCGGGTCGCGCTTCAAAAGCTCGCGCAGCGTCTCGATGCCGTCCATGCCCGGCATCTTCAGGTCGAGCAGCACCGCGTCGAAGGGGCCGTGGCTGCCATAGGTCTCGATGGCGCTCAGGCCGTCGCCTACCGTGACGGTGCCGAAACCGCTCTCGGCAAGCTTCTCGGTCAAGACGAAGCGCACCAGTTCATCGTCGTCGACGATCAGGACTCTCATGCCTCTTCTCCCAGCGCCTTAAGCGCCTCCATCACCAGTTCGTACTCCGCGGCAATGGCCGGATAGCTCCCCTTGGCCGCCGCCAGGTCGCGCTTCATGGCGTGCTGCTCGATGACGCCCGCTTCCTGGCTCATCTGCACAGCACCCATCATCGAGGCCGATCCCTTGATGGTATGGGCGATCCGCTCCGCCAGGACCAAATCGCCGCCGTCGAGTGCCTCCTTGAGCCCCCGCATCTGCTCGGGGATGTTCCTCATGAACAGCTGCCGAATCCTCTCCAGCATCCGCTCGTCACCCTCCAGCCACTGCAGGGCACGGTCCAGGTCGACGTGCTTTTCGTCGCTCACGACGCCATACCCAGCACTTCCCGGGTCTTGGCCAGCACCTCGTCCGGGTTGAACGGCTTGGTCATGTAGATGTCGGCCCCGACTTCCACCCCTTTCTGCTTGTCGAACTCCTGCCCCTTGGCGGTCAAGAGCACGATGAAGACGTCGCTTAGGCCCAGCTCGTTCTTCACCTGATGGCAGACGTCGAAGCCGTTCATCTTGGGCATCATCACGTCCAGAAAGACCATCTCCGGGGTCTCCGCCCTGATGATCTCCAGCGCCGTCTCGCCGTTGTCGGCGGTGATAAGCTCCACCCCCTCGTCCTCTAGGTCCTCGAGGGTTTGCTGCAAAAGCAGCCGGATGAACGGCTCGTCGTCGACTATCAGTACCTTGGGCATGGCCTTATCCTCTTAATCGAAGCTTAAAATAGTCTTGCGCGAGTTGGCCGAGAAGAAGGCCTCCATGACGTCGGAGGCGAAGAAGGCCTCCACCACCTGGGGATCGAACTGGCTGCCCGAGAACCTGCGCAGTTCGTCGAAGGCCTCGTCCATGGTCAGCCCCCGCCGGTAGGGGCGGTCGGTGGTCATGGCGTCGTAGGAATCGGCGACGGCGATGATGCGGGCGGTGATGTCGATCTCCTCTCCCTTGATGCGGTCGGGGTAGCCGGTGCCGTTGTACTTCTCATGGTGCTGCTTGACGCCGGGGATGGCCGGTTTGAGCCGGGAGATACGGCAGAGCATCTCCTCGCCGTAGATGACGTGCCTTTTTATCTGTTCGAACTCGTCGTCGTCGAGTTTCCCTTCCTTCAAGAGCACGCTGTCGCGCACCCCGATCTTGCCCACGTCGTGCAGCACGGCGCCTAACTTAAGCCTGGCCATGTCCTCTTCGTCGAGCCCCAGGGTGCGGCCGATCGCCAGGCTGTACTCCATCACCCGCTTGGTGTGGTTGCCAGTGTAGGGGTCGCGCCGCTCGATGGTTTCCGCCAGTGTGTAGACAGTGGTGTAGAAGGCGTCCTGCAACTGCTCGTAGAGGCTCGCGTTTTCCATGGCGACCGCGGCCAGCGAGGCGAGGGTGGTAAGGAGCTTGAGATCGTCGGCCGCGTAGCTGACCGGCTCGCCGTTTCCCAGCTTGATCACCCCCACGACCGCGTCCTTGGCCTTGAGCGGCACGCACATGAGCGAACTCACCTGGAGCGAGCCGGGAGCGACCCGCGGGTCGGACTTAACGTCGTTGACGATCTCCGCCCGGCCGGACTGCCAGACGCTCCCCGCGATCCCCACCCCCGGCATGATCTGCTGGCTCGTGGAAAGCTGCTTGCCGTCCGCCGCCACCTCTTGCAGGGTGCCGCTTTCCCTGTCGAGCAGCAATACGGCCACGCTGGAGAGACGGATCACGCGTTTCGCCTGTTCGATCACCAGGCGCGCCACCTCCTTGGTGTCGAGCGAGGAGGAGACCTGTTCCGCCATGTCGTAGAGGAGGGTGATCTCCTTGTATTTGTTGAGGGTTTCGCTGGCGAGGGTCCGCTTTTCGAATTCGCTTGCCGCCTCGTGGGAGAGGAGTGCTGCGATGGCGGAGGCCTTGTCGGCGCCGTGCACCCAGCCGATCACCTCGTCAAAGACGCTCACCGGGTAGCTCGCCTGCCGCTGAGCGCCGTCGGTGGCAAGCAGCAGTTTGCCGTCCCGGTCTTCGATGATGACAGGACTCCCCAGCGCGCCGATCAGCCGGTGCAGAACGGGGGCGAATTCCCTTTTTTTGATTAATTTACCAATGTTAACGGGAACCATACCGGAAACCTCCCTGAGAACCGCCCGCAGCGGGTGGAGAATGCTATATAACAGGATTTGTTGGCAAAGTACAATGTTTTACCAAACATTTCAGTTGCGGGCGTTTCGAGGGGGGAAATGCCCCCCTTCGGGCCGGGGAAAGCTGCCTTTGGGCGTACGCGCGATGGCCGTCAACCGTGGTTCTGCCGTAAGCTCGGGGCGCACGTGCGCCACCCGGCGTTCAGGCCGGCCGCTATTTCGCTTTCCGCTTGCCTGCGCGATAGAGTTCCCACTGCCGTTTGATTTCATCGGGGGCGTAGCGTCGGAAAAATCCGGGGAAAAGGCGGGCGATCACCTTGTTCGGCCAGGACAGGGTCTTCACCCACTTTTCGAATGCGGAAGGGTCGTGTGAGGGGTCCATGATCCGGGGGGCGCGGGGGGCGCCCCCCTTGCTTCACTGTATGCCGCCGTTCGATGCCTTGGCGGCTTTCGCACGTTTCGCAGCCACCTGCAACTCGCTCGTCACCCGGTCCGTGCCCGCGATCTTGCCGGCGGCCTTCTCGATGAAGAGCCTCTCGTCCTTGCTGCGAACCGGTCCCATCAGCGTCACCTTTCCGTCGCGGGTGATGATCTTCACGTTATGGGCGTACCGGGACAACGACTTGTTCTTCACCACCGCCTGGCGGATCTCCTGGGTGATCTTGCGGTCGGCCTCGCTTTGTCCCTGCTGATCGGCGGTCGCTTCCCCGTTTTGTCGGATCTCCTTGTTCGCCCTGGCGTTGTCCGCCTTGACGCCCGCCGCGCCCGGCGTGTTATCGGATATGGCCGGTCCGGCAAAACAGAGAACAATGGCAGCTGACAGAGAAAGGCTATCCATCATGTTCCTTTTCATAGTGTCGGTTACCTCCTTTGTGTGGTCTCCATACGTTGGTGAAAACCAGTAGATTCTATAATTCGCCTTCGGGTTGTCAATTCGTACGGCCATTTCGAGCCGGTGGGCAGAGGGCTGCCCACCCTACGAGGCCGCGTTAGTCGTCCGTTTCAGCATGTCAGGCCCGGCTTCCGCTATCTTCCTGAATAGCCTATAATAAACAGTTGCAGGAGAGAAGGCATTCAGCATAAAAGAGGTGAACCTTATGGAAAAATGCTGCAGCAGCATGGCGCATTGGGAGCACATGTGCTCGCTGACACTGAACGGTTGCGCGGTGGAACGGGCAAGATTCTCGACCCCGTTCGAATGCAGCCCATGTGACGACCCGTCGCACAATCACAAATACGTCTGCACCCCGAACTTCATCGGGGCGTGACCCGAATCGTCCCGGAGTCTAATAAACAAACGCCAAATCGCAATCAGGCAATATGCCCTCCCTATCCCGCCGGCAACTGCCGGGCGCGCTGATTCGAGCTGTGGATAGTCTCCCGTAGCGGCTCGCCCCCCGTCTCAAGCAACGAGATCCACTCCGCCGTCCCCAAAACCGCCGCAAAGCGCGACTGCATCACCACCGTCACCACCCGATGGATCTCCTCGGCGGTCGCCGTCCCCGCACTGTTGGCATAGGGGAGCGAGCCGGTGGCATCGGACAAAAGCTCGACCTTGAAACCCGCGTGCAGCGCCTGAACGACGGTGGAAAGTTCGCAGTTGTGGGTCATGTAGCCGACGATCACCACGGTCTCGATCTCCCGTGCGCGCAGCCAGGCCTCCAAATCGGTGCCGGCAAAGGCGCTGGGAAGATTCTTCGACACGTAGTGGTCCCAGCCGCGCACGCGCACGCTTTCGTGCAGTTCCGCCCCCGCGGTCCCCGTGGCCATGAAGGGGGCATCCTCCGGAAGGAGGTTCTGCACGGCCACCACGGGAACCCCGGCCTTTTTGGCGGCGTCCATCGCCTTGCCGATGTTGGTCAGCGACTGCTCGACCGGCGGGTACTCGATCGGCAGCTTCCCGCCGATGTAGTCGTTTTGTACGTCGATTACGATCAATGCCCGGTGATTTTTTTGGTTTTCCATACGATTGAATCCCTCCTTGTCGATTGACATCGGTTCGTTTTCCTCAAGTTAGAGTATCCCTCGTTTCGTCGCATAAAAATAGTGGCCCGTACGACAATATCTGATAGGATCGGGCCAATTTCACCGTCGCAGGAGCTCCCCATGGACACCGGCACCATCGCCGTCGTAGCCTTCCACGGCATCAGCCCCTTTCACCTCTCCGTCCCTTGCGCCGTTTTCAGCGAAGACCGGCGCACGGCCGGGGTACCGCTTTCCAGGGTGCTGGTCTGTGCGCAGGAGCGCGGCCCAATCGCCACCAGCGCCGGTTTCTCCCTCGCGAGACTCAGCGGGCTGCGCGAAATGGAAAAGGCCGGCATCGTCATCGTGCCGAGTTGGCGCGACCCCGCGCAAAAACCGCCCGAGCCGCTGCTGGACGCCCTCCGGCAGGCCCGCGCGCGCGGCGCCATCGTCGTCGGTTTGTGCCTGGGAAGCTACGTGCTCGCCGCCGCCGGGCTCCTGGACGGCCGCAGCGCGACCACCCACTGGGCGTGGGCCGACGACCTGGCCGAGCGCTACCCGCGGGTACGGGTGAACCGGGACGTGCTTTATGTGGACGAAGGGGAGATCGTTACTTCGGCAGGCGGAGCGGCGGGTATCGACTGCTGCCTGCACATCATGCGGGAGTTGTACGGGGCCGAGGTGGCAAGCCGGGTGGCGCGGCGGCTGGTGGTGCCGCCGCATCGCCAGGGGGGACAGGCGCAGTACATAGAGCAGCCGATCAGGGAGTCGGCCGCCATCGATCAGTTCACCTGGGTGCTGGAATGGGTGCAGCAGAACCTCGACCGGCAACACACGCTCGACTCGTTGGCCGAGCGCGTCTTTATGAGCCGCCGCACCTTCACCCGGAGATTTCGGCAGGCAACCGGCACCACCGTGGGGAACTGGCTCTTGAACCAGCGGCTCGCGCAGGCCCAGCGCCTGCTGGAGTCCAGCGGCAAAGCCATCGCTTTGATCGCCCAGGAGACCGGTTTTGGTTCCGAGGTCTCCCTTCGCCAGCATTTCACCAAGGTGCTCAAGACCTCGCCGGGGAGGTACCGCAAGGAATTCAGGGGTGGCTGAGGCAGCTAAGGCATGAACACGTAGCCTGAGCCGCGCACCGTGTAAATGGATTCAGCGTAGTCCAGAGCGTCCAGCTTTTTCCGCAAATTGCTCAAATGGGAATCAACCACACTGGTAGCCGTGCCGGACTTTTCAGGGTACAGGCATCGATTGATCATGCCCTTGGTGACGACGAACTCCTGGTTAAACAGGAACAGTTTGAGCAGAAGCCGCTCTTTACAGGTCAGCTTGATTTTCTCAATGGCCCCCGCGATCCTGCCGTCGACGTCGCTCAGGCTCGTCGTGGAAAACTTGGCGTTGCAGTGCGCTTCGCTGCGGTTCCTGACGACGATCAATCTAACCACTCTCGTCAGCCGTTCCAGATCGACCGGCTTCGTCAGTACGGCCGAGGCCCCGGTTTCAAAGGCCGACAACTTCGCGTCTTTGGAATGATCGGGTATCAACAAAAGGACCGGAGTAGATCGTTTCTGCTTGATGCCCCTCAAGGTTCTCATAATGGGAGTCGTTGCCAACTCCTGGTCAAGAACCACCAAGTCAAAATCATTGGCAAAGGCAATTCTTTCCCCGGCCTGACCGCTTTCCACGACCGTCGTCTTCGGGAAGGCACGTTCGAGCCGGCCAGTCGTATCTTTATCCCGAGAAATCGCTAGAATCTTCATATCTATTACCCAAAAAATCATCGCCCGGGAACTTTACCCGTTATTTCAAAAGAGGTACTACAAGGTCTTTTTATACCACAAAGCTGGCCGAACATCCATTCGTATAATCCCTTAGTCGTTGGTAGGGAAAACCCTCCGTCCCGTCTGCAGAAAAATCATCACTTCGGCAGGCTGCACACAGAAAAAGGCCCTGCGATTTCTCTCAGGGCCTTTTATCCTGCAAGTTCAGTTGTCACGATGGTTCCGCGGTGCCACCCGAATACCATAAGATGCTACTAGCGAGGGGATTCGCTAACGGAATGCCCGATTATTTTTAAAGCTCCGCCCCAAGAAGCGGACTACCGTAGCTTTGAGCCCCGTTGGGCAACATCTCGGTGACGATATAGTAGTACGTCCTGCCTGTTTTCAGCCCTGTATGGGTATATGAACCCGAGCTGGTATTGCCGATCATGACGGGTGTCGGGATTTGGGCAGGTGCTGCCACCGGGGAGGCTGCAGTGGCAACGTCGATCTCGAAAACGTTATACGTGATGCTCGGGTTGCTGTCCAGGGTCCAATTCAAGGTAATCTGTTGTGACCCTGGAGTTATACTGAAACCGCCAGGCGGGTTTGGTATGCTTTTACCCGGGGTGGCCGAAACCTGCATTCCTGGCGGAGTGGCAATGGGACTCTCAAATGCAGATGTCAGAGTATTGCCCTTGGAGTCCAACCCGGCTATCTGAGTTATGACATAGAAATAGGGCGTGTTATTTTTAAGTCCAGTATGAGAATACTTCA
>Ga0209415_10014590_pt1 | contig 12823 bp, 13 predicted proteins | sample PeaSoiSIISIP2007_FD_187696 | JGI IMG/M metagenome (GOLD analysis project Ga0209415, IMG submission 187696) | Peat soil microbial communities from Weissenstadt, Germany - SII-SIP-2007 (SPAdes) (version 2) | ecosystem: Environmental > Terrestrial > Soil > Wetlands > Peat | place: Germany...
AGCGGGCTTCAGCCTGCAACGGGTGCTTCAGCGCCCGCACCAAATCGGAGGCTCAAGCCTCCGTTTCAGGCTGAAGCCCGCTCCACCACACATCTGCTAGCGATTTCTCAGGGACAGGCCACCAGAACCCGTAGTCCGCCTTTAGCCGCGCGATTTCCGCGACACTCCAGGCCTGCGCCGGGCAACCCCGCGGGTATCGAGGCTCGTCTGCATCATAGATTTCGGCGATAGACCCGACGCAGCCGGCCTGGGCCGCCTCCGCCTCCAGCCGTCCGACCAGACCCCGGCAATAATCCAGATTCGCTGGGGTCTTTCCGAAGGCCGTCAGATACGCATCTACGAACGGACCCATCAGCCAGGGCCACACGGTTCCTTGATGATAGGCGCCGTCGCGCTCGATGGGCCCGCCTTGGTAACGCGGTTTGTAGTCAGGATCGCTGCGCTCGAGCGTTCGCAGGCCGACCGGCGTAAGCAGCTCGCGCTCTACGATGCGGACCACGGATTGCTGCTGAGCGGCGTCCAGGAGCCCGAAGGGCAGGCTGACGGCGAAGATCTGGTTCGGGCGAAGCTTGGCGTCCGGACCGTCGGGAGTCAGCACGTCATATAGGCATTCGCGCTGCGCATTCCAGAAGCTCGCACGGAAGCTGTCGCGGACTTGGGACGCCTGGGTGCGGTAGTCCGTTTGGGCGGGATCGTTCAGTGTTTGCGCCCATTCGGCCATCAGGCATAGCGCTCCGTGCCAGAGGGCGTTAATCTCCACCGGCTTTCCAGTGCGCGGGGTGAACTTAGTGTCCATCCATGTGAGCTGGGGGCCGACACTCAGAAGCGAATCTTGAGAATCAGTGCTGTCGACGTGCCACTCGATGATCTCTTTGGCGGCCGGATAGAACACATCGCGAAGAAAAGCGATGTCGCCGCCGGCCGCTTTTATCGATGTGACCCAGGCCCGGACGGCCTGGAACATCCACAGAGTTGCGTCAGCGGTGTTGTACTCGGGAGTTTCCCCGGTATCGGGGAAACGGTTGGGGATAATACCCTGGTTGCGAAATTGGAGGAAGCCTTCGATCATCTGGCGAGCTTCGTCCAGACGCCCTGGGGCGATTAACAGTCCCGGCAAGCTGATCATGGTGTCGCGGCCCCAATCGGTGAACCAGGGATAGCCGGCGATGATGGTGGGCTTTCCGTCGGCGCGGTTGACGAGGAAGGGATCCCGTTTTGACGCTGGCGGATCGACAGCATCCGTGTGATCGATCGAAGCACAGACCGGAGCCCATTCACCGGCTTTGAGATCCATGGTCAGGACACCGGGCGTGAACTGATCCTCGCGGAAATCGAGGCCGCGATCGAGCTCGGTCAGATACTCGATGTTGTAATACCACTTGGGATCGTCAGCAAAGACACCATTGGAGCGGAATTCGAGCCGTGGCAATCCCGCATAGGGAGACGAATCGGCATGCCTGAGCGAGTGGTAATCGCGATAAGCCAGAAAGGGCCGGATTCGTAGCGTCAGCGCGTGGTCACTGCGATAGCGAACGACAACGGCCTGGCGGGCCGGGACCAGGTATACCTGCCGCTCGAATTTCACGCCGCCAAGATCGTAGCGCCAGGTTGAGCAAGGCTCGGCGCGAAAGTCTTCGAGCAGCTCCTGCCCGGGATTCACCAAGGTACCGGGATACTGGCAGCAAAACAGCGCGAACGTCCGGCCGTTAACGACCGCTTCTTCTTCGAACCGCGAAAGCAGTACGTAGCGTTCCGTGGGAGGCTTCAGCGAGGCGACTAGCAGAGCGTGATAGCGGCGCGTGTTGAGTCCGGCGACGGTGCCCATGGCGAACGCGCCGGTACCGTTCGTTTCGAGCCACTCCCTTTCAGATCTTTTTGGTAACGTCGCGATGCGTTTCCTTGACGCGATATCCGGCCTGGCTCAGCCGCTTGCGAAGTTCGTGGGCGATCATCACGCTGCGATGGTGCCCGCCGGTACAGCCGAACGAAATGGTGAGATAGCTCTTCCCTTCCTCGATATAGTGCGGAAGAAGGTAGATCAACAGCTCGGAAATACGCTCGATGAACTCCTGGGTCTGCGGGAATGACCGGATGTAGCGGGCCACGCTGGGGTTCTTGCCGGTGAGTTTCTTGAACGCCGGAATGTAGTTGGGGTTGGGCAGGAAGCGCACATCGAACACCAGGTCGCTGTCGGACGGAACTCCGTGGCGATACCCGAAACTGGTGATTTGCACCAGAATCCCGGATTGAGCAGGACGCTGGCCGCCAAAGGTGGAGTGAATGGTCTCGCGCAGCTCGTGCACGTTGAACTTGCTGGTGTTGATAATGGGCTCGGCCAGCGCGCGGATGGGCTTCAGGCGCTCCCGCTCGCGGCGGATGCTGGCCGCCACGCTTTGCCCGGTCCCCAGCGGGTGGGGACGCCGGGTTTCGCTGAAACGGCGGATCAGAGCGGAATCGTCGGCGTCCAGGAAGACCAGCCTGGTGGGCACCTGGCGGCGGATACGATTGAACAACGCGGGAAACTTCTCGAGCGCCGTGCCCTCGCGGATGTCGACCACCAGAGCCGCGCGGCGGATGTTCGGCGCGTTCTTGGCCAGCTCGGCGAATTTAGGAATGAGTTCAATGGGCAGGTTGTCGACCGAATAGTAGCCCAGATCCTCCAGGGCCTTGAGCACCGTGCCTTTGCCGGAGCCGCTCACGCCGGTGATGATCACCAGTTCGGTCTTGTCGGCCTGTCGCGGGGGTCGCGGAGTAGATGCCGGCATCGTGAACTATTCAATATTTCAGGATTCGATCAGGTCGAAGTGCCCGTCGCGCCGGCGAACCAGCACGGAGAGGCCCTCCCGTTGCGCGTCACGATACACCAGGTAATCGCGATTCTGGTCCATTTCCAGCAGTGCTTCGTCGAGCGTCATGGGCTTGCGCCGCCCGTCGCCATTTACCCGGAAAATCCGTTTTCCCTCGGACTCGCCCCCGCGCTGACGGGCGCGGCTGGCCGGGGCTTCGGCCTCGGAGGATTGCCTCACGCCCTCGTCCTTGCGGCGATGGGTGGCCCGCCACTTGATGCGCTGCTTCACCGCCTGGCTGTCCAGCTTGGTGAGCGCCATGGAGAGCGCGGTGAACAAATCCATGTCCGAGCCTTTACCCACCAGTTTGTGATCGTGAAACTGCAACGTGATTTCGGCGCAGCACATACGCCGCTCCTGAGCCACGATGACGTGGGCTTCGCGCTCGCCACGCCCATCCAGAAGCTTGGCCAGCTTGGCGAACTTGCCATCCAGCTTCTGCTGAATCTTAGGCGGCAGTGAATGGGGCATCCCCGTGTAAGTGACTTTCATAGGTCGACTATTATGCTCCCCTCAGGAGCGAACCCGCCGCTGGTGTGTGGACGGAATACGCATGTCCTCGCGGTACTTGGCGACGGTACGGCGAGTGACCTCGATTCCTTCCCCCTGCAGACGTTCGGTAATCTGTTCGTCGGTCAGCGGATGCATGGGATCCTCCTCCTCAATCATCTTCTTGACCTTACGCTTCAGGATCAGCAGCGGCGTCGCGCCGCCGCCGGGGCCCTGGACGGCCTCGGAGAAAAAGTAGCGCAGCTCGAAGACGCCTTGCGGCGTGTGCGCGTACTTGTTGGAAACAGCGCGGCTCACGGTGGAGGGATGCACGCCGATCTCCTCGGCGATTTCCTTGATCATCATGGGCTTCAGCTGATCGATCCCGTGCTCCAGGAAATCCAACTGGCGGCGCACCACTGACTGGCAGACTTTGAGAATGGTCTGCTTGCGCTGCTCGATATTCTTCATCAGCTGGATGGCAGAGGCGTACCGTTCCTTGATATAACTTCGGACTTCCCGGTTGGGCTCCTGCTCGCGATCCAGCATGCGGCGGTATTGCGGATTCAGGCGAAGCTGCGGAACGTCGTCGTCACTGACCTGGATCAGATAGTCGTCGCCGTCCTTGGAAATGTAGACGTCGGGCTCCACCTGGCGCGCTCCGGGACCGGAATAACGCAGGCCGGGCCGCGGGTCCAGGTGCTTGACCACGTCGAGCGCGACCTGGATGTGCTCCATGGGGCGATGCAGCAGCCGGACCAGCTCCTTGGGTTGCCGGGTTTCCACCAGCTTCAGGTGATCGTGCACGATCTGCCACGCCACGCCGTCCTTGGCGCCGCGGCTCTCGAGCTGCAGCAGCAGGCACTCGCGCAGGTCGGATGCGGCCACGCCCGCCGGATCGAGTGTCTGCACCACACGAATGGCTTCCTTGACATCCTCCAGCTTATGGCCGCCCTCGGCCGCCATCTCTTCAGGGCTCGAGAGCAGATAGCCGTTTTCGTCCAGGTTGCCGACCACGCCATCGGCAGCGTCCCGGACTTCTTCGCTGAGGGCGATCAGGGCTAACTGCGAATGGAGGTGATCGGAAAGGGTGACGGGCGAGGAAAGGAAGGTTTCAAAAGAGGGTTTCTCGACATTTTCGGAAGCCGGGCTTTTGTAGCCCGGATCGAGATAGTCGTCGAAGTAGGAACCGAAGTCGATCTCGTCGAAGGGATCGGCTTGCGCGGGCGCCTCGGGAGCAGTTGTGTTCGCGGCTGCGTCCGTAGTTTGGGTGGCGGGGCTCGCCGGGGCTTCGGCCTCCACGTATTCGATGGCCGCGACGCCGGCCGAATCGACACCTTCGGTGGTGTACGCACCATCCGACGCATCCACTTCCACAGGACCGGAAGTCACGTCCAGGATGGATTGGTCGGCGGGATCCGCCATGCGCTCGGCTTCGAGCAGCGGCTGCAATTCTTCGGGCGTCAGCTCCTCGCCGCCCTCGCCCGACTCTTCGAGGACCGGGTTCTGCGAGATTTCCGCCTGAATCATGTCTTTCAACTCGAGACGGTTCAGTTGCAGCAGACTGACCATCTGCACCAGACCGGGCGTAAGGATCTGCTTCTGTTGGACCCTTACCTGCAGTCTGGGAGAGAGTGAACTCATGACTCACTTCGAGTTTATCACTGGGCGTCGGATTCGCGGCATGCCAAGTTCCAAAAGGTAAAAGACCGTTTGGCCTCAATCACATACGAATTGACCTGGATAGGCATGGCAAGCGATGTCGTCGACAATCCGGTATATGACATCGGAACAGCCAGTGCTGCAAGGAGTCCCGCTTCCCGATCCAGCCGCCAAGATTCTGCGGGACATCCTGAAAGCGGCGGGACTTGCGGGGGCCACGGTGACCAGTGCGCACCGCACTCCGGCCGATCAGGCGCGGGTGATGTATGAGAACTGCGTTTCAAAGGGCGCGGCGTACAACGAGGCGTTGTATTGCGTGGCGGGCGATCGGGTGGTGGATGTGTTCGAGGCGAATCATGACCAGCCGCGCGATGCGGTGATTCAACTCATGACGGCCAAGATCCTGGAGATCGGACCGGAAAGCGTCTCGATGCATATGAGCGACACGCACTACACCTTCGATGTGGCGCCCAGCTCGATTCCGGCCGCGAAGCATGCGGCGTTCGTCGCGGCGGTGCTCGGGAACCAGGCGGTGTCAAAGTTGATTCAGCCACCGAGGGACCCGGCGTTTCACCTGGAGATCCCGAAAGCGGCCTAGCGGGCATCGCTTCGCTTGATCTGGACGCGGCGGCGGCCTTGTTCCAGGTTCCCGGCGGCCTTCTGCTTGGCATCGTCGCCGACCTTGATGTTGTTGACCACTTTCTTGGCGCCAGCCGACTTGGCCATTCGAGTGGCCGCGCCTTTATGCTGGACTACGTTCGTGGTTCCGTCCCAATAGGCCACGCCGCCCTGCACACGCACGGTGAGTCCGTCCTTGCCGATCACGGATTTAGCGAGGCGCGCACGGATGTCCGATTCCATCTGGACGTCTTGCGGAGCGGTTGTGCCCTGGGGCGGGGGCGCTTTTGCCTTCGTTTGCGCTACGCCACTCGACAGCACGAGGACAAGCAGCAGGACTATTCTCAGCACGCTGAATTAGTCGCGCGAGGCGGCTAAGAATCTCAGGGATTCGTCTGAAGTTGGCTCAGGCTTACCGCGACGCTGCCCATCTGGCCGATCGCGATGCCGGCAGCCTCAGCGGCGAGTTGCATGGCCTGGGCCCAGGACGCACCCGCGGTGATTGCCATGGCGATCACGGCCAGCACGGTGTCGCCCGCGCCGGTCACGTCGAACACCTGGCGCGGCGTGGAGGCCAAGTGCTCGGGTGGCTGGTTTGCGGAGAAGAGCGTCATGCCTTCGGAGCCTTCGGTGACCAGGATATGCGTCCCGGGCATGCTCGCGGCCAAGCGGGTTCCGGCTGCAAGAACTTCGGCATGGGTGTCCGAAGGTAGGCCGGTCAACAGGCCCAGCTCCAACCGATTGGGCTTGAGAAGGAATGCTCCCTGGTATCGAGTGGCGTCGGCACCTTTGGGATCGGCGAAGACGGGCTTCCCTGCGCCGATGACGCCTCGCAGAAGCTGGGGCGTGAGAAATCCCTTGGCGTAGTCGGAGATGACGATCGCGTCGGCGCTAGCTAGATCCTTCTTGACGGCTGCCAGGACCTCGGCCACAATGGCCTCAGAAATGGGCCCGGTGGATTCTTCGTCCACACGAACCACTTGCTGATGAGCGGCAATCACTCGGGTCTTAGTAGTGGTGGGGCGGCTATGGTCCTCGACCAGACCGCCTGTGTCGACGCCGTAGGCACCTAGTGCGGCTTCCAGCTCCCTCGCGTGACCGTCGAGGCCCGTGACGCCAAAAAGACTGACGCGGGCGCCCAGGGCCGCCAGGTTCGCGGCGGTGTTCCCCGCCCCGCCCGGCTGGAGCGTGGTGCGCTGCTTGCGGACCACCGGCACCGGCGCTTCGGGCGACAGGCGCGAGGCTTGACCCCACCAATACCAGTCGAGAATGACGTCGCCCAGGACCAGAATCCGCTGTCCGGGGAACTTTTTAAGAATGTCGGGAAGCCCCACTCGGGCTTACTCTAACATAGAGAAGCGGATATGAACCCCGGCGAGAAAATCCTGTCTTTGGAACAGATGGACCAGTGGGTCGCGACCGAGAAGGCCGCCGGCCGGCGGATCGGCTTCACGTGCGGGAGTTTCGACTTGCTGCATGCGGGCCATGTCCAGTATCTGGGAGCCGCGAGCGAGCTTTGCGACCGGCTGATCGTCGCCGTGAACTCGGACGCATCCGTCTCCCGGTATAAGAATCCACTGAGGCCGATTGTCCCGCAGCGCGAGCGGATGTACGTGGTGGCAGGCTTGGCGGCGGTCGACGTGGTGACGCTGATGGAGGAGGACCGTCCGCTTTCGCTGCTGCTCCGTTGGAAGCCGGATTTATACATCAAGGGCGGGGATTACGCTGAGGATTCGTTACGCTCAGCCGATGCCGTGAAGGAGTACGGCGGCAAGGTCGCGGTGGTCAAGTCGGGCTTCGAGACGAGCAGTTCGAGGCTCATTGAACGGATCGAATTGCTAAGCGCGCACGCGGCGCCCGACAACGCTCTCGACCAGGGTGTTCAAGGATTAGTCCTGCTCGATCGCGACGGGACGCTGATCCGCAACGTGCCTTTCCTGCACGATCCGGCGAAGGTGGAGATCCTGCCGGGCGTGATCGACGGGTTACTGAAGCTACAGGCGGCGGGACTGCGGCTGGCGATCGTTTCCAATCAGCAGGGGATCGGGTTGGGATACTACACGGTCCAGGACTTTGTCGCGGTGAACCAACGCCTGCTGCGCGAGCTGGGCGCACGAGGGATTCGCATTTCGAAGATCTACTTCTGCCCGCATTCGCTGGGGGAGCAATGCTCGTGCCGCAAGCCGTCGACGGGAATGATCACCCGCGCGATGCGGGACTTCGCGGTCGCACCGGAGCAAACCTTTCTGGTCGGCGATTCGGACGACGACATGCAGGCGGGAGCGGATGCCGGCTGCCAGACGGTGCGGGTGGGCGAGGAAGGATTCGGGCGGGCCGCCGAAGAGGTCCTCTTTCGTGCGTCTGCTAACTTTAAAGTATGAAGTTGTGGTTCCCCGCCGGCTCCCTGGCCCTGCTGGCGGTTCTAGTCCTAACGGCCGGTTCCCCGAATCTTCCCAATCTTCCAAACCTCGACGGCGCGCCGCCCGCCGATACGATCTCGATTGCCTCTCTGAACCTGGACCACGAGGGAAATTTCGAGAAGGTTGTGCACGCCGTGGAGGCCGCGCCCCGGCTGCGCCAAGCCGATATCATTCTTCTGCAAGAGGTGTCTCACGTCGAGGGAGGCCCCAGCATCGCGAGCCGCCTGGCCGACCGGCTGGGCTACCAAGTGGCGTTCGCGCCGGAAGGACCGAAGGTTTTCGATCGCGGCCTGGCAGTGGTCAGCAAGTTTCCGATCGAGGAGTCGAAGGTCGAGTGGCTAGCGCCGTATAACCTGGTTTTCAAAACGCGCCACCGGTTCGCGCTGGCGGTGAAGCTGCGCCTTCCCTCGGGCGAGCTGCGCATCTGGAACACTCACCTCGATACCCGCATCAACCCCGAACTGCGGCTGAAACAGCTTCAGCCGGTGATGGACGAGGCCGCCAAGCTCACGGGTCCGCGGCTCATCGGTGGAGATTTCAATACCAACGACTTCTATTGGATCGACCATGTGCTGCCGATTCCTCACGGCGGCGGGTACCGATCGACGGTCCGGCGCGCGATGGCACAGCTCGGATTCAAGACCCCGTTCCAGGATCAGCTGGTCACGCTGCCGATCGCGCGCCAGCACCTAGATTGGCTGTTCGTGAATGGAATGGAACCGCTCAGCTCAAGCACGGAGCCGATTCCCTTCTCCGACCACAATGCGATTTGGGCAGCGTTCCGCGTAGCGCGTGCCAGTGTGTCTACGGATACTGCAGCGAGTCGTCAATGATCTTGGAGGCCGTGGCCTCGGCGTCTACTTCGTAGGTGCCGTTGGCGTAAGCTCGCGCAATCTGCTCCAGGCGCTCCTGGCGTTCCGGAGAATCCGGCACCAGCGAACGCAGGCTCCTTACCAACTCGGAAAGATGAACATCGTCGGCTGTCCGATCCGAACTGGCCGAAGGAGCCCGTTTCCTGCCCGATTGGTCCGTCGCGTCCAGAGGCGGGAGGTTGGCGTTTTGAACTTTCATGGTTTTGGAACCACTGCCCAATATTGCCTATCGACCAGTGTCTCTCATTTTTGAGCAAAAGTGGCAAGGGGCTCTGCCCGATCGGGGGCTCAGTGTATACTGAGGCTCGAATGAGCCAGCGCAAGTGGAAAGGAGACTACCTCTTCCTTTTTGAAAATCTGGTGCTCAAGGATTTCCGGATCCGCTACCGGAACATGAGCCTGGGGATCCTGTGGTCGCTGATCAACCCCCTGGTGATGATGGGTGTGCTGACCTTCGTCTTCGGGCACGTGTACGGCACACAGCCAAGTCCTTTCTACCCTCTTCTTATCCTAAGCGGCCTGGTTCCGTTCAACTTTTTCACGGCGGCTTGGCTCAGCGGGACCATCTCGATTGTCACTAATGCACAATTGGTGAAGCGCGTGCCTGTACCGCGCGAAGTGGTTCCGATCGCCGCAGTGTTTTCCAATTGCGTACACCTGGCGATCCAGGTCGGGCTGCTGCTGGCGCTGACGTTTTACTTCGGCTTGCACGCGAACCGGTTTTGGCTCTGGCTGCTGCCGCTGTGGCTTCTCTATATCGCGTTTGTGTGCGGAATTTCGCTGATATCCAGCGCCCTCAGCGTCTTCGTCCGGGACACCCAGTACGTGGTGGAATCCTTCAACCTAGTGCTGTTTTGGCTGGTGCCGATTTTCTATTCGTTCGATGTTATTCCGGACAGGTTCAAACTAGTCTATGAGATCAACCCGGTGGCGGCGCTGGTAATGGCGACCCGCAACGTCCTAATAGACAATCGTGCCCCGGCAACTACGCTGATCGTGAACATGGTGATCGCGGCGGCGGTGGCGCTCGGTATTGGACTAATCGTATTCGCCAAATTGAAACGGAGTTTCTACGAATACATTTGACCGGATATCGAAACGGCCGCTCCATGCCTGTCGTGGTTCGGAATTGGTCGTACGGAACCGCGAGAGCTAACGAGCGGCCCTACGAGGCTAATTCATCGGCCCAGGGCAGCGCTTCGCGGTAGGCCGCGCCGACCACTTCCGCGGGGGTTCCCAGTTGGTCCGCCAGAGCCTCTACTCCGTCCCAGTCCGCCACTTCATACCGGCGAACCAGCGAATAGATCTGATTGAGGACGCTTTCCTCGGGAGCCTGACCACGCAACACAGAATCGAGTGACGGCGCCAGCCCGAGCTCTTCCAGCGCGTCGTCGATGGGACGGTCCAGAAGCGCGTCCAGCATTGAAAAGAGACCGACCAAGAAAGCCTGATCCTCGACGCCTTGTCCGCTGGCTTGCCCTAACAATTCGCAGAATCGGCCGCGCACCAGGGATTGCGTGACCAGCTCGCTGGGCTTGTCGTCGGCGATGGCGGGCAGCGCCGCTATCGCGATCCATTTGCGGATGCCGTACTCGCCTAGCACGACCAGCGCGCGTCGAATGGAGCTGATCTTGCCCTGCCGTCCAAAACGCGCCGAGTTGGCATAGCGCAGCAGTTTGTAGGAGAGCGAAACGTCCTGCGAGATCAGGGCCGTCAGACGGGTGAAATCGAGCTCCGGGCGGTGGGCCTCCTGAATGAGCCGCAGACAGTGCATTTTGAGCGCCGGGATTTGCGTGCCCTGCATCACCACGGGACACGCGAAGAAATTTCCCTGGAAATAGTCGAAGCCCGCGCGGAGTGCCCAACGGAAATCCGAATCGGTTTCCACTTTTTCGGAAAGCACGCGGATGCCGCGCGCGTGGAGGTCCCGGAGCATGACTTCCTGCTGCGGCTTGGGCGTGTCCATTTCGATTTTGATCAGGTCGGCGAGCTCGACCAAGGAATCCATTCGTGGGCCGGCACGAAAATCGTCCAGCGCGATCCGATACCCCTGGTCGCGAACCCCGCGTACCGCCTCGAGAACTTCGTCGTCCGCCTCGATATCCTCGGTCAGCTCGATGATGGTTTGCCCGGGCGGAAGGCTGGAATACAGATCCTGCAGAAGCATGTCCCGGCCGAAGTTGATGCAGCCGAGCTTTCCGCGCAGCAGCTTGTCCCAACCGATGGACAACATGCCATGGGAAATCACCTGCCGCGTGGCTGAACTGGGCTCGGCCCCATCGTAGTGGGTGGCAGCGGCGTCGGACCGGAAGAGCAGTTCGTAGGCCCACACTTTGCGGTTGCGGTCGAAAATGGGTTGGCGGGCGACAAACACTTCCACCCTTTATGTATCGACGGAACCGGGCCCCGCTTTAGGAATTAGTTACGCTCGGTTGGCTCTTGCCACCACGGGTTTGAGGCCATTAGGCGCGGGCCATTTCATCGGCCCAGGGAAGCGCTTCGCGGTAGGCCGCCCCGACCTGCTCGGCGGGAGTTCCCAGGTGGCCTGCCAGGCGTTCCACTTCATCCCAATCGGCCACTTCATACCGGCGGACCAGCTTATAGATCCTGTTGAGTGCGTTATCTTCGGACGCCTGCCCGCGCAACACAGATTCGAGTGGAGGCGCCAGCCCCAGTTCCCCCAGCGCTTCCTCCAGCGGACGGTCTAGAAGAGCGTCCAGCATGGAGAACAGGCCGACCAGGAAAGCCTGATCCTCGATACCTTGCCCAGTGGCTTGCCCCAGCAGCTCGCAGAATCGGCCGCGGACCAGGGATTGCGTGATCAATTCGCGCGGCTTGTCCGCGGCGATGGCGGGCAGCGCCGCAATGGCGATCCATTTCCGGATACCGCACTCCCCTAGCGCCACCAGCGCCCGGCGAATGGATTGGATCTCGGTATTTCGTCCGAAGCGGGCAGAATTGGCATACCGCAGGAGCTTGTAGGAGAACGACACGTCTCGCGATACCAGGGCTGTCAGCCGGGTGAAATCGACCTCAGCGCGGTGCGCTTCCTGTAGCAGTTGTAAACATTGCAGTTTGTTGGCGGGGATTTGCTTGCCTTTCACCACCACCGGACGCGCAAAGAAGTACCCTTGAAAATAGTCATATCCCGCATTGAGTGCCCAGCGGTAATCTGAATCCGTTTCCACCTTCTCGGAAAGCATGCGGATGCCACGCGCGTGGAATTCCCGGAGCATGACCTCCTGCTGCGCCTTTGGCGTTTGTATTTCTACCTTGATCACGTTGGCCAGCTGGATCAAGGGATCCATTCCCGGGCTCGACTGGAAATCGTCCAGCGCGATCCGATACCCCTGTTCGCGCATCCCCCGCACCGCTGCCACCACCTCGCCGTCCGGCTCTATATCCTCGGTCAGCTCGATAACCGTGGACCCTTTGGGAAGCGCGGAATACCAATCCTGAAGCACCATCTCCCGTCCAAAATTGATGAAGGCCTGTTTTCCCTGCAGTAGCGTGTCCAAACCAATGGACAACATGCTGTTGGAAATCACCTGGCGCGTGGCGGAGCCGGCTTCGGTCCCGTCAAACTTGGTTTGTGTGGCACTGGACCGGAACAAGAGCTCGTAGCCCCATACCTGGCGATTGCGGTCGAAAATGGGCTGGCGCGCGACGAACACGTCCACGCTTTCTTATCGACACAATTGCAGATAATTCAGGATATATTTATTCCGCTCGCTTGGTTTTTACCACCACGGGGGTGCCGGCAAAGTCGAATTTCTCCCGAAGTCGGTTCGCCAGATGCCGTTCCGCGGAGAAATGGAGCTTCCCGGTACCGGTCCGGTCGGTAAAAACGACGAAAGTGGGGGGGCGGATGGACGCCTGGGTCAAATACTTGATCTTGGGACGATACTCCCAGCGC
>Ga0209415_10014591_pt1 | contig 12823 bp, 8 predicted proteins | sample PeaSoiSIISIP2007_FD_187696 | JGI IMG/M metagenome (GOLD analysis project Ga0209415, IMG submission 187696) | Peat soil microbial communities from Weissenstadt, Germany - SII-SIP-2007 (SPAdes) (version 2) | ecosystem: Environmental > Terrestrial > Soil > Wetlands > Peat | place: Germany...
CGAGCCACGGAATTTTTGTAGATTTTCTGCCGTACTTGCCAGGCGCTGGCGGTCACTACCTGGCGTGAAGTTTTATGGAATTCGAGGCATCGATCATTCCATTCGAGGCCGATGAAATCCAGCATCTTACGTGTCCAAGTCTCCTGATCGGCGACCAGCTCCTCGTAGGGCACCTCTAGAATAAATCCCGGCGGCAGTACCGCACGCCAATGCGCCATGAGGCGACGATGACCACAGTAATAGTGAGCCAGATCGGATAAATCCACCGTGAACGTGAGGCCCATCAAGAACTGCTGAAAATAGCAGGACAGACAAGTGTCGATCGGATCCCGCTGCATATAGATGACGCGGGCGTTGGGGAATACCGAATAAATCACACCGAGAAAATCGGAGTTGACCGGCGCCTTATCGATGATTCGCAGTGCATCCGCAGAACGGCCCTCCAGCAAGCGCAGGTAGTCTGCGGCAATCTTGATGCGGGCCGGTTCGCTCAAAATTCGCTGCCGTACGTCGCTTCTGCTGCGGACCAGCGTCTCCCAAAATGGCAGTTCACCGGCGCCGTAGGCGGCAGGATGCGCGGCAATGATTTGCTCGGCGAGAGACGTGCCCGAACGCGGCATGCCGACAACAAACACGGGTTTCATCGAGGCGGAGCCCGCTCCGTGGATTTTCGATGTCGCCTCCCCCGAATAACTCCGGATCAGGTCATCAATTAAATCCGTGCGCTCCTTTCGATCGTAGTCGGGAGCCACGGTCTTTCGTAACTCGTTGCCACGTTGGTAATTGCGAAAGGCCTCGTCAAAATCACCGATGTCGTCGCAATACTTGCCCATCGCGAAGCGCAATTCGGCCTCATCCATCGGGTTGATCGAACCGGCTGCGATCCGCTTGGCACCCTCGAACCAATCGCCGTCGTCAGCCGTCATCTTGCGCAAGCCGGCAAGGGCAGCCCAGGTACTGGGCCTCTTCCGGTCAAGCTCGAGAAGGCGCTTGAACGCCGCTTCAGCCTGTGCAAATTCGCCTTCCAGATAGGAGAGTTGCGCCATGCCGTGCAACGCACCAATATTGCGAGGCGAGGCCTTGAGAACTTTTGCAAAGCAGGCCCTGGCATCGCGCAGGCGGCCACGAAACACGAGCGTCGATCCTAGATTGACCCTGGCATCGACAAAATTAGGTTTTATCTTGAGTGCTCGCCGCAGGGCGGCTTCGGATCCGTTAAGATCACCTACTGATCGCTGCAATACCCCGAGATTTAAATGCGGATCGGGATAATTCGGCTTCATTGCGATTGCCTGCCGAAAGTAATGTTCCGCATCCTTATAACGGCCTAGTTGGCAGAGCGTTGCCCCGAGATTATTGACTGATTCGGCATGCGACGGATTAAGTTCGATCGCCTTCTCATAAAAATCAGCCGCCTCGGGATAAAGTGCCTTGGAAAGGCATTTGTTGCCCCGGATAAAAGCTTCCTGGGCCTTGGCCGTGCCGGGCGCTTCGCCCGACACGGCAGCCGAATCATCCGTCAACACCGGGAGCTGGGTTTGCGACAGATGCAGAACCAAGGATTGGGTCACCACATCGGCGACCTCGTGTGCAACGCCGTTCTCGATCAAACGCCATTTGAACGAGTTGGCAAATTTTGCCTTCTTATAGAAATTGAGGTGCAGCGAGCGCAGTTCGCTGTCGGCGTGCCGCAGCAACTGCGCCAATGTGTCGGAGGAGTTTGCGTTAATGCCCGTGTTGCCGCTCTCGGCGGCCGGCACGACCCGCGGCGCGAATTTATCCGCTAACGCCGCGCCGGCTTGAGCGGCGTCGCGCGTATCGAACCAGTTCAACATCGTCGTTCGCTCTCAATATTTGCTAATCTTTTGAGTCTATACCAGCGAGTCTATAACTGAACATAACGAGCAAGCGGATATAGTGAGCGCATTCACGCTTTTGTCCGACGATGCGAGGCGCTACTCGATACCGAGCTTCTTGATGCGATAGCGCAATGCACGAAAGCTCATACCCAACACTTTGGCCGCCGCGGTCTTGTTGAAGCGAGTCTGTTCCAGCGCCTTGACGATGGCGTCACGCTCGATGTCTTCCAGGTGATCACCCAGGGCGCCGCCGCTTGGCGCATTTGCGGCCGCGGGCGCGCCAATCGGCGTGGAGCGAAGCTGAATATCGCCGGCGCGCACTTCGCCGCCGGTGCACATGGTAATCGCGCGCTCCAGAATATTCTCGAGCTCGCGCACGTTGCCCGGGAAGGCATAGGTTTCGAGCGCCGCCAGCGCCTCCTTGCTCAAGGTGGGCGGGGTGATCTTCATGCGCCGCCCAAGACGGCGCAGCACCGCCTCGGCAAGTTCCGGGACGTCCTCCGGCCTTTCGCGCAGCGAGGGCACCCGCAATTCGATGACATTGACTCGATAGAACAAATCTTCGCGAAATTTGCCCTCGGCCACCAGCTGCGCGAGGTTCTTGTGCGTGGCCGACAAGAACCGCACGTCGATGCCGATCTCGTGCTGCTCACCCACGGGGCGCACCGCTTTCTCCTGGATCACCCGCAGCAGCTTGACCTGCATGTGCAGGGGCAAGTCGGCGATTTCATCGAGAAACAGCGTGCCGCCTTCCGCGGACGGGATCAGGCCCATCTTGTCGCTGACCGCGCCGGTGAAGCTGCCGCGCTTGTGTCCGAAGAGCTCGCTTTCCATGAGTTCGGTCGGAATAGCCCCGCAATTGACCGGCACAAAGAGGCCGTCGCGGCGTGGGCCGGATTCATGGATGAGCTTTGCCACCAGCTCCTTCCCGGTGCCGGATTCGCCGAATATATGCACCGGCGCCTGGCTCCGAGCGACCCGCGCGATCATTTCGCGCAAGTGCTGCATGGCGGCCGAGCTCCCGAGCAAGCGGGGGCCGTAGATGCTGGTGTCGCCCTCTTTCGCGTCCGAGAGCTTGATGGCGGTGGCGACCAATTTGCGCAAACCGGGCAGATCGAGCGGCTTGGAGACGAAGTCGAAAGCGCCCAGTTTGAGCGCGCGGACGGCGATTTCCATGTTGCCATGTGCGGTAATCACGGCGACGGGCACGTTCGGGGAGTTTTGCTGAATCCATTTCACGAGATCCAAGCCATCGCCGTCGGGCAGCTGCATGTCGGTGAGGCACAAATCGAACCGCTCCGTCTTGAGCATACGCTGCGCTTCGGCGACGCTCGCGGCCGTGCGCGGATACAAATTCATGCGCTCCAAGGTGATCGACAGCAACTCGCAAAGATCCGGTTCGTCGTCGACGACTAAGACTGCAGGTTTGGTCATGGTTCCATTGTACCGTCAGCGGACCGCCATCGGCGCTATCCCTCCCAGCGCTGCGGATCGGTGAAGACGATTCTAAAAACGCTGCCGCCGCCGCTGCGCGCCTCGTAGAGCAGGACCGCGCGATTCAGCTGACACAGTTCGCGGGCGATGAACAACCCGAGTCCGGTGCCGCCCTTGTTGCCGGTAAAGAAGGGTTCGAAGATGCGGTCGGCCGCTTCCACCGCGATGCCCGGTCCGCGGTCGGCGACTTCCAAATAGGGCCGGTACCCTGCGGCCGTTCGGCTCAAGCGTATTTCGAGCCCGCCGCCACCCGCCGCGCCATACTTGATGGCGTTGTCGCACAGGTTCCACACCGCCTGATGCAAGTGGGTGGGATCGAAACGCACCTCGAGCTCGTCCGCCTCCTCTCGAATCTCGATTTGCGCGAGCGGAATCTGCATGGTTTCGGAGAATTCGCCCACGAAGTCCTCGAGCCAGTCGCCGAGCATGAATCGAGTCGGTTTGGTGGCTTCGCGGCGCGAGAGCTGCAGCACGTTGTTGATGATGGTGCTGACGCGCTCGGAATTATTGCGGATGATGTCGGTGAGTCTGCGCTCGTCGGGCCCGATACCGGGACTTTCGGCCAACAACTGTCCGGCATGACTCATGGCCCCGACCGGATTGCGAATTTCATGGGCGATGCTGGCGGAAAGTCGGCCGAGGGCCGCCAGCTTGCTTTGCTGCACGCGCTCGGCCATGAGGGTCGTGTCTTCGAGGAAGATCAATGTCGGACCCGGCGCGTTCCCGCCCAAGGGTGCGAAATGCGGTTGAATCAATCGCGCGCCGTCGGCCGCCACGAAGGTCGAGGGTGCGCTTTCGTGCCGATCGCCGTGGCGCCAGGTGCTCAAGGAGTAGAGCAGGGGCGGCGACACCTCGCCCACCAAGGCCCCCGGGACCGCATAGGTATCGCCGAGAATCTCCGCCGCGGATTCATTGATCAGACGAATCTTATCCGCGGGATCGACCACCAGCAGACTCTCGCGCAGGTGCTGCACGATGTACTGCGACAGTTCTGCGAGGTTCGCCAGATCGACGTCCTTCTGGCGTATCAGATCCTCGCTCTCGTGCATGCGGCTCGCGACCACGCTCGCCGATGCGGCAAATGTGAATAACACCGCTCCCAAAAAACCGGCAGTGGCGTACGCCGTGATGTCGGTATGGCCGGTCAGCTGCTGCCAAATCGTGTGGGCGAGGACCGCCAGGGCCGCGACGGCAGCTAGGAACAGCGCGCTGCGCGGCGGCAGCAAGAACGCCAGGCCGCCCACCGGAACCAGCAGCAACGGCCCCAAGCCGCTCGCAATGCCGCCGCAGGCATGCAGCAGCAACATCAAGCTCACGATATCGACGCTGGCCTGGAGAATGGTCTGAAAATAAGCGGTCGCCAGGCGTTTGCGCACCAGTACGACGCTGCACAAGCCGAAACACAGATAAAAGATCGCGACCCCGAAGAACAGCCGGGGGGCGTCGACGGCGATGCCGCGCGATCCGCCCAGGGAATAAAGGCCCAGGAGAACCAGCGGCACCAGCACCCGATACAGGTTGAGCAGGCCGAGAACCCGCCAATTGAGCGCGAGCTTGGAGCCGCCGCCGAGGTCGATTGTGCGATTAAGGAGGTTCACGTTGCGTCGGTCCAGGTCCTAAAGTCGGCTTTGCGCTGCCGTTAAGCTTAATTCAGAATAGCGCGCCTCGATGCGACCGGATCGGCACAGTGGGAAAATCCATGCGCTTACACGACGATGGTAGGGGACCGGGTTGAACCGCTCGCGGCTACGATGCGTCATGGCGCAGCTCAATATGATCGTCGGCGACGTGGAGGGCAATACCTCGCGCATCATCGCCGCCACCAACCAAGCGCGCGATCAATCCGGCGCTGATGTGGTGATGCTGCCCGAACTCGCCGTGTCGGGTTATCCGCCCGAGGATTTGCTGTTTCATTCGGGCATGCGCACGCAGATCGCGCGCTCGATCGCGCGGCTGCAAACCGACGTGCGCGGAATTACCCTGATCGCCGGTTATCCGGAATACGAGGGAAGGCTCATTTACAATTCGGCCATCGTGATTCGCGACGGCACGGTTCTCGCCAATCACCGCAAGGCCTCGCTGCCCAATTACCGGGTTTTCGACGAGAAACGCTATTTCACTCCCGGCACCCTACCGACGGTGGTCGATTTGAACGGCGTGAAAGCGGGGATTCTGGTGTGCGAGGACGTCTGGGTACCCGAACCGGCCGCCTGGGCGCGCGAGGCCGGCGCCCGGGTGCTGTTGGTGATCAACGCCTCGCCCTACGAGGTGAACAAGCAAGCGCAGCGTGAAGGGGAGGTCGGCCACGCACGTGTCAGCGAGACCGGAATTCCGATGGTGTTCGTCAATTTGACCGGCGGTCAGGACGAACTGGTATTCGACGGCAATTCCTTCGTCATGGATGCGCATGGGGCGGTCACCACGCGCTCCCCGGCGTTCACCGAGGGCATGTACGAAGTCGATTTGGCGGTCGATGCGGCCGGCACGGTCAGTCCGCTGCCCGGCGCCGTCGTTCCCCTGCAACGGCAAGAAGAGAGCGTGTACGGTGCGTTGGTCCAAGGTACGCGCGACTACGTCGACAAGCATCGCTTTCCGGGCGTGGTGCTGGGACTCTCCGGCGGCGTCGATTCCGCGTTGACCCTGTGCATCGCGGTCGATGCGCTGGGCGCCGACCGCGTGCATTCGGTGGCGATGCCCTCGCGCTACACCTCGCAAATGAGCCGGGAGGATGCCGCACAGCAGGCGCGATTGCTCAACGTCAAGCACAGCGAGATTTCCATCGAAGGCATGTTCGAGGCGACCCTGGAGGCTTTACGGGAAGAGTTTGCCGGGCGCCCCGCGGACACCGCCGAGGAGAACATCCAATCGCGCTGCCGCGGCGTGCTGCTGATGGGCATATCCAACAAGACCGGCCGCATGCTGCTCACCACCGGCAACAAGAGCGAAATGGCGGTCGGCTATGCGACTCTCTACGGCGATATGGCGGGGGGATTCGCGCCGATCAAGGACTGCAGCAAGTTGCTGGTCTACCGGCTCTGTGCATGGCGCAATGCACAATCACCGGTGATTCCGCCGCGAGTAATCGAGCGGCCGCCGTCGGCGGAGCTGCGCCATAATCAAAAGGACACCGATAGCCTGCCGCCTTACGAGGTGCTCGATCCCATCCTGGAAGCCTTCATCGAGGAAGATCTGTCGGTGGATCAGATCGCGGCCCGCGGTTTCGACCGCAAGACCGTTGGACGCATCCTGGATCTGGTGAAGCGCAACGAATACAAGCGCCGACAAGCGCCGCCCGGCGTGCGGGTGAGCGGCCGCGCATTCGGCCGCGACTGGCGCTATCCGATCACCAGCGGCTACCAATCGCGCTGAGGAGGGGCCACGCCGCGCCGGCTGGTGAGCACCGGCTAGAGAATGTGCCGCCACCAGGACTTCTTCTGCTTCATGTCCTTGGCGTTCGCCGGATAATTATCCGTATATACGCGCTCGGCATTGGCCGCCAGATCCGTCATTTTGAGCTTCCGGTAGGCGTCGACCAGCACCTTCATCGAGCCCTGCACGGCCGGAGCGCCGTCGTAATTCTCGATACAGAACTTGGCGCGATTGAGGGCGCCGACGTAGGCGCCGCGCCGCATGTAGTAGAGCGCCACGTGCAATTCGAAGTCGGCCAACCGATTGCGCACGAAAATCATGCGCTGGCGGGCGTCGGCCACATATAGGCTGTGTGGGTATTTCTTCACGAGTTCATCGAACGCGTCGAAGGACTTCTTGGCGTTGACCGGCGGCCGCTTCGATAGATCGACGTTGAACCAGCGCTCCATGAAATTCGACTGGCGCTCGAAATACACCAAGCCCTTCATGTAGTAGGCGTAGTCGACCCGGGGATTGGTCGGGTTCTCGCGAATGAAAGTATCCGCGGCGTCGATCGCCGGCTCGACCTCGCGGTTCTTGTAGTAGGCGTAGATCAGATCGATTTGCGCCTGGCGCGCGGGCTCGCTGAACGGAAAGCGCGATTGCAGGGTTTCGAGCTGTTTGATCGCCTCCGAGTAGTTCGAGTCCTTCATGCTCTTCTGCGCCTTGGCATAGATCACTTCGGGGCCGGATTTGGCGTCCTCTCGATGGCTGCGGCAGCCCGTGGCCAACATCGCAATGCCGACGGCGAACAGCACAACGCCGCAGGGACGGACAAGATCACGCAGTCTCACAGGCGATTCCTTACAATGGGTGGATCCAAAGACGGGCGGCAGTATACCCGATGCCCCGCCGGTGGCAGCCTGCAAGCTTCGAGTGCCCTCATGAACGCAGAGTTCCACATCATCGAGCTTGAAATTCCGCAAGCCTTGGCCGGGCAGCGACTCGATAGCGCACTGGCGCGGCTTCTGCCGGAGTATTCGCGCACGCGCATCAAGAGTTGGATCGATGCGGGCCAGGTGCTGGTCGGCAGGCTTCCCTGCAAGCCCCGAGACGTGGTGCAAGCGGGGTCGCGGGTGCAGGTGCGAATGACGGTTGCGGTGCCGCCGACCGGCGTGTTGCCCGAATCGATTGCGCTCGAGCTGGTGCATGAAGACCGCGACGTGCTGGTGGTGGACAAGCCGGCGGGGTTGGTCGTGCATCCCGGAGCCGGCAACCCGCATCACACCCTGCAAAATGCCTTGCTGGGCAGGGATCCCGCGTTGGCCGCGATACCGCGCGCCGGCATCATCCATCGACTCGATAAGGACACCAGCGGCTTGTTGGTGGTCGCGCGCACGATCGAAGCGCACACGTCCCTGACTCGGCAGCTCGCGGCGCGCTCGGTGTCGCGCGAATACCTCGCGCTGTGCGTAGGAGTCATGACCGGTGGCGGTACCATCGATGAGCCGATCGGGCGGCATCGAAGCGACCGGCTGCGCATGGCGGTGCGCCAGGACGGCCGCCCCGCGATTACCCACTATCGCGTGCTCGAACGCTTCCGCGCCCACACCTACCTCAGCGTCAAACTCGAGACCGGACGCACGCACCAAATTCGCCTGCATTTGGCGCATCTGCACTATCCCATCGTGGGTGACCCCAAGTACGGCGCGCGGCGCCTGGCGCGTCCGCGCGGCGCGGCCGATAGCCTGATCGACGCCTTGCGCGGATTCAAGCGCCAAGCGCTGCACGCCGCCAAATTGGCCTTCGATCATCCTCGCTCTGGCAAACGGCTGGCCTTTGAGAGTCCCGTGCCGCCGGACTTCGCCCGGCTGCTCGCCGCGTTGCGCGACGATGCGCGCGGCGCCATGCACGACGCCGGTCGGACGGTGGGGGTCTGATTGGACATCCGATGGCTCACGCCGCAGTGGCCGGCGCCGCCCGCGGTCTGCGCGCTCTCCACGCAGCGCCGCGGCGGGGTGAGCGCTGCTCCCTATGAGTCCCTGAACTTGGGCGATCATGTCGGGGACGTGCCGGCGGCGGTTGCGGAGAATCGCCGGCGGCTCAAGGTCGCGGCGGATCTTCCGGCCGAACCCCGCTGGCTCGCCCAGGTGCACGGCATTCGGGTTGCGGATTTGGATGCCGGCGGTTCAACCGCGGCCGCGGATGCCTGCCACACGCGCCAGCCCGGCCGCGTGTGCGCGATTCTTACCGCCGATTGCTTGCCGGTGCTGTTCGCGGCCGAGTCGGGCGAGGAGGTGGCCGCTGCGCATGCGGGTTGGCGCGGCCTTGGCGGCGGCGTGATTGAGGCGACCGTGCGGGCGCTGGCGGTGGACCCGCGAACCCTGCTGGTATGGCTGGGTCCCGCCATCGGTCCTCGACATTTTGAGATCGGCCCCGAAGTCCGCGACGAGCTGCTACGCGCGGACGGTGGGGCGGAGGCGGCTTTCACGCCAAATGCCCGAGGCCGGTTCATGGCGGACCTGGAGGCGCTCGCGCGCCGCAGGCTCGCACGCCTTGGCATCGAGCGAATTTACGGCGGCGGCGAATGTACCCACTCGTATTCCGATAGGTACTTCTCGCATCGGCGCGACGGCCAGACCGGCCGCCAGGCCACGCTCATTTGGCTCAAGGGCGCTGCAAACCGTTGAATTGCTCGGTGGAATCCCCACCTAGTGGGCATTCCGAGCGACTTAGGCGGGTGTTTTCATGCGAATGGATAAGCTGACGACCAAATTTCAGGCGGCTCTGGCCGATGCCCAGTCGCTCGCCATCGGCCGCGATAATCAATATATCGAGCCGGCGCATTTGATGGCGGCACTGCTCGACAGCCAAGGCGGTACCGCCCGACCGTTGCTGGAGAAAGCCGGCGCCAATGTCGCGAAGCTGCGTTCCGAGCTCGGCGCTGCGCTCGATCGCATGCCGAAAGTGGAAGGGTCGGCTGGCGAGGTGCTGATCAGCAACGATCTGAACAAATTGCTCAACGTCACCGACAAGCTGGCTCAGAAGCGCGGTGACCAATTCATCTCCAGCGAGCTGTACGTGCTCGCGGCCTGCGACGATCGCGGCGAACTCGGCCGGATTTTGAAATCCTGCGGCGCCGCGCGCGCAGCGTTGGAGCAGGCGATCGAAGAGGTTCGAGGCGGCGCAAAGGTCGAGGATGCGGCTGCAGAAGAAAATCGGCAGGCGCTCGCGAAATACAGCATCGATCTTACCGAACGGGCATCCCAAGGCAAACTCGATCCGGTCATCGGTCGCGACGACGAGATTCGCCGCACCGTTCAGGTCCTGCAGCGCCGGACCAAGAACAATCCGGTGCTCATCGGCGAACCCGGGGTCGGCAAGACCGCCATCGTCGAAGGCCTGGCACAGCGCATCGTCAACGGCGAAGTGCCGGAAGGCTTGCGCCATAAGCGCATTCTCGCGCTCGACATGGGCGCGCTCATCGCGGGGGCGAAATTTCGCGGCGAATTCGAGGAGCGCCTCAAAGCGGTGCTCGCCGACTTGGCGAAACAGGAAGGCCAGGTGATTCTGTTCATCGACGAATTGCACACCATGGTCGGCGCCGGAAAGGCTGAAGGAGCGATGGACGCGGGCAACATGCTGAAGCCGGCGCTGGCGCGCGGCGAGCTGCATTGCGTCGGCGCGACCACCCTGGACGAGTACCGCAAATACATCGAAAAGGACGCAGCGCTCGAGCGGCGATTCCAAAAGGTATTGGTGGATGAGCCGTCGGTAGAGGACACCATCGCCATTCTTCGCGGATTGAAGGAGCGCTACGAGGTCCATCACGGCGTCGAGATCACGGATCCGGCCATCGTCGCGGCGGCGACGCTCTCGCATCGCTATATTTCCGACCGGCAATTGCCCGATAAGGCCATCGACTTGATCGACGAGGCCGGGTCGCTGATTCGCATGGAAATCGATTCGAAGCCCGAAGCGCTCGATAAGCTCGACCGGCGCATCATCCAGCTCAAGATCGAGCGCGAGGCGCTCAAGAAGGAAGCCGATGAAGCGTCTCGCAAGCGTTTGAGCACGCTGGAAGATGCGCTCAAGGAGCTGGAAAAGGAATATTCGGATCTCGAGGAAGTCTGGAAGGCCGAAAAGGCCTCGGTCCAGGGCACCGCCCATATCAAAGAGGAACTCGAGCGTTGTCGCACGGATCTCGATGCGGCGCGCCGTGCGCAGGATCTGGCCCGCATGTCCGAACTGCAGTATGGGCGGATTCCCGATCTCGAGCAGCGCCTCGCGAAGGCGCTGGAAGCCGAGAAGAAGCCCAACCAGCTGTTGCGCAATTCGGTGACCGAGGTCGAAATCGCCGAGATCGTCTCGAAGTGGACCGGCATTCCGGTCTCGCGCATGCTCGAAGGCGAGCGCGATAAGCTCTTGCGCATGGAGGAAGTACTCGGCAAACGCGTCGTTGGGCAGGAAGAGGCGGTCAAAGCGGTGGCAGATGCGATTCGCCGCTCGCGCGCGGGACTGTCGGATCCGAATCGCCCCAGCGGATCGTTCATGTTTCTCGGGCCGACCGGCGTCGGCAAAACGGAGCTCTGCAAGGCGCTCGCCGAATTCATGTTCGACACGGAAGAGGCCATGGTGCGCATCGACATGTCGGAATTCATGGAGAAGCACTCGGTCGCGCGCCTGATCGGCGCGCCGCCGGGCTATGTGGGCTATGAAGAGGGCGGCTATTTGACCGAAGCGGTGCGCCGCCGGCCGTATAGCGTGATCCTCCTCGATGAAATCGAGAAGGCGCATCCCGACGTGTTCAACGTGCTGCTGCAGGTGCTGGATGATGGCCGCCTCACGGACGGCCAGGGACGCACCGTGGATTTTCGCAATTGCGTGGTGATCATGACCTCGAATTTAGGCAGCCAGGTCATCCAAGAGCTCGCGGGCGAGGCGAACTACGCCAAGATGAAGGCGGCCGTCCTGCAAGTGGTCGCGCAGCATTTTCGACCGGAGTTCATCAATCGCGTCGATGAAATCGTGGTGTTTCACCCGCTCGGCCGCGAGCAGATCCGCTCGATCGTGGATATTCAGTTGGGCCGGCTGCGCAAGCGGTTGGCGGAGCGCGATATTCAGCTGCGGCTCGAGGACGCCGCGCGGGACCGGATCGGCGAAGCGGGCTTCGACACCGTCTTTGGGGCGCGGCCGTTGAAGCGCGCCATCCAGTCGCAAATCGAGAATCCGCTGGCGCAGCAGATTTTGCGCGGCGATTTCATCGCCGGCGACCGGGTGGTCGCCAAAGTCAAGCGCGATGGCCTGGTATTCGAGAAGGAACGGCTGCACTAAGGAGCGCCCGCCCTAAGGAACGCCCGCCCTCAAGGCGGCCGGATTCGCGCTGAAGCTGCGACATGGCCCGGTGCTTCGCTATACTTCGGCGGGCGCGACGCTGGTTCGCGCCCGCGAAATAAAAGAGGAAACACATGCCTTTCTACGAATACCAGTGCAGCAACTGCGGCCACAAGATGGAGGCCATGCAGAGGCTACACGATTCGCCGCTGAAGAAATGCCCGCAATGCGGCAAGCCGCAGCTGCAGCGGTTGATGTCGGCACCCGTGTTTCGTTTGAAGGGCGGGGGTTGGTACGAAACGGATTTCAAGTCGGACCAAGACGCCAAACGCAACCTCGCGGATCGACCGGAGGCGCAAGCTCCGAAAGAACAGAAGAAGGAAACCACCGAGGCTCAATCGAAGGACGCCGCGGCGCCCGTTACGGCCAAGCTGAAGGAGAAGGGCGCCGATAAGCCGGCCGAGACGGCAGCGCCCGCGAAGGCTGCAGCGGCGCAGCCCGCATCCAAGACGGCGCCTTCCCGTCGCGCTCACGTGTCTGCGCCGAATAAGTCCAAGGCTAAGGCGGCGTCCAAGCGGCCGAACAGGCTGGCGGTCAAGCGAACCACCGCGAAGCCGGCGCGGCGTCGCTAACGTGCGCACTCACTACTGCGGTCAGGTCGGCGAATCCTCGGTCGGCAGCGTCGTCACGGTGGCCGGATGGGCCCATCGGCGCCGCGACCACGGAGGCGTCATCTTCGTCGATCTGCGGGACCGCGAGGGGCTGCTGCAGATCGTGTTCGATCCGGA
>Ga0209415_10014594_pt1 | contig 12822 bp, 12 predicted proteins | sample PeaSoiSIISIP2007_FD_187696 | JGI IMG/M metagenome (GOLD analysis project Ga0209415, IMG submission 187696) | Peat soil microbial communities from Weissenstadt, Germany - SII-SIP-2007 (SPAdes) (version 2) | ecosystem: Environmental > Terrestrial > Soil > Wetlands > Peat | place: Germany...
GTGCTGGTGGCAGTGTTGTAGAGGCGGCGGTTGGCGTATTTCTTGATGGTGATGGGGGCGCTGCTCGTCATCGGATCTGGGCTTTCAGGTGGCGGCGTGGGGCAGGTGGCGGCATGGGGCAACTTAAGAGCTTTAAGCTTCTATTATAACGCCCCAGACGACAAAATTTTACAAGACGAACGGAAGGATGATGCGGCGGGCTATTTCTCTGCCCCCGGCTATGCCCTGGCGTCTGGTCAACACCCGTCTTGCTGGCATATAGTGACGCCATGACCGACGCGCCCGATCTTCAACAGCTTGCGCGCCGCTATATGGACCTGTGGCAGGACCAGATGGCGGCCATGGTGAACGACCCCAAGCTGGCCGAATCCATGGCGCAGGCCTATAGCCTGGTGACCAAAAGCGCGGCGGCGATCGCCGAGGCGACGGGAATCAACAAAGCGAAGGGGACGCATGAGCCGGACACGCAGCCTTCCTCCGCGACGCCCCCTTCTGCCGCCCCAGCGCCTGGGACCGCGTCCCCTGCCGTTTCATCTGATGAGCCAGGCCTCGATGCTGTTGTCCTCGCGCGGCGCGTTGTCGAGCTTGAGGAACGGGTCGCTCGTCTGGAGGCCGCAATTGCGGCAGGCGGCGGAAAACCTCCGGCAAAATCTGGACGCCGTCGACCCCCAAGCCTTTGAGAAAGCCGTCGAGGCGGAAGCGTTTCGCCGCATGGATGGTTTCGTGCGGGGCATCGAAGCCTATCGCCATCATCCCTATCGCCGCAGCCTGAGCGACGTTCCCGCCGTATGGACGGCCGGAACCACCCGGCTGCTCGATTATTCCCAGCCGGGCTGCGATGGTCCGCCGGTGCTGGTGATCCCATCCCTGATCAACCGGGCCTATATCCTCGACCTGAGCGCCCGGCGCAGTCTGATGCGCTATCTGGCGGAAAAAGGTTTCCGCGCCTATCTGCTGGACTGGGACGCCCCCGGCGAGCAGGAAAAATCCTTTTCCCTTGATGATTATATCGGCGGTCGCATGACGGCGGCCCTGGATGAGGTGATCCGTCTGGCCGGCAAGCCGGTGGTGGTGGGCTATTGCATGGGCGGGCTGCTGGCCTTGGGGCTGGGGTTGCTGCGTCAGGACGATGTGCGCGGTCTGGGGCTGCTGGCCACGCCTTGGGACTTCCATCAGCCCGACGCCACCCAAGGCGGCATGATCGCCAGCCTGCGGCCCTGGCTGGAGGACGTCATCAAGATGGACGGCACCTTGCCGGTGGATCTGTTACAGGTGCTGTTTTCCACCATCGACCCCAGGGGCGCCGACAAAAAGTTCCGTTCCTTCGGCGGCTTGGTGCAAAAAAGCGCCAAGGCGCGGGATTTCGTGGCGCTGGAAGACTGGCTGAATGACGGCGTGGCTCTGGCTGGGCCGGTGGCCAGGGAATGCCTGTTCGGCTGGTATGCGCAAAATTCGGCGGCGCGGGGGGAATGGCTTTTGGCCGGTCGTGCGGTTTCGCCCGCAGATTTCATCAAGCCGTCGCTTGCCATGATCCCCATGAAGGATCGTATCGTGCCTCCGGCCTCGGCGATGGCTCTGGCCCAGGCTCTGCCCAACGTCCTGATTCGCCCTTTGGCGGCGGGGCATATCGGCATGATGACCGGCGGACGAGCCAAAACCGATATTTACGGCTATCTTGTCCGATGGCTGAAACGTGTTACGCGCAATTGAACAGCTTGCCTAGGAAACCACCGATCCAGTAAACACGTTGAGCGAGAACTGGTTCTGGCTAAACGGGGAATACCGGAACGGTATAAAACCCCTCAATAAAGTGGAGATCTGGGAATGTCCGATATTGTTATCGTCGCCGCGACCCGCACCCCCATCGGTGCTTTTTCCGGCAGCCTGTCGTCCTACAGCGCCGCCGGTCTGGGCGAGCTGGTGATCCGCGAGCTGCTGTCGCGCGCCAAGGTCGAGGCCCACGAGGTCTCTGAATTGATCTTCGGTCAGGTGCTTGCCGCCGGCGACGGCCAGAACGCCGCCCGCCAGGCCGCCATCAAGGCCGGACTTTCCATCGAGACTCCCGCCTGGACCGTCAACCAGGTGTGCGGTTCGGGTCTGCGCACTGTTGCTCTGGGCTTCCAGGCCATCAAGAACGGCGACGCCAGCATCGTTATCGCTGGTGGTCATGAAAGCATGAGCAACTCCCGCCATGCCGTCTATCTGCGCTCGGGCACCAAGATGGGCAACGCCCAGATGGTCGACACCATGATCATCGACGGCCTGACCGACGCTTTCTCGGGCACCCATATGGGCATCACCGCCGAGAACATCGCCAAGCAGTGGGGCATCAGCCGCGACGAGCAGGACGCTTTCTCCCTGGCTTCCCAGCAGAAGGCCGAAGCGGCCATCAAGGGCGGCAAGTTCAAGGACGAAATCGTTCCCGTGAAGATCATCGTCAAGAAGGAAGAGAAGCTGTTCGACACCGACGAGTTCCCGAAGTTCGGCTCCACCGCCGAATCTCTGGCCAAGCTGCGTCCGGCGTTCGACAAGGCCGGCACAGTTACCGCCGGTAACGCTTCGGGCATCAACGACGGCGCCTCCGCCGTCATGCTGATGACCGCTTCCGAAGCCGCCAAGCGCGGCCTGACCCCGCTGGCCCGCATCGCCTCTTGGGCCACTGCCGGCGTCGATCCCGCCATCATGGGTTCCGGCCCGATCCCTGCTTCCAAGAAGGCTTTGGAAAAGGCCGGCTGGAAGGTCGACGACCTGGATCTGATCGAAGCCAACGAAGCCTTTGCCTCGCAGGCCATCTGCGTCAACCGCGACATGGGCTGGGATACCTCCAAGGTCAATGTCAACGGCGGCGCCATCGCCCTGGGTCATCCCATCGGCGCTTCGGGCAACCGCGTGCTGGTCAGCCTGCTGCATGAAATGCAAAAGCGCGGCGCGAAGAAGGGTCTTGCCACCCTGTGCATCGGCGGCGGCATGGGCATCGCCCTGACCGTCGAACGCTAAGCGACGCCACTGAAGAAAAGCCCCGGCCGAAAGTCCGGGGCTTTTTTTCTTCTGGCCTCCCCTTTCAAGATGCCTTTTCATAAGTCGGAAACCGCTCGGCTATAAGGGCGGTCCCAGGCGGAGGACGTTCACATGGGTCGAGTTGCGATTGTTACCGGCGGTACCCGAGGCATTGGCCGCGCGATTGCCGAAGGGCTGAAAAATGCCGGCTATCGCGTTGGCGCCACTTATTTCGGCAATGTCGAGGCCGCCAAGCAGTTTACCGCAGAGACCGGGATTCCGGCTTTCCGCTTCGATGTTTCCAACTTCGGCGAATGTGAAGCGGGGGTGGCTAAGATCGTCGCCGAGCTTGGTCCTGTCGAGGTGTTGGTCAACAATGCCGGTATTTCCCGCGATTCCACCCTGCACCGCATGAGCTACGAGCAGTGGGAGGATGTGATCCACACCAACCTCACCTCTTGCTTCAACATGGCCCGCTGCGTCATCGATTCCATGCGTGACCGCGGCTTTGGCCGCATCGTCAGCATCGGTTCCATCAATGGGCAGGCCGGTCAGTATGGTCAGGTGAATTACGCCGCCGCCAAGTCGGGCATCCACGGTTTTACCAAGGCGCTGGCCCAAGAGGGCGCCGCCAAGGGCATCACCGTCAACGCCATTGCGCCCGGCTATGTGGATACGGAAATGGTCCGCGCCGTGCCCCATGCGGTGCTGGAAAAGATCATCGCCAAGATTCCCGCCGGTCGCCTGGGCCGGGCCGAAGACATCGCTCGCGGCGTGCTGTTCCTGGTGGCCGACGAAGCCGATTTCGTCACCGGGGCCACTCTGTCCATCAATGGCGGCCAGCATATGTATTGATTGCCAGGTCTGATCAGGCTGGTAAGGTTTGACCCCCCGTCCGGTTTGCCGGCGGGGGTTTTTCATGCCCGATTTGCTGGAGCCCGTCATGTCGTCATCCCGTGCCACCATGATTGGAGCCTCGGCCCTGCTGATGTGGTCCACTCTGGCGGTGATGACCGCCTGGACCGGCAAGGTGCCGCCTTTCCAACTGGTGGCCATGTCCTTCGCCATGGGTTCGATCATTGCCGTGATCAATTGGACGGTGCGCCGACAGGCCGTTCTGCCGCGTCTGAAGCAGCCGCTGGGGGCCTGGGCGCTGGGAGTGGCCGGGCTGTTCGGCTATCACTTCTTTTATTTCCTGGCCCTGCGGCTGGCTCCGCCGCTGGAGGCCAATCTGCTGAACTATCTGTGGCCGCTGCTGATCGTGCTGTTTTCCGCCCTGCTGCCCGGCGAGAGGCTGCGGCCTCGGCATGTGGCCGGAGCCCTGGCCGGCATGGGCGGCGCGGTCTTGCTGATCACCAAATCCGGCAGCGCCAGCTTTGATCCCCGCTATCTGGCCGGCTATGGCGCAGCGGCTCTGTGCGGGGTGATCTGGTCGGCCTATTCGGTGCTGAACCGCCGCTATAAGAATGTGCCCAGCGACGCTGTGGGCGGCTTTTGCGCCGCCACCGCCGTTCTGGCCCTGCTCTGCCACCTGGCCTTCGAACAAACCGTCTGGCCCGAAGGCTGGCAGTGGCTGGCGGTGCTGGTGCTGGGCACCGGCCCGGTGGGGGCGGCATTCTTTGTCTGGGATCATGGCTGTAAGCACGGCAATATCCGCGCCCTGGGGGCCATGGCCTATGGGGTGCCGCTGCTGTCCAACGGCCTGCTGATCGCCTTCGGCCAGGGAGTTCTGACCTGGCGGGTGGGCGGTGCGGCTTTGCTCATCATCGGCGGCGCGGCCCTGGGGGCGGGGGATTTGCTGAGCTTCAGGAAGAAGAAGCTGCAGCCCGCCGTTTAGCCAGTCGCTTTTCCAGCATCACCTTGACCTTTTCCCAGCCCACCGGCGGGCGGGGGTCGAGGGACAGGCCGACGCTGACGATGCGGCCATCGCGCATTTCCCGCACGATCAGATCGACCGGACCCAGATGGACGCGGTCGCCTTCTTCCAAGTCCTGGCGGAATTCCCGGCGGAACAGCTCCGAGACGCTGGCTTGCCCGGCTTCGCCGCTCAGGGGCAGATCGTAAGCCTCGCGCAGAGCCTTGACGGTGATCTCGGGGCCGATAATGAAATCGCCGTAGAGGCTGGCGTCTTCCTCCAGGTTTTCCTTCATGCGACCGAACAGTTTGTCCAGAAGCGGCACCTGATTGGGCGCCACCAACAGAAACACCCGGTCCCCCGCCTGCAAATCTCCGGGCAGGCTTTTCAGCTTGCCGGCGCGACGCACCAGAACTGGGCGGGCCCAGCGGGGCAGCGGGCGGCCTTGAGCCACCGGGCTGTCGGGGTGCAGCACATAGGCCACCATCTCGCGGTCGGCCAGTCCGGGCAGGTCCACTTCCATGCGGTCCACCGGCCCGGCCTTCTCCGGCACGATCAGGCCCAGCCATTTGGCCAGGGGGCGCACGGTCCAGCCCTGCACCGTCAGCGAGGCCACTACCACCATGAAGGCGACGTCGAAAAAGACCGAGGCATGAGGCACGCCGCCCAGCATGGGCACCATGCCCAGCAAAATCGATACCGCGCCGCGCAAGCCCACCCAGGCGATGAACAGGCGCTCGCGCTTGCCGAAGCCGAAGGGGGTCAGGCACAGGAACACCGCCACCGGGCGGGCCAGGAAGGTCAGAGCCGCCGCCAAAAGTCCGGCCAGACTGAATTCCGCAGGGAATTGGCTGGGGGTGGCCAGCAGGCCCAGGGTGACGAACATGGCGATCTGGGCCAGCCAGGTGATGCCGTCCTGAAAGCGGCGCAGGCCGCCGACGCCGTGCAGCTTGGCGTTGCCCGCCACCAACCCGGCCAGATAGGCCGCCAGAAAACCGCTGCCGCCGATGACGTTGGTCAGGCCGAACACGGTGACCGCCAGCCCCATCACCGCTACCGGGGTCAGGCCGGGGTCCAACTTCATGCGGTTGACTACGGCGATGATCACCACGCCGCCCAACAGGCCCATCAGCACGCCGGCTCCGCCTTCAAGGATCAGATGCAGCAGAATTTGCAGCCAGCCGCCGCTTTGATGGCCGGTCAGAATGCCGGTCAGGGTCAGGGCCAGGAAGATGGCTACAGGATCGTTGGTGCCGGATTCCACTTCCAGGGTCGAGCGCACGCGGTCGCGGATGGTGATGCCGCCGACCCGCAGCAGGAAGAACAGGGCGGCGGCGTCGGTGGACGACAAAATGGTGCCCATCAGCAAGGCCACCGGCCAATCCAGCTTCAGCAGGAAATGGGCGGGCAAAGCCACCAGCCCGGTGGTGACCAACACGCCGACGGTGGCCAGAGTAACGGCGGGGGCGGCGGCCTGGCGGTAACTTTTCAGGCTGGTATGGAAACCGCTGTCGAACAAAATCACCGACAAAGCGGCGCTGCCGATCAGAAAGGCGGTGGGGACATCGGTAAAGGCGATGCCGCCGATGCCGTCCTCTCCCGCCGCCAATCCGATGGCGAGGAACAGCAACAGCAAGGGCGCGCCAAAGCGGAAGGCCAGAACGCTGGTGAAGACGCTGGCGACGGCAAGACCGGCACAAACCAGAATGATGAGATTGATGCCGTCCATGAGCGGTTGGGTCTCCCTATGCCTTTTCTCTTATGGTGACGGCTGGGAGGAAGGGCGTCAACCGCGGCGGGCGCGCAAAATCAGCCCATCGGCAGCGGATTGACCGGCATTGAACAGCTGTTCAAGCAGCTGGGGTTTGGGGTTCAGGGCCGAGCCCTTGTCGGCAAAGAATTCCGGGCCGATGGCGATGCTGTGCACCTCTAAATCCCGCAGCCGGGCCAGATCGGGCGGCAGCCGCCCGGCGATGTTGATGGTGCGCTGAATCTCGGCGATGGCGTCCAACTCCCGCAGCAGGGGGGCGTTGAACAGAATGCGCTTCAGCCGGGCGAAGATTTCCGGGGCGGCGGTGGGCGCGCCCGGCTCCTCGTCCGGGGTCAGCTTGACCACCAGCAGCGAGCGGCAGTCGGTTTGCGTCACCATCGGCAGCAAAGGCGGGTTTGAAGAGAAGCCGCCATCCCAATAGGGTTCGCCCTCCATTTCCACCGCCTGATGCAGATAGGGAATGCAGGTCGAGGCCATCAGCACATCCAGGTTGAGTTCGCTTTCGCGGAAAATCCGCACATCGCCCTTGGGCACATGGGTGGTGGCGATGAACAGGGGCAGCGGACAGTGCTGGCGCAGCCGGTCAAAGTCGATCATGGCGGCCAAAAGGTCGCGCAAGGGGTTCATGTTGAGGGGGTTGAACTGATAGGGCGACAGCACCCGCGTCATCAGGTCGAACTGCATCCCGGCTCCCGGCAACCCCATGGGGCTGTAGGCCGACAGCTTGCCGACGCCGTCCCACAGGCGGCGCAGAGCCTCGCGGGCGCCCTGGCGGCCGTTCTCCATCAGCCCCCAGGCGGTAACAGTGGCGTTGACCGCTCCGGCGCTGGCTCCGCTGATGGCGCCCAGGGGGATATCCTCCTGTTCCAGCAGGCGGTCCAGAACGCCCCAGCTGAACGCTCCGTAAGCGCCGCCGCCCTGAAGTCCCAGGGCGGTCGGGGTGCTGAACGGTCCGCCATCGGCGGGCATGATTTGAAAAGGACTGCGCCATTGCATGTTCTGCAACCTTCCATGGGCTATGTTGCAGTGCAATATATGGGGCGCATCCGATGCCTATTTCAAGGGTGGATGCCAGCCATGCGGTGCCAGTTCGAAGCTTTCGAAGGAAAAGGCCGGGGCGACGGTGCAGCCCACCAGGGTCCAGTCGCCCAAGGATTGGGCCGCTTGCCAGGCATGGGCGGGGACGACGCCCTGGGGATGCTCCCCAGCGGCAAGATCATTGCCCAGACGCTGAAATGTTTCGGGATGGTCTTCTTCGGCGATGGACAGCACCAGCGGCGCGCCGGCGTACCAGTGCCAGATTTCCACGGCGTCGATGCGATGCCAGGCCGAGCGTTCACCATGGGCCAGCAGGTAATAGATCAGACTGCAGGCGGCGCGCTCGCCCGCAATGGCGGGCGAGCGGTAGGTTTCGCGGTAATGGCCGCCTTCGGGGTGGGGCTGCAATTCCAGCAGCTCCACCACCTGCGAGGCTGTCAGGCCGGGGGAGATGATCATTCCACCGGCACCGTGGCGGCGACCGACGGACGCTTCAGCATCTCGGCGTTCCAGGCGGCCAGCTTCGGATGGGTGGCCTGCCAATTATCGCCGGGCAGGCGGAAGTCCAGATAGCCCAGGGCGGCGATGATGGTGATCTCGCCGATGGTGAATTGCCCGGCCAGCGCGTCGGCTTCCCGTTCCAACTGATCCAGGCCGCGGGCGATGGCGGCCTTTTGCCGCTCGACCCAGCCCGACCAGCGGTATTCGGCGGGGCGGCGGATGGTTTCGATCACCACCTGCAAGGCGGCGTCCAGAATGCCGTCGGCCAGAGCCTGGCGGCGGATCGCCGTCCAGCGGGCCGGACCAGCGGGGGGGAACAGCTTGGCGCCGTCATGCAGGGAATCGAGCACCTCGCAGATCACCGGGCTGTCATAGACCTGCTGGCCATCGTCCAAGATCAGGGCCGGAACCTTGCCCAAGGGATTGTCGGTGGGCAGATCGGTGGCGGGATCCCAGGCATTGGTCTTCAGTCGCTCGATGCGGGCGTCGAGCCCGGTTTCCAGAGCCAGGATGACGACCTTGCGGACATAGGGCGAGGTGGGGGAGTAACGCAGTTTCATGGTCAGAAGGGTCTTTCCGTTCAAAAGGCGTCTTTGCGGCGGCGGATTTCGCCGAACACTTTGGCCGGATCGGCTCCGGCCAGGCCGACCCCCTGCTGAACGTCGAGGATATCGGCGCGCAGGAAGGGGTTGGTGGCTTTTTCCAGTCCGAGAAGGGCGGGAACCGTCGGCTGATGGCGGGCGCGGGCGGCGTCCACGTCGGCGATGCGGGCCAGCAAATCTGGGTTGTTGCGCTCTACCGTGCGGGCAAAGCGGGCGTTGGACTGGGTGTATTCATGGGCGCAGAACAGGCGGGTATCGTCGGGCAAAGCCCGCAACACCGACAGCGAGGCCCACATCTGATCGGGAGTGCCCTCGAACAGGCGGCCGCAGCCCAAGGTGAACAGGGTGTCGCCGGAAAACAGCGCCTTGTCCTCGGCGAACCAATAGGACAAATGACCCCGGGTATGGCCCGGCGTGGCGAAAACCTTGGCCTGGTGATTGCCGACCGCGAACAGGTCGCCATCGGCCAGGGGGATATCCAGGCCGGGAATGCGTTCGGCGTCGGCGCGGGCTCCGGCGATTTTGCAGCCGGTGGCGCGCTTCAGGGCCAGATTGCCACCCGTATGGTCGTCATGGTGATGAGTGATCAGAATATGGCTGAGGGTCCAGCCCTTGGCGGCCAGACGTTGCAGCACCGGCTCGGCCTGGGCGGGGTCGATGACCGCCGTGGCTCCGGTTTCCGGGTCGTGCAGCAGATAAATGTAATTGTCGCTCAAGACCAGAATCTGTTCGATTTCCAGAACGGCCATGAAGGCTCTCCATCCCGATGCGCCCCTGCTTCTGACGGGACTGTAGCACAATTCACTTGCCGCACAGGGTCTTGCGTCTCATTGATAGAAATATGTGGAGCGATGTCATCGATCTTCGAGATTTCTATGACTCCAGTCTGGGCCAGATGGCCCGGCGGATGATCCGCCGCCGTATGCGCGAAATCTGGCCCGACTTGAGGGGGGAACGGGTGCTGGGCATCGGCTATGCCACTCCCTTTCTGTGGAGCCTGCGCGACGAGGCCGAGCGGGTGCTGGCGGTGATGCCGTCTTCCCAAGGGGTGATGCCCTGGCCGGCGGAAGGCCCAGGACTGGCGGCTTTGGCCGAGGAAACCGACCTTCCCTTTCCAGACCGATCGTTCGATCGGGTGGTGGTGGCCCATGCTTTGGAATCCACCGAACATGTGCGCGGCATGATGCGCGAGATTTGGCGGGTACTGACCGATGGCGGCCGCCTGCTGGTGATTACGCCCAATCGCCGGGGTATCTGGGCGCGGCTGGACCGCACGCCCTTCGGCCAGGGACGGCCCTATACGCCGTCCCAGCTCAATCGCTTGCTGCGCGACAATATGTTCATGACCCTGCAAAGCGAGGCGGCGTTGTTCATGCCGCCTTCCACCAGACGGATGGTGCTGCGCTCGGCTCCGGCCTGGGAAAATCTGGGCAGCCGCTGGTTCCCCGGTTTTGCCGGGGTGCTGATGGTGGAGGCGGCCAAACAGCTATATGCCGGAACCGCCATCCGCGCCGAGTCAGACCGCGAGGCCAAGCGCCGTCGCGGTTATATCGCCATGCCCCAAGGCTTCCGCCAGGATAAGCCCTAGGGTCGCAGGATATGGGTGTGGTCGGGAGCGTAAAGGCGGCTGTCGGTGAAGTCAGCCCCGTCCAACACCCGGCCCACCAGGACCAGGGCGGTGCGGGTAAAGCCGGCTTCCTTCACCTTGGCGCGGATGTCGGCCAAAGTGCCGCGCACAAAGGCCTGATCGGGCCAGCTGACGCGGTAAGCCACCACCACCGGGCAGTCTTCACCATAAAGCGGCGACAATTCGCGCACCACATGGGCCAGATTGTTCACCGACAGATGAATGGCCAAAGTGGCGCGGGTGGCGCCGATGGTGGCCAGATTTTCATGCTCGGGCATGGAGGATGAACGGACGGCGGTGCGGGTCAGCACTACGGTCTGGCTGATGTCGGGCAGGGTCAGTTCGGTGGACAGCGCGGCGGCGGCGGCGGCGAAGGCCGGGACGCCGGGAGTCACGTCATAGGGAATGTTCAGGGCGTCCAGGCGCCGCATCTGTTCGGCGATGGCCCCATACAGCGAGGGGTCGCCGGAATGAACGCGGGCGACGTCATGACCGGCGGCGTGGGCGGCTTCGATCTCGGCGACGATCTGATCCAGATCGAGGGGGGCGGTGTCGACGACGCGGGCTTCCGGCTGGGCTTCGGCGACGATCTCCTGAGGCACCAGGGAACCGGCATACAGCACCACCGGAGACCGGCGGATTAAATTCAGTCCGCGGACGGTGATCAGGTCGGGAGCGCCGGGTCCGGCTCCGATGAAATGCACGGTCATGGCTTGGTATGGCCCTTAGGTTTCGCAAAAGAATGCGAACATAGCCTGCCGGTGGGGGGGCGCCAAGCCCAGAGCACGCCCTTGGGGTCGGCAAGTGCGATCTTCATTGGAAATCCGCACCGCCCATGCCTATTGTAGAGGGCGGAAATTGATGATATTGCGAAAGAAGATTTCGTGGCATTTTACTTAAATCCGCAGTTTTCCAGGGGAATTTGGTGAGCGACGCCACCCTTTCGACGATCGAGAAGAGCTGCGATCCCTCTTGGCTGTCCCTGGCCCGGAGCCTGGATGCATTGCATACGTTGCTGGCCATCTGCGCCGGCAATGAAGTGCTGTGGGTCAATCGCGCCGGAGCACAGATACTGGGCTATGCCGATCAGGCTCAGGCGGTGGGGCGGTCCTTCTTCGATTTGGCGCACAAAGATTATGCTGATCTGGCTGATCTGGGACTGGAAGTGCTGATGGAGGAAGACGGTCCTCTGTCGGTCAAGCTGATCCATGCCGATGGTCACGATCTGGACGTCAATCTGTGGGTCAGCGCCCTGGATGACGGGCTGTTTCTGGTGGAAGGCCACGATATTTCCGAACATCTGCGCTCGGCCCGCGCTTTGCGTCTGCGCGAACAGCGGCTGGAAGGCATCATCAATACTGTGGCCGACGGCATTATCACCGTTGACGAGCGGGGGCTGATCCAGACCTTCAATCCGGCGGCGGAAAGCATTTTCGGCTTCAGTAAGTCCGAGGTGCTGGGCAAAACCGTGCGCATCCTGATCCCCGATGTCCTGGACCGGTATTCCAAGGAAGGCGGCGGCGAATGGATCAAGCGGCTGACCGAAGCCAAGGATCTGATCGGCAAGAAAAAGGGCGGCGAGGAATTTCCCGTCGAATTCAGTGTCCGCGAGATGCAGCAGGGCGATCATCTGTCCTTTACCGGCATCGTCCGCGACGTCACCGAGCAGCGGGCGGAAGAGCAGCGCATCTTCTATATGGCCCATCACGACGCTCTGACCGGCCTGCCCAACCGCCATCTGTTCGATGACCGGGTCGAGGAAGCCTATAAGCGCTGTCTGCGTCATAACGAAAAGCTGTCTTTGCTGTTCGTCGATCTCGACAAGTTCAAGCCTATCAACGACACCTATGGCCATGCCGCCGGCGACATCGTGCTGAGGGAACTGGCGCGGCGCATGGGGCAGACCATCCGTGCCACCGATACCGTGGCGCGTGTAGGCGGCGACGAATTCATGGTGCTGCTGGAAGAGCTGGAAAGCGCCGAAGAAGCCGCCGAGGTGGCCGCCAAGCTCAAAGCCGCCTTGCTCACCCCCATTCTGTTCGAAGGCCATGAAGTGGTGGTGGGGGCCAGCATCGGCATCGGCGTCTATCCCGACGACGCCAAGGACATTACCGATCTGATGGATTTCGCCGATCACGCCATGTATCAGGCCAAAAACAAACAACGATGAATCGTCAGCAGCGCCGCAGCGCCGGCAAGGCTTCCGCCCCGCAGCAGGCCGCCGACCTGATGTCTGCCGCCATCGCCCAGCATCAGGCCGGGCATTTTCCCGAAGCCATTTCCTTATACCGCAAAGTTTTGAAGCTGGTCCCGTCCGAGCCCGAGCCTTGGTACAATCTGGGTTTGGCCCAGATGCAAAGCCACGATGCCCCATCGGCGGCGCAGTCTTGGGGCAAGGCGGTGGGGCTTAATCCCGATTACGGGGCGGCCT
>Ga0209415_10014596_pt1 | contig 12822 bp, 12 predicted proteins | sample PeaSoiSIISIP2007_FD_187696 | JGI IMG/M metagenome (GOLD analysis project Ga0209415, IMG submission 187696) | Peat soil microbial communities from Weissenstadt, Germany - SII-SIP-2007 (SPAdes) (version 2) | ecosystem: Environmental > Terrestrial > Soil > Wetlands > Peat | place: Germany...
GGTCCCGAGGGGTGCTCGGTCCTGAGCGCGACCGGCTCGGCTCTTGAGCGCGGCCGGCCCGGTCCCGAGGTGCTCGGTCCTGAGCGTGGCCGGCTCGGCTCTTGAGCGCGGCCGGCCCGGTCCCGAGGTGCTCGGTCCTGAGCGCGACCGGCTCGGCTCTTGAGCGCGGCCGGCCCGGTCCCGAGGGTGCTCGGTCCTGAGCGCGACCGGCCCGGTCCGAGCGCGCTGCCTCGGATCTGAGCGCGGCCGGCGAGGTCGCGATCGGACGCTGCCCGGCATCGCGCCGCCGACCGGCCAGAAAGTGCAACGCCGCATCCCCGCCCCGGCATTCCAGGCGGGGCCGCAGCCCGGTTGCCGATCCGGATCCGGATGCGAGCAGCTCAGGCATGCTCGGTAGAGTCGCCGTGCGGACGCACCCGGCCACGCTGCCGGCCGGAGCGGCAATCGAGGGAGCAGGTCGTCAATGAGCATCCTGGGCACCAGGGTCCTAAGGACCGAGGACCCGCGGTTCCTGACCACCGGTGGTGTCTATACCGAGGACCTGACGGACGACCGGCTGGCCGGTGCCTGCCACGTCTTCTTCGTCCGGTCCCCGGTCGCGCACGCGCGGATCAACCGGATCGATGTCAGCCGGGCGCTGGCGGCGCCAGGCGTGGCGGCGGCGTTCACCGGAGCTGACCTCGCCGACCTGCCCAGCATCGAGCCGATGATGGCCGGGCTGCTGAACGCGAAGATGCTCCGCCGCCCGCTCGCAACCGATGTGGTGCGCTTCGTCGGCGACGCCGTAGCCGTCGTCGTCACCGAGCAGTCTTACCAGGGCGAGGACGCCGTCGAGTTGGTCGATGTCGACTACGACCCGCTGCCGGCGGTGATTGACATGGACGCGGCGCTCTCCGACCAGGTCGTTCTCTTCGAGGACGCGGGCACCAACGTGGTGGCGGAGTTCGGCGACTCCAGCGCGCTGCGGCCGGACCTCTTCGATGGATGCGACGTCGTGGTGGAGCACACGATCGTCAACCAGCGGGTGGCGCCGGCCCCGATGGAAGGACGGGCCGGAGCCGCGGTCTGGGGTGACGACGGCAGGCTGACGGCGTGGATTCCGAACCAGGGAGCGCAGGGCACACGCGACGGCCTGGCCAAGATGCTCGGAATCGAGGCCGGTCAGGTCCGGGTTATCACCCCGGACGTCGGCGGCGCCTTCGGCGCGAAGTTCGGCGCCGACCCTGAGCACGCCGTGGTGGCCTGGGTCGCCAGAGCACTCGGCAGGCCTGCCAGGTGGACCGAGACCAGGTACGAGAACCTGGTCTCGATGACCCATGGCCGGGCGCAACGACACAAGATCGCGATCGGCGGCAGCCGTGATGGCGACGTGCTCGCCTACCGGCTGGAGATCATCCAGGATGCCGGCGCTTATCCGCGGATTGGCGCGGTGCTGCCGTTCCTGACGATCATGATGGCGGTCGGCCCGTATTCGATCCCCCAGGCCGAGGCGATCGGAGTATCGGTCGCCACCAACACGACGCCGATCGGCGCCTACCGCGGGGCCGGCCGGCCCGAGGCGACCGCCGCGCTGGAACGGGCGCTCGACCTGTTCGCGGCCGAGATCGGCGCCGATCCGGCCGACGTGCGCAGGCGCAACCTGCTGCCGCCCTTCACCGAGCCGCACCAGACCGCGTTCGGCGCGCTCTACGACAGCGGCGACTACGCGGCCGCTCTCGACAAGGCGCTCGCCGCGGCCGGCTACGACGCCCTGCGGGCCGAGCGGGCCAGGCGGCGCGCCAGCGGCGACCCCGTTCAGCTCGGCATCGGCATCTCCTGTTACGTCGAGATCACCGGCGGCGGCGATGAGGCCGGAGGGCCGTCAGAGAACGCGACCGTCGAGGTCCACCCCGATGGCAGCGCGACGATCCTGACCGGTACCTCTCCGCACGGCCAGGGCCACTCGACGGCGTGGGCCATGATCGCCAGCGAGGAACTCGGCATCGGAGTAGAGCGGTTCACCGTGAAGTGGGGCGACACGGACATGATCCCCGAGGGCGGGGGCACCGGCGGGTCGCGCAGCCTGCAGCAGGGCGGCGCTGCGGTGCAGCAGGCGTCACGGGAGCTGATCGAGCTGGCCAGGGAAAGAGCGGCAGCGGCCCTTGAGGCCAGTGCCGACGACCTGCGATTCGACCAGGCGCGCAGCGCGTTCGCGGTGGCCGGCGACCCGGAAGCCTCGGTGTCGCTCGCCGAGCTGGCCCGGGACGAGCCGCTGCTCGTCCGGGCGATCTTCACGGCGCCAGGCGCCACCTTCCCGTTCGGCACCCACGTCGCGGTGGCCGAGGTGGACACCGAGACCGGCAAGGCGGTGCTTCGCCGGGTCATCACGGTGGATGACGCGGGAGTCGTGCTCAACCCGCTGCTCGCCGAGGGTCAGCGGCACGGCGGCATCGCCCAGGGCGCCGCGCAGGCGCTGCTCGAGGAGGTGGTCTACGACGCCGACGGCAACCCGCTGACCGTCAGCTTCGCCGACTACCCGATCGTGTCCGCTACCGAGCTGCCCAGCTTCGAGCTCGCCAGCATGGCGACTCCGACCAGCTACAACCCGCTCGGGGCCAAGGGAATCGGCGAAGCGGGAACCATCGGCGCCACGCCAGCGGTGCAGAACGCCATCGTCGACGCCATCGCCCACCTCGGCGTCAGGCATGTGGACATGCCGACCACGCCGATGCGGATCTGGCGGGCGATCCGGGCGGCGGCTCAGGCGGAGTCGTCCCTGGCAGAGTCAGGGCCGGCCGAGGCGGCCCAGTCTCATCTCACCGAGCCGGAGCGTGCATGATGCAGGTCAAGATCACCGTCAATGGCGAGCAGCGGTCCGACGACGTCGAGCCCCGGCTGCTGCTCGTGCACTATCTGCGTGACGTGTGCGGCCTGCGCGCGGCCAACGTCGGATGCGATACGACCTCGTGCGGCGCTTGTACCGTGCTGCTCAACGGCGAATCGGTGAAGTCGTGCACGGTGCTGGCCGTGCAGGCATCGGGCAAGGAGGTCGTGACCGCCGAGGGCCTGGCGCCGCCCGGGGAGCTGCATCCGGTGCAGCAGGCGTTCCGCGCCGAGCACGGACTTCAGTGCGGCTTCTGCACGCCGGGCATGGTGATGGCAGCGGTGAGCCTGCTCGCCGACAACCCGAGCCCGACCGAGCAGCAGGTTCGCGAGGGACTCGAGGGCAACCTCTGCCGGTGCACCGGCTACCACAACATCGTCCGCGCGGTGCTCGCCGCCGCCGGCCAGGCCGCTGCCGGCCAGGCCGCTGCCGGCCAGGCCGCTGCCGGCCAGGCTGGGGTGACCGCATGATTCCCGCTCCGTTCGACTACGTCGCGGCTGAGTCGGCGGCGCACGCGCTTGACCTGCTCGCCGCTCACGGCGACGACGCCAAGGTTCTGGCGGGCGGGCACTCGCTGCTCCCCATGATGAAACTGCGGCTCGCCGCGCCCGAGGTGCTGATCGATATCTCCGGCGTCACCGAGCTTGCCGGAGTCGCCGTCGACGGCGACGAGCTGGTCATCGGCGCGGCCACCAGGCATGCCGACCTCGCCGGTTCCGCGCTGGTGCGGGCCGATGCGCCGCTCCTGGCGCACGCCGCTTCGCTGGTCGGCGATCCGCAGATCAGGCACCGCGGCACGATCGGCGGGTCGCTCGCGCACGCCGACCCGGCCGCCGACCTGCCGATGGCACTGGTCGCGCTCGGCGGCTCGGTCGAGCTGCGCGGGCTCGGCGGAACCCGCCGGGTATCCGCCGGCGACTTCTTCACCGGCTTCTTCGAGACCTGCCTGGCGCCTGGCGAGCTGCTGATCGCGGTCCGCGTCCCGCGCCTGCCCGGCGTCGGCTGGGGTTACCAGAAGTTCACCAGGCGCGCCAACGACTGGGCGATCGTCGGGGCGGCCGCGATCGACGGCCGGATCGCCCTCGCGAACATGGGCCCGACGCCGATCCGCGCCACCGCGGCCGAGGAAGCCCTGGCCGGTGGCGCCAGCGTCGCCGACGCCGCCGCGCTCGCCGCCGATGGCACCTCGCCAGGCGAGGACATCCACGCCGATCGCGGCTATCGTGAGCACCTCGCGCGGGTCCTGACCCGGCGAGCGCTCGAGCATCAGGCCTGACGGGCCGTTCCAGCCGGTCGCGGCGCGCGAGCGATCGCGGTTCGGCCCGACCACGAAGCCGGGACAGCGGGAGCCGGCGGCCAGGCGCGGTCGAGCCCTCGCGGAGAGGAACGAGCGATGAACGGAGACGTATCGCAAGACGAGCTTCGGTCCGAACTCGCCGAAGTAGAGCAGGATCTGGCGGATCTGCGCCGTAACGCGGCCCAGATTCGCGACAGTATCGCCGATGCCGAAGACCCGGCGGACCGTGGCACCCTGATCCACGAGGCCGACGAGCAGGACAACCTCGCCGACCAGCTGTCTGTGCGCCGCGACGCCCTGCTCCGCCGCCTAGCCGACGCCTGATCCCGCTCGCGGCTCTGGCCTAACGCAGGCAGCGGTCATCGCCCGGGCTGATGGCAGCCCGGCGACGGCGGGACTCGGACTAGCCGGGGACTAGCCGACTAGCCGGGGACTAGCCGCGGGTCGCGGCGAGGTCGGCCAGGAGCGCGGGCAGGCTGGCCACCGAATCGATGACGTGGTCGGGGGCGACGGGCGCCGCACGATGCGTCTCCGACCGGTACTTGCCGGTCCTGACCAGGACGCCGGTGATACCGAGGCGCTGGGCGGCAAGCACGTCGCCGTCAATGTCGTCACCGACCATGACGGCCTGCGACGGCACGGCGCCCAGCGCCTCCAGGGCCGTGGTGAAGAACGCCGCGGCAGGCTTTCCTGTCACCTCGGCACTGACACCGGCGGCCTGTTCCAGACCCGGCAGGAAGGCGCCGGTGTCCAGTTGCAGCCCCTCGTCGGTCTGCCAGTACAGATTGCGGTTCATCGCGACCAGATGAGCACCCCGCCGGACGTGGGCGAATACCCGGTTCAGCGCCGCGTAACCGAACGGCGGCCCGGCCCCGCCGAGTATCACCACGTCGGGATCGGGGTCGTCGAAGCCGGTGAGGATCACGCCGGGCAGGTCCGCGCTGAGATCACCGTCATTCAGCAGCAGGCAGCGGGCGCCGGGGTAGTGCCGTTCCAGGTACGCCGCCGTCAGCGCGGCCACGGTGAAGATGTCGTCAGCGGTTACCGGGAAGCCGGCCTCGCGCAGCGTGCCAGCGATCCAGCGGCGGCTTCTTGAGCTGGTGTTGGTGAGCAGCGCGATCGGGTAGCCGGCGTCGCGGATCGCTCTGACGGCTTCCGGCGCGCCGGGCACCGGCCGCCAGGACACGGCGAGCACGCCGTCGATGTCGGTCAGGACCGCCCGGATGCCATCCATACGCAAGACCCTAGTCAGCCCGGCCGGTCGGGCCGGCGACCGCCGCCCGCCCCCGACCAGCTACCCCGACCCGCTGCCCCACCCGTGCCCGCGAACCCGGACCTCCCGCGCCGCCTCGCGACCTCGGGCGCCGGGAGCGGCACGCGAGCCGCCGCTCCAGCCGCCGTCGCCGCGCCGCCGCACGAGCCGCCGTCGCCGCGCCGCCGCACGAGCCGCCTTGCTAGGTATTTACCTAGAAAGTGACTGCCGACCCTGACCGTTCCTTTTACACTCTTCTGACCTAGTAGCTGGCCGGAAGGCACCGGCGGCGCTCGCTCCGGCAGGGGAACCGCGACGATTCCGCCGACCTGCCTGCCTGGCACTGGCAGGAGAGGAATCAGCATGAAGCGAGGAAGGCTCGGGCTCGTCCCGCTTGTCATCGGCCCGCTGCTCGGGCTGGCGGCAGCTGTTCCCGCGTCGGCGGGCACCATCCCGGTGAACCTGCCGAGGCTGCCCGGGGCGTCGCACGCTCGGTTCACGCCCACCGTCCCCGCGAAGAGCCCGTCGGCCCTGGCCGGCTTTGTCTTGTGGAACTCGGGGATCTCGCACCAGACCACCTACAACACGACCGGCGGCGTCGTTTCCGTGACCCCGGGGTCGACCGGTCAGTACCAGGTCGATTTCCGCTTGCTCGGATTCCCCGGCGGCGACGTCCAGATCTCCGCGCTGAACGGAACGTGCGCTGTGGTCGACTGGTTCCCGTCCTCGCCCGACCTGATCGTCAATGTCGCTTGCTACGACGCTACGGGCGCACCAGCGAGTGAGTCCTTTTACCTGACGGTCACCCAGCCGAAGGCGGGCGTGCGGGGCGTTGTCGACTACGACTGGAACTACCGCGCCACCGGGCACGGTCAGCTCACCGGCGTCTACCAGTACAACTCCTCGCACCGGACCAACTCGATCACGCACCAGGGCACGGGCCAGTACATCGTGACGATGCCTGGTCCCGCCGTCAGGGGCGCCAACACCGGCACGGTCAAGGTCAGCGCCTACGGCGCCGGCGGCGGCAACTGCCTGCTCGCGGGCTGGCGAAGCACGGGCACCGGCCAGCAGATCTCGATCGACTGCTTCTCGGCCGGCGGCGCCCGGCAGGACCGGCGGTTCACGGTGGAGTACGTCAGGGGCAACAACCTGATGGGGGTCAACGGCAAGATCGACGCCAACGCGCTCGCGAACGGCAGCGCCGCCCTCTACCAGCCACGCACCCAGTTCGACAGCAACCGCCGCGCCAGGGTCTCGATCGTTCACCTCGACCGAGGGCTCTATGAGGTGCTGCTCGTGGGGTCCAACCCCACCGGCCACTTCAGCGGAGGCCTGGGCAATCTCCAGATCACGGCGGCCGGCACGAGCTACCGGACCTGCGGGTTCACGATCCTGCCGACGCACACTCCGTTCGCCCTGGTCGGGTGCAGCAGACTCGGCACCGCGATCAACACCTCGTTCACCGTGCAATGGGTGGTCAACTGAGCACGTAGTCAGACCTGGCACAGCGGGCCGCCGCCGCCGGGCAGCAGCCCGGTGCCGGGGACGGCGGCCCCGGTACCAGCGGCCCCGGTGCTAGCCAGCGGCCCCGATGCCCGGACGGCGGCACGACGCCGAGGACCGCGGCCATGGTCGTGGGCTACGGGCGCGCCGGCCGGCGGTGACGTGCTCTGCGGCTAGCCGGACAGCTCGCGCTCGGTCGGGGTGCGGAACCGAGGGACGACGCGGACTCCGGCGAGCCAGCTGCCGACCCGCGCCGCCTCCGTCTCGATCAGCGCCGCGGCATCGGCGCCAGTGTCCTCGAGCAGGCGCACGGCGATATCGCCGTCTCCGCGCTGCGCCCAGCCGCCGACGATGCGGCCGTTGAGCCACACCGTCGGGCCCGCGTTGCCGTTGCTGTCAAACAGCGCGTGACCGTGCGGACCGAGGAACCACGACCGGTCGGACCAGCCCATCACCGTGGGGTCCAGCGCTGGCAGCAGCGCCACCCACGGTCCGGGATCTGGCGTGACGGCGAGGTCGTCAGGGAGTGCGGCGCCGGTCCGGTCGGCGAGGTCGACCTCGACCGCGCCAAGGTCGACCGCGGCCTGCCTGACCTGGGTCATCGTCCATCCGGTCCACCACTTGAGGTCCGCCAGCGGAGCGGGCCCGTAGGCCGCCAGCCACTGCCGCGCCAGCTCGGCGCGCGCGACGGCCTCGCTGAGCGGCGCGGCCGCCGCGGCCGGGTCAGCCGGTCCGGGCAGCCAGTGCCCGGCCAGCGTCCAGCGGTACTGCTGGGAGAGCCAGGAGCCGAGCGGCCTGCCCCGGACTATCTGGCCGTGCGCGGCGAGCACGAGCAGCACCCGGCTGGTGATGTTCTGTCTGCCTTCGTATGGCTTGCCCTCGGCGAGCAGCACCGACGTCCGCAGCCTCGGCTCATCGCCGGAGAGCTCGGCCGCCGTCGCCGTGCCGCCGCGGTTCGCGAGCGCACCGAGCACCGACCGCTCGACGTCGGCCAGCCAGCTCTCGGGCGCTGCGACGACACCTGTCTCGCCGAGCAGCTTCAGCAGCAGGGCCCGCTGGGCCCTGGCGATCCGCTCCGTGGTCGACATCTGGACCACGGGCACTGACTCGGCCGGGATCACGAACACGGTCCGCCGCATGGCCAGCATCCTGACCAGCTCACGCCGCTCATACAGCGAGTGCTCGATAGCGGCCGACGTCAGCGGCTCCGCCGTCCGCGCCCGGACGGTCAGGAAGACCGTCGCCGGGTCGGTCGCGTGCAGCGCGACCAGTCGCCGGGCGACCCCGACGGTGTCCTGCGGCCGGCCGCTCAGCTGCAGCCCGTGCCTGGCCGCCAGCCGCCTGCGGCGCTCGGCGGTGTCCAGCCGGTTCATGCCGCCCCGACTATCACTATGACCATGCCAAACCTCCGCCTCAGGTAACTCTGCCATGCGGCGCCGACAGTTACTGACGCCTAGCTGAAGGTCACCGTCAGGTAACCGGCATAGGTGGCGATCAGCAGCACGCCGGCCACCCGGCCAAGCTGCCTGAACGTGACCGCCCACAGCACCAGCGCAGCGGGCAGGACGGCGGCGAGCCAGGCCGCGCCGCTGATGCCGGTCACCGCCAGCGGCCTGACCAGCGCAGCGGCGCCGAGCGTGGCCGTGGCGTTGTAGGTGGCCGAGCCGAGCACACCGGCGATAGCCAGCTCCGTCACGTCACGCCGGGCTGCCGCCCAGACCAGCGCGAACAGCTCGGCCGTCGTGGCCAGGGCCACGAAGGTCAGGCCGACGACCGACTCGCGCAGTCCGAGCGAGCCGGTGATCCGCTCGGCCCCGGCGACCGCGAGACGGCCGCCGACGGCCATCGCGACCACGCCGACCAGGACCAGGAGAGCGGCCCGGGTATCCCCGCGGGCCTCGTTCGGTTCGCCACCGCGCTCTGCCAGCTCGGCGGCCTCGCCGAAGGCGGGCGGGCGCCGTTCCCGCCACCAGATCAGCCCGACCACCAGGATGTAGAGCGTGACGAGCCCGGCGCCACCTGGCCGGCCAACTCCGCCGCCGAGCAGCGCGACCGCGGCGGCGATCCCGGCGGCCGCGGCCACCAGCGCGTAGGACCGCACGCGTGCGGCCAGGCGCATTGGCCGGATCACGGCTGCCAGCCCGAGCACCAGGGTCAGCATCGTGATATTCGCGCCAATCGCATCGCCCGCCGCGATGCCAGGATGGTGCTGCGCCGACGCGAAGATCGCCGTCACCAGTTCCTCGGGCTCGGCCCCGGCCAGCACGAGCCCGATCGCGAGCGCGCTCACTCCCAGCCGGCGCCCGGCCGCCGGCGCGTTCTCGGCGAAGACCTCGGCCCCCGCCGTGAGCAGCGCCGCCGCGAGGGCGAGCAGCAGGAATCCGGTCATGGCGCCGCCAGCACGTCGCGCCCGGCCTGCGTCGGCCTGGCACCGCTCTCGGCCAGCTCTACCGGCCGGTTCATGCCCATTACGGCTACCTTTTCGTGCTTGGTGCGCGACGGGTACTCTCGCCGTCATGAGCGTGGCTTCGATCCGGCGGCGGGCGTCCTGGTCGCCGCCATTAGTCCCGGGGCTGCGATGACCCGCCCCAAGGGTAACCGGCCCGGCCGCCGCAGGCTCTGCGGAGCTCGTCGGCGTCACGAGCCGCTGACCTCGGGGCAGGCCGCCGGGCGATGATGTGCCCATGACCACATTCGACGAGCTGGTCGCGCAAGCGACGGCCGCGCCGTTCACCGGCTGGGATTTCTCCTGGCTGGAGGCGCGCTCGACGCACCGGCACCTGCCATGGAGCTTCGCCGGAGCGGTCGCCAGCCTGGCCGGGTCGGCGAGCAGCATGCTCGACATGGGTACCGGCGGCGGCGAGCGGCTTGCCCGCCTGGCGCCACGGCCGGCCTGCACGGTCGCCACCGAGTCGTGGCGGCCCAACGTCAGCGTGGCGGCAAGCCGCCTGAGGCCGCTGGGCATCGGCCTAGTCGAGTGCGCGGGCGCGCCGGACAACATGAGCCCGGAGGCTCTCGCCCCGCGCCAGGCTGGCCTGCTGCCATTCCGCGACGGGACCTTCGACCTGGTCATCAACCGCCACGAGTCGTTCCGCGCCGACGAGGTAAGCCGCGTCCTGGCGCCCGGCGGCACCTTCGTCACCCAGCAGGTCGACAATCACAGCGACGACGACCTGTACCGGCTGCTCGGGCTGCAGCCGCCGGATGCCCCGGATAGCTGGCTGCCGCTCGCGACCAGGCAGCTGACGGAGGCCGGCCTCACGGTCAGGACGGCCACGTCGGGCGCGGAGGTCCAGTACTTCAACGACATCGGCGCGGTCGTCTACTACCTGAAGGTGATCTCCTGGGCCATTCCCGAGTACAGCCTGGACGCGTTCAGGCCGCAGCTGAGGGCGGCCTTCGAGACTCCGGCCCGGTGGCCGCTGCCGGTCCGGCACAAGAGGTTTCTCGTCGTGGCCGCCGGGGCATGCGGTTGAGGCGTCCGAGCGTTCAGACCAGCATGACCATGGCAGCTGGCCGGCCAGGCGACGGGCCGGGCAACGGCGCCATGCCCGGAGCCGGGAGCGAGGAGGACGCACGCTGATGAATGAGGCGCCAGAGTGCCGGGTGCTCGCGATCATGGGCTCGGGCGAGACCAGCCCGACGATGGTGACCGTACACAAGGCGCTGGTCGCCAGGCTCGGCGGCGGCAGGCGCAGCGGCGTCCTGCTCGACACGCCCTACGCGTTTCAGGAGAACGCTGCCGATATCTCGGCCAGATCCCAGGCGTACTTCGCGCGCAGCGTGGGCCTGGCGGTGACAGTGGTCAGCGACGCGGACCTGTCCGCCAGCGAGAACCCGGCAGCCGAGTCCGGTCTGGCGGCGATCCGCTCCGCTGACTGGGTGTTCGCCGGACCTGGCAGCCCGTCTTACGCCCTGAGGCGCTGGCGCGGCGGACCGGTAGCCGGGGCCATCCGGGACCGGATCGCCGCAGGCGCCGGGATAACGGTGATCGCCTCGGCGGCAGCCGCCGCGATGGGCCTCCTGGCGGTCCCGGTCTACGAGATCTACAAGGCGGGAGCGGATCCGCACTGGCTCGACGGGCTTGACCTGCTCAGCGTGCTCGGGCTCAGGGTGGTGGTGATACCGCACTACGACAACGCCGAGGGCGGTACCCATGACACCAGGTTCTGCTACCTCGGCGAGCGCAGGCTGTCGCTGCTCGAGCGCGAGCTGCCGGACGACGCCGCCGTGCTCGGCGTCGACGAGCACACGGCGCTCATCTTCGATCTCGTGGCGCAGACGGCCGAGGTGGTAGGCCGGGGCGGCGCGACCCTGCGCAAGGCCGGCCTGAGCACGGTGCTGCCGTCAGGCTCTGGCCTCACGCTGCCTGACCTGCGGGCGCTCGCCAACGATCCCCGTCCAGCGCAGACCGGCGGGCCAGGCGGAACCCGGCCGCACGGCGCTGAGCTTCGGGCGCCGGGCGCCTGCACAGCCGCGGGGCCACGGCAGCCGGGCGCCGGCCAGGGTCTGCGTGACGCTGGCCAGGAAGGCCGCCCTGGTGAAGCCGAGGGCGCCGGGCCCGATCTCGGACCGCAGTCGCTGGCCGATGCCACCAGCGCCATGCAGCGACGCTTCGAGTCGGCGATGCGCGACCGGGACGCCGCAGCCCTGGTCTCAGCGATCCTCGACCTGGACGCCTCGATCGAGGCCTGGGCGACCGACACCGACGAGAACGACAACGCCGAGCGCGCGCGAGCCGTGCTCCGCGGCCTGGTGGTCCGGCTGGGCCGGGCCGCCGAGCAAGGCCTGGCCGATCCCGGTGACCGGCTGAGGCCAGCGGTGGCGCCCCTGGTCGAGTTGCGCGACGTCCTGCGCCGCGATGGGAACTACGCGGCCTCCGACCTGATCAGGGGCGCGCTGACCGCGGCCGGAGTCCAGATCCAGGACTCTCCTGAAGGCAGCCAGTGGACCCTGCGAGCCTCCAGCGGACGGTAGCTCACCCGCCGATGTACCCGAAAGCGGGTGTAATCAGGCAGTACTCCCCCGATGACACAGTGCTAGGCCTGTCATGGCTGCCATCTCCCCACATGAGATCGACGAGGTCGTCGCCCAGTTCGCGGCGGGAGCCCGGATGCTCGCCGCCGCCGGCTTCGACTGCGTCGAATTGCACTTCGGCCATCTCTACCTCGTATCGGCATTCCTCAGCCCGCGATGGAACCGGCGCGCCGACGACTATGGCGGAACGACCGAGAACCGGGCCAGGCTGGCCCGGCGCATCCTGCGCGCGGCCGCGCGCTGCTGCGGGATTACCCGTTCGAAGAGGCCTATTTCCTGCCCATGGCCAGGCAGTTCCGGGCAGGGCTATCGCTGCCGCTGATCCTGCTCGGCGGGATCAACACCGTGGCGTCGATCCACCAGGCGATGGCCGAGGGCTTCGATTTCGTGGCGATGGGCCGCGCGCTGATTCGTGACCCGGCCCTGGTCGGCAAGCTGCGGGACGGCACGGCGACGCGGGGATCCTGCATCCACTGCAACAAGTGCATGGTCAGCATCTACAGCGGCACCCGCTGCGTCCTCGACCACCCCAGGCCGCTGCCGATCACCTCACGGGCCGTGGGGCATCTCGCCGTGGGCGGCCAGCCGTGGCGACGGGCACAGGTATGTGCCGACACAGCCGTTTCGCCAGTTGGGTGAGCGGTGCGCTCAGGCGGATTCGGCGGTGACCTCACGGTGACCGTGCAACGCCGCCGTGTCGGCGGCTGCCCGGCCGGAATACCAGCCTTCGGAGTCGCTTACGCGGCCGGTCCGGTGATACGAGACGCCGTCGCCGAACATCTCATCGACTGCGTCGTCGACGGCCTGGTGCCGGGCAGCGAGCACGGGCAGCAAATTCCGGCCTGGCGCCTCGGCCGCCACCTGGCG
>Ga0209415_10014597_pt1 | contig 12822 bp, 13 predicted proteins | sample PeaSoiSIISIP2007_FD_187696 | JGI IMG/M metagenome (GOLD analysis project Ga0209415, IMG submission 187696) | Peat soil microbial communities from Weissenstadt, Germany - SII-SIP-2007 (SPAdes) (version 2) | ecosystem: Environmental > Terrestrial > Soil > Wetlands > Peat | place: Germany...
CAAGTTGCTGGAATCGGACGAGGTCGAGCCGGTCAACATCGGCAACCCGCAGGAGATCAGCATCGCGCAGTTCGCGCGCCTGCTCATCGAGATCACCGGCAGCCGCAGCCGCATCGTAACGCTGCCGTTCCCGCCGGAGTTCAAGGACGATCCCAAGGTGCGCCAGCCGGACATCTCGAAGGCCCGGAAGGTCCTCGGCTGGGAGCCCCGCTGCGCGATCCGCGAGGGCCTCGTCCCGACGCTGGAGTACTTCAGGAAGCAGGTGGAGCGGTAATGCGCATCGTCGCAGGCACGGCGCGCGGCACCCGGCTCGACTGTCCGCGCGGCGAAAAAGTCCGCCCCACGCCGGAGATGGCGCGCCAGGCGATCTTCAACATCCTCCGCGACGCCGTGGACGGCGCGACGGTGCTCGATCTCTTCGCGGGAGTCGGGACCGTCGGGATCGAGGCGCTGAGCCGCGGCGCGGCGTGGTGCGTTTTCGTCGAGCGCTCCAACGCGCACAAACTGTACCTGGAGCGCAATCTCGAACGCTGCCACGTGGCCGACCGCGCCGACGTGCTCCTGCGGGATGTCTTCCGGTGCGCGGATGTCCTGGCCCAACTCGGCCGTCCGGCCGACATCGCCTTCGTGGGCCCGCCGTTCCCGCTCTTGCAGGATCCATCCGGCCGGGCCGCGCTGATGGCGCTTCTCGACGAATTCGCGGAGCGGCGGCTGCTCAAGCCCGGATGCGACGTCATTCTTCAGCACGACCTCCGCGACCCGATTCCCGAATCCACCCCTCACCTGCACGCCGCGGGCCGGCGCTCCTACGGCCGGAATGTCTTCACGCTCTACAAGGCCTCTGGCGCAACGGCTTAAAGAAATCATTGCCGCAAAGAGGCGCAAGAAGCGCAAGAGAATTGTGACGTGTAACTCTTCTTGCGTTTCTTGCGCCTCTTTGCGGCAAAATCCTTTGCCGTAGTCTCTCTCGCGCCTCTTCGCGGCCGAAGTTCACGGGATGAATTTCTGATTGGGCTTGAGCGCGCGCAGCGTCGCCACGAGCAGGTTCACACCGTTGTCCAGGTCCTTGAGCGAGCAGACCTCGACGGGCGTGTGCATGTAGCGGTTCGGGATGCTCATCAGCGCGGCGGCGGCGCCGGCGCGGTTGACCTGGATCGCGTTGGCGTCGGTCCCCGTGGCGCCCGGCTCGGCCTGCATTTGGAACGGGATGCGCGCGGCCTTGGCGGCCTTCTCCATGATCGTGGCGAGCACCGGGTTGATGTTCGCGCCGCGATGGAGGATCGGCCCCTTGCCCAGCGACACGTCGCCGACGAGTTTCTTGTCCACCTCGGGATGGTCGCTGGCGAACCCGACGTCCACCGCGATGCCCGCGTGCGGCTCGATGCCGAACGCCGCCGTGCGCGCGCCGCGCAGGCCGATCTCCTCCTGCACCGTGCTCACGCCGTAAACGCCGCAATTGAGCTTCAGGTTCCGGACGCGGCGCATGGTCTCGACGACGGTCCACGCCCCGACGCGGTCGTCGAAGCCACGGCCGCTGATCAACTGGTTGCGCAGCTCGAAGAAGCGGCGCGCGAGCGTGATCGGGTCGCCGATGGCCACCGCCGAGAGCGCGTCCTTCCGGTCTTTCGCGCCGATGTCAATCCAGTACTCCCTGATCTTCGACGGCTTGCCGCGCTCCTCCGGCTCCATCAGGTGCACGGCCTTCTTGCCGATCACGCCGTCCACGCGGCCGCGCTCGTCGTGGATCTCGACGCGCTGCCCGGCCAGGATGGATGCGTCAATGCCGCCGATGGACGCGAAGAAGAGATAGCCCTTGTCATCCACGTGCGTGATCATCAGCCCGATCTCGTCGCAATGACCGGCCAGCATCACGCGCAGCGGAGCGTCCGGGTTCTTGACGGCGATGACGTTGCCGTGCACGTCGGTGCGCAGTTCGTCCGCCACGTCCTTGAGGCGGTCGCGGACGAGTTTCTGGGCGGGCTGCTCGAATCCGGACGGACTGGGCGTCTCGATCAGCTTCTTCAGGAATTCCAGCGCAGAGCGTTCCATGGGGCGCGCCTCCTTTGAATGGAAAAATGGGCCTGACTGCGCCAGTCTAGCCGTCCGGCGATCAAGAAATCAAGCCCACGCGCGGACCTCGGACGGCCCCAACGCCTTCTTGCGCGGCGGCGAGGCTCGCGTTACACTGCATGAGGAACATGGAGAGACCATTCGAGATCCTGGAGCACACGGCCGATGTCGGCGTCCGCGCCTTCGGGCGCACGCTGCCGGAGCTGTACGAGAACGCCGCACGCGGGATGCTGGAGGTGCTCCTCAAGCCGGCTTCGGTGCAGCCGGCGGAAGAGGAGACGGTCGCGGTCTCCGGCACGGATGCCGTGGACCTGATGGTCGTGTGGCTGCACGAAATCCTTCTGCGCTCGGATGCGCGGAAACGGGCCTTCGCGCAGGTGCGCGTGAGCGAAGTCGCCGAATGGCGCCTGGCCGCCACGCTCAAGGGCGAACCGCTCGACCGCTCGCGGCATGAGCTGCGCGCGGAGATCAAGGGCGTCCCGTACTACGGCGCGCGCGTCGAGAGGACGGCGTCCGGCTGGGTCGCCGAAGTCTTTTTCGATATCTGACAGTGCGTTCTTCGTAATCGTAATCATAATCCTAATCGTAATCGCCGTACTCTTCAGTGCCGCGGACGGCGATTACGATTACGAGTAAGATTACGATTACGAGCAGGGATCGGAGTCACTCATGGCGAACGACTGGAATGGGCCGCTGGAGCGGATTGACCCGTGGCGCGTGCGCATCCCGCGCGAGTACAAGGCAGGCATGCGGACCGACGGCATCATCTTCGCCGACGAGCGCCTCGTGGAGTCCATCCGCAAGGACCAGGCCGCCGAGCAGGTGGCGAACGTCGCATTCCTGCCGGGGATCCAGGCGGCCTCGCTGGCGATGCCGGACATTCACTGGGGCTACGGTTTCCCGATCGGCGGCGTCGCCGCGACCGACCCGGCTGAGGGCGGCGTAATCTCGCCTGGCGGAGTCGGTTACGACATCAACTGCGGCGTGCGCGTCGTGCGGACGAACCTGGACGAGAAGGCGGTGTCCGGCCGCCTGCAGACGCTCGTGGGCGCGATGTTCCGCGACATTCCCACCGGCGTCGGCGCCACTGGAGCGATCCGGTTCTCCGACGCTGAGGAACGCCGCATCGTCGCCGAGGGCTGCGCCTGGATCGTCCGCAAGGGCTACGGCCGGCCCGAGGACCTCGAGCACACCGAGAGCGGCGGCTGCATCGAGGGCGCCGATCCGGATGCCGTCAGCCCGCGCGCGTACGAACGCGGCCGCGGCCAGGTTGGCACGCTCGGCTCCGGGAACCACTTCATCGAAGTGCAGGTGGTGGACGAGGTCTACGACGCCGAAGCCGCCGGCGTCTTCGGGCTGTCCGTCGGCGGGATCACCGTCATGATCCATTCCGGCAGCCGCGGGTTCGGATACGAGATCTGCGATAACTACGTCCACTCGCTCCAGGGCGCGCCGGGGAAATACGGCATCGAGCTTCCGGACCGGCAGCTCGTCTGCGCGCCGGTGAATTCCAAGGAGGGCCAGCGCTACCTCGGCGCCATGCGCTGCGCCGCCAACTACGCCTGGGCCAACCGCCAGGTGCTCATGCACCTCGTCCGCCAGGTCTTCGAGCGCTTCTTCAAGATGAGCCCGCGCGACCTGGGCATGGACCTGATCTACGACGTCGCGCACAACATCGCCAAGCTCGAGCGCCACAAAGCCGGCGGCGTCGAGCGCACGCTCTGCGTCCATCGCAAGGGCGCCACGCGCGCCTTTCCGCCCGGTCATCCGGAAGTGCCGGAGGTCTATCGCGGCATCGGCCAGCCGGTCATCATCCCCGGCGACATGGGCCGGTACTCCTTCCTGCTCGTAGGCCAGCCGCGCGCGATGGAGGAGACCTTCGGCTCGGCCTGCCACGGCGCGGGGCGGCTGATGTCGCGGACCGCCGCCGTCCGCGCCGCGCAGAACCGCTCGATCCGCAAGGAACTCGAGCAGAAGGGCATCTACGCCCTCTCGCACGACCGCCGGGGGCTTGACGAAGAGCAGCCGGCAGCTTACAAGGATGTGGCCGTCGTGGTGGACGTAGTCCACGGCGCGGGTCTGGCAAAAAAAGTCTGCCGCATGCGGCCGCTTTGCGTCATTAAGGGATAGGCGTCCTAATCGTAATTGCTGTAGCGTTCAGTGCAACGCGGACAACAGCGATTACGATTACGAGTAAGATTACGATTACGAGACTTATCAGATGCGTTCTCTAGGAGGCGCTCGTCATGGCGCAGAGCTTCGACCATGAGAAGCTGCGCGTGTACCAGGCGGCCTTGGAGTTCCTTTCCTGGCTCCGTGGAGTCATGGAGAGGATTCCTTCCAAGCTGGCCGTGTATGACCATCTTGATCGTTCCTCGACTTCCATCCTTCTGAATATCGCGGAAGGCAATGGGAAATACTCGGCGGCGGGCCGGTGCAAGTACTTTGACAATGCGCGCGGGTCCGCCCTGGAATGCGCCGCGGCGCTGGACGCGCTCGTGGCCAAAGGCATCTTGCCGGAGACGGACATCAGAAGAGGAAAAGAGACTTTGCTGACGGTCGTTTCGATGCTCGTCGGGCTGATCAAGAGCAACTCGCCCGAACGCTTGCATGAGGCGGCCGAAGAATATGACGAGCAGCGCTGATTGACTTCGTAATCGTAATCCTAATCCTAATCGTAATCGCCGTATCGTTCAGGTGTAACGGGGTCAACGGCGATTACGATTACGAGTAAGATTACGATCACGATCAGAAAGGATACGGCATGTCGAACATTGACTATGGCCTGCTGCGCAAGTACACCTCCATCAGCGCGACCGCCGAACAACTCCTCAGTCGGCCGGAGAAGGAAACCTATTTCAACCTCAGCCTGAAGATCGGGCCGGACAAGGTCATCCAGGCGGATTCGTACGTCGTGTACTTCAACACGGTGCGCGGCCCGGCGAAGGGGGGCATCCGCATGGCGCCGGACGTGACGCTCGACGAGACGCGCGACCTGGCCGAGCGTATGCTCTGGAAGACCGCGCTCGCGCGCATCCCGTTCGGCGGCGGCAAGACCGGCATCGCCATTGATCCGAAGAAGCTCAGCCGGTTCGAGAAGACCGCCGTCATCAAGGAATACGTTCACGTCATGAATCTCGACCTGCGCTACGGCGTCTATGTCCCGGCGCCGGACATGGGCACCGACGCGACGGACATGGCGGTGATCTTCGGCGAACTGCACATCCCCGAATGCGTCACCGGCAAGCCGCCGCGCGTCGGCGGGCTTCCCGGCCGGCGCGAAGCCACCGGCCGCGGCGTCAGCCACGCCGCCCTGCTGACGTTGGAGGATGCCCTGAAGAAGAGCCCCAAGGGCGCCACCGCCGCGGTGCAGGGCTTCGGGAACGTCGGCAGCTATACTGCGCTCTTCCTGCACGAGGCGGGCGTCAAAGTCGTCGCCGTGAGCGACTTGACCGGCGGCCGATGCGATCCGAAAGGGATCGACGTCCCCAAGCTCTTCGCCTACGCCGCGAAGAACGGCTCGCTCGACGGCGCGCCGGGCAAGCGCATCTCCAACGACGAACTGCTCCTGGCCAAGGTGGATCTCCTGGCGCCGTGCGCCCGCGAGAACCAGATCACCCGCGACAACGCCCGCAAGCTCCGCGCCACCGCCGTGGTCGAAGGCGCCAACGGCCCGACCACCGCCGAGGCCGATGTCATCCTCAACGAGCGCAAAATCCCGGTGGTGCCCGACATCCTCGCCAACGGCGGCGGCGTGATCGCCTCCTACGTCGAATGGCGCCAGGCCAAGAGCGGCTCGATCACCGACAAGGACGAGACGTTCGAGACCGTCGAGGACCGGATCGGGATCGCCTTCGAGGACATGCGCCGGGTCGCTTCGGAGAAGAAAGTGCCGTTCCGGACGGCCTGCCAGATTTCGGCCGCCGAAGAACTCGTCGCTTCACTGCGAGATCGCGACTGGATTTAGAGGAGCGGACGATGAACAGGACTCTCGCGTTGACCGCAGCGGCGGCACTCATGCTCGGCTTCTGGGGCTGCGGGAAGAAGGAAGCTGCCGCCCCTGCGGCGCCGAAGGCCGGCGAGGCGGCGAAGGACATCCTCATCGGCGCCGTCGCGCCGAAGACCGGCGAGGCCGCGACGTTCGGCATCTCCTGCGAGAACGGCGTCCGGCTGGCGATCGAGCAGGCGAACGAGTCCGGCGGGCTGCTCGGGCGGAAGATCCAGCTCTTCGTCGAGGACGACAAGGGCGATCCGGTGGCCGGCAAGATCGCCTTCTCGCGCCTCATCGAGCGCACGGGCGTCTGCGCGGTGGTCGGCGCGGTGATGAGCAAAGTCTCCCTCGCCGGCGCCGAGGTCGCCGAGGCCCAGCACACGCCGATGATCTCCAGTTCCTCGACCAGCCAGTTCGTCACGCTCGGCAAGCGCTACGTCTTCCGCGCCTGCTTCACCGACCCGTTCCAGGGCTACGCGGACGCGCACATCGCCTGGGACACGCTGAAGGCCCGGCGCGCGGCGGTCCTGTACGATTCCGCGAACGATTACAACAAGGGGCTGGCCGAGGTCTTCAAGAAGGTCTTCACCGAGCTCGGCGGCGAGGTCGTCGCGTACGAGAGCTACCCGGAACGCAGCAACGACTTCAAGCCGCAGCTCACGAAAATCCTGCCCGCCGCGCCGGACGTGCTGTTCCTGCCGAACTACTACAACGACGTGGCGCTCCAGACAAGCCAGGCGCGCGAGATTGGGATCAAGGCGGCGTTCGTCGGAGGCGACGGATGGGATTCGCCGGAGCTGCTCAAGGTCGCCGCGGCGGAGGGCGGATATTTCTCGAACCACTTCTCGCGCGAATCGGATTCGCCGCTTGTGAAGGCATTCGTCGCCGCCTATCAGAAGCGCTTCGGCGCCGAGCCCGACGCGCTGGCCTCGCTCGGCTACGAGGCGACCGAGATCCTCCTCGATGCCATCCGCCGTGCCAAGAGCGACGACCGGGAAAAGATCCGCGACGCGCTCGAGACGACCGACCTCGACACCATCACCAGCCGCATCACCTTCGACAAGGACCACAACCCCATCAAGCCCGCCGCGATCCTGGAGATCGAGCACGGGCGGCAGGTGTTCAAGGGCTGGGTGAAGCCATGAAGAAGGCGTGCACTCGGGAGCAGGTGCGCGAGTTGGACCGCCGGGCGATGGAGGAGTACGGCCTGCCGGGCATGGTCCTGATGGAGAACGCCGGCCGCGGCGCCGCGGAGGTCGCGGCGGAGATCCTCGGCGACCCGGCGGACAAGCGCGTCGTCCTCTTCTGCGGCAAGGGGAACAACGGCGGCGACGGATTCGTCGTCGGCCGCCACCTGCACAACCGCGGCGCGAAGGTGGAGCTCGTCCTGGCGTGCCCGCCGGAAGAGATTGATCCGTGGACCGACGCCGGGATCAACCTCCAGGTCGTGCAGAAGATGGGGCTTCACCTGCACGTCGCCGCGGCGGACAGCGGGCGCTTCGAGGCCGCCGGCCTCGAAGGGACTGCCGACCTGATCGTGGACGCGCTGCTCGGCACCGGGCTGACCGGCGACGTGCGCGAGCCGTATCTTTCGCTCATCCGCCTCATCAACGCCGCGCACAAGCCGGTCCTGGCGATAGACATCCCGAGCGGCCTCGACTGCGACGCCGGCCGAGTCCTCCGCGCCGCCGTCCGCGCCACCTGCACCGCCACCTTCGTCCTCCCGAAAATCGGCTTCGCCCTCGCCGAAGGCCCCGCCCACGTCGGCCAGGTCACCGTCGTGGACATCGGCGTGCCGAAGGAACTCGTGGAGAGCATCGAGTGACGGCAGGGAATCACTTCTCGATCTTCTGAAGTCCAGCCTCGCCCTTCCTCGCCGTCCATCGAAGCAACAGCAGGAATATCGCCGAGGCGAGGACCAGCACTGGGACGAGCGTGACGCCGGCCAGGTACAGCCCGGCGTACGCGACGCCGAACAGCGTCGCTTTCGCGTCCGAGGGGCGGCCGGTCGGCGACGTGCCGCACAGGATGCTGGTGTACCCGCGCCAGCCGAGGACGTGGACGATCAGAAACAGCACGGCCAGCCCGGCCGCGCGCAGGAGGAAGCCCTTCGGCGAGAAGACGCGGGAATAGAACAGCGCATGCCACCATCGGCGTTTCATGGCGCTTTGACCTCCGAGGCGGGCGCGGCGTATTTGCTCGCCTTGACTTTCTCCCATGCCGGGCCGAGGACCATTGCGTAGAGGAGCACGGCGTCGCCGACCTGGTTGCTCGCGCAGTACTTCAGCCGGCCCTCTCGCTCGATGGGGAAGCCGGCGAAGTCGAGCGAGGTGCAGAGGGCGGAGAAATAGTCCCGGTCGCCGAATGCCGCCGCGCCCATAATCGCCAGCCCGCTCGCGCTGGTGCTGGCATTCAGGTACGGGATGACCGGGCCGGAGTCAACGTCCGACAGTTCCACTTTTGAAACCGGGCACTCGCGCGAGTAGCCGAACCCGATCAATTCCCGGCCGAGTTCCCTCCGCGCGCGGCGATACTGGTCGGCGGCGAATTCCTCGTCAATCAACTGCAGGCAGTGCGCGGCCATCCAGATGGTCGAGCCTTTGGGACCCGAGCTTGGAGAAGCGTCCAGCGCAAAGCTTGAGACCAGCAGGCCCGTTTTCCGATCAATCAGGTTCTCCCGGGCCGATCGGATCCAGCGCTTGAAGAACTCGCGATGATTGGTGCCGTCGAGCGCATCCGCGATCCGCAACGAGGCCAGCGCCGCGGTGTTGCAGAAGGTCCAGCACTCGTCCGGATAGCTTTCGGCGCAGAGGATCGGGCCGGCGTTCATGCGTTCGACGATGGCCTGCACCCGCTCGGCCAGCAACGCCTTGTACGATTCCTTTTCCTCGACCAGCCGGCGCATGCCGAGCATGAGCGCGATCTCGCCGTCCACGAAGAGGCTCCGCGGCGGCTGTTGGACGAACGGCCGGCTATGGGCGTAGCTCATCAGAAAGAAGTAAGGGCCTTCCGTGCGGTCGAGGCGGATCGTCTCGTCAATCACGGCGTCCATCACGTCGAGGTAGGCGCTCGCGCGGGCGGGATCGCGCAGGGCCATGTTGCCGAGCGCCATCACGAAAAATGTGCGGCCCATGAAGTCCCATTCCGCGTTGCTCGCGCGCATCTTGCCGATCTCGACGGCGCGGAGTCGCGGGTCGTTCCATAGCGCGAAATGCTGCGCAGCCAGCGCCCGCGCCCGTGGCGAAACCGTGTTGACGCTGAGGCACTGCGACAGGCGCGGCTTGAAGACCCAATGCATCGCCGGGAGCCAGATGGCCGCCGCCACGAGCAGGGAAAGCACCCCCAGCGCCGCCCGCTTCAGAAACGGCACGCCCTGCGCCTCGAGCTGCTCGCGAAACCCGCTTTTCACGCTTTCGTCAGGGGCTTTCGGCGTCATCGCAGTCACGCCTTCCACGCCGTCCCTTTTTGTGTTCCTGACGCACGGCCCGGCGCTGAAGCATCCGGATTACGCAATCTCGATGATCCCTTGGTCGCCGACGACGAAGCGGTGCGTGCGCGGCTTGTCGCGCGCGCGGAGCAGTTGCGAGTCGCAGCCGAGCAGGCTGCCCTCGATGCGGACGCCGATGTTCTCGATACGGCAGTTCGCCAGCACGATGCTGAATTCCACCTCGCTGTGCGTCACCTGGCAGTCATGGTAGATCGAGGTGTACGGGCCGATGTACGAATTCTCGATGACCGTGCTCTCGCCGATGATGGCCGGGCCGCGGACGTTGCTCGAGACGATCCTCGCGCCGCGCTGGAGGACGACGCGCCCGACGACCTGCGAGTCGCCCTCGATCCGCACGCCTTCCGCCTGCGAGGGCTCCACGTGGTCGAGCACCAGCCGGTTCGCCTCCAGCAGGTCGTCCGGCAGGCCGGTGTCCTTCCACCAGCCGGTGATCTCGCTGAAAGTCACGAGCTTGCCGTGGCGGATCAGGTAGTCGTGCGCGTCGCTGATCTCCAGCTCGCCGCGCGCGCTCGGCTTGATGTGGTTGACCGCCTCGAAGATGGACTCGTCATAGAAGTAGATGCCGGTGACGGCGAACCGGCTCTTCGGCGCCTTCGGCTTCTCGACGACGGAGACGATGCGGTCCCCCGAAATCTCGGGAACGCCGAAGCGCTCCGGGTCGCGCACGCGCGCGAGCGCCAGGTGGCAGTTGGACTTGCGCGCCAGGAACTCGTCGCGGAAGCGCTCGATGCCGCCGACGACCATGTTGTCGCCCAGGTAGAAGACGAACGGCTCGCGGCCGATGAAGTCCTGCCCGATCTTCACGCAGTGCGCCAGGCCGAGCGGCGCCGCCTGCGGGATGTAGGTGATCTTGAGACCCCAGCGTTCGCCGGCGCCGAGCGCCTCCTGCACCTCGTTGCTGTCGGCGTTGACGATGATGCCCGCCTCGCGGATGCCGGCGGCGGCGACGTATTCGAGCGCGTAGTGCAGGATCGGCTTGTTGGCGATCGGGATGAGGTGCTTGTTGCGCGTGTGCGTGATCGGACGCAGGCGCGTGCCTTTGCCGCCGGCGGCGATGAGCGCTTTCATTCAGGTTTTCCTTTCGGCGATGTGGGTGACGAGTTCGCGGAAGAGGGGCTGCTGCTCGACCGGCAGCGCGTCGAGCGCGCGCTGGGCCTGGAGGATCAGCCGGTCCGCCATCTCCTGCGCGAACGCGATGGAGCCGCACTGGCCGTATAGGCCGAGGACTGCGGCGACGTCAGCGTCGGTCGTCTCCTCGCGTGGCTTGCGCATGACCGCGAGCAGTCGTTCGCCCTCGGCTGGCGAGGAGTGCGCCAGCGCGTGCGCGTAGAGGATGCTCGCCTTGCCCTCGCGGATGTCGGAGCCGCTGGCGCCGCCGCGCCCCTTGCCGGCGCTCAGGTCGAGGATGTCGTCGCGGATCTGGAACGCCGGGCCGAGGCTCTCGCCGAGCTGGCGCAGGCAATCGAGCGTCACCTCCGGCGCGCCGGCGATGATCGCCCCGCCGACCATGCCGAGCACGAGGTAATGGCCGGTCTTCAGCGTGACCATGCGCAGGTAGTCCTCGATGGTGAAGCGCGCGTCGAAGCGGGAATTGATGTCCAGCGCCTGGCCCGCGATCGTCCGCTCGTAGGTCGAGAGGAACAGGTCCACCAGCCGCGCGCGCACGTCGCTCGGCACCGGAGATTGGATCACGGCGCGCAGCGAGCGCGCGAACAGGTAATCGCCGACGTTGATCGCGTTCGCCAGGCCGAACTTCTTCCAGACCGTCGGCTTGTTCCGCCGGACCGTGTCGCCGTCCTCGATGTCGTCGTGGACGAGGAGCATGTTGTGGAGCAGCTCGACCGCCGCAGCGAAATGGAGCGCCTTCTCCGAGTCGCCGCCGAGCGCCTCGGTCGTCAGCAGGCAGAGCGCCGAGCGGATGCGCTTGCCGCCAGTCTCGAGGTGGTACCAGGCCGGCGCGCCGAGGAAGGCGGGCTCATCGCGCGGGACCAGTTCCCGCAGGATCGGGGCGATGCGCCCCGCGTGGCGCGCCAGTTCGATTTCGATGGGTGACGCAGTCATTTCGTCCCCGGAACCCAGGAACCTCAAGCGCGGACAAACGAAATGTAAAGAGGCACGGGGCGGGTGTCAAGTCTTGAGTACGGAGTGCGGAGTGTAGAGTGCGGAGCGAAGCTGCGGCAGGATGCTCTTAATTCCTCACTCCTCACTCCGCACTCCGCAGTCAGGATTGTCCTTCGGCACGTCGTCGGGTTCTTCCTGGGGCTCATCGCAACTGGCGCCTTCCGGCGGCACGGACCAGTCCTCCGCGTCGGCGGACTCGTTTACCGGCTCCTTCGATTCGTCCCAACGCCGAAGGATTTCCTGCGCCCGTTCGAGCTCATCTTCCGCCACAAGCAGCTTGACGGCCCACGGAAACCTGTCGGGCAACGCGAGGCCGCGGACCGTCTCGCCGTCAACGAACGCGGGGATCCCTTCCGCCTCCAGGATGGACTTCGCCATCCCGGCTTCCCAGGCTGTGTTGAATGTCCTGACCGGTTTCAGGTCCATGGCGACGGCCTCACATTCGCAGGTCGGAGCGCCGGATGGAAAGCCGGCCCGACGGCCGTTACGCCTCTTCTTCCGTCGCCGGCCCTTCCTCCTTTGCAACCATGGGCAAGCCCTTCGCCGTGCGCGCTTTCTCCAGGATGGCCTTCTCCAGCTCCGCGGCGACATCGCGGTTGTCGTGCAGGAACTGCTTGGCGTTCTCGCGCCCCTGGCCGAGCCGCAACTCGCCGCAACTGAGCCATGCGCCGCTCCGCTCGACCGCCCCGCACAGGATGCCGCTGTCGAGCAGGTCTCCTTCGCGCGAGATGCCCTGCCCGAACATGATGTCGAACTCCGCGCTCTTGAAGGGCGGCGCGACCTTGTTCTTCACCACTTTCGCGCGGACGCGGTTGCCGATGACCTGCTCGCCGTTCTTGATGCTGCCGACGCGGCGGATGTCGATCCGCACGGATGCGTAGAACTTCAGCGCGCGGCCGCCGGGCGTCACTTCCGGATTGCCATACATGACGCCGATCTTCTCGCGGATCTGGTTGATGAACACCACGCAGGTCTTCGACTTGCTGATGGCGCCGGAGAGCTTGCGCAGGGCGTGCGACATGAGCCGCGCCTGCAGGCCGACGAACTGGTCGCCCATCTCGCCGTCAATCTCGGCCTTCGGGACGAGCGCGGCCACCGAGTCCACGACGATCACGTCCACCGCGTTGCTGCG
>Ga0209415_10014598_pt1 | contig 12821 bp, 5 predicted proteins | sample PeaSoiSIISIP2007_FD_187696 | JGI IMG/M metagenome (GOLD analysis project Ga0209415, IMG submission 187696) | Peat soil microbial communities from Weissenstadt, Germany - SII-SIP-2007 (SPAdes) (version 2) | ecosystem: Environmental > Terrestrial > Soil > Wetlands > Peat | place: Germany...
TGATCTGGCACTCCAGTACCATTGCCTCGAAGCGAGACTTGGGACATTTTGAGCCCATGGATGAAAAGGACTCCCCAGCTCTATTCGTTCGGTTGGCGTTGCGCGCCGCGATATATGGTGCCGGTTTGGTTGCGATTTACGCCGCGCTCGCCAGAGTCATACTCTGGTTCGGCCTCGCCCCTGAATGACGAGTCTGATCACAGACCGGGCGGTGTGCTGCTCCCAAAGACCAAGTCTGGAATAATGAAAGCCAAACTGTGCGTCTCTCACACTCTGCAGCCCCGGGCCAGGAAATCTTGCGTCCTGTCTTCCTTTCGCAGCATGCGCGGACTGCAAGAAACTGTAGCGGCACCACCGCACTTGACGAAAACCGACATTGATGACAAGCATTACGTGACCTGCTGACTGCCTACGCATAATGGCCCGCAGTCACATGGAATCCTCCCCATAAATCCCTCCCTGCCTGCCAGAAGTGTCTCGTGACGTGCTGTCGTGTCAGCAACTCTTGGAGTATCCGTCCCGATCAACTCAATCTTCGGTAGTGGGTCAGTTTCCTGAATGGGCGTTTATCAGGCCGAATCCGGCGAAGTACCCAATCAGCATATTTTCCGAATGCGGCGTTTCGCCCAGAACTTTGGATTGCCCCTGCGAATTCGCCGCTAAACACCCACCGACCCGAGGATGCTGGCGCTGCCCTCGCTAACGATTCTCGCGGTGGCATTACTGGCCGCGATGCCGGCGGTCGTCCGCACCGTGCGAATCGACCCGGCCACGACGCTGCGCGCCGAATAGGCGCTCGCACGTGTGTACTCGCCATCTCCCGTCCCACGGCCTGTACGTACTGCATATGCGCTCCCGGATAAACGCACGGGCAGCCCATGCTGCTGTTGACGCCGGGCTTGGGCGCCGGCAATGCGAGATCGCGGAGCAACGCGCGCGCACAGGGGGCCAATGCGTCGAAGTAGTGAGCTGAATTCTTGTGAGTTCGGACTACCGTAATCGCCGCCTTCGAGCCTAGACTTTGGCTTTGGAGGCCGCGCTAGTGATTTTATCTCTTCGAGCTTGTTTTCAAGGTCTGCGTCGCCGTCACGAAGTGGACGTGAGCTAGGCTTGCTGAGTGTCGGCCAAACCGAAACACAGTAGCCCAAACAGATCGCGCACGCGCAGGATGCGCGCACGTCCAAGCCGAGCCCCGCTCAAGCCAGCAACCCGTGGACTAACGCGGTAATTTGAACTCCCCGCTTATCTGCAGTGGCGCGTGGACGCCTGCCGCAGTCCCACCGGGCTGGGCGCCACCTACGCACACGTTGTATTGGCCGGGCGACACCACGTGTTCACCGTTATCATTAACCATGCTCAGGTCTCGGGCCGTAAGGGTATACGTCACGTGCTGGGTTTCGCCGGGCGCGAGGTGCAGTCTCTGGAATCCCCGCAAGGCGCGCAGCGGTGCGCCAGGCAATGAGGGGAATTCCAGGTAGAGTTCCGCCACTTCATCGCCAGCGGGTCCGGAAGCGTTTCGGACGTCCGCCTCGACCGTGAGGTCATCTCCGGCGCTGAGCTGAGGGGAGGAGAGCTTCAGGTTGCTGTACTCGAAGGTCGAATAGCTCAATCCATAACCAAACCCGTAGAGAGGCTTCCCTTCGAAGTAACGGTACGTGCGGTTGTGCATGGAGTAGTCTTCAAAGGGCGGAACCTGATCGAGGGAAGCGTAAAAGGTAACGGGCAGACGTCCGCCGGGATTGTTGGCGCCCGCCAGGGTTTCGGCAATTGCGGTGCCGCCCTCCTCGCCCGGGTACCAGGCTTCGAGAATGGCAGGCGCACGCTCCTCGGCCCAATTCACCGCCAAGGCGCTGCCGCTCATCAGCACCACCACCAGCGGCTTGCCTGTAGCCGCGAGAGCTTCCAGCAATTGCTGCTGCGCCTCGGGCAATCCGATGTCCGTCCGGTCGCCGCCGCTGAAGCCCGGGACGTGAATCGGCATCTCTTCGCCCTCGAGTTCGGGCGACAATCCCACGAAGGCCACCACCACGTCCGCCTGCTGGGCGACCTTGACAGCTTCCTGGCGCAGAACCTCGACGGGTGGTTTCCAGCTCAGCGTAGCCCCGGCCCCGAAAAGTCGGGACTGGTGCACATACTCCAGCCGGAATGGATGTGCCTTCGTGTCCTCGAAGTAGGCCCGAAATGTGGTTTGCGGTTCTTTCTTTGGTGGCTCGTCCGTCGTGGGCTGGAGCAGCGTGGTGTCGAGAACCGGCTTGCCATCGAGATAGACCCGGAAGATTTCCTTACCCCCTGCTGGATTCCACTCCGGCTTTGGCACGCTAAAGGTGTAGCTACCTAGTCCGGGCGGCGTGAGCGTGCCGGTCCAGCGGACGGCGAAGGCTTTCATGGAGACGCCTTTAGCCGGTGCGGCAGAGTTCCAATCAAACTGGATTTGCGGGTCCGTACGGGTGAGCACCGGCTTGCCAGAGAGGGTCGTGTTCGAAAAGTACTCTGCCTTCAGCCCGTCCGTGCTCGCCGCATCGCCGGTATGGAACACCGTGCGCGGAACAGGTACTGCTACCTCCCTCAGATAAGGAGCGCCTTGTGCGTAAAGCACCTTCGCCTTGCCTTCAAACAGTTTCTCGATTCCCTCCACCGGATAAACCGGATGAGACGGCACGCCATTGTAGTTGCCCTCGAGGCCCGGCAAGGATTCGGCGTTGGGGCCGACCACCGCGATGGTGCTGTAGCTCGATTTCAAGGGCAGCATGCCGTCCTGGTTCTTCAACAGCACCATCGCCTCGCGCGCAGCCTTTAGAGCCAGTTCCCGGTGCTGGGGTGAATCATTCTCAGAAAAGGGAATGCGGTTGAAAGGGACGGCATCGGGTGGATCGAACATTCCCATTCGGAATCGCGCGGTGAAGAGACGCTTCAAGGCGGTATCGATTTCGCTTTCCTTGATCAAGCCGTCGTGCACCGCCTTGACGAGCGCCACATACTCCTCGCCGCAGGTGGTGTCCGTCCCGGCCAGAACGGCTAGGGCAGAGCCATGCTCGTTATCCGGTGTGAATTTGTGCCCCGTCGTGATGTCCTGCACCGCGTCGCAATCGGAGGTTACATAGCCTTGGAACTTCCACGCGTCACGCAAAATCTCTTGCAGCAGCAACTTGCTCGCGCACGCCGGCGCCCCATCCACAGCATTGTACGCACACATGATGGAATCGGCATGGCCGTAGACGATGGCGGCGCGAAAAGCAGGAAGGTAAGTGTCCTCGAGATCGTGTGCCGAAGGGACAGCATCGAAGCGATGCCGGTCGGGCTCCGGGCCACTGTGAACGGCGTAGTGCTTGGGTGTGGCGATCACTTTGAAGTACTTTGGATCGTCGCCCTGCATGCCGGTGACAAAGGCCACGCCCAACGTGCCGGTCAGAAACGGATCTTCCCCGTAAGTCTCCTGGCCGCGCCCCCAGCGGGGATCGCGGAAGATATTGATATTGGGCGACCAGAAATCCAGACCATAGAAGATGCTGTGATTGCCTTCGCGCTGCGCCTGGTTGTATTTGGCGCGCGCTTCCGTCGAAATCGTCTCGCCCTCGACGTGCACCAGGTTCTCATCCCAAGTCGCCGCCATACCGATGGCCTGCGGAAACACGGTGGCGTAGCCTGAGAATGCCACGCCGTGCAGCGCTTCGCTCCACCAGTCATAGGAAGGAATGCCGAGCCGAGGGATGGCGGGCGCGGTGTGCTGCATTTGACGAACCTTCTCCGGGAGCGTCATGCGCGAAACAAGATCGTCAACGCGCTGCTCGATCGAGAGAGAAGCATCCTTGTAGGCAGGGGCAGATTCCTTTCCCTTCTCTTGGGCAAAACCTGCCTGCGCCATCAAGCCGGTAGGAACGACGGCAAAGAGCACACGAACAACCCATCGAGTTTTAGAATTGTTTGTCATCCGATTCACCACAAAGGAATTTGGTTTCAATTCGAATTTCTCGAGCAAAAAGGTCGGGAATTGAATCTTTGCCCTCTCCCCAGAAAAGAGAAGGTGTGAAAAAATCAAAACAGCTCACGCAAAGTCGCAAAGAGGCGCAAAGTGAAAGTCCTTGCTTTGCTTTGCGACCTTTCCGTACTTTGCGACTTCGCGTGAAGCTGGTTTGTCCGTCAATGGATAAATTCACAGGTTCAGCGAGCTACCCTTCCGAAATCGACCCCCGGGTCCAAGCGAACATTTGGGTAAATCAGCATGTCGTGTGGCGGCTCTCCGCACGCTAATCATAAACCCCTTCCGCGTGTGCCGTTTCGATTAGGGCGCGGATATTCTCGGGAGGAGTTGTAGGCGGGATTGCACACCCGGCGTTCAGGACGAAGTGGCCGCCCGGTTTCCAAGCTGAAATCAGCCGCCGGGTTGCCTCCCGAACCTCTTGCGGGCTGCCGCGCGCGATCACTCCGCTCGGATCGATGTTGCCAAACAGAACGTGACGAGCTCCCGCGGTGCATTTGGCCGTCACCGCATCGGTCTTGTAATCCAGCTCGAATCCGCAGAAATCATATTGCGCCAGAAAGGGGAGAATCTTGGTGGTGTCGCCGCAGATGTGGACCACCGTGAAGGTCCCGTCCTTCGCGAGCTCTTTGACGAGTCGCACCTCATACGGCCGGGCAAACCGATCGAACATCTTGGGCGAAACCACGTCGGGTCCGGCAAGGCTATCCCCTAGAGAGGTCAGATCAGCGCCCGCTTTGACCAGGGCGCGATGCACAGCGAGGTGGCTCTCGAAGCAAACCTCGAGGAGTTGGTGGATCGCGGGATTATCCGGCTCCGCGGCCAAGTCCATCAAGAACTCCTCGGTGCCCCGGACCATGCAGGCCAAATCAAAGGCCATCTGGTCCGCATTGCCGCGGATGGCGACCTCGTTGCCCACTTGTTCGGCCAGCAAGCGGACGCCTTCGAGGATGGCCGGGATGCGCCCGTCGCTCTCGGGGTTGATGACCTTTAACCGATCCACCTCCGCCAAGCTGCGAATGGCCGGCCTCACAATCCGGCCGGGTTCGTCCGGGGCGCAATCCGACTCAGCGCCCATCCCCTCCGCCAACATCGTAGTATCAGTATCGATTAAGAGGCAATCGTGCCCATATTTCTCCCACGCCTGCAAGTGCGCTTGCGCGATGGCTCTGGGATCAGCCCGATACTTTTCCATGGGGATTCCGGCTTCGCGAGCGGCCATCATAAAATTGTGAAGGCACACCGGAACGCGATCGGGAATCTGGCCGGTTATCACCGCCAGTACTCGCTCTAGAGAATTCATGGCTAGGCTCCGTAGTAATACGTGCGGTCATCTCGCTGACCAAGATGGAACGACCCTGTCGGTAGCAGACTTTCAAAGCAGCCCGGTTATGCTCAAGACGAATAAGGCCAGCACCAGGATGCCCAGCCCGAGCTGCATGCGGCGAAAGGTCGCGGGACGCGCGCCGCGCCACTCGCCGGTTATAATTCCCAGCGAAGACGACCAAAGGATGAGCGTGATCATAAAAACGGCGAAGCCGATGGAAGTCCCGAAGCGGCCGGTCACAGCCGCGCCCACGCCGTAGAGTTGGACACCGCTGAGCCAGAACACAGCCATTCCCAACGAGATAAGCACCTCGCGAAATGGAGCACGCGCGAACGCCGCTACCGTATGATTGCGCCGCAACAGGAACATCGTGTATAAGAGGTTGGGAATAAACCCGGCCGTGAGAACAAACGGCCAAATCACGTACGTGGCCCGAATCGGACTCAGGCCGAAGGCCACAGCCTGAGCCGCAATCTTGCCGCTGAATGCAAACCCGAAATTCAGCATGCCTCCCAGCACTCCGGCGATAATGCAAATCCAAAGTCCCACCCGGAAATGAGCGACACGTCTTGCCGCGGTGTCAGCACCTGCATCTCGTTCCCGCTGCGAGCCGGCTTTCCCGTATACGATCAGGCCCGCCGCAAGGATAACGGCACTGGCCAGGAGCAATAATCCGCGCACCTGGAGGATGGCCTCCGGCTGCGAAACCACCAGGGGAATCAGGCTGCCCAGCACCGCCGACATACCGATCACGATAGCAAAAGCCACTGCAGTACCGACTCTGTCAATCCCGAGTCCAAACGCGGCCTGACCGATACCCCACAGAAAGCCGAAACCTACAGCGGGTAGAAAGTCAATGGCGGGAAGAGCAGAGAGCAGGTGGAATAGTCCTGGCGCCGCCCGGAGGGCCACCAACCACGGAAACACTAAGAGCGCCAGGATGCAGAACAAAAGCCACGTATTCTCCCACCTCCACGTCCGGCTGTATTTCATCGGTACTCCAAAGGTGGCAGATAGTATTCCACTGAGAAACGTCAAAAAAAGGCCCAACCAGAAATGTGTAGTCACCTAAGCACCTAACTCGGCGTAGCCGCAAGCAAAATAGTTCGGAGTACCGGGTGCTAGTATCCCTCCAGCTCACCTGCGCCATCCTCACGAAAGCGGGAATGCAATTTCTCCCGGGCCGACGTGGACCCAGGCCCTTCGACAAGATTTACGCGGGGGTGACGCCAATGTTGATTGTCAGCTCCTCGCATGCCATCACGTCAGTTCCCACCCCGCCAGATTGGCCAGCAGAACTGCGGCCACCGGGTCCTGGTTGAGGCTGGGGGCGATACGCAGGGTGCTTAGGACAACAGATCCCCTACCCACGGGAAGCGCGCCCATGTCCGTTCCCCACCAGTAAGCGTTCTCGTTGCACACCACGATTGACTCTCCCTCGAAGCCATCCAGGGAAATTCGGGCGATCACATTCCGATATTCGCTATTCATGCAAGCTCTGACGGGAAGCGACCGAAACAGGGGGTGAGGCTTTACGAAGTGGAAAAACCCTCGGAAATCTCCGAAGCTGTCCACCAATCGCAAGGGCTTGGGATGAACACCGGATTCATTCAACAGTGCAATCAGCCCGTCATCGGCGGAATCAATTAGAAAACTTGCCACCGACCCTTCGCGGCATTGGTCGAAGATGTTTCGCATATCCTGCAAAATTTCCTGATGATGCTCGTAATAATACCAGCGATCGATATCGGCGACCAAGATGGGGCGGCCCTGAGTTGCTGCCGCATGCGACCAAAGTTGAAATGGCGCCCCTTGCTTAGCCAAAAAGGGCAGGACTCGGTGAGTCGGGTCATAAACCAGAAAGCCCGCGGCAGGCCACTTGATGTCGCACCCGCTAATCGCCAGAATTGCGCGCTCGCTCCGCGCCTTCACAGCCTCGCCATGCTCCAACTCAGCCTGGATTTTATAGCGTGCGCTGCTTCCCTTGAGCTCGAGCATCTTGTCGAATGCGGGCACCACAAAAGACTTTTCCGGTTGCAGTTCGAGCCGAGATGTTTCCGCAAAGATCTTTTCGCCTGCAGGCCCCGCGATCGTGATGTGCAAGCTGGCGGAAACGTCGATCACTCCCTCATTCACGACCACGCACCGCACGTGGACCGGGGTGTCTGTCCAGGCGGGCGCCGGGTCTGCGTACAAGACTAGGGAAAGCGGTGTGTTGACTTGAGCCAAGCGTTTACAGATAGATTTCGGATCGCGGAAAACGTCCGTCAAACCGCAATACCAAATGGCCAAGTCATGGAAGCAGGAGACCGCATAACCGCTATTGAACGGGTTCGAGCGGAAAGCTTGAAGCATCTCGGCTTGGGCGGTGGCATGAACCTCATCCGTCAACTGACAGAATTCCGTCACGCCCGCAAGCACTTTGTCCAGGCCGTACTTGTGGAACCCCTCTTCCAGAGCTTGCAGACACTTTTTCTCATTCGTCTCTTCCGCGCTGGGACTGCGTCTGGCAGCAAACTTGGCCACTGTGCCGGGAAGGTCGGGCAAGCCTCCATACCCGAACTCTCCGACGATCTGGGGACCTTCGTCTGGCATGGGAGGAGCCTGGATGGCATCCCCGATCAGAAAAGCATACTGGGGCGGACCCCCGTTTGAGTTCAGGCTCTTGTAGACAGAGTCCTCAATAGGTGCGGGCGGGTAGCAGTGAAAGTCGCGCCACGCTCTCGCTTTACCTTCATAGGGAAGCAGCAGCTTTCTGCCCGAGCCTGAGTTGTCGCAGACCACTCGTGTGGGATCGAGCTGACGGGTAGTCTGCATCATGCGGTCAATGACCTCACCATCCAAGATGTTTTCATTTGACATCCCCCAAGCCACCAGTGACGGGTGGTTGCGGTCGCGTATGACAAGGTCGTTCAATTGATGAAGTAGAAGCTTGATTCCCGGGTAGTCGAGGTGGTGGGTTGAATCGAAAATGACGCCGCCGGGTTCTTCATAAAGCAGCAGGCCCAAACTATCAGCCCATTGCAGCAGGAATGGGTGGCCGATTTGACGGTGGATGTGCATCATGTTCAGGCCCGCATGCAGCGCAACTTCGATCTCCTTGCGGGCAAACTCCGGGGTGGGTGGGTAACCTACGGTCACGGGATAATACTGATGATTAATGGTTGACTTAACCATGAACCTCCGGCCGTTCAGGTAGAAGAAGCGGCCCCTCGCCGTGAACTCACGCAGGCCAAAGTCCACGTCCGACTGGTCCGCGATCAGCGACGAGTTGCCGCGAACCTTGACCTTGAGGCGGTAACAAAAGGGATTCGCAGGCTCCCAGAGCTTGAACGGGTCGACGCGGAGCTGGAGTGAGGCGTCAATTGCCTGATGAGCGGGAACTGTGACTGCTTGTTCGGCTCTTCCCGCGACCAGGCGGGCCGCATCCAGTGAGGTAGCTTCCGCGCTGAGTTTCACTTGTTGTGCTAGAGCCGTTTGGTTGCGGATCCTGATATGCGCCAGGGCCATCTTATCTGCGATGCGCGGTTCAACAAAAGCATCTTCAATGTAAACGGGACTGGTGGAGATGAGGTTTACGTCCTGCCAGATGCCGCCGAAATTGTGCGACTCCGGAACCTGGATGTTCTCCAGAAACAGCGTCTGCCAGTTGCCTGCCTCCCCGCCGCCTGGGTTAGTGACGTGCACGATGAGTTGGTGGCGGCTCCCCGGGTTGACCAGTGGCGTGAGGTCGGCCGTGAAGGGCGTGAATCCGCCTAAAGCGATAGTAACGCGGTGACCGTCCAGGAAGACCTCTGCCCCGTAGCGAACCGCGTCGAAGACCAGCCGCGTAACGCGGTCACCTTCCGACTCGGGAATGGAAATGTCTCGCCAATACCAAGCGTCGCCCACAGTGTCCGGGCGGTACTCTTCCCAAGTAGCAGGCACGCGGATTTCGGACGCTTGAGGGCTCATCGCAGCATGCATCGTCTCCCAGTCGATGTTAACCGGACGAGGCCGGCTGCTCAGGAAGTCATCAATCCAGTCCGACTTTTTCCAGCGGCCCGCTTCATCAAAGTAAATCTTCCAGTCGCCGTTGAGAGAGATAATGCTTCTTCCGTTCACGTCCTGATCCGACGCAGCGGCGACGGGGAGAACGATCCCGGCGGCAGCCGCAGTTCGCAGAAATTCCCGGCGAGAGAGACGCGTGAGTTCCGGCTCCTTCTCATCGCGCGTGGAAATGCGTTCGAGATAACGACCGCTCATTGGGAGGCTCCTCCTTGCACGTCGTCGTACTTCCCCGCATCATGGTGCCGGAGCTGTTCCTCGGAGACGCCGGCGGTGTTGACGGCATAGTTCAACAATTGCGCCAGAATCCGGTCCGCCACGGGATCCTTGTCGAGATATGGGACTAAATTCAGCGAACAGACCAGAACCTTGCCTTTTCCAAATGGCAATTCACCCAAAGTCACGGCAACCTGTGGTGGAGCATTAATCAGCCCGGCAATCAGTTTTCCGGGGAAATCGGTAATGCCCCAGTACGCGAACGCGCCGGCGAACTCCTGGCCGAAGACGATGGGCGCAGGCAGGCCCGCAAACACAGGGTGTGGCGTATCAAACTCCCACCCGCCAAACCAGTGCAATCCCAAAGGCAGAACTGACGAACTCTGAGGAAGCAAGTGGAGTTTTTGCAGGAGTTCACATACGGTCTTGCCGTGCGCGGCGTCGGGCGCCCAGAATAGAACCGTTCTGCCCTGTTTCGAAACGCTTTCAGTAAGGGCGGCAACGCTCCACACTCCTTCGCTGAAGTCGCCGCCTTCGGGATCATAGATCATCACCACCGGCTGCCAGGGCGAAGAAGGACTCGACTGGTCAGGATAGAAAATGGGCTTCGCCTCGAAATACTTGCCCAGCGTCTCGGTAGGGTCCACCAGTTCGATTCCGGCGGCAGGCAGTTTCCATTCCGAGGCATCCTGCGCCAGGAGCGCCCCCCGTCCCTTCACTGTCTGCCCTTGGGTGAGGCGCAGTTCAACTTCGATACGATAGGATCCGCTGGGCCCTTTGGGTGACACGGCACCCTTGTAAAGAGGCTGGACGAACTTCAGCGCATCGCCCTCGATGTCCACCTGCATCTCTGCGATCTTCTGCACGTTGCCGTCCGGGGCGAACATCTGCACTGAAAGCTGGCCACTACCCTTCACCTGCCGCTCATTGATGAGCGTTACGTCCAACTGCACTTTGGCTCCGGTGTAGGCGACGCTAGGGATGGGAACGATTGCAAGGTGCAACGGCTCATTGACTTTCGCTAGCATTTCCTGGGGAAAATTGTGATTGCGCAGTGTGTCCACCATACCCGAAGTCCAGAAGGCCGGCATCTTGAACGCGTCGGGGCCGGACCCAAACGTTAGCCAATCGGCAGGATGAGATTGCCAGCCGTTGATGGCAAGGCCGCTGGCCGCGTCGGAGAGACGCACGGATTCGACTTCATGGCTGAAACCGTCGCCCTGTTCGAGTCCGATCAGGCGGCACAGTTCGCCGGGCGTCTTGAAATACTTGCCCAGATCATACTGCGCAAAACTCTTTTGCAGCATCTCGGCCCAGTGACGCCAGTCTGCCTCATAAGAGCCATCGGGCGCCTTGGCGAATTGGGCGGCAAGCATCGGTAGATCACCCAGCGAGTCCAGGTTGCGACTTTCGCCGTTGTAGAAGGCTTCATTGGCCACAGGCGCCTGAAAGCGCGAGTGCTCAATGCTCAGCGCGTCGCGCCAGACAGCCGGAACGTTTTCCACCGTATGGGCGTCGTAAATCAATCCATATTCGGCGGCAAAGGGCCGGAACATCACGATCGACTGCCGGGCAGATGTATACGTAATGAAGCGTGAAGGGTCGAGACGATGGGCGGTACGCATCATTTCGTCGATGTACGGCTTCAGGTGCGCAGGGTCATTGACGACATCATTGAAAGCCTCATTGGCCATGTTCCACCAGACGAGCGCCGGGTGGTTGCGATCGCGCACTATGAGCCGTGAGAGTTTTTGAAGGAATGCCTGGCGCTCGAAAGCCTCGGCGGGGGACTGCGGCTCCGGCTGGCGGTCGCGGGGAGCGCCGCCCGGCTCTTCGTAAATCATCAGCCCCAGGCGGTCGGCAGCTCCAAGCAGCGCAGGCGTGCAGGCAGTGCGATGGCAGGACAACGTATTCAAGCCCAGGTCCTTGGCGGCTCGCACCTCCTTCTCCGCCAACTCCGGAGTGGGGTAAGCGACCGTGTAGGGATAGAAACCGAAATTGATGCTACTGCGAACTACAACGCGATGGCCGTTCAGGAAGAGCCGGCCGTTCTGCTCCGAGAAGAAGCGCACGCCGAACGTGGTCTCCACCTGGTCATGATCGCCGTTGGCCGCGAGCCGAGTGACCAGCCGGTAAGTGCGTGGACTCTCAGGCGACCAGATCTCGGCGTGAGGGATTTTCAAAGAGCTCTCGAGTGATTGCTGGCTACGCGCCGCAACCCGACCTGCCGCTTTTCCCGTGGCCACCGGCTTACCCCCTTGCGACGCATAGACCTCGTACTCTAGCGCGGCGTTGCGAACCGAAGAGCCCGAATTGGCGATAGTCGTGATCACGCGCAGAGTCTCGAGATCCTGAAGGGGCGCGGCGAAAACATCCTGAATATAAGCTTGTGGAGTAATAAGCAGGTCAACATTCTGCCAGATTCCTCCGAAGTCGTGACTGTCCGGTAGTTGGACATCACCCCACGGGATAGGATTGAAATCAGCCCAAGAGTTCCCGCCACCCGGATTGGTAACGCGAACCGCCAGGAGGTTATCCTCGCCGTAATGCACGGCCGGTGTAATATCCACCACAAAGGGCGTGAAGCCTTCCAGGCTGTAGCCCACGAGCTGGCGGTTCAGGTAAACCTCGGCGCGCAATCGGACAGCGGCGAACCGGAGCTGGACCAGCTTCCCCTGCGCGTTGCGAGGAATCTCGACCGTCCGCCAGTACCAGCCGACCCCGTGGTGGCGGGGGTAGACTTCGTCCCAAGTTGCCGGTACGCGGTAGGGCGTTCCCCTCTTCAGCATTTCATCCCAGCCGGCAGTAGGTGGATAAGCCGGAACTTCTCTTGGATCCTGAGGATTCAGCACAAGTTTTTCTCGCTGCCAGTCGGCCTTCTCATCAAACCAGAGATTCCACGTGCCGTTCAATGACTCGCTGCGGGGTAGTTTGTTTGTAGGATACGCGAAGCGCGAGAAGATCGACACTCCGACCAGTAACAACCAGAAGAATCTTCCAAAGTGGTAGGTCATATCACGGTTTCACGTCGGGGGTTCGCGCCGGCGTTGTGCCGGACTTCAGCAGACTGCCGGGAGCGCGTTTTGCAGAAAATATCTCTCACTGGCTTTTGCAGGCAGCAGTGGACGACGCCCGCCCCTGCCTGCCCTGACCGCAGGGCAGGCAGAAATGCGGGTGGGGTTGTAGCTTCAGAACATGAATTTCAGTCCGAGCTGGATTTCCCGAGGATCGCGGGTCGAATTGGGTTCACCGAAC
>Ga0209415_10014599_pt1 | contig 12821 bp, 5 predicted proteins | sample PeaSoiSIISIP2007_FD_187696 | JGI IMG/M metagenome (GOLD analysis project Ga0209415, IMG submission 187696) | Peat soil microbial communities from Weissenstadt, Germany - SII-SIP-2007 (SPAdes) (version 2) | ecosystem: Environmental > Terrestrial > Soil > Wetlands > Peat | place: Germany...
ACGAAGCGGAAACGGATCGAGCACATCTTTGGCTGGCTGAAGACGACCGCGCTGATGCGCAAACTGCGCCACCGTGGCGTGCCCTACCGACGGTTACCTCTCCAACTCCGCGACCCGCCGTTTCAGCTCTGCCATTTCGCGGCGCATGTCGGGGAGCTTGGCGAGGTTGGCGAGCTGCTCCAGGTGCTGGCGCAAGGGGCGCGCGGGCGTGCCCCACACGGTCTCCCCGGAGTGCACCACCTTCGACGTGAGCACGCCGCAGCCGGAACCCAGCACGGCCCGCGATTCGATGCGCGCCTTGTCGCCGATCCCCACCTGGCCGCCGATCATGGCGTGGTCCTCTACCACCACGGAGCCCGAAAAGCCCGTTTGCGCCGCCACCACCACGTGGCGGCCGATGCGGCAGTTGTGCGCCACGTGCACCATGTTGTCGAGCTTGGTGCCTTCGCCGATCGTGGTCACCCCGAGCGCGGCGCGATCGATGCAAGAGTTGGCGCCGATCTCGACGAAATCGCCGATCTCGACGCGGCCCACTTGCGGAAACTTGTGCCAGCGGTCGTCCTCCAGCACGTAGCCGAACCCGTCGGCGCCAATCACGGCGCCGGAATGAATGATGACGCCGCGCCCTATGTCCACGTTGTCGTAAATGGTGACGTTGGGATGGAGCACCGTGCCTTCGCCCAGCACCACGCGCTTGCCGACCACGCAGCCCGCGCCGATGCTCACCGCAACTCCCGCGCGCGTTCCATCGCCCACCACCGCGTGCGGCCCGACAAAAACCAGCGCGCCCAGCTCGACGCCGGAGCCCACCACCGCCGTGGGATGGATGCCGGGCTTCAACTCCGCCGTCGGGTAGAAGCGGTTCATCGCGCGCGCGAACGCGGTGCGCGGTTCCGGCACGCGGATCACAGTGCGGTAACACGGGCTCGGCCATTCGAGCGGCACCAGCAGACACCCCGCCGCCGAAAGTTCGGCCTGCGCCGCGGCTTTCCGCCCGCCGACAAACGCCACCTCCGACGCGCCGGCAGTTTCGATCGCCGCCGCGCCGATCAGTTCCTTCTCGCCGTCGCCTTCAAACGTGGCGCTCAGCCACTCGGCCAGTTCACGAACTCGCATGGCCCTATCATGACAAATCCATCACGTGCCGGGGCACAATGCTAAACTGAAGGTTCGCGGCCCTCCAACGGCGGCGCCCGAGACTCTTCCAATCGAAATCATTAGATGAAAATCAGCAATACAGCCATCCGCAATGTCGCCATCATTGCCCACGTCGACCATGGGAAAACCACGCTCGTCGACGCCATGCTCCACCAGAGTGGCATCTTCCGCGACAACGAGCAGACCGTCGAGCGGGTGATGGATTCCAACGACCTGGAGCGCGAGCGCGGCATCACCATCCTCAGCAAGATCACCGGCGTGCGCTACCAGGGCGTCAAGATCAATATCGTCGATACCCCCGGCCATAGCGATTTCGGCGGCGAAGTGGAGCGTGCGCTCAAGATCGTCGACGGCGTGATGCTGCTCGTCGATGCGAGCGAAGGACCGCTGCCGCAGACGCGCTACGTGCTTTCCAAGGCGCTCGAGGCCCATCTGCCGCCCATCGTGGTGATCAACAAGATCGATCGTCCCGACGCGCGCTGCCAGGACGTGCTCAACGAGATCTACGACCTGTTCATCGACCTCGACGCCACCGAAGACCAGCTCGATTTCAAGGTGCTCTACGCCATCTCAAAAACCGGCGTGGCCAAAGAGTCGCTCGACGATCCTTCCACCGACCTGCGCCCTCTGTTCGATGCCATCCTGGCCCACATCCCGCCGCCCGTTGGCGAGCCCGATGAGGTGCTGCAGATGCTGGTCGCCAACCTGGATTACAGCGACTACCTGGGCCGGCTCGCGATCGGCCGCGTCTTCCATGGCACGCTGAACTTCGGCGACACCGTGGCCGTCGCCAAGCGCGATGGATCGCTGCAGACGACCAAGATTACCAAGCTCTATTCATTCGAGGGACTGAAGCGGGTGGACGAAACGGTGGGCCGGCCCGGCGATATCCTCGCCATCGCCGGCGTGGAAGGCATCACCATCGGCGAAACCGTCACCAGCGCCGAGACCCCCATGCCGCTGCCGCATGTGGCGATCGATGAGCCCACCATCGCCATGGCGTTCACCATCAACACGTCGCCCTTCGCCGGCCGCGAGGGGCAATGGGTGACGTCGCGCAACCTGCGCGAGCGGCTGGATAAAGAGCTGCTCACCAATGTTTCCATCCGCGTGGAGGAGTTGGGACACGACACCTTCAAAGTGATGGGTCGCGGCGAACTGCAACTGGCCATCCTGGTCGAAATGATGCGCCGCGAAGGTTATGAGCTGGCCGTGGGCAAGCCTGAAATCCTCACCCGCACCGTGCACGGCAAGATCGAGGAGCCGATCGAGCTGCTGGTCATCGATTGTCCGGAGAATTTCCTCGGCGTGGTGATTGAGAAGCTGGGCGCGCGCAAGGGCAAGATGAACAAAATGGTGAACCACGGCTCGGGCCGCGTGCGCCTGGAGTTTCTGATCCCGTCGCGCGGCCTCATCGGCCTGCGCAGCGAAATCCTCACCGATACGCGCGGCACCGCCATCATGAATTCGCTCTTTCACGGTTACATCGAGTGGCAGGGCGATATCCCAATGCGGCCCACCGGATCGCTGGTGGCAGACCGGCCCGGCAGAACCACCGGCCACGCGATTTTCAATTTGCAGGAGCGCGGCGAGATTTTCGTTGCCCCCGGCGCCGAGGTTTACGAAGGCATGGTGATTGGCGAGAACGCACGCGAGAAGGACCTCGACGTCAATATCGTCAAGGACAAGAAACTCACCAACATGCGCGCCTCCACCGCCGATGAAGCCATCCGCCTGGTGCCGCCCCGCATCCTGAACCTGGAACAAGCCATCGAATTCATCCGCGAGGACGAGTTGGTTGAGGTGACGCCTTCCTCGATTCGCCTGCGCAAGAAGATTCTCAAATCCAACCAGCGGTAGCCGCGGGTATTCCGTAGGGGCCGGGCATGCCCGGCCCGCTCGGGCTTAAGCTGAAATGTTCGAGAGGAACATTCAGATGAGATACCCGTGTGCGCCGGTTCGATCAGCCGCCGTGCTGGTTCTACTGCTGGCCGTTGCTTTCCAAGCCAAATCGCAAGACGCCGTCTATCGCCCCAAGAACCAGCTCATCCCCGCTTCCGGCTGCCTGACGATGAAGGGCGCCTGGGAAGGCGGTTCCACCTCCTGCACCGAAGCCAGCCATCAACTCTGGCTGAAGGACGTCCAGCACTGGCGGATGGAGCGGAAGATCCGCATCGGCTACAACTCCTCCCGATATGAGCGGCCGGAGCTGCGATGGACGCAATCCAGTTTCATGCAGCCGCAGATGATGGTCCACGACCGCTACTTCTACGATCCTGTCGCCGGCAAATACACGGTTGACCGCTACCTCGACGACCTCGAACAACGGTACGGCGGAATCGATTCTGTTCTCATCTGGTCGACCTATCCGAATATGGGCATCGACAATCGCAACCAGTTGGACATGGTGAGAAGCATGCCCGGCGGCGTGGACGGCATAAAGCAGATGGTCGCGGATTTTCACCGCCGCGGCGTGCGCGTTCTCTTCCCCATGATGATGTGGGACCAGGGAACGCGCGACCCGGGCAGCGCATGGCCCGGCGCGATCGCCGCATTGGTGAAAGAGATCGACGCCGATGGCATCAACGGCGACACGCAGGACGGAGTTCCTCTCGAGTTCTCGCTGGCCGCCGACCGCGCCGGGCATCCCCTGGCGTTCGAACCGGAAGGCGGTCCGTCGGATGAAGCGCTGGCCTGGAACCTCATGACCTGGGGACAGTATGGCGGCCAGTTCGATTTCGTTCCGGGCGTGGATAAGTACCGCTGGCTGGAACCGAAACACATGGTGCACATCTCCGACCGTTGGAATCGAAGCAAGACAGATGACCTGCAGTACGCATTTTTCAACGGCGAGGGCTGGGAAGCGTGGGAAAACATTTGGGGCATCTGGAACGGCATCACGCCGCGCGATGCAGAGGCGACGCGCCGGGTGGCGGCTCTGGAACGCGGCATCGCCGGGTTCGTCATCAGCCCGGAATGGGAACCGTTCTATCCGGTGCATCGCTATGGCGTGTTCGCCAGCCGCTGGCCGCTCGGCGATGAAACCGTATGGACCATCGTGAACCGCAACGAATATGACATCGACGGCCGCCAGATGACGATCCCGCATCGCGACGGCGTCCGCTATTTCGACTTGTATCGGGGGTCCGAGTTGGACGCCGCGCGCGAACCGGCGGGCGACGTGCTGTCCTTTCCCCTCGAAGCGCGAGGCTACGGCGCCGTTCTTGCCACTCATGGCGAACCAGCGGACACGCAGCGAAAACTCATGGCGAAGATGAAATCCATGACGGCGCAGCCGTTGTCGAGCTATTCGAACGTTTGGAAAACGCTGCCGCAGAAGCTCGTTGACATCCGTCCCACCGCACCGGCCTCCTCGGCGCCGGAAGGGATGATTCGCATTCCTGCGGGCGACTTCCTGTTCAAGGTGGAGGGGATCGAAATCGAAGGGTCGAACGACGCCGGCGTGGACGTGCAGTACCCTTGGGAGCCGGACGCCCGCCGCTTCCACGAGCACCGAATGACGATTCATTCCTTCTATATCGATAAGTATCCGGTGACCAACGCGCAGTTCAAGAGGTTCCTCGACGCATCGCGCTATCATCCCAGGGACGATCAGAACTTCCTGCGGGATTGGAAGGATGGCACGTTTCCGGAAGGCTGGGCCAACAAGCCCGTGACGTGGGTTTCACAACAGGACGCTCGCGCCTATGCGGTCTGGGCCGGTAAGCGTCTTCCGCGCGAGTGGGAGTGGCAATATGCCGCTCAAGGCACCGATGGCCGCCTCTATCCGTGGGGCAATGACTGGCGGCCTGCGGCAGTCCCTGCCCCGCAGACCGGGCGAACGATGGCCGGCCCCGACAACGTCGACGCGCACCCGGGCGGAGCGAGCCCGTTCGGCGTCATGGACCTGGTGGGCAACGTCTGGCAGTGGACCGATGAATATATCGATGAGCACACGCGAGCCGGCATCCTGCGCGGGGGCAGTTACTACCAGCCGCAGGGATCGATCTGGTATTTTCCGCAGGCATACCGCAATGACCAGCACGGCAAGCTGCTGCTGATGGCGCCCACCTACGATCGCTCCGGCGGACTCGGCTTCCGCTGCGTCGTCGATGCTCCGTAGCAAGCGCCGTACTATCGGGGCGCCGCGGCCGGCGAGCGATAGAAATCGCGGAGCACATAGTAGGCTGCCTTCTTCTCCCCGCGGTCGCTGAGGAGGCCTTTGCGGTTGTAGTAATCCTGCACTCCGGTGAGGAAGCGCCGGGGGCAGCGGAAATCCATCAGAATCCAGGCCGACATACCTTGCAGAAAGGGGATGCGCTGCAACATAGCCATCTGATGGCGGTAGACATTGGCCTGATACTCCTCGGTCCAGGCGGTGGTGGCGTCACCGTGGCTGCCGGCGGGAGCTTCGGCGCCGAATTCGCTCATCACCAGCGGCTTGTCATAGACGGTTTGGAAGCTGGTGCGGTCGGCCTTCTCGGGTGGTCCATCGTACCATCCGATGTACTCGTTACAACCCAGCACGTCGAGGGACTTCCCCAAGGGGTCGTCGATCATGATGGTGTTGGGCGCGCCGCCGTGCGGCAGGGTGGCGGCGGTGATGAGGCGGGTGGCATCCAGCTCGCGCGCCTTCGTGGCCAGTGAGGAGAGGAACTTGGTGCGAGCGTCGCCAAGCGGGGTTTCATTGGCTACGGACCACAGGATCACCGAGGCGCGGTTCTTGTCGCGCGAGATCATCTCCGCGAGTTGCCGCTCGGCCTTGGCATAGACCGCCGCATTCTCCCACTGCACCGCCCAATAAACAGGAATCTCCGACCAGACCATCAGGCCCATCTCGTCCGCCAGGCGCGTCATCACTTCGTCATGCGGATAGTGGGCCAGGCGGACGAAATTACATCCCATCTCCTTGGCCCAACCGAGCAGCGTGCGGGCTTCGGCTTCGGAAAAAACGCGGCCTGAGCGGAACGGCGCCTCGGCGTGAATCGCAACACCGCGGAGGAATACGGGCTTGCCATTGAGCAAAATCTTCGTACCCGAGGTTGCGATACCGCGGAAACCGATACGGTCCTGCACGCGATCCGTCTCGGCTTCCACCGACACTTCATACAACTTGGGATTCTCCGGCGACCACAGCGAGAGCTTGACAGGGAAGGCGAACTGCGCGTAGCCATCCTCGCCGGTCTCGACCGAAACCGACGCGCCCGCTTCCGCAATGTGGACGACGACCTTCTGCCGTTTGCGCGTGCCATTCAGCCGCACCCAGCCGGCGACACGGTCGAGCGAGCTCTTCTCCAATTGCACCTGGTAATCCTGGATGAAGGTCTCGGGGACGTCAACCAGTTTCACATCGCGGGTAAGCCCGCCGTAGTTCCACCAATCGGTCATGGTAGGCGGGACAGCGTCCGGATGGCGTTGGTTGTCCACCTTGACGATCACCGCGTTGGCGCGGTCTTTGAGCAGACCTGTGACTTCGAACTGAAACGGGGTGAAGCCGCCTTCGTGCTGGCCCAGCTTCTTGCCATTGACGAAGACCACGGCCTTGTAATTGGCGGCGCCAAACCAAAGGAACTGGCGGCGCGGCGTGGCCGGCAGGGCGTAGTCGAATTCCCGCCGGTACCACATGCTGCCTTCATACCATAGAAGCTCGGGCCTCTGCGTGTTCCAATCGCCGGGCACCTGAAGAGCCGGCGCGGCAGGAAGAAAGGTGAGCTCGTACTTGTCGCCTTTGTCGCTGGGGACTCGGTTGGCGCCGAGCCCGCCGTCCGGGATGGGGTTGAGGTGGAAATCGTAATAGCCGGCCTCGTAGGGATCCATTAGCGACTGCCAACGGCCATTGAGGCTCGCGCCATGGCGGGCGGAGGGATTCTGGATCGTGTCGATCTGCTGGGCGGTTGCGGACCCGGTCAGCGCAAGAAAAAGGATCATGAAGATTCTCATGCGCTATTCAGGATAGCGTGTGGCGCAGCGCGTGGATGCCGCCCGATTCTCCGTACCGGGTTGCCGGCAATCGCTCCGAACGGTCGCGGTTCGGAACGCTATCGGAGCCGCGACCGTGAGGGAGCGTTGGTATCGCTATATGGGTCGAGGCCTAAGTACCCAGAAATCTCGCTCGCGCGGCTCTCTTATCGAGCGGCAGGGCGTAGCCGATCAGGCACAACTGATCGAGTGCAAACAGCGCCACCGATTCCATTCCTGCCGCTAACGCCAGCTTGCGTTCCCGGGCCCACGGCGTGGTGTAATCGCCGACGCCCACCAGATGGCTGCTCTGCGACGCCGGAAAACCGAGCTCCTGCGGCAACTGGATCGACTGGCGCGCCAAATCCAGATTGCGATCGCCGGTGTAAGTAAAGTTCTCGGTCTTAAGACAAGCCAAATTCGCGGCCGTCCAGTAGGTTGTCGGGTAGTTGATCAATGTGTTCAACGGCGTGTTATTGACATCCGGCGGATACAGCACCTCAAACTTCGTATCTGGCGCTGACTGCCGGACAAAAGTCATGATCGCCTGGGTGAATTGGCCGATTATACCTGGCAAGAAAGCACACTCGTCTGGATAGGAGGCCGGGTCGGCATTCTGGCTGGGAATAACCGCCATCGCATGCCCGTAATCTGTCTGAAAGGCCGAGGTCGTGTGGGCGTCATAAAACGGCATGCCGCCATGTGCCGCCGTGTACCACCACTGAACCTCGCCGAATTGCAGATACGGCGGAACGCCTGCCTCCAGCATGATCTGCGCCATGTCGAGGTACGCCTGCTCCCAGAACGCCGTGCTCTCTGGTCCGAAGTTGGTTTGTAAAGCTGGCGTGCTTACTGTGCAGGCGGTGCCGTCCGGATAACGTTGAGCAATTCCCGCGCCAGTGCTCTGGTCCCCGTTACCGAGTTCCATGCTGAATGCCGCGGTGGCGCTGATGCCATAACCTTTCAGGGCCTTGAAAAAGCTAAGACTCCAGTCCCGGGCCGCGCGGTTGATCCGCGGCACGGCGGTCAGATCCGTGACCCATGTTCCATCTTGACCGCCCGAAAGCGAGCTCGTCGCCAGACTGGCAGTGAACTGCGTACTGTTGGTATTGACGCCTAGACCAATGCTGTTGCCGCTTGATCCCAAAAGCCGTGAAGTGATCGTGAGGCTGGCGCCGCTGGCTTGAGCCCACACCTCGCTCGAGCCCGCGTTGATCAACAGTTCGAAGCAGGTGGCGATGCTTTCCGCCGTGTCGCCGATCAGATTCCAGTGCAGCAGCGCCGTACCGTCGAGTTCAACCTCGGTCTTCCCACCGGAGCCAAACTCCGGCTGTCCCGCGAAAGTGATCGTCGCCGATGCGTACTGGTTCCCTTGGCACGCCAGCTCATAGAACAGTAGCGCTCCCGCATAGTGGTTCAATCGGCCCCGCAATCCCAAGGTGTCGACCAGCCACGCGGTTCGTTCAGGGGCGAGCGCCAGAGAATGGTTTGTATCCCAGTCCGTCGCCGCCGCTGTCGTGGGCATCGCGCTGAACGTCGGCAGATCGCTTGCCGGCACGGCGACCTCCAGAAAGTCGAAGTACACCGAGGTGCCTGCCGTTCCGGAATGGGTCACGCTGACGATATGTGTGACCGCCGCAGTCTGTTGCCCCAGCGATACCCGCATCAGCACATCTTCGCCTCCCAGCGCCAGGCTGATTACGATCAGCGCGCCGTCGTCTACCTGCACCGTGGCCTGTCCACCGCCCGTTAGTGCCCGCGTGCCTAGATACAAGATGTGGGCAAACGTCGAAACATAGGAGCAGGCGACGGCAGAGCCTGGCGTTGTCGTCGAGTGTATGGAACCGCCCGAGTAGTTTCCTATCTCGGACACCCAGCTGCCGGTGTAGGTGAGCGTCGGGGAATCGTCTTCGATCCGGCGGCTGCCAGGCCCCGCTACTTGATATTGCTGGCCGGTCCCGGTCACGGTCCAATTCGACACGACCACTGAGAATTCGCCTCGTTGAAAATCCGCCGTCTGCACGTCCGCCGCCCAGGTCCATCGCAACTTCCGAATGTTCGTTAGATTTGCGGCGGGAATCGGGACGCCGTTCAAATCCGTCAGGTTTGCAAAGTCGAGACTCACTTGCCACGCGGCAGGCGACACACCGTCCTGGAACAACGCGGAAGCCGGTTCCCAGGATTCTGTTCCGGCACCATGCACGGTCCCATACACGCCAATCCGGTTTCCGTTTGATCCCGGCACTCCGAAATACGTGAGCGTAATCGTCGGACCGTCCGCCGCGGCGCTAACCAGGCCGGTTTGCTGATTCGCGGTGATAATGCCGGCTAAAGCCGCCGCCGCGCTGCTCAGAGTATCTCCGGGCACAAACTGGTAATTGTAGTGCTGGCCCAGCCATGCCAGTTCGATATAGTCTCCGGCTGTTGGCGTGCCCTGCAATTCGAAGTGCCTTGTGGCAGGAACCGCGCCCGACAATGCCGTCGCATACTGCAGTAAAGGGACTTCGTAGATCTGTTCCCCGCCGCCGTTGTCCGCCCAGATCCTGAGATGGGGCCATGCTACCGTCGGATACCACGTAGAATCAAAACCGATGCAGTTAGTGCGGACTTCCTTGTAAGACAGCCGCAATCCACTCAGGTTTCCGTCGGGAAGATTACGCAGGGCAGGGTATTCGAAGACGTCGTCCCGGTTCCATTCGAGCACCGCCCAGTCGAATTGGCTCCGCCAGCAACCGGAAACCGTGAATCCAGTCGGGCTCGTCTCGCTCAAGGCCGCGATCGCCGATGGCTCAAAGAAGTAACACTGCAGATCCCGGTCGGGACGGAGTTTGGACAGTGTATCGCCCATCAGAGTCGGATGATTACCGTGAGGTCGGCGCCTGGATAGGTTTGCCCCACGGATTGGACCGCCAGCGTGATCTGATCGCCCGCCGCCAGAGGCGGCAGATTTCGCCCGCTAACATCGTTGGAAATAGTCTCGTTTGCCTGAAACTCCAACTGGCAGTATGCCGACCCGTTAACGTTCAGTTGGAGTTGCACCGGCGCGTCGGCCGCTGCGCCGAGCACCGCGTAGACGTCTCCGACCGAGTGCGCCGCTTCAACCACCAGGGCCGGTGCCGCCGATTGGTCTACCGACAGGAACCCGTCCACCTGAATCGAGTACTGACCGCCCGACAGCGTCCGTAAGCCGCTATCGACCGTGTGCGTCAGGCATGCGCTCGCCGTCGGACTGTTCCCTTTTTGGTTGGTAACGAACAGTTGCGCGCTCGCCACCCGCACGTCCGGAAGCGGTACGGGAAAGCTCCAGGTGCCGCTATAGGGGCTGCCAAAGAATCCTTGCGGAAACCCAGCGATCGCCGTTTGGCCGGTCAGGTGAAAGACGGCTGCCTGCGCCGCGTGCGCGCTCGCTGGGCTGCTATGCACGCCTCTCTGAACCGTATACTGAACCCCGCCCTCGGTAACAGCGGTGACCTCGAGTACCTCGCTTTCGATCTGCAAAACACCGCCGGCCTGGGCCGATCCTGCAACGTTCAGCGTCAAGGTCGTGTCGCTCGCCCCGATAGCGTCGGCGAGCGCGAAGCTGGTGGCGCCCTGCAGTTCGTCCCAATAGTAAACCGCCAGCGTCGCAGCTGAGATCGTCTCCGTGTCGGTCAGGCCGCTGAAGGAGACTCCGCTCAACTCCAGCGTCCCGCCGCCCTTTCCAGCACCCAGGCCAAAGAACGGCGCCGGCGGCGCGGCGCTGTCGCTGAATCCGCTTCCCCCAATCTGCCACCGCGTCACTGTCGATAGCGCTGGAGGGCATTCCACGTTGGCCGCGTTCGCCGACCGCCCCGTCACCTGAACCGTTTCGCCTCCTTGATTGGGGACAACGAAGCTCACCGGGCTGCTCTTGGTCATTGCTCCAAAATGCCAACCCGATTCCGCCACCACGAAGTGGCTGGTCGCGTCCGGTTCGACGACCCAAGTTCCCGAGAGAGTCAGCATGGTCGCGTTGTTGCTCGCAATCGATGCCTCCTGCCCGGCGCCGGTCCCCCGCGTGACACGCGCCGTCATTCCCCGGTAGTTGTTTGGGTCCATCTCAAGGTTCTCATTGCCCACCGTGGTCGGCGAAAAGATCGTGGCCGCCATCTCCGGCTGGAGTTCCATGCGCCAATAGAAATTCGCATGGTCGAAATTCGTATCCGGCGGGGCAATCAATTGAGGCTGTGCGCCGCAATCGGTGAAGCTCGTCCCCATCGTCTGGTCCGAGGCGATTCGTAACAACTCGGCAGGCGTTGTCCCGCGGTAGACATTGAAGCTGCTGGTGCCGGGAGCGAAACTGAGCCCCGTTAGCGTCACCGAAGACCTATCGCTCGCAATCACTGCCGTTACGATGAACGAAAGTGCGCCCTCGTCTCCCGCCGCATCCACGCCGGAAACCGCGTAGTACAAAACCTGACTTGCCGCAAGTGTGCCGCCCGTTCCAATCGTCGCCGCCAGGCTCACCAGCGGCACGCCAGGTCCTGTTGCGGTCGCGGCCGCCGGCGCGACAAAAGTTGCAGCCAGGTTTGCCTGAATCGTCCCGTCGCTGCTCGTCGTGTCCGTCTCGCTAATGCCAAAGTCCACCAGTCCGTTCGCGTTCACCACGCTCCCCAGCAGGGGCCTCGGGATGCCAATGGTGGCTGTTCCCTGCTGGTTCGCGCCCGCTGCCGCGCTGTCTTGCCCATTCGAGTCGAGATACCAGGCATCGTCATGAATCTGCGCCGTAATTACTGCAGTCCGGTAGTTAGTTGACGGAGATATCTTGAGGACGCGAAATGGCTGCCGGTTGAAGCCTTCCTTTTGATACGTGACAGTGATCAGGTCCCCAGGCCGGATCCCGAAACCCTTGACGCTCGTCTCAAACTGGATATAGGTGTTGCCCCGCAGCGACTTGTCCAGGTTGAATTGGAGAATTCGGGCGGCCTGGTCGTAATCGGGCAACCCAATCGCCATCAACGTGGCGGTCACTTGTTGGCCGGTCAGGGCCACATCGTCCGGATCCACGACCGTGTAACTATCCTGCTGAAAGCCGTTCAGGTCGTCTTGAAAGTCTATGCTCAGAGAGTTCGGCGTGTCCGCGATGTTGCGCGATGAAACCACCACACTCGGCTCGCCCGTGGATTTCCGCAGGATTCCCGATACGCCCGTGGTCCCGTCGCCAAATTCGTAAACCGGCCATCCCCCGTTCAGCGATTCGGTGCTGTTGGACCAAGGGTTTTGCGTCGGCTGCTGTAGGGCGAGCGAGTTTTCGACGTTGATCTGCAAGACGCCCCCCGAACCGTAAGTCAAATACAGGCGTGAGGCATTGCGAATTCCTCGAATCACATCGCCTGCGCTGCGCCTGTTCTGCAGTACCATGTTGCAGCGAAATCGGGAGATGCTAATGGCGTTACCGTTCAGATCCGTCGAGTTGATTGACTCGTCGCAATACGCCGCTGCGGTCGCCAGGCTCGAGTAATCGATCTCGCTAGCCTGCCACCCGCTGCGCCGCAGTATGTCATGAAGAACCCAAACGGGATTGCTGGTGAACTCGTCGCCTATTTTGTTCCCTTGCGCGTCATAGCTGGGCACCACCAGCCCTTGCACCAGAACCTGCACCGAAGGGAGCGAGATCCCGTCGCTGATTTGATTCGGCACCACCACCGACAGGTACGCCATGCCGCCATAGGGATCTCCGGCCGGCT
>Ga0209415_10014600_pt1 | contig 12820 bp, 14 predicted proteins | sample PeaSoiSIISIP2007_FD_187696 | JGI IMG/M metagenome (GOLD analysis project Ga0209415, IMG submission 187696) | Peat soil microbial communities from Weissenstadt, Germany - SII-SIP-2007 (SPAdes) (version 2) | ecosystem: Environmental > Terrestrial > Soil > Wetlands > Peat | place: Germany...
TTGGAGCGAATTCAGATTCGGAGTTAAGGGTTTTATTTCTGCGCGTTCAGAAATCTTTGTTTGGTGGCTAGTGCTTCGCACGTTGGTTTGCCCCTATTTCGTTTTCTCCAAGAGATGAGGAACGGCTTGCCACCTTCCGTGGGGAACTGATTACCGCATATGTCCTATTTCTTTTCTTAGATGCGGCTTGTTGGCTGGTCAAGTTCTGAACTTCTGGCGCGACGTTGACGGGCGAAGGAAAAGCGGCAATACTGGCGAGCGATGATTGGCCAGCTTCGCGGACGGCTCGCTGAAAAAAGACCGAATCAAGTGCTCGTGGACGTGGGCGGCGTGGGTTACCTCGTCCAGGTGCCGCTATCGACTTACGCCTCGCTCGGCGAGCTGCACACCGAAGTGACCCTCCTCATTCACACGCATGTTCGCGAGGATGCGTTGGCCTTGTACGGTTTTGTCTCGTCGCGCGAGAAACATTTTTTTGAGATGCTGCTTTCGGCTTCCGGCGTGGGGCCGACCCTGGCGTTGAAAATTTTGAGCGGCATGAGCGTCGAAGAGCTAGTACCGGCGATTCGGGGCAGCGACCTGGCGCGGCTGACAAAAATTCCCGGCGTGGGGCGCAAGATGGCGGAGCGCATGGTGGTGGAGTTGAAGGATAAGCTGGAAGCTGTGACCGTGGAGACGGAACGGCCGGCGGCGTCCTCGCCCGCGGGAATCGAAGCCGATGTCATTTCGGCACTGGTGAACCTGGGATACGACGGCCGCGCGGCGGAAACCGCGGTTGGCGAGGCGCGGCGCGAGATGGGCGCGGGAAATTTTGAGAAGTTGCTGCGCGGCGCATTGCAGGCATTGAACGCGCCAAAGGGAAGAGCGGCGCGGACATGAATAGGATTTAACATCCAGGACACGGAGAGCGCAGAGTTCACAGAGAAGAAATGGCGGATGGAACAGCAAAACGGATGATGCCACAGAGACAGCCAGAGCGGATTGTGTCCGGGCAGGCTTTTGAGGAAGACGCGCGGCTCGACGTGAGCGTGCGACCGAAGCGCCTGGACGAATACATCGGGCAGAAACGTGTAAAGGAAAATATCCAAATTGCGATCGATGCGGCGCGGAGCCGGGGCGAAGCGCTGGACCACGTCTTGTTGTACGGGCCGCCTGGCCTGGGTAAAACCACGCTGGCGCAAATCATCGCCAATGAGTTGAACGTACCCATCAAGACCAGCGCAGGCCCGCTGCTGGAGCGCAAAGGCGACCTGACGGCGATTTTGACCTCACTCGAAAAAAAAGAAGTTTTCTTTCTGGATGAAATCCACCGCTTGCAGCCGGCGGTTGAGGAAGTGCTCTATCCGGCGATGGAAGATTTTCGCGTGGACTTGATTATCGGCCAGGGGCCGGGGGCGCGCATCCATCCTTTCCCGTTGGGGCACTTTACCCTGATCGGAGCGACGACCCGCGCCGGATTGATTACTGCGCCGCTGCGTTCGCGTTTCGGCATCGTGCACCGCCTGGATTTCTACGAGCCGGCGGATTTGCTGATCATCATTCACCGCTCGGCGAAAATCCTGAACATCCAGATGGACGAAGGCGGCGCCGAAGAGATCGCCGGCCGTTGCCGCGGCACACCGCGCATCGCCAATCGCTTGTTGCGACGGGCGCGCGATTTTGCCGAAGTGCGCGCCTCCGGCCGCATTACGCGCGCGGTCGCCCAAGAAGCTCTGCAAATGCTCGGCGTAGACGAAAGCGGCCTGGACGAAGTCGACCGCAACCTGATGATCGCCCTGCTCGATAAGTATGCCGGCGGCCCCGTCGGCCTCGGCACATTGGCCGCCGCTCTCTCCGAAGAAGAAGACGCCATCGAAGAAATCTACGAGCCCTACCTCATGCAAATCGGCATGATCGACCGCACGCCACGCGGCCGAGTCGCTACCGCGCGCGCCTACGAGTATTTTGGCCGCGAACTTCCAAGGCGCCAACCAAGACTCTTTTAATCCACCGTTCCATTGGCGGCCACTCCCAGGTTCTTCATGCCAGAATCCGCCGCTAGCGTTGTGGTTCCTTCTTCAGTGGTTCTTTGAGCTTCTTCAGCATTTCCTTGGCATTTTCATGGTTAGGTTCGAGCGTCAGCGCTCTTTCGTAGTTCAGTTGAGCGTTTGCCGCATCGCCTGATTTCATGTAGGCCTCGCCCAGGCTGTCCCAGACATTGGCCGAGTCCGGAAACAATCCGGCGTTCAATTTGAAAATCTGGATGGCGCCATTGAGGTCTTTGCCCTGCAAGACGCTATAGCCAAATGCGTTCAGCGAGCCCTCGCCAAAATCGTAAGCCGATCGGCCGTAGAATCTCTTCTTAAGATCGGCGTAGTCGTCGAGTGCGGCCTGCAAGCCCTTGGTTCGATATACTTCGCCGAGCTCTTCGTCAAGGGTCATGGGGCGCGGGCGGCCGTGATGACAGGTGTGGCACCACATGTTCACGCGCTTATCGCCGCTGGGCTGAATTTTTTTCAGGTGGTCATTGATGTCGCCCAGCATTCTGAGCATTTCGCGGGCGCGGTCTTTGTTTGGATTTTCGTCGGAGGCAAAATCATAGGTGCTCAGCGGTTTGCCTTCCTCACCCTTGTGGCAATAAGAGCAACGGACGCCGAGCGCCCTGGTAAATCCAATCATTACCGGTTGCAGCCGTGTGCCGGGCCAATCCTTTGGCAAGACTTGGAGATTTTTTGGTTTTTCCGGCCAGGACCAAGGTTCTTGGGCGGAGGCGGAAATGGCTAAAAAGGTCGTGAAGGAGAGGAGGCCCAGGAATCTGGCAAAGACTTTGAGCGACATAAGATTTTCCTCCTGAAGATGCGGAAGAACGAGAGGCCTTGACCATTTGGACGCGCGGCGTGTGGGTTGGGTATTCGAGATTCAAGAGTCGGAGGGCCGCCGACGATCGAGAAGGTTCATTTGGAGAAGGGCAGGGGCTGAATCGCGGCTACTTGCGCTCGGTTTTTTTTCGGGCACGTGCGTACTTGAGGGCGATCAGGCTTTTGGAGAATGTCTTGTTTTCGAGCAAGGTGAATTCGCGCTGGGGGAAGCCGCTGGGGAAGAGCGGGCGGCCTTCGCCGATGAGGGTGGGAACGATTCCGACATAGAGTTCGTCGACCACATCATCCTTGAGGAAGTCGCGGGCGAGTTCGCCGCCACCCATCAGCCAGATGTTTTTTCCGGGACGTTTGTGGAGCTTTTCGACAAAACTTTTGGGAGATTCGTTGACGAAGGTGACCCCACCGCGCTCGCCAGGTGGCTGGGAATGAGAGAAGACGTAGTTCTTGGTTTTTGAATCGCCGAATCCGCCTCCACCCATTTTGAGGGCATCGTCGTAGGTCTTACGTCCCATGATGGCGGTATCGATAGTGGCAAAAAAAGGGCCCATGGAGTAGTCCTTGGGCATGAATAAAAAGTCGACTGCGCCGTCGGGGCGGGCGATGTAGCCGTCGAGGCTGATGCCGAGGCCGAGGACGACCTTGCGCATGGCGCGATTCTAAATCACAGAACGGCGATTCTTCAACGGTCGTGATGGAAGGATCTACGGCGAAGCTAAAAATCGCTGCGCATGATCTTCCACCAGTGATCGCGTTGCGCGGGCTCCACGTTCACGAAGTGAACGCCCAGCCTCCCTTTGCCACAATGGCGGACGACCGCGCGCATCTGCAGTTTTCCGGCGGGATGATCATCGTGAACACCGAAATGAACTTCAATTTCCGATCCCACGGGGTATTGAATCTCGCTCAGGATGCTCACGCCCAGCGGGCCCATATCCGCCAGGAAGCCGGGAACAAGCTGGTCGGGTGGGCCGAACAAAACGCGCCAGTCGGCGGCACGTCGGGCGCTGCTTCTTCGTTCGGAAGATGGATTGTCGGCCAATCGAGTAACCGGAACTCCCCAGGCCTGCGGGGGAAGGCTTCTGGCCCGAGGACGCGTGGAGAGACTATCAATGAATTGTTAAAGGATTGTGAATGCTCCATCGGCGGTGCTGGCTGAAGTGGTGGGAGCTGTCGAGAGCAGCGAGCTGCCGGAGCGAAAAGGATTGCGCGGGAGTTTCGACTTGGGCTAACGTGCGCTTCTGCGCAAAGGCGTCGATGGACCAGAGCGGAGGAATTAGTCATGCGGAAGATAGGCATTGTGGCGTTCGGAGCTGCACTACTCTCGTGCGGAGCTTATGGGCAGGGTGCCCCGTCTGGACTGCCACCCTGCGAGGGTCTTGCTCGGTTCGAATTGGCTGGAGCGAAAATCCTTTCGGCGCAAACAGTTGGAGCCGGAGCATTCACGCCGCCTCCCAATATGACTCCCTGGATGGTGGGAGACCCGTCTTTCTACAAAATGCTCCCAGCCTTCTGCCGGGTGGTGGTGGAAGCAACGCCGAGCGCCGATTCCTCAATCAAGATCGAGGTGTGGATGCCGGCGAATGCACACAGCGGTGTTGGTTGGAACGGCAAACTCCAAGGCCATGGCAATGGAGGATTCGCGGGTGAGATTGGTTACCGGCAGCTTGGAGTGTCGGTGCTTCAAGGGTACGCAACGGTGGGCACGGATACGGGCCACGCCGGAGGCGGGACAGAGGCAAGTTGGGCCCTGGGGCATCCCGAAAAGGTGACGGACTTCGGATACCGGGGAATCCACGAGATGACCCGTGTGGCCAAAGCGGCGATCAAAGCTTATTACGGCAAGGAAGCGCAGCATTCCTATTTCGCGGGTTGTTCAAACGGCGGTCGGCAAGCGTTGATGGAGGCGCAGCGCTTTCCCGAGGATTACGACGGTATCCTTGCGGGAGCGCCGGCGAATTTCTGGACGCATCTGTTGACCAAGGCGCTTGCGGATGCGCAGGCGACGACGCTCGATCCAGCGAGCTATATCCCTTTGAGCAAGCTGCCGGCGATCGCCAGCGCGGTGAACGCGGCTTGCGACGCACAGGATGGAGTGCCCGACGGCATCGTGAATGATCCGAGGAAATGCCATTTCGATCCGGCAACGATGCTATGCAAAGAGGGCGACTCGGGAAAATGCTTGACGGCGGCGCAGGTCACGACGCTGAAGAAATTATACGAAGGGCCGAACGAGGCGAATGGCCGGAAGATTTTTCCAGGCTATCTGCCGGGAGCGGAGGAAGGCCCTGGGGGATGGGGAACGTGGATTACGGGAACGGCGCCGGGCAAGAGCCTGATGTTCGCGTTCGGTGGCGGATATTTTTCCAATATGGTTTATGAGAAGACGGACTGGAATTATAGGGACGCGAATGTTGAACAAGCGGAAAAAGCGGCGGATGAGAAGACCGCGCAGTTTCTGAACGCGACGGATGCGAATCTCACGGCATTCAAAGCGCACGGCGGGAAGCTGATTCTTTATCACGGGTGGAATGATCCGGCGATTTCAGCGCTGAACACGATCAATTATTACGACGATATGGTCAGCAAGATGGGCGGGCCGGAGACGGATGCGTTCGCGCGGCTTTACATGGTGCCGGGAATGCAGCATTGCGGCGGTGGGCCGGGACCTGACTCGTTCGGGCTGGGTGGCGGCGCGAAGGATGCGCAGCACAACGTGGTGGTGGCGCTTGAACAATGGGTGGAGAAGGGAATCGCGCCCGCCGCAATCGTGGCAACGAAAAACGAAGATGGCGGTCCAAAGGGCGTGCAGATGACCCGGCCGCTTTGTCCGTATCCGCAAACGGCGAAGTACAAAGGCGAAGGAGACACGAACAAGGCAGGCAATTTTGCGTGCGTGGCGGAAAGCAAGTGAACGAAAGGATTGCCACGGAGTTTCTCAGTGGTCTAAGGTGCGTTGCCAGGCCAAAGTGGTCATCGGTCGAATTCGAGGAGGAGAGAACATGTCACGGAAGAACATGGTGAAGACTGTCGTCGCGTTGCTCGTTATCTTCGGTGCGCTCGGCAGCGCGCTGGCGCAAATGCCGAACCCCTATGGATTGCCCATCAGTCTGGAAAATGCCAAGAAGGCGGCGGCGCCGGCGCTTGCCGAAGCTGCGAAAAATAATTGGACGATGGCGGTGGCCATTGTCGGCCCGGCGGGCAATCTCATTTATTACGAAAAGATGGACAACACCCAACTCGGGAGCGCCGAAGTGGCCATCGATAAAGCGCGCACTGCGGCGCTCTTCAAACGGCCGACGAAAGCATTACAAGACGCGTTGGCGGCGGGCGGGGAGGGACTGCGCGTTTTGGGGATCAGGGGAGTGACGCCCGTGGAGGGCGGGATCCCGCTGGTGATGGACGGAAAGATCGTTGGCGCAATTGGAGTCAGCGGGGGCACCAGTGCGCAAGATGGGCAGTGCGCGAAGGCGGGTGCGGATACGGTGAAGTAGGACCACTGATGAAAACGCATGCCTGAAAAGACGGTTTATCTTTCTTTGGGATCAAACGTCGGGGATAGAGAAGAAAATCTGCGCGCGGCGATTCGTGAACTGCCACATGCGGGTGTGGCAGTAATACGAGCGTCGGCGATCTATGAGACCGAGCCAGTGGATTTACGGGAGCAACCTTGGTTTTTGAATTGTGCCGTGGAAGCTGAAACGCATTACGACGCGATCATGTTATTGCGAGCGTTGCGCGAAATCGAAACCAAGATGGGCAGCAAGAAGCTGGTAGCCAAAGGCCCGCGGCTGGTTGATTTGGACATTCTGCTTTATGGTTCCGAGACGATGGACACGCCGGAATTGCAGGTGCCGCACCCGCGCATGCATCTGCGGCGGTTTGTGCTGGTGCCGCTGGCGGAGATTGCCGCGGACATGCTGCATCCGATACTGAAAAAGAATGTGAAACGGTTGCTCGAAGAAACGCCCGATCACAGCACCGTTAGACGTTTTGTGCCCGCCAAGTAGGAACGCCAGCGGCGGCAGGCGTCCCTACAAGGGTGGACAGCTTGCTCGCTTCAGCTGGTGCGATGCAAGAGCAAGCGGTGCAGGGTGATGGACTTGGGTTGGAGGGCGTCGAGTTCGATTTGGGCGAGCTGGCCTTCCTTGATTTCACGCCAGCGGTAGACGCCCGGCTCGGTCTCCTGAACTTCGCGGCCGTTTAAACGGCGCAAGAACTCGCTGGCGTTTTCGCGCGAAGCGGCCATGCGGTAACTGGGGCGGGTGAGGGCTTCGACGGAGTAGCTGCGGAGAAGTTTGCGCCAGTAGTGATCAAAGAGATCGCCGGAAGCGAAGATATCGCTCCAGGCCACGTCGCCGCCGTAGGCCACAACCACGCCAACGACGCGCTCCCCCTTCAGGCCGGAAGTCGCGCTCGCGAACCGGCGTTGCACCTCGTCAACAAAATCATCGATGGACACGCCCACGGCGCGCGACTCGTAAATTTTTTCGTAGGCTTCCGTCCGTCCGTTGCTGGCAATAGCGCCCTGGATGTCGCCCATGGTCAGGCGGGGAGCGGGAGCGGCAGGAGCAGCTTTAGCAGTGGTGCCGTTGCGAACCGCATCCCAGACTTCAGTTTGCTGCTGGTCGACGGCGGCGCGTTCGCGCACGCTCGGGTGGACGATGGTGTTTGCGGCGGCGAATTGCGCGCTGCCGGTCCAACGGCCGTGCTCGACGCAAAAGACGTCGAGGGGAAGCGGAGGTCCGCCGGCGGGAACGATGCGGTCCTTGCCTATGACGCGGTCCTGCTTGCCGCCGCTGACCAGTTCGCCGGCAAGAAGCAACAGAGGACGGCGGCTTCGATTGATCAAGACCAGTTGGTTCACGGAAGCGCCGCTGGAGGGCTGGGGAATGTAGACGGGACGGCCGTCGCGACCACGCACCATGGTTTCGGAACCTTGCTCACGCACGGCCACTTCGCCGGTGGCGAGGCCTTCCTCGAGAGTGAGAAAAGGGCTGGTGTCCTGGCTATAGGAACTGACGACGGGGAAGACGGAGATGTTTTCGTAAGTAACAGGATCGAGAAGCCGCCATTCACCCTCCGGTCGAGACGGTGGGGGAGTGGGGCTTCCTGGCACAGCGCCAACGAGAGCCAGGCTGCCAAACGCAGTGATACCTAGAAGTCCGCCGATGAGAGCGGTGAAAATCGATCGTTCCATGAAAGCCTCCTGTGCGTGACCTCTGCTCTGGTCAGAGCAAGCCAGCGAGGGCACGACTCTTCGTTAGAACGAGGAGGCAGAAAATTCTTGCAGGGGAATCTGCTTGTGAACTGGAACAGATCCGGTCAGCGGTCGGAGCCGCCAAGATTGGTGCGGGGCTTGTTGCGCTTTGAACTGGAGGCTTCACTTTCCGCTCTCTCGTATTCGGCGAGTTCCTCGTCGGAATAGGAGAAAGAGTCGCGCGAGGCGAACATGGAATTGGAACGGCCGGCTTGTTTCTTCTTCTTGCGCAGGGCGCCGAATTCGTGGCGGACCTGACGGATGGGGCCTTCAATGGCTTTTACTTCGACGAGCAGGTCGCTGACTTTCTCCAGAAAGTCATGAAGGTGGTAGGGGCGAAGCACATACGGAAGCCGGGCGGACTCCAAAGGCACCAGATACTGGCTGCTGGCTAGCTCCGGGATGAGATACAGGACACGAACCCGGCCGCCATCGTCGGAGGAGACGCTGGCAAGTTCACGTAGCGTGACGAAGACGGGACCTTGGACTCCCGTTAAAGCGACGTTGGCGATTACCAGGGACCATTCCCCAGTTTTCAATTCGGCCAGAAGCATTTGAATGTCGGGAACGATGCGCACGCGCCATCCCTCAGAATCCAGAATCTGCTTGACGGCGGTTCCGCCTGTGGCATCGTTGTCGAGGACAAGAATGCCGACCTTTTGAGGGACTGGAGTGGTACTAGTACTCACAATACCAAGTATACCCTATCTTGTCCGTGACGACCACGGAGTCAAGCGGTTGCTACGTATCGGGCACGGGGGCGGGTACCCCATTGACGTCAAGTAACAGCTACTGCCCCACGACGTAATTACTGCCAATGAGCGTACGCTGCAGGCTGGTGCCGTCCCAAAAGATTCGGTTGACGATTGGGCGATGAGAGGAATCCATCCCGGTGAAGAAAACCTGCAGGCTGTCGCGTGACCATTCCGCCGCTCGGCCCCACTGATCAGGCGGGCAGAGCGTGGCGCGGCGTTTCGAGCGCAATTCGTAGAGAAAAAACCCCGCCGCCAAGCCCATGGAGTCGACAGGAGCTCCCGTTGGGGCCGACAGATAGTCGGCGGAAACGAGCAACAAGTCCGAATTGATAGGGCTCACACGAATCGAGTCTGAACTCATGATTTGAAAAGTAGGGCCGTAAATGTCCTTGAGTGCCACTGCTTGCGGCAGAGTCTCATCACTAAGCCAGTAAGCATTCAGCATGTCTGTCGCGAGGAGCGTGTGAGCATCGGTCCAGCCGTGCAGAGCGCTGACGGGCTGCGGAGAAAAGGACGTAGCTGATTCCGGGTTGCCAGCCGGGAAGGTCCAGACCTGCCAAGAGCGGTCCTCAGCTTTGAGATACGCGACGCGGGAGTCATCGGGTGACCAAGAGGCTTGCCGCACATAGCCGTGCACCAGGTCCATGGATTTCGCTGTGTCAAAATCGTAGAGAACGATGGTGCGGTCCGGCCCCGTCTTCGAATCAGAGCGAGTGTAGAGAAGTTTCTTTCCGTCGTGCGAGAGGGCCAGTTCGGCACCCTCGGGCGCTACGATTTTCTTCATCGTGCCACGGCTGAGAACGACAGCGCCTGCCGAATTCAAGTAGGCGACGGCGACGGGAGCTTTGAAATTAGTGATCGTTGGGACAGGCGGCTTCTTTTTGTCCGTTTCATCGTCCTCGTCGGGTTGGTTGTTAATCCTAGGAAAAAGCTCGGTAGCGATGCGGGCACAGCCCTTCAGGGAGCCGACCTGGGCGTGCTCGACGGAGGCGCGAAAGGGGTATTTCCCGGAGGGTGGCGGTGTGGGAGTCAGCGTGTCGTTCTTGGCATCGGTACACGGTTCACGCGAAAGGTGGACGGAGACGGCAGCGCTGGTCGCGAGGTCCTTGGCGTGATAGGTCCAGGAATCGACGGCGGCTTCATGGGTGACCTCCGTGGGTTCGAGAGCTATCGGCGGATATCCCGGGCGATCCATGCGCTCAGGGCCTTTTAGGCCGATGCGCACGCTCCAATTGGGTTCGTTTCCTAAGGCAAGGATGAGGATCGGGTAGTGAGTCGATTGAGGGGCGGGGGGACCTGCCGGACTTGAGACAGGCTTCTTTGCCGGTGGCGGATTTTGGCTGAACGAGCCTGCGGGCAGGCCCATAAGAAGCAGGGCTGCCGCAAAAAAAGTTTGTTTAAACCGATGGGACATGAAGGCTGCGGTACTCCTGGACATTGAGGATAACCCGCTAGGGCTAGGTAGGCAATTGTTGCCCGCCTCGATGATCGGACTCGTTTCCATTGAGGTACGGTTGGAAAAAGGGGAGCACAAAGCCGCAACCATGAACGAATAAAAGACGAAGATTAAACTTGACATAGCGAACAAAAGGCGAAATACTGCGGCGTGCTTCGAGGTGGGCTATGTCTCCAGTTCACTCCCTATCGGCTCCGCGTTTTCGGATTCGGCGCCGCCACGCTTTATTAGCCACGGTAGGTCTCTTTCCTGAGTGCCCTGAAGTTGTAAGCCCGATGAAAGTGGTCCAAGACCCTGCCCCGGTCGCGGACCAACGCGGAAGCATTTCGAATCTAGCGGCGGCGGATTGCCCCCCGTCGTCCAGGACCCAGTACGGAACCCCAAACCGTGAAACGGGTTCGGTCCGAAATGTTGCCGCGGTCCCCCCAGAACGCGCTCCGGCGCGGCTGGTTGGCATTGCCCGCCTCGCAGCATCCTCCCTGCCTGCCGAAACACGGCGGAAATCGGCGGAGAAGCCGGAGTATTTTGTGCTGCCGGTGAAGTCCATCCTGAACCGCTGCGATTCGAAGCGCGTGCCGTTTGAATGGACGATCAATCCTTACCGCGGATGCGAGTTTGCCTGCAAGTATTGCTACGCGCGATACACGCATAAATACATGGAACTGGACGGGTCGGAGTTCGAGAAAAAGATCTATGTGAAGAAGGATGCGGCGCCGCTGCTGGCCTGGGATGTGGCGCACAAGTATTCATACGAGTCGGAGGGCTCGGGCGGGGCGCGGCCGGACCATATTGCTATTGGCACAGCGACGGATCCGTATCAGCCGGCGGAGCGAGAGTACGGCGTAACGCGCGCTTGTTTGGAGGAACTGGCGAAGAAAGAAGGGCTGAGCGTTTCGATTATCACCAAGTCCAACCACATCGTGCGGGACATCGATGTGCTGCAGAGAATTGCGGAGCGCTCCAATCTGGGGATCGATATTACGATCACCACTTTGCGCGCGGGCCTGACGCGGCTGCTGGAGCCACGCGCGCCGCGGCCCGATTTGCGGCTGGCGGCGGTAAAGCAATTACGGGAAGCGGGTCTTCCGGTGGGAGTGTCGGCTTCGCCGCTGATCCCCGGAATCACGGACCGGGATGGGGACTTGGAAGCGGTGGCTGCGGCCGCGAAGGAAGCTGGGGCGCAATGGTTCTTTTCGGGCGTGCTTTTCTTGATGCCGTCGTCGGCGAAGCAGTTTCTGCCATTCGTACGGGAGAAGTTTCCTCGGCTAGCGAAGCAGTATGAAGAGTGGTATGCGAAAAATGGCTATGCGCCGGAGGAGTACCGGAAGAAGGCTTCGCAGCGGGTGGCCAGGATCCGGGAAAAGTTTGGTTATGCGGCGCGACCGTGGATAGAGGCGAAGGGAAAGACGCCGTGCTCGCAAATGCAATTGAGTTGGGATGCGGGATTGATGGCGCAAGAGTTAGACCGGCCGCGAGCTTGCGCGAGCGGCTCTACGGGACGATGATGCGGGACTCCTCGCGCTTGAGTTCGGCAGATTGCGGGAACTGGCTGCGAAGGAATTCGATGAAGCGGCGGGAGCGCGGACGGCCGTTGGTGCGTAGCAAGCCCATGCGGTAGAGAAAAACCCACAGAAAGAAAAGATCTATGTCTTTGAGGGCGGCGGAGTTGGCGCGCTCGGCTTGTTGTTTTTTGACCTCGGTGATGAAGGTGATCAGTGCAGCGTAGAGTTCACGCGGGAGCGGCGCGTCCGGCGGTTTTTCGTAGATGATGCCGGAGCTCAGCGTTTTGTAAGTATGGGCCAGGGCTTCAATGGCGGTTAGGACGTCGGCGTCCGCCGCGGTCGGCTGGACGGCGCAGAACTTGGCGATCGAGAAGGCCAGCGCGGCCATGAGTTGCTGATGAGTATAGACGATATCCTGGGGAATCTTTTCGTCCAGTAAAGGAGTGTCGACGGGAAGTGAGCGCTGGTGCCCGTCTTCGTAGCGGTGCGCGGAAACGAGGTAGGAGCAATCAGAAGGGCAATCGATCGAGATTTCGCGCTCGGTGCCACAACAAACAGCGCAGATTTTCTCGCCTTTGGCGGGGCAAAAGCGCTCGGGCTTGCGTTTTTCACAGATCGGGCAGGGCACGGAGTCTCCTATGCATGGCAGGCAGTTCAGCAGAATACGCTGCGCTGGCCAAAAAAACAAAAATAGGAAGACGACAATCTAGGCCATGATGACTTTTTTCTGGAAGCGGCGGGCGGCGATGATCAGGAGAATCGAGCCGATTGCAAAGAGGGCGAGGCCGTCGGTCCAGAGTTGGCTGATGCCCGCGCCCCGGAGGATGATGCCGCGGGTGATGTTAATGAAATAACTTGCGGGAATGAAATAGCTGATGACGTAGAAAAAGGCGGGCATGGTCTCGCGCGGGAAAATGTAGCCGGAGAAAAAGATGCTGGGAAGAAAGGTCAGGAAGGCCAGTTGGATGGCTTCGGATTGCGTGTTGGCTTTA
>Ga0209415_10014602_pt1 | contig 12819 bp, 12 predicted proteins | sample PeaSoiSIISIP2007_FD_187696 | JGI IMG/M metagenome (GOLD analysis project Ga0209415, IMG submission 187696) | Peat soil microbial communities from Weissenstadt, Germany - SII-SIP-2007 (SPAdes) (version 2) | ecosystem: Environmental > Terrestrial > Soil > Wetlands > Peat | place: Germany...
CAGTTGAATGGCGCGTCCCTTCTCGTGCAGGGGATGATCGAGGGCGAGATTGGCGAGAATCACTTCAGCGTAGCCGCTGATGACCATCAGCAGATTGTTAAAGTCGTGCGCCACTCCGCCGGCAAGACGGCCGACGGCTTCCATTTTCTGAGCCTGGCGGAACTGGTCTTCCAGAACGCGGCGATCGGTGACGTCCTCGGCGATTGCTTCTAAAACGTCGACGGGCTCGTCAGCGCTGCTCACGGCGCGGCCGCTGATGCGCACGGTGATGGCGCTGCCGTCTTTGCGCTTCCACTTCAGTTCGATTCCGTCCAGGCGACCGGTGTGGCGGAATTCTTCGATTAAGAGGCTGTGTTCTTCGGCGTGCGCGAACACGTCTTTTTCCGGATCGAGCAGCAGCACTTCTTCGGCCGACCCGTAGCCCAGCATGGTGATCAACGCTGGATTGACGTCGAGGAACCTTCCTTCCAGACTCGAGCGGTAAATGCCGTACACCGAACTCTGCACCAGGGAGCGATAGCGGGCTTCAGACCGGCGAAGAGCCTGCTCGTTTCGCTTGATCTCAACGGCGCTGGCGAGTTGCCGCGCCACGAAGGTGAGAATCTCCTTGTCGCGCTGGCCATAACGGATGTTGCTGGAGTAGGTCTGAACCACCAGGGCTCCGAAGGTATGGCTGTTGACCTTGAGTGGAATGCCCAGCCAGTCCAGGGAGCGCGAACCGTTACGCGCGACTTCGCCGCGGTCTTCCATGGCCTGCAGTACCTCAGGAGTAGCCAGCAGCGGTTCTCCCGTGCGGATCAGGTGGTCAGTCAGCCCCTTGCCCAATTTTTTTGCGGAGGGAACGGAATCGCGCTCATCGACGAAGTACGGGAAAGTCAGCAGTTCGGTGGAAGGATCGTAGAGAGCGATATAGAAATTGCGTGCGTACATCAGCTCCTGAACAATGGCGTGCACTGAGGTGAAAAAATGTTGCAGATCGTGGGCGCTGCTGCTCTTCTCGGCAACGCGGTAGAGTGCCGAACTCAGCGCCTCGACTCGTTTTCGGTCGGAAATATCGTGATAGCCCGCGTAGAAGCCTGCCATCTTTCCATCCAGCAGCAGGGGCGCACAGGATACGGAAACGTCGAGCAGGGTTCCATCTTTTTTTCGGCGGCAGGTTTCCAGGGTGATGCGTTCGCCCCTGGCCAGCGCCTCGGTCACGAACTGCGACTCCGCCAGACGGTCGGGAGGAACGACGAGATTTTCCAGGAGTTCGCCTGCCACCTCGGCCGCTTCGAAGTCGAACATACGGACGAAAGTTTCATTGGCCCAAAGCACGCGATGTTCGGTGTCCGCTATGGTCAAGCCGTCGGGAAGAGCCTGAAACATCTGCTCCAGAAACTGCAAGCGGGTATCGGCGTTCGCGGGACGGATCACCGAAGCTTCAGGGAAAGGAGGCAGAGGGCAGGAAGGCTCGGAGCAGGAGCCGTTCGCGGGCGCGGGAGGGCGCTCGGGCCGCACAAACGCAGGCGGAGCGCCGCTGTCCAGGGCTGTTTTCAGCCGACTGGCGCGGGAAAAGTCCGCCCGTCCTGATGGGGTGACACGATCACCCATCCGCGATTTCCCCCCTTGAAATACGCAGTCCAAGGGCATGGTAAAGCCCTGAGTACCGAGTCGAAAGTTACGAGGGTAATCCCGAAATAACGGGTTCCGGATTGCGCTCGACTCACCTGTGCTAATTCGAGCGGGTTACTGTCATGAGTCGTCTGGATAGCTTGCGCCAACTTGGCGTGACACAATGGCCGCACTGATCTCACGCCCGTGCGAATACAGGCACAAGCGGAGAAGCCACTGGCAAGAGGGAGTCTGCGGATGAACCGTTACGGGGCGGGGCCTGTCTACTTTTCTGTGCGCGCTGCGCTATTTCTTTTCTTCATTGCTGTCATTGCGATCTCTGCTCCGGCACAGACGCCGGGCATCACCGACAACAGCATTTTGATTGGGTCTTGTGCCGCACAGGATGGTCCGGCGCGTTTCCTGGGCAAAGAGACGGTGATGGGGGCGCAGACCTATCTTCATGCGGTGAACGAAGAAGGCGGGGTGTTCGGCCGTAAAGTGCAATTGCTGGCCTTCGATGATGGCTACGATCCGGACCGGGCCCCGGCTTGCTTCAAGCGCATCACGAAGGAAGGGGTGTTCGCGCTGGGATTCCTGGTGGGTACGCCCACCGCGAAAGTCTACGTGGCGCTGGCGCAGGACGAGAAGATCCCGGTGGTGGGGCTGTTTACGGGCGCGCAGATGCTCTACGAACCAATCAAACATTACGTCATCAACGTGCGGGCTTCGTATTACGACGAGACGCGCGAACTGGTGGACAAACTCTGGGACACCAACATCCGCAAGATTGGAGTGATTTATCAGGACGACGCGTTCGGCAAAACCGTGCTGGATGGAGTGAAGTTGGCGCTGCAGAAGCATGGCGCGGCTCCGGTTGCGCTGGGAGCGTTTGCGAGGAACACGCTGGATGTGCAGGATGGAGTGAAGGCCGTGATGGCGGCGCATCCGCAAGCGGTCGTGGTGGTTGGACCGTATTCGCCGGTGGCGACCGTAGTGAAGAAAGCCCACGCCGCAGGCTGGCGGCCGCGGTTCGTGACCGTGTCTTTCGTGGGAACCGAAGAATTCATCAAGGAGGCCGGACCCGATGCTGAGGGAACAATTATCACTCAGGTGGTTCCGCCTTACGATCGCACCGACTACTCGACGGTCGAGCTGTATCGGAAATATTTGTCGAAGTATTATCCGGATACGCCGCCGAGTTTTGTGAGTCTGGAAGGTTTTGTAGACGCGATGGTGCTGGTGGAAGGCTTGAAGCGCGCGGGAAAGGACGTGACGCGGGAAAGCTTCATCACCGCCGTCGAGTCGATTCACTCCATGAACATCGGCATGGGATCGAAGCTGCTTCTGGACTACGGCCCGACCGATCACAAGGGATTCGACGACGTGTATCCGACCGTGGTGAAGAACGGTCACCCGGTGCTGCTGACGGATTGGTCCTCCCTGGAAAAGTGAGCGAGGGAATCGCGAGATCTGTCTTTCTTCACGACGGTTTCGCAACCGTGATAGACACACGTCTGCCCGCTCTTTAGTAGAAACCCGACCCTGCGCAAAAAGTTGCGCTGAACCGGGCTGCGCACGAGTGGCGCCCCGGGCGGCATGTCTTTTCTGATGCATCTCTCTGAAATCTGCCGGCATCGAATGAATTAACCAGGTGGTTAATTCGTAAAGATTCGTCAATGGGTCGGAGGTGACCTTATGGCAAAAGGAAGGAAGAATTTCGGAAAGCTGGCGAGCGCGCTGCTGGCGGTGGGACTGCTGGGCGCGACGCTTGTGGCACAAACCACGGCTGCGGCTCGCTACGACAATCAAATTCAGACGGCGGTGACGCAGAAACTGGCCGCCAAGAGCCAATTCGGCGATGTGAAGGCCAGCGTGGAAGATGGGATCGTGACCCTTAGGGGTACGGTTGATCTTTACCAACGCAAACTAGACGCGGCAAAGCTGGCACGAAAGATTGCGGACGCGCAAGGAGTGCGCAACCTGATCACCGTCGCTGGCCCGAATGTAGAGGACGCGCAGCTGGAACAGAAACTGGCGACCAAGCTGACTTACGTGCGGGTGGGTTACGACAACACGTTCGACTACTTCGCGCTGGGAGTGAAGGACGGAGTGGTCACGGTTGAGGGCCAGGATCGAACTGGCGTAGGCCGCGACGAGGCTCTGGCCGACATCGCGAACATGCCTGGTGTGAAGGACGTGATTGACAAGGTCAGCGTGGCGCCGGTTTCGCAGATCGACGATGGGTTGCGTTTGCGGGCGTTGCGGGCCATTTATAGCGATTCAGTGTTGAGCAAGTATGCGATGGATCCGGCGCGTCCGATTCGCATCATCGTGGCGAACGGGCACGTGACGCTGTATGGCTCGGTCGACAACAAGATGGACAAAGAGGTTGCCGGAATCAGGGCCAACCAGATCCCCGGCGTGTTCAGCGTGGAGAACAAGCTGCAGGTCGAAACGAAACCGAACCAGCAGGGGATGTAAGGGTTGATGCAGGCGGTGGCAAGCGCGGCTCGACACTAAACGGTGACGAGCCGCGTTTTTTTATTTCGGTGGCGTGTGCTCGAACGGCAGCTTGGTGTAGCGGGCTTTTTCTACTTCGATGATCAAAGCGACTCTCCCTTCCGGATTGCGCATGGGGAAAGGCTTTCCGGTGTATTTGTGGGAGACGGCGTCCATCAGCTTAAAGGATGAATCGGGGCGCCGTTCGACGACGCGGCCGCGGATCTGGACTTCTTCGTACGGATTGGTGAAGTCCACGATCGACAGCGCCACTCGCGGATCCCGGCGCGTGTTCCTGGCTTTGAGCGAACCTTCGCCGGTGCAGACGATGATGTGGTCGCCTTCGCGGCCGACCCACACCGGGACGGATTGCGGCGAACCGTCGGACATTAGAGTTGCAAGGTGAGCGAAGTTGGGACGGTCGATAAGCTGCTGTACTTCGGGAGAAAGGGCGATGGGCATAGTGACTCCTTGATTCAGTGGTAGGGATCAGGGACAAGTGGTCAGCAAACCCTGAGTTGAAATGCGAGCGGTTTTCACTGACCACTGATCCCTTGCCACTGGCCACTTTTATGGTAAACGGTTGATGAGTGAGGCGACGTAGCCGGCGCCGAATCCGTTGTCGATATTGACCACGCTGACATTTGAAGCGCACGAGTTGAGCATGCCGAGCAGCGCGGCCAGTCCTTTGAACGAGGCGCCGTAACCGATGCTAGTGGGTACGGCGATGACGGGGACGCCGACGAGGCCGCCGACGACGCTGGGCAGTGCGCCTTCCATGCCGGCGCAGACGATCACGACGCGGGCGCGAGTCAGCGCCTCGCGGTTGGCCAGCAAACGGTGAATTCCGGCGACGCCGACGTCGTAGAAATGCTCGACTTCGTTGCCCATGATTTCGGCGGTGACGACGGCCTCTTCCGCCACCGGGATGTCGCTGGTTCCGGCGGAAACGACGGCGACGATACCCTTGCCATATTTTGTTTCGTCGCGCTGAAGAACGACGGCGCGGGCGAGCTCGCGATATTCGGCGGCCCGGACTTTCTTCTTTACGGCGGCAAATTGTTTTTCGCTGGCTCGCGTGGCCAGGATGTTGCCGCCGTGTTTGGCGAGGCGGTCGAAAATTGCCGCGACCTGAGCGGGCGTCTTGCCTTCTCCGAGGATGACCTCGGGCATGCCGGCACGCAGAGCTCGGTGATGATCCACTTTGGCGAAGCCAAGGTCTTCGAATGGCAGATGGCGCAGGCGAGCGACGGCGTCGTCGGGCGTGAGCTTGCCCTTGCGGACCTGATCGAAAAGCTGACGGATGGATTCGGAGTTCACGCGGCTCTTTGAGTTCGGCATTCAGCATTCAGCCGGGCGAGGTCTAGATTAGCATCTTGGGGAAAGCTTGGCTCAGGCGTGGGCGGCGCGGGCGAGCGGACGTGCTGCGGCACGTAGTTTGGCAATCACTGCAGTACATACTTTGCGGGCAAGACCGGGTTCGTCGAGGTGGGCCAGGAAAAGGCGGCGCAGGCCGCCGGGCGTGACTTTGCCGGCGAGGTAGGCGTCGTAGATCTGCCTTCCGACACGGTTGCCGAGGTCTTGCGCGGCAGATTCGAATTTGCTTTTGTCAGCTCGAACGGCGATCTGGGCCGCTTTTTCGCAGGCGGCGCGGGAAAGTGGCGACGCGTCTTCAGGCGTGGGTCGCGAGGGATAAAGTACGCGCGAGCCAAAATAGGCGACCGCATGTTCGACGACACGGGCGTAGAAATCGTCGATCGCGGTCTTGCGGTTGCCGTTTGCCGCTTCCTCGTCGCTATGGCCATGGAGCCGTTGCGGCAGACCTTGACAAGCCTGATGCAGGAAGCGGGCGGCATCTTCGGCGGCGTGGATCATCTGAAATTCGCGAACATAGAACGCGTTGACTTGCGGCAGATAGGCGCTGCCCCGGTCCTCTACGCTGGTCAGCATCGCTTCGCGTTCCGGTTCGCCGATGCCTTTGCGGGACAGGAGGCGGCGCAACATTTCATCCGACCCGCCTGCGTAAACCTCGGGCAGCATGTCGACCAGAAACCTCGGCTGCGTGCCGTTGTGCGGCGAATAGCGGTTGATCTCGAGGAAGCGGACAAGACTGTCGATCAGGTTGTAGATGGTGGGGCCGAAGTCGGGAGCGTCGTCGCAGCGGCTCCACTGGTCGAGAAACAGGCGGTAGCTTTCATATTTTTCCAGCGGCGTGGCGTTGAACACGCACAACACGTCGTCGCTGACGCGAACGCCTTCCACTTTGTCGGCGCGTTCGCCGGCGGCGTGCCAGTAGAGTGCGTCAATGTTCTGCAGGACGGTCAGAATCTTCGCGCCGGGGATCTGCTGCCGTAACGCGCGGGGCAGATGGTCAGGAGCAAGATGCGATTCGCCGAACAACACGAAGATGGCGGCGTTGGGATGGCGCTCGCGAATCTCGGCGATTTTGGCGGCGGCGTGACGATCGCGCGCCCCGATCTTGCGCAGATCTTCGCGCGGCATGCAGTCGAGTCCGTAGACGGCTTCCGCGTGATCGCGCGCAGTAACCAGCAATTCGTGAAACGGAGTCCAGTCGTATCCCCAATCGAGGTCGAAGCGGATGCGCTGGCGGAGTTCGTTTTCGTCGATGTCGCGGCGCCACCATTCGTCGAGGATGTGCTGGTCGCGGGCGAAAATGGTCTCGACTCCGAGCACGACCGGACGGTCGGCGGCCAGCGCCCGCTGTTCGATCAGCGACGCGGCGTGGCGCTGCGCGGCGGGCAACGCGTGATAATCGCCGATGAGGACCACATCGGCGGAGTGCAGCGCGCTCTGAATCTGCTGCGCATCCAGCACGGAGTCGTAGCTGCGATACGCCTGGTTAAACTCGCGAAGATATTTGCGGCGGTTGTGCGAATCCTGGGCGCGGATTTCGCGCTCGACTCCCGCCAGCGCGTGCAACTGGGCTGCGCTGCGGCGAGATCGGAGATTCGTGGTCGAGGACATGATCAGCTTCTGGCTTCTAGCTTCTAGCTCTTGGCTCTTGGCTCTTGGCTCTTGGCTTCTCGCTTGCTCGTCTTGACTTCGGGTTCCTTGACTCCCTATGCTCCGGTGTCGGGGCAACGATTGAGTTGCCGCGTCGGGAGGCGTTTTGCCCAGCGTTTTGTCGAACCATTTGCCGAACCATCCACCGCAGAATCTGACCATCGCTACAACCGGGGCCAGCGGGGCCATTTTTCTGCGGCAACTCTTGCTTGCGGTCGCGTGCGATGAACGGGTTGAGACGGTGAACTTCATCGCTTCCGACAGCGCGCTGCGCGTCATGGCCGAAGAGTTGGACATCAAGGGCCGGTCCAATCTCGTCGGCCGGATTCTCGAGACATCCTCTGGAAATCCCAGCGAGAATCCCGGCGACCGTGGGTCGCGCAAAATTCTGAGCGCCAAAATTCAGGTTCGCAAAATAAAAGGGCAATCGAACGCTGACATCGGGGCGAACGTGGCCAGCGGCTCTTATCCCGCCGACGCCATGATCGTCCTGCCATGCAGCGTGGGCACTTTGGCCCGCATCGCGAACGGCATCGCCGCGCAACTGATCGAACGCGCGGCTGACGTCTCGCTCAAAGAGAAGCGTCCGCTGGTGTTGTGCGTGCGCGAAACGCCGCTCAATAAAATCCACATCCGCAACATGTACCGGGCCGCTGATGCCGGGGCGACCATCTTTCCGCTGATTCCGGCGTTCTATTACGGTCCTGCTTCTTTAGATGAGATGGCGCGCGAATTTGCCTATCGCGTGCTGGCTCATCTGGGGCTTCCCCAGCCCGGTGCCTTCCGCTGGAAAGGCTGATAGATCAATCACTTGGGCTGTGGGGAAATCCTTCTCCCCTCATCGTCCCTTCAGGAATATCGGCATCTTGAGGAGACGATTTCAGTGTAGAGAGCCAAAGGTGCACGGGGCAGATGCCCGCCGGACATGTACGGGTGGGGAGGTTCTAAGAAGGTGGGCCGCTGGTGCGAGCAGAAGCGACAATCTTCGTGACTTGCCTGTCGAGATCCGGTTCCGGGATGTCGCGGCCCACGCTCTTGAAGCTCTGTTGAGCGGCGCGCACATATTGATGGGAGAGAGTATTGTTTCCGGCAAGTTCTTCAATCGCTGCGAGCCGCAGATAGGTTTGTCCGGTATCTACCAGGAGCGCCTGGTCACTTCTGGCGCTTGGCAGTTTGTCCACTGACTTCGAAAAGTTTGTGAAGCCCAGTAAGGCTTGGCGCGAATGGTCGGTGTCAGCTTGCTCATACTGCAAGAGGGCGAGTTGCTCGTAGCCCGCCGCAGCCGACGTTTCCCACAGGATTGCTTGCCCGGCGCCCATCGTTCTCCCAATATGCATGCCAGCCAGCGTCCCTATGACAAGACCCGATGCGAGCGCGATGCTGCGGAGTTTTAATGCGTTCATGTACTCCTCAAGATTTGCCGCAAGGGGCGTCGCAGGAGTCTAGCCTGTTCCAGGTTTGCACGACCCCTTTCAAGTGCGCCTCTGAACAGTCCTTCCAGCCTGCCTGTTTCAAGATGATCTGCGCTTTGTGCATCCAGGTCTGAGCAGCGGGAAGATTACCGGCAGCCTCTTCCACCGTTGCGAGCCGCGCATAGGTGATACCCGTTTCCACATCGATCAGGGTGAGCGCAGCGGGATCCGTCACGCCAGTTCTACCCTTCCGCACAGCATCCAAAGTCAAGTTCAGGTATTCGCGGCGGCGCTCGGGACTTTCCTTTGGATCCTGGAGCCTGATGGCGGAACCCATGTTCGCCAGCCGCAAGCGTGCGATCAAATCGTAGGTTTTGAAGAACTGATGGCCTTCGGGATTATCGAGGGAGTGCCACTCGCGCGCGCGTTCGCGCGATGACGAAATTCTGAAGCCGGCGTACGAGCCGAGGCCGGCGCCGACGAGGAACAATATCCCGAAGAGTGCGGCCTTCTTGAACACGCGTTCCGCCTCCGACCCACGCTTAGACGACACGGACCGAATCATCTCAAGTCTAGAAGGGTGTGGTCAGGGGTCCCAGATACCGGCTAGACATGTCCCGCGGAGTTAACGGCCTGAGAGTTGTCGGCGGCCAGTTTATTACGAGATTTCCAAAGCGACGATCGCCGGTCTTTGGCGTAGAATGCGGCAAATTCCTGGAAGGTGAATTCATGTTCAGACGTTGGTGCGCAGGAATCGTGGGATTGGTGTTTATGGCCGTGGCGGCAGAAGCCCAGAATCCGCTGGCCGGCGATGCCAAGGCGGCGAAGGCCGGGGAGTATGAGTTCCGCATCAACTGCGCGCTGTGCCACGGGTTGGGCGCACGTGGCGGCGGGCGCGGGCCGGATTTGACGCGGGCGGTGAAGAAGCACACGCACTCCGACGCGGACATGTTTCAGGTGATCAGCAATGGCATTGCCGGGACTGCCATGCCAGCCAACGGGACCAACGGGCAGGGCGTGGGCATGACTGATGAGGAGATCTGGCAGATCATCGCTTACATTCGCAGCCAGCAAGTGAAGGCTCCGGCGCAGCCGCTGGGCAACGCGGCGCATGGCAAGGAACTGTTTTACGGTGATGGGAATTGCTCGCTGTGCCACATGGTTGCGGGCAAGGGCGGAAGGCTGGGTCCGGAGTTGACTGGCGTGGGCGGGTCGCGAACGCGGGAGGCGATTATCGATTCGGTGCGGAATCCGAGCCGGCGGCTGGCCTGGGGACTGACCGAGGCGACGAAGGAATTTCCGCAGGAGTATGAGAGCGTCACGGTGGTCACTGCGGACGGGAAGAAAATTACCGGCGTGACCCTGAACGAAGACAGTTTCAGCGTTCAGATTATGGACGCGGGCGAGCACATTCATCTGCTGGAAAAAGACAAGCTGCGGTCGTTTCAGAAGAGCCGCGAGTCGGCGATGCCGAAGTACGACACGGAAGTGTTGAGCGACAAGGAACTGGAGGACATTGTGGCGTGGTTGATCAGCGTGGGGGTGAAATGAGGGGGCGGGGTGCGGGTAAGCATTCTTTCGTTATGCAGGCGAGAAGAAGTTTTTACCACAGAGGACACAGGGAACACAGAGGAATTCCGCTGAGATCTTTGAGGGACCTTGCTTTGTTCACGACCTGTTTCGCTTGCTGGTTTGTCGCCTCGCCGGCAGGGGCGCAGGTCACCTTTGAGCGGCTGGTGAATTCTGCGAAGGAACCGCAGAACTGGATGACTTACACGGGCGATTATTCGGGAAAGCGGTTCAGCGGGCTGGATCAGATCAACGTCACCAATGCGCGAACGATGGTGGCGAAGTGGGTGTACCAGACCGGGGCAACCGGAAAGCTGGAGACTTCGCCGCTGGTGGTCGACGGAATTCTGTATGCGACCGCGCAGGATGACCGCGCGTTTGCGCTGGATGCGCGCACGGGACGGCCCATCTGGATGTATCAGCGGCAGATTCCGGGGGACATTCGTCCGTGCTGCGGGCACGTGAATCGCGGGCTGGCGATTCTGGGCGACAAAGTTTTCATGGGGACGCTGGATGCGCATGTGGTCGCGCTGGATGCAAAAACCGGGGCAGTGGTGTGGGACGTAGCTGCGGCTGATTATCGAACTGGACACAGCTTTACCGTAGCGCCGCTGGCCGTGAAAAATCTGATCGTCATCGGCGTATCCGGCGGAGAGTATGGAGTGCGTGGATTCATTGACGCGTATGACGCGGACACGGGCGAGCGTAAATGGAGGTTCTATACCGTGCCGGGGCCGGGCGAGCCGGGGCATGAAAGCTGGGAAGGCGATTCGTGGAAAGTGGGCGGTGCGCCGGCGTGGAACACGGGAACGTATGATCCGGCAACGAATCAGATTTTCTGGCCGACGGGAAATCCCGCGCCGTCAAATCGCGGCGAAGGCAGGGCGGGCGACAATCTCTACAGCAATTCCCTGCTGGCGCTGAATGCCGATACGGGCAAGATGAACTGGTATTTTCAGTTCACCAGGCACGACGAGCATGATTGGGATGCGACGCAGGTTCCGGTGATGATTGAGGCGGGCGGCAAGCATCTGATCGCGCAGGCCAACCGCAATGGGTTTTTCTACGTGCTCGATCGCATTTCGGGCAAACTCCTGTCGGCGAACGCTTATGGAAAGACCACGTGGAGCGACACGAAGGATGCGGACGGACGGCCAGTGGCAAACCAGAACGCTTCGCCAACTCTCGAGGGGCACACGGTATGTCCAGGCGCGCTGGGGACGACGAACTTCATGGCGCCGACGTACGATCCGCAGACCGGGTTGTTTTACGTAACGGCGCGCGATCAGTGCGACATTTTCAGCACGGCTCCACAACCGTATGAGGCTGGGCACGCGTTCTATGGGAGCGCTTATTTTCCTTCGGAAGAGGCCGAGCCGTATCGCGGATTTCTGAAGGCGATCGATCCGGCGACGGGAGAGATCAAGTGGACGTTTGAGCATACTTCGCCGACGTGGTCGGGAGTGTTGTCGACGGCCGGGGGGCTGGTGTTTAGTGGCGACGCGGAGGGAAGCTTCATCGCGTTCGATGCGGCGGCGGGCAAGCCGCTGTGGCACTTCCAGATGGGCGGCGCGGTCTATGCGGCGCCGATGGCATTTGGTGTGGACGGGAAAGAATATGTGGCGATCGCGGCGGGCAGCGCGGTGTATGCGTTTGGGCTTCCGTAGCGACTTGACCAATCCAGTGGACTATGGTCTAATATATAGGTCATGAAAGAAGTCGCCATCTCCGAATTCAAGGCCAAGTGCCTGGCTCTGCTCGATCAAGTGCAGAAGACGAAGAAGCCAATCCTCATCACGCGTCGTGGCAAGCCGGTTGCCGAGGTTGTGCCACCGACGCCGGTGCGTTCACCAGACTGGATGGGATCGATGAAGGGCAGGAGCAAGATTCTGGGCGACATCATTTCTCCAGCCAGCGACGAATCGGACTGGGAGGTTTTGAGAGATTGAGGCTGCTGCTCGACACTCACGTTTGGTTGTGGAGCGTGATTGAACCAGAACGTCTCGGCGAAAGAACGCGCGGTGCGCTCCGCGACGCGAAAAATGAACTATGGCTCTCGCCCATAAGCACATGGGAAGCCATTATGTTGCACGACAAAGGACGTGTGTACTTAGCAGACGATGTGAAGGAGTGGGTCGCCCGCAATACCGCTCCCTTTCGCGAAGCTCCCTTCACGCATGAGATAGCGGCCGCGTCGTGCCGCCTTCAGCTTCCCCATCGCGATCCCGCCGACCGCTTTCTGGCCGCTACCGCCAAGGTACTTGATTTGACCCTTGTTACCGCAGATGCAAACCTGCTGGGTTTGGGCGAGATTGCCACGTTGGGAAATCGATGATTAACTCTTTGCATTCCCCACTTTCGTGCCGGTTGACGCACAGGGCGGTTTCATACTAATGTGCGAATTACACCGGAAAGGAGGTGGTCGGATGACAAGTTCTGAAGGCAGTAGTTGGGGTATTCAAAGACCAGGTGAGGTGGCTGAGACTTAGAGCGGTTGCTCTAAGCGGGGCTTTCGTGTGGAGCGGGCACTGCTGCCCGCTGCGCCGGAAGCTACAGCCCGCACACTACCGGTGATTTAAGGATTCAATTCCGCCTGACGCAGGTCGGTCAGGAGCGCTGACGAGACGAGTCGTTTCTTCAGCAACCCGGAGTTGCCGTAGAGGCCACGTTAGAGTGACCACCTCTTGGTCAATCCCAAACAGTCCACCGGGCGGCCCGC
>Ga0209415_10014603_pt1 | contig 12816 bp, 19 predicted proteins | sample PeaSoiSIISIP2007_FD_187696 | JGI IMG/M metagenome (GOLD analysis project Ga0209415, IMG submission 187696) | Peat soil microbial communities from Weissenstadt, Germany - SII-SIP-2007 (SPAdes) (version 2) | ecosystem: Environmental > Terrestrial > Soil > Wetlands > Peat | place: Germany...
TACCGGCGCGCAGGGCGAGCGCAAGGGCCGCTTCGAGCTGGCCAGCGGCGGCACCTTATTTCTTGACGAAATTGGTGATATCTCGCCCGCCTTTCAAGCCAAGCTGCTGCGCGTGCTGCAGGAGCACGAGTTCGAGCGCGTCGGCGGCAATCGCACCATCAAGGTCGATGTTCGCCTGGTTACCGCCACCAACCGGGACCTGGAGAAGGCGGTCGCTGCCAACGAGTTCCGTGCCGACCTGTACTACAGAATCAATGTCGTGAGCATCTTCCTGCCGCCGCTGCGCCAAAGACGCGAGGACATTCCCACCCTGGCGGCGCATTTCATCGGCAAGTTCAACAAGGAGAACGGGCGTAGTCTGACGCTGGCTCCAGAAGCGATGAAGATTCTCCTCAATTGTTACTGGCCGGGAAACGTGCGCGAGCTGGAGAACTGCATCGAACGCGCGGCAACGATGACCCGTGGCAAGGCGATCAGGGACTTCGACTTTCCCTGCGTCCATAACCGCTGCCTGACCAAGACCCTGCATGTGCCGGAGGAGAAGGTAACGTCATTTGTTCCCGTTGCTCCAATCATTCCTGTTGCCCCCATCGAACTGATCCGCGCTGCGGCCCCGGCAGGGATCGGCGAAACGGAGGAGGTGGAAGGCAATGGGGCCTCGGAGCGTGACCGACTGGTCTGGGCCATGGAGCAGTGCGGCTGGGTGCAAGCCAAGGCAGCGCGGCTGCTGCACCTCACGCCGCGGCAAATGGGCTACGCGCTGCGCAAGCACAGCATTGAGATCAAGCATTTTTAGCGCGGCCCGGCACGTTGCCCGTAGTGGCGACCCGCGATCGGTCTTGTAGCGTTTACTACAAGTTCCCGACAGCGCTTTGATGCCTGTCGCGAAACACACAGGCGCGGTCCCTGGCCGGATCTTTTAACCATATGATTCCATGGGGAAATCATGGCTGGCACGGTTCTGGCTAAACCCTACCTGCGGGGTTCCTCTGGAGCCCGGATCTGAGCGGGGGCAAGCCGTGGAGGCAAAGACAGCGTTTGTTGACGTTGGCGACATCAGGCCGGTGACACCACTGAGCCAGCTGCTCGACAGGGTTGCCGAGCACAAGGGCTGCGGCACCAAAGGCGGTTCTGCCAAGGCAAGTTGCGGTTCTTCCAGTGGCCCCCAGGACTTGGCACCGGAGGTGTGGGAGAAGGTCAAGAACCATCCTTGCTACAGCGAGGAGGCGCATCACCACTACGCGCGCATGCACGTGGCGGTTGCGCCGGCGTGCAACATCCAGTGCAACTATTGCAACCGCAAGTACGACTGCGCCAACGAGTCGCGCCCCGGCGTGGTGAGCGAGAAGCTCACGCCGGAGCAGGCGGCCAAGAAGGTCCTCGCGGTGGCCTCTGCCATTCCGCAGATGACCGTGCTCGGTATCGCCGGTCCGGGGGACCCCTTGGCCAATCCGGCAAAGACCTTCAAGACTTTTGAGCTCATCTCCAAATCTGCGCCCGACATCAAGCTGTGCCTGTCCACCAACGGGTTGACCCTTCCCGATCACGTCGACACGATCGCCGCGTTCCATGTCGACCATGTGACGATCACCGTCAACATGATCGATCCGGAAATCGGACAGCACATCTACCCGTGGATCTACTACAAGAAGAAGCGCTACACCGGGATCGAGGCCGCCCGCATCCTAACGGAGCGCCAGATGCAGGGCCTGGAGATGCTCGCCGAGCGCAAGATCCTGTGCAAGATCAATTCGGTGATGATTCCTGGCATCAACGACCAGCACCTGGTAGAGGTCAACCGGGCCGTCAAGTCGCGCGGCGCCTTCCTGCACAACATCATGCCGCTGATTTCGGCACCAGAACACGGAACCGCTTTTGGCCTAAACGGCCAGCGCGGTCCGACAGCGCGGGAACTGAAGGCGCTGCAGGATGCCTGCGAAGGCGAGATGAACATGATGCGCCACTGCCGCCAGTGCCGCGCCGATGCCGTGGGCTTGCTGGGCGAGGACCGGAGCGCGGAATTCACCACTGCCAAGATCGACGCGATGGAAGTCACCTACGACGCCCAGACGCGCAAGGCCTACCAGGCTAGCGTCGAGCAGGAGCGCCAGGCCGCGGTCGCCGCAAAGCGGGCGGAGCAAGAGCAGCTCTCGCAGCTCGCCGACGCGCAAGGAATCGGCATGCTGATCGCCGTTGCGACCAAAGGCCACGGCAAGATCAACGAACATTTCGGCCACGCCACGGAGTTCCAGATCTACGAAGTAAATGCCAAGGGCGTCAAGTTCGTCGGGCACCGCCGCGTTGACCTTTACTGCCAGGGCGGCTACGGCGAGGAGCAGTCGCTGGTTACCGTGATCCGCGCGATCAACGACTGTCACGCCGTGTTCGTCGCCAAGATCGGCGGCTGCCCGAAGGACGAACTGAAGAAGGCCGGCATCGAGCCGGTCGACAAGTACGCGCACCAGTTCATCGAGCAATCGGCCATCACCTACTTCATGGAATACGTCACACGGGTCAAGACCGGTGCAATCGTTCACCAGGCGCGCGGCGACGCCGATATTCGCCAGGGCGCGTTGATTGCCGCCGCCTGAACATCCTCTCATTTCCAAAAGGAGATCATCATGGCTTACAAGATCATCGCATCGCAGTGCACGGCATGTTCGGCGTGCGAGCCCGAGTGCCCCAACGTCGCTATCCGCGAAAAAAATGGCATCTTCATCATCGACCCAAAGAAGTGCACCGAGTGCATCGGTTATTTCGACGAGCCCAAGTGCGTCGAGGTTTGCCCGGTCGAGAATACGTGCGTGATCGACAAGGCCTATCCGCGCTACCAGGCCGCCTAAGGAAGACGAATGAACATAACGATCACTGCCGCAGCCGAGCGCTTCATGCGCCGCATGGTGCGTTTTGGCGGCGCAGGCGCCGATGCTGGATTTCGGCTGACCGTGACGCCCGGGGGTTGCTCCGGGTATTCCACGCAATTCTCCGTGGAGACGACGCCCAAGCCCGGCGACGCGACCCTCGACGTCAATGGGCTCAAGGTTTTTGTGCCCGCGCCCAGTCGCCTGTTGCTCGACGGGGTCACCGTGGACTTTGCCGATACCGCGATACAAACAGGATTGACATTGCTCAATCCGAATGCCGGGGCGTGCGGCACTTGTGGCACTAGCGGCCCCGGCAAAGCGGCGCAGGTGATGGTGGATGTTGCGAGCATCACCCGCCGCGCCTGACTGGACGGAGGAACCATGGCCGCAGCGTCTTGTGCAACAGCGCCCGGGGGCGGCGACGCGGAGGTGGTCCGCTCCGCCCTGGCCAAAATGCAGAGCCTGGAAGCGCTGGAGTCGGCCCGTCCGGGCGCTGCACTGCCAGCGGCGGCCGAGATCGAGTTGCAGCTAGCGAGCCGCTCCTACGATCAGGCCGATGTCGCCGAATGCCACCTGCAGCGCGCGTACGCGTTGGCCCCGGAGCACGCGGCTACCCATATCGGGCTGTACCGCTTTTACTTTTACCGCAATCGGCTGAGGGAGGCGCTGGTGGTCGGGATGTGCTGCCTGGCATTCGCCGCACGATGCAATGGCCTGGCACAGGATTGGACGGCGGTGCGGCCGCCGCACGCCGAATTTGACAGCTTGTCAGCGCTGCCGCGTTTTTATCTCTTCACGCTCAAAGCCTGTGCATATCTGAGTCTTCGCCTAGGTGAGCGAGAGCACGGCAGCGCGATGCTCGACAAGTTGGCCGAGCTCGACCCCACCGACAAGGTAAATGCGACGGTGCTGCGCGACGTTCTTAGTCGAGCGGGCGGGGATCATGAGGAATGACGATCTCGATCCAGGATTCGAGGCGAACGGTCGCCAGTGGGCTCGCACGAGCGCGTTATGGCGGCGCGTCAACCAAGGCACGCCGACCGGCTGCCTGACGGAATGCGGAGCGTGAGAATGGATTTGCGCACGGCCTTGTACCAGTGGGGTCAACCCGTGATCGCAGCCACGGATCTTGTCAATGACGGCTCCTACCCGGACTGTGCTGCGGACGAATTGCTGGCGGCGGCAGGAACACAAGGCGAAGTCGTCCAGGTGGGCACGATCGTCGATAGTAAGGTTCCCATCTACCTCGTCGCCTTTCCCAATGGCAGAGTGGTTGGCTGTCTGGAAGAGGAGATCGGCGCGGTCTGACCGGCATGCGCCCCTGACCATGGCAACGCCTGCGCGAAGATCGGGATCGAAGGACGCGGTCATGCAAAGCGGGGCGAGAGTCGTCACGCCGGGCGAAATGGACTGGTGGCGCATCGAGCGTTCGCTGGCCAAGCGAGTGCGCTACCGCTACGTCTCGCCGTCGGTGCTGTACGAGCCGGGCGGCTTTCGCATCGTTAGCCCGTGCTGCTCGCGCAACGTGGATCCCGCGGGCGGCCCGATCGATATTGCCCGCCTTGCATTCGACCGCAAGCGCCATACCTGGCTGCTCCACTCGAAGAATCATGCCACGCAGCAATGGCAGCTGCAGTCCGAAGGCCGACTGCATGAACTGCTGACTTTGCTGATTCAGGATCCGCAGCGGGTGTTTTGGCAATGAACAGCACCTATTTCGACCACAACGCCACCACCTGCCCCGACCCGGATGCGGTGGCAGCGATGGCCCAGTGCCTGCTGGAAGGCTGGGGCAACCCGTCCAGTGGCCATGCGCGCGGCATGCAGGCCAAGGCCATCCTGAACCGGGCGCGCGGCCAGGTGGCCGCACTGCTAGGCGCGACGCCCGGCGAGATCGTTTTCACCAGCGGGGCCACCGAAAGCAACCACGCCGCGATTCTCGGAAGCCTGGGAGCGCAGTCGGGCAAGCGACACATCGTCACGAGCTCCGTGGAGCATCCCTCGACGCTGCGTCTGTTAGCGCATCTTGCAGCGCAGGGCGTGCGCGTCACGTACCTGGACGTAGACGCGCAGGGGCAAATCGACGTCGCACAGATCAAGACCGTGCTTACGCCGCAAACGGCGCTGCTGAGCCTGATGTGGGCCAACAATGAAACCGGGGTGCTATTTCCCGTGGCCGAGGCTGCCGCTTTGGCATCGGCGCGCGGCGTGCTGTTTCATAGTGACGCGACCCAGGCCGTGGGCAAGCTAGATGTCGACTTGCGGCAGATCCCCGCGGACCTGCTGTCGGTATCGGCCCACAAGCTGCAGGGCCCTCCCGGCACGGGCGCGCTGTTCGTGCGCAAGGGCCGGGCGCTGCCGCCGCTGTTCTTTGGACACCAGGAACGAAATCGCCGCGGCGGCACCGAGAACCTGGCCGGCATTGCCGGCTTCGGCGTGGCTGCAGAGAAGCTCGCCGCGAGCTGGCGTCAAAGCGCCTCTTGCGTAAAGGTCCTGCGCGATCACTTTGAGCTCCGGCTCCGGCAACTGCCGATGTCCCACGTCAACGGCGCATCCGCACCGCGAGCTTGCAATACCAGCAATTTCCGAATCGCCGAGATTCCTTCCGAGGTGATCTTGCACCGTCTGGACCAGGAGGGGATTTGCGCCTCCAGCGGATCGGCGTGCACCGCCGGCGGCACGGAACCCTCGCACGTCCTGACCGCGATGGGGCAGCGCACGCAGGAGGCGCTGGCCGGAGTGCGATTTTCCTTCGGGCGCGACAACTCGGCCGCCGAGGTCGAGCGCGCGTTTGGCCTGCTCGCCCAAATCGCCCGGTCTTGGCCGGAGATCCTGGCGGCCGCATGAGAATTTTCTGCTTGGAGTACACGCAATGAAGGTCATGATCCGCAAAGATGCCCGGGGCGCGCTGTCGGCGTACGTGCCCAAGAAGGACCTCGAGGAGGCCATCGTGTCGATGGAAAACCCGGATATGTGGGGCGGAATCGTCACGCTGGCCAACGGTTGGCAACTACAGCTCCCAGCGATGGTCGCCGGTACCAGTTTGCCGATCACGGTGGAGGCACGCAAGGTACCGGGAGCGGAATGAGATGAGCCTTTCGCCCGAGCAACTCGATGTCATTGCCGGCGTGCTCATGATGGCCGCGCCGGGCACCAATCCCTTGCCCGCCCTGCGTCGCGAGATCCGGGAGGTTGCGATCGTGCGCTGCGAGGCCGACGACATGCGCGGCGAGACACCGTTTCGCCGCACGCCCGCCTTCGACCTGTTCCTGGTGGATTCGGCCAGCCACTGCTGGCGCCTGGTGGCAGACCCGGCCCACGCCTCGGGCGTCATCGTTGCGGCACACTGCTAGGCACCCGCGACCGCATGATGAACGACGCCAGCAAAGGCGACTGGATACGCTTCGCAGAACCAGACATCGGTGTGCAGGACAAGCATGCCGTACTTACTGCCCTGCAGGCGCCATGGCTTGGCGCCGGGCCGGCGACGCAGGCATTCGAGGCGGCCTTTGCCGATTACGTTGGTCGCCGCTACGCGGTGGCTGTCTCGAGTGGAACGGCCGGGCTGCTAGTTACCCTGCGCGCACTAGGCATCGGCCCTGGCGACGAGGTGATCACCTCTCCGTATTCCTGGCACCAGATAGCCCACGCGATCGTGCTGGCAGGTGCAACGCCGGTGTTCGTTGACATGGACTACTGGTCCGGCACCATTGTTCCCGAAAAAACCGCAAGCAAGATCACCCAGCGGACCAAGGCGATCGTGGCGGCCAACACCAACGGCCACCCGGCCCCATGGCACGAGTTGCGCGAGTTGGCCACGGCCCGCAATTTGCATCTGATCGAGGATTCGACGGAGGCCATCGGATCGGTGTACCAGGGCAAGCGGGTCGGGAACTTCGGCGACTGCGCCATTTTCGATTTCTCCCAGCCCTCGGCCCTGGTCTGCGGCGAGGGCGGGATGATCCTCACGGACGACTCGGACCTGGCCAGCGAACTGCGCTACGTGCGCAGCCACGGCTTGCACGACCGGCGCTCCGTTTCGGTCGGAAGCCGTGTTCCCTGCCAGGCGTCCCTGAGTGACATCCACGCCGCGCTCGGGCTGGCGCAGCTTGAGCGCCTCGACGAGATCCTGGCCCGGCGCAAGCAGGTCGAGGCGTCTTACGCCAGGCACATCCAGTCCTTCGAAGGCATCAAGCCGCCCTACCGGGCACCCGATGTGGACGAGATCCACTGGTTTCTCTTTCTGGTCCATCTTGGAACACGCTTTACCCGCAGCGCGCGCAACCAGATCGTCGATGACATGGCGACCGAAAAGATCGAGGTCGCGGCATATTGCAATCCACTGCACCTGCAGTATTTCTATGCCCGCTACGGCTATCGGAAGGGAGATTTGTTCGTCACCGAGAAGATCGCCGACCGAGCCCTGGCACTGCCCTTTCACGGCAAGCTGAGCGATGACGAAGTCATGTTCATCGTCGGCATCGCGAAGGATTCGTCGGTCAACGTGGGTGCCGGCGCCGCGATCTACTGATTCGAGTTGTCCAACCTGCGGGGAATCGCACTATGAGTTCGCTCGTGCTTGACGAAATTACGGCCGGCCTGGTAGCTGGCCGGATCATTCCCTATCTGGGCTCCGGCATGTTGGCGCTGGTGCCAGGTGGCTCGCCCGTTCCCTCAACGCCCGAGGCCCTGGCGGCGGCGATCACCGCAAGGGTGTCGGTGCCGCACAAAATCCGCGGGCGGCTTACTGCCGCGGCGCAGTTCATCGAGAACTTCAAGCATCGCAAGACGATCGTCGCCCTTATGAGCGAAAGCTTCGCTGCGGCGGTTACTCCGTCCGGCCTGCACCGCTACCTTGCCGGACTGCCGCAGTTGCCCCTCCTGGTCGACACCTGGTACGACAGCGCCCTCCAGACGGCACTGATGCATCGCCGTGATTGGGGCCAAGTGCAGGGGCTTTCCCAATCTGAGCACTTTGGCACCTGGGTCGCATATTTCGACGCGACCGGCGCGCCCGTCGACGCCGACGTCGCGGCCAGTTGGAGCACGCTGCTCTACCAGCCGATCGGAAGTGTTACTCCGGCCCGCAATTTCCTAGTCTCGGACTCCGATTTCGTCGAGGTGCTCACCGAAATCGATATCCAGACGCCGATTCCCCCGAGGGTAATGGAGCTGCGCGCCGGCCGCGGGTTCTTGTTCCTCGGCTGCCGATTCAACGATCAACTGCAGCGCAGCTTCGCGCGCCAGATTCTCAAGCGCTCCTCGGATCGGCACTGGGCGGTACTTCCCGGGGAGCTCACGCGCAACGAGGCACGCTTCCTCGCCGAGCAGAACATCGAGCGCATCGAGTTGGCGCTGGAGGACTTCAGCTCGGTACTTACCGGCCAGACGCTGGCGGCAACCGCGTAGCCGGCGCCCCTTTGCGCACGGCGATTCCCAAAGCGCAAAGAAAGGAGCTAGGTTTATGCCCACCCTAACCATCCAGCCCTCGGGTAGAACGTTCGAGGCCGCCGCCGGCACGAGCATTCTGCAGGCCTTGCTCGCCGCCGGAGAGTCCATCGCGCGCAAGTGCGAAGGCAAGGCCGAATGCGGATCCTGTCATGTGTTCGTCCAGGAAGGACGCAAGAGTCTGTCGAAGATTCAACGTCTGGAGAACGGGAAGCTGGACTCCATTCCTGGTGTCGGATCCAAATCACGCCTTGCCTGCCAGGCGCTGCTCGGTCCGGAAAATGTCACGGTGGAATTGCTTGGCTTCCATTCCGGGAGGTAGCCGAAAGCCTGCCATGAAAGTCGGCATTGCCGTCGATGACAGCGGCAGCCGGGTGTCAGGGCACGCTGGCAAGACCCGCACGTGGCTGGTGTTCGACTGCCAGCCGGGCCAGCCGCTGCCTGCACCCAGGCGTGTTGTTCTGACGCAGGAGCAGCTCCCGCACGATTTCGATGACCGGGGTCCGCATCCGCTGCATGGCGTTGAGATCATGGTGGCCGCCAGTGCCGGCGACGGCTTCGTGCGCCACATGGCGCATTGGGGCGCCACGGTCTTGCTCACGGGCGAGGCCGAGCCCAACGCGGCGCTCGAGAAGATCCTCAGGGGCGAAGCCCTGGCGCAAACGCGATTCGATATCACCGCCACGCTGTGCAAACTGCGCGACATGTTTTCCCGCCACTGACGAGAAAACCTGCCACCGGCGCGATTTGCGTAGCCGTGCTGCCAGATCCGGATCACTCCAGGCCCAGCGTCTTCAACTCCTGCAGCCGGTCGGAAAACCGGGCGAGCACTTCCGGTGGCAGGGCATCCAGGGTGCACAGTTCCTTGGCGCGCATGCCCACCTGATAGCCCTTCCCGATCCATTCGACGCTGTAGATGTAGTACTGCTGCAGGAAGGATCCGATCGAGCGCACGTAGCCGATGTCGCCTCGCTGGACGAGTACGGCACCGATGTCCTTGCCGGGAAAGGTGCCATCGTTGCGGATTACCGAGCGGCAGGCAACCCGCTCGCCGAACGCAAAGCGCGGCGGCTCGGCGATTTCGACCGTATCGGATTTCCGCTGGATGTCACTCATAGGCTGCCTCCCTTGTGGCCGGTTTGGCGATGCAGCGACTTCGCTAGATATTGCGCAGATGCCCTGCGCGCGCCGCCTGGCCTCGCGCCTGCGCAATGATTGCGGCACTTTTCCCCGCCGGGGCAATGGGCGAAATCAACTTCTCCAGTTTGCTGCTGGAGCAGCTTGGACAAGCCGGGACGGTGCTGGGGCGAAGCAACACTTCGAATTGCGCCTTGCAGTCCTGGCAACGAAACTCGTGTATCGGCATGGTCAGACTCCGTGCGCCTCGCGCGCATTCTCCTAAACAGGACGGTTTTCCTTGATCTTGACCGGTCCCATGATCTCGAGCGCCTCCTCGAAACGCAGCTGCGGCCATTGCTCGGTGAACTGCGCCGCCTTGTTGGCGATGGCGTTGAGCTTTCCTGCGGTGTCGAGCTTCTTTAGGTCCGCCTTTTCCATGCGAAACTGATCCAACAGTTCGTTGTAGACCGTCGCCTCGTCCAAGGGCAATACCCAGAAGGTCGCTCCGCCGTAGCAAATCTGGTACTTCTTCGAAATATCGAGGTTGCCGGCAAAGAAGAAGTATTTGCCGTCGGGGCCGAGCTTCTCGCCCAGTACTTCGCACAGCAAGCGCAGATGGTCGAACGAAACAGCAAATCCGGCAAGGAAGGAGATCGTCGTGGCGCCGACCGGTGCGGCCATCATCACCTGGTCGAGCTTGATTTCCGGTGGACGCGCTTCGTCGGAGAGCTTGTCCGCGAACTTGAGCGCGACTTCGCCGCGGAAGCCGAACACGCCAGGCGTTATCGGCCCTTTGTGAACGGGACTCAGCAAGCGTCCTTCGGCATCGAGCGAGGCGAATGGGGTCTGTGCAATGGTGGTCATGACGTCATCCTTGATGGGTTGGAGAATCTGGGATATTCGTTAACGATTTCGAACGGTGCTGGCGAGCTTGCGAAAGGCCGCACTAAGTTCGAGCCGAAGGCCTTCGTCGGCGACAACTTCTGCTAATGCAAGCTCCATGCATTTCATCCATGCGTTGCGCTCGGCCTCGCCAATGGCAAAGGCAAGGTGCGCGTGCCGCAGGCGTGGCTGTCCGCGCTCGGCGGCATAGAGCGGCGGCCCGCCCATCCAGCCCACGAGATACTTGATCAGGGTCTCTTGCGGGCCGGACAGGTCGGCCGGATGCATTGCGCGAATGGCCGCGGCTTCCGGTACGGTACTCATGTTGCGATAGAAGCTTTCGGTCAGCTGGCGAATTGCCGCGATTCCGCCGATGCGACCGAAATGCGGGTTGGCCACGGCCGGGGCGATCTGCCGGCCCTGCGACGCGGGCTTGCCCGCAACGGCAACGAGCGCAATGCGGCCGGCGGTCGCAGGGCTGCCACCCGGCAGCGAGCGGAAGGCCGGCTCGTTCCGGGCCTTTTCGGCCGGCAGTTGCGCCTTGGTGCTCATGCGAGGACCGCCGGAATCCTGAGGTTTGCCTGGCGCCCGAGCAGGCGGTCGGTTTTTCGGCGCACCGTTTCGAGCTTGAACGGGCGTGCCAGCGCATCGTCTGCGCCCATGGCCCTGGCGGCCGAGATACAGGCGACATCGCCGGTCTCGCAAATCGCCAGCAGCCGGACACCGGCCCATGCGCTGCGCAGGCGGACCAGCAAGGGGGCGCCACCCTGCGCGACCAGGGTCGTACCGAGCAGCACCAGGTCCGGCGGCCATTGTTCGCCCTTGGCCAGCGCCGCCTCCACGGCGGCAAATTCATGGGCCTCGTTTTCGTCAGCCAGCATGAACTGCAGGGCGGCGCGGTTGATTTCGTCCTCGTCGATTACAAATACCCGCCGGTTCTCCACCGCGCGCTGGGCGTCTACGCCGATTTGCATGCTCGCTGCATCCCTAGGAGGAAGACATCCCGGGAAAGGAAGCAAAGTTCATTCCCGGCGAGGCGGCGGCGAGGCAAACGAGCACTCGCCTTGCCCGGCGCCGGCCTGGCGGCGGGGCGATGCCATCTCGGGAAAATGCTACGGCCGTCGTGTCTTGTTCCCGACAGAGCCCGGCACGCTTGTGCGCTTTCGCACACCCGACGACCTCGCTCCCGAAGCTGGGCGTCCGATCATTTCTCATTAAAAACAAGACCTTACGAGATTTGTCCAGTGCTGGCACAGCGGTTGCTATGTGTACCGTGCACCGCAGATGTTTTTTGCCGAACGCGTGACCACAACCGAAGAGCTACAGGGTTACACAAAGAGGCGCAGCTGCATGCACTTTCATTGAACGGTGGATTTGCGTAGCAACGTACCTCATCACACAACAGACTTAGGAGCTTCAGAAGATGGCCAAACTCAGACAAATCGCGTTTTACGGCAAAGGCGGCATCGGCAAGTCGACGACGTCCCAGAACACCCTCGCTGCCCTCGCGGAAATGGGTCAGAAGATCCTCATCGTCGGTTGCGACCCCAAAGCCGACTCCACGCGTCTCATCCTGCACGCCAAGGCCCAGGACACCATCCTTTCCCTGGCCGCCGACGCCGGTTCGGTGGAGGACCTAGAACTCGAGGACGTGATGAAGATTGGCTACCGGGACATCCGTTGCGTCGAGTCGGGCGGCCCGGAGCCGGGTGTTGGCTGCGCCGGCCGCGGCGTCATCACCTCGATCAACTTCCTCGAGGAAGAGGGCGCCTACGAGGGCGTTGACTACGTCTCCTACGACGTGCTCGGCGACGTCGTCTGCGGCGGCTTCGCCATGCCCATCCGCGAGAACAAGGCCCAGGAAATCTACATCGTCATGTCCGGCGAGATGATGGCCATGTATGCGGCCAACAATATCTCCAAGGGCATCCTGAAGTACGCCAATTCCGGCGGCGTGCGCCTCGGCGCCCTGGTGTGCAACGAGCGCCAAACCGACAAGGAATACGAACTGGCGGACTCTCTTGCCAAGAAGCTCGGAACCAAGCTGATCCACTTCGTGCCGCGCGACAACATCGTGCAGCACGCCGAGCTGCGCCGCATGACGGTCCTGGAATATGCACCGGAGTCCAAGCAGGCCGACGAGTATCGCCAGCTGGCACAGAAGATCCATGCCAACGTCGGCAACGGGACTATCCCGACGCCGATCACGATGGACGAACTCGAAGACCTGCTCATGGCCCACGGGATCATGAAGCCAGTCGACGAGTCCCAGGTAGGCAAGAAGGCTTCTGAACTGGCGGCGGTCGCGTAAGGACGCAAACGCAAGGGAACGTACGCCCGCGGCAACTGCAGGCCGCCGCGGGCGGAACGCTACGCAAAGACCGACGCCCGCTCGGTCTTCGCGGAGCGCTCCGCACGAGCGCAAACGCAATCATTTGAATACCACGTTCATCGCATCGGAGGGCAGGAAATGAGCCTCACCCTGGAAGAGAGCAAGGCGCGC
>Ga0209415_10014605_pt1 | contig 12815 bp, 7 predicted proteins | sample PeaSoiSIISIP2007_FD_187696 | JGI IMG/M metagenome (GOLD analysis project Ga0209415, IMG submission 187696) | Peat soil microbial communities from Weissenstadt, Germany - SII-SIP-2007 (SPAdes) (version 2) | ecosystem: Environmental > Terrestrial > Soil > Wetlands > Peat | place: Germany...
CGTGCCCATCACTTACACATCTGAGGAGCAGATTGAGGTTTACCGGTTCAGCATTCCGGTGACCGTGGGTGTGCCTTTGCTGGCGCTGTTCCTGCAGGCGTTTCTGCCGCGACGGCTTCCGTTTTTTTCCATCTTCGACTTGCCCTTGCTAGTAACGATTTACTTTGGCATGGCGCGGCGCAACCCGATTTCCGGACTGCTGACCGGAGCGGCGATTGGTCTGGTGCAGGACATGATGGGGCCCTATCCGATCGGAATCTATGGGATCGCCAAGACAGTGGTGGGGTACCTGGCCTCGTCCTTGGGCGTCAAGCTCGACGTTGAGAACGCTGGCACGCGCCTCCTGGTCACGCTCGGGTTTTATCTGGTTCATGCCGCGGTCTACTTTACGGTGGCGCGGGGCATGGTTAACCTGACTCTGAATTGGAGCTGGGGCCGGGGAATCCTGGCTGGACTGGCGAACGCCGTGGTGGGCGTGGTGTTGTACTTTGTGCTGGATAAGTTCAAGCAGAGGACGTGAGCAGTGGCGAGTTGTCAGTGGCCAGTGGCCAGTGAAATTCGTGCAGGCTGTGACTTCCGTTACCCACGTTGACAATGCCGGGGCTTCGCCACGCTTTACAATGAAATTCAAGGCTCCTTTATATTCGATCTTGCGAGGCTGTGACCTGTTGCGAACCGGACAAATCTCTTACGAGTGCTGGGCTGGCCAATGGTCACTGGCCACTGGCCACTGATTTATGTTCAGCCGTGACGACAAAGTATCGCCCATCCGCTTGACGGCGGCGCAGTACATGATCCTGGCCATCTTCCTGGTGCTGGCCTATGGACTGTGGAAGCTGCAGGTGATGGAGAGCGGCTACTACGCGTCAGCGGCCGAAAAGAACCGCATTCGCAATGTGCCGATTCTCGCGCCCCGCGGCAAGATTCTGGACCGCGAAGGGCGCATCATCGTAGATAACTATCCGTCATTTTCGGCGCTGCTGCTGCGCGATTCTTCCCGCGACCTCAATGCGGACGCGGACCTGATTGCCCAGGGCCTGCACCTGGATCCAAACGAAGTGCGCACCCGGATTCGCCACTTCGCGGCGATACCGCAGTACCAGCCGATCTTTCTGAAAGAAGACATCACTCCGGACGAGCTGGCGTTCATCGATGCGCATCGCAATGAGTTGCCGGAACTGGACACGATCGTGGCACACCGGCGGCTGTATCCGCGCAATGGATTCATGGCGCACCTGATCGGCTACGTGGGCGAAGTCACCGAAGATATGCTGAACCAGCCGCAGTTCGAACTCTACAGCCCGGGCGACGTGGTGGGAGTCTCGGGTGTGGAGCGGCAATACAACAACGTATTGATGGGCACGAACGGAGCACGGCGGGCGCTGGTGAACAGCCACGGCCGCGAAGTGGGATTGCTGGGGGAAACGGATGCGATCCCGGGAAAACAGTTGAAGCTGACGGTCGACGTGGATTTGCAGATTGCGGCGGAAGAAGCTCTGGAGGGAAAGAATGGCGCGATTGTGGCGATGGACCCGCGCACGGGCGAGATCCTTGCCATGGCGAGCGGGCCGTCGTTTGATCCCAACGATTTTGCGGTGCACGTGTCGCGCGATCAATGGAACAAACTGGTCACCGATCCCGATAAGCCGCTGCTGAACAAGGCCATCCAGGCACAGCTTGCTCCCGGCTCAACGTTCAAGATCATCATGGCGGTAGCCGGGTGGCAGGAAGGGATTGCCCAGACGCTACACGTGAACTGCATTGGGAGTGCCGAGTTTTATGGCCGCCGCTTCGGCTGCTGGGAAAAAGGTGGCCACGGCGAGGTCGATCTTGATAGGGCGATCTACCAGTCCTGCGACGTCTTCTTTTACACGCTCGCGGAAAAATTGGGCATCGACCGCATCGCAAAATATGCGACGGACCTGGGATTGGGGCAAAAGACGGGAATCGACCTGCCCAACGAAGTGGCCGGCGTAATGCCTTCGGAAGAGTGGAAGATACGGAACTTCAAACAGAAGTGGTTTGCCGGGGAAACAATTTCAGTCGGCATCGGCCAGGGTGCAGTCGCGATTACGCCGGTGCAATTGTTGCGCGCTATCAGCGCGATCTCCATGGGTGGGCGCATGGTTGTGCCCCACGTCATCAATCCAACCGACATGCCGCCGGGCTATGTCGAGACCCAGCAATATGCGGAAGTGAAGAACGTCAAAATTGATCCGACGGGATGGAACGCCATCACCGACGCGATGGGCAAGGTGCTGCTTCCAGGCGGGACAGCTCCGTCCGCCCATGTCCCGGGAATCGATATTGCGGGCAAGACGGGTTCGGCGCAGATTGTGTCGCTGGCCACTCGCGCGAAATTCAAGAACAGTGAAGACCTGGCGCAGAACGGCTGGTTCGTGGGCTTCACGCCCCGACGCAATCCAGATATTGTCGTCTGTGTACTGTTCCAGGGTGGCGAACACGGCAAGTTAGCGGCCCGTTTGGCGACGCAGGTGATCGAGGCCTATGTCGACAAGCAACGCCGCACGCCCACGAAGATGGTGGAGAAGCCGAAGAGCGGCGGAACGGTAGATATCGGCGGACTGTGGACGGACCCCGATTCCGACGGAGGCAGGGAGAAGTTACACGGCGGGAGGTTTGTTCTCGACTTGCCCAAGAAGCCGCTCGCAGTCGCCATCGCCGCGCCGGGAATGCATCAATGACCTCCCCGATGAGGGATCCCAAGCTGTCGATCCCTCAGCGGAAAAGCTAAGAGCCAGGAGCTAAAAGCTAGAAGCTGCTTTATGTCACGCTACGTTTCATTTCGCGATTTTGACTGGCTGCTGCTGGTCTTTGTGCTCATGATCTGCGGGCTGGGGGTGATGGAGATCCACAGCGCCACCATGCACACGAAGTTTGCCGGCTCGCACCTGCGGCAGATTTACTGGGTTCTGGGCGGTGTGGGGGCGATGTTCCTGATCAGTGCGGTGAACTACCAGGTGCTGCTGGAACGGATCCACTGGTTTTACATTGCGGCGGTTGCTTCACTGGTGGCAGTGCTGCTGTTTGGGCAGAAGTTTCTCGGGGCGAAGCGCTGGATCAAGATGCCCGGCGGGAATCACTTTCAGCCGTCCGAATGGGTAAAGCTGATCCTCATATTGGCGATAGCGAAGTTTTTCGCCGACTTGCGGCACCGGGAACTTTCCTGGCCGGACTTCATGAAGGCTGGGGCCATCGTCGCGATTCCGATGTTGCTGGTGATGAAGCAGCCCGATCTGGGCACGGCCCTGACCTATGTGCCTATCGCCGTGATGGGAGTGTTTCTGGGTGGGTTGCAGTGGAAGCAGGGATTGGCCGTAGCTGTGCTCGCTGGGGTTGCGGCGGGAGCGGTGTTTTTTATCCCTCAGGTTCACATTTTGAAGTCTTTCCAGAAGCAGCGCCTTACCAGTTTCCAGCACCCGGAAGACGATCCCCAGGGCTCCGGGTACCAAGTTGAGCAATCCAAGATTGCGGTGGGTTCGGGGGGCCTGTGGGGCGGGAAAGGCTCGCAAACACACGGTGCTTTCCTGCCTGTCCCACAAACGGATTTTATTTTTGCGGCGTTTGCTGAGGAGCATGGATTCGTGGGCGCGCTCGGGGTTCTGCTGTTATACTTCATAGTGCTGATGCGTTTGACCCAGAACGCGCAAACCGCGCCCGACCGCGCTGGCACGTTCGTGGTGATGGGAGTGGTGGCTGTGCTTAGCTTCCATATCCTGGTCAACGTCGGCATGGTGGTCGGTTTTATGCCGGTCACCGGAATACCTTTGCCGCTAATGAGTTACGGCGGGTCTTCCGTGTTATTCATGTTCCTGGCGCTGGGCATGGTGATGAACGTTCGAATGCGCCGCTTTGTGAATTAGCTGGTGTAGCCGAATAAGAAGAACGGAATTCGAAGAGCCGGCTAATCCAGCGGGATTAAATCAAGGTTCATGACTCTTGAACTGGATTCCTGAACAGGATTCTTGAATCTGGAAGACGGCAGGGAGCAGTTGCTGTGCCAGAAGGCGCAGCCCCAAAAATATCGATCGCCCTCGCGTAAAGAGGGCATTTTACCGGCTAGGTAAGCAGTAGAAGGCCGGGCAGGATTGAAGCTATAGCGCTGCTGGCAGGGAAACGGCCCCCCGACCGGAAACGGTCTGAGAGTGCGGTCACAAACCCGGCAGACGTAAAGCGAAAAAGTGCAAAAGATACCCAATTTTGTGCAGCGGATTCGGTTAGGGAGAAGCCTCCCCAGCCCCAGCCGTCCCCCACGCGGGGCCAGCATCGCGACGCTCGATCCTCCCACTTCCTTCCTCGCTCCGCCCCGGTGAAGCCCGCTCGACTTTCTTACTGAGTCAGCGCGGGACCGGAGTATCAATGAACAAAGAGTTATTTGTTTCTTCCACGCCGCACGAGACCAAGGTGGGCCTGGTGGAAGACGATCTGCTCGCGGAAATCTACCTCGAGCGCGAAAATGAGTACACCCTGGCGGGATCTATCTACAAAGGCCGTGTGACCCGGGTGCTGCCAGGAATGCAATCTGCCTTCGTAGACATCGGCCTGGAGCGCGATGCCTTCCTTTACGTTTCCGACTTTATGGAGTTGGAAGAGCACGACGAAGATTTGACCGACGTCGTGCCGGCAAATCGCGGGGTGCAGGATCTGCGGCCCCAACCGGGGCAGGGTACAGCGCCTCAAGAGCCAGAACAGCACCTCGAAAGTGCGGCGTCAACCACCGGAGAGGGTCAACCGGCATTTGAGCACGTTTCCGAGCCGGGGGAACACGGCAACGAAGGTCAGCAGTCTGCGCCTCTAAGCGCGCCGCAAGAGTCTTCGGACGGCGCGGACCGTGAGCGCGGAGGCTGGCGGGGACGGCGCCGTCGTCGTGGCGGACGCCACGATGGACGCGGCGAAGGACGAAACGAGGGACGAAATGAAGTCCGAAACGATGGGCGTGAGCGCAGCTCGGAGCCGCGCTTTTCCCGGCCTTCGTTCGAGAGTGTTCCCGCCCCGGCTCCTCGTGCTCAGGAATCAGGCAGGTCCCAGCAGTTCGGACCGCCGGCGGGATACCAGCCGATACTGCTTCCGGGCGAATCGATCTCCAAATACCGCGGAATGACCCAAGCACCGGTGGTGCAGGAGCGGCGCTCACCGGGCACCGAGACGGAAACGGGCTTTACTTCTACTTCTTCGGCTGCCGCTACGTCGGTTTCAACGCCTGCGGCACCTGTGGCCGCAACTTTTCCGGATGATGAGCCCATCTTTGCTGGTGCTAGTGCTAACGCGAGCGCGGCTCCGGTTGCTGAAACACCGATTGCCAAAACAACAGATCAGCGGCTCGACGATTCGCGGCACCTGCAAGAAGATCACGCCGAGGCTGCGGCGAGTTCGGCGGCGTCAACTTCGGTCGACTGGAACCGCGAATTTCGCCGGCAGGAACTGGCGAGCGCGGCTGCTTCAACTCCGGCCAGCGATGCTCGTCAGATTACTGAAGAGTTTGTCGAGGAAGACGCCGAGATGGTCGCTCAACCCGAGTATTCGGATCGGCTGGTGCCTCCGGTTCATGAGGCTGCAGCGCCGGTGTTTGCGGCTCCGGGGACTCTGGAGGAAGAAACCATCGACGAAGAGGAAGCGGATGCCGTCCGTTACGAAGAATCGTCCGATGAGGGCTACGACGAATTTGAAGAGGAGACCCGGGCGGCCGGTCAGCCGGGTTCGCAGATTGGACGCGAAATCTCCGAGGTCCGCGAGACAGTAGATGAGATCCACATGTCGTCGTTAGCCGATGCCGGTGTCGCGCCCGCCGCGGAAGGCAGTGCGGCTGACAGCGAGGAAGACACCGAGGAGTTGGAACTGGAAGAGGCGCAGGCCGAAGCCGAGGCTCTGCTCGACGCCGAAGCCCGCGGCACCGGCACGGTCGATGCCCGGGCTGAGGTTCGGGCTCCGGCGGGAACGGCTGGTTACACGCAGCGGGCGCCGCGTCCGCGTCCCGGTTTCGACCGGCAGCGCAGCGGTGGACGCCGTGGAGGTGGGCGCCGCTTCCCGCGCCGCGAGTCGCATGAAGTTCCGAAGATCAGCGATCTGCTGAAGGAAGGGCAGGAGATCCTGGTGCAGATTGCCAAGGAGCCTATCGGCAAGAAAGGCGCGCGCATCACCAGCCACATCGCGCTGCCGGGGCGGTTCCTGGTCTACATGCCGACGGTGAACCATACCGGAGTGTCGCGCAAGATCGCATCCGACGAAGAGCGGCAGCGGCTGAAGCGCATCGTGATGAGTGAGCGCGAAAACGGCCACGGCGGCTTCATCGTTCGCACCGCGGCGCAGAACGCGGGCGAGGACGAACTACGGGCCGACATTCGCTTCTTAAAGGGTCTGTGGAATGACATCAAGACGCGTTCGGAGGCTTCGAAGCCCCCGGCGCTGATCTATCACGATCTGAACGTAGTCGAGCGCGTGCTGCGCGATCAGGTCACCAGCGACTTCTCCGTGATCTGGGTTGACACCGAACCGGAATACGAGCGCATTCTGCGCTTCTTCAATCGCTTCCAGCCGGGGCTGGTGAAGCGGGTGAAGCTCTACACCAAAGAGACGCCGCTGTTCGAGCAATTCGGACTGAAAGAAGAGATGGACAAGGCGCTCAAGTCGAAGGTGTGGCTGAAGAGCGGCGGCTACGTTGTGATCAACCAGACCGAGGCGCTGGTCGCGATCGACATCAACACCGGCAAGTACGTGGGCAAGACCTCGCGCCTCGAAGACACGATCGTCAAAACCAACGTGGACGCGATCAAGGAAATCGTGCGCCAGATTCGCCTGCGCGATCTCGGCGGAATCATCATCATCGACTTCATCGACATGGATGAGCGCCGCAACCGACAGCGCGTGATGCAGGCGTTGGAAGAAGAACTCCGGCACGACCGCGCGCCGTCAAAAGTGCTGCAGTTCAACGATTTCGGCCTGGTCGCCATCACCCGCAAGCGGGTGAAGCAATCGCTCGAACGCACCATCGGCGCGCCTTGTCCCTATTGCCAATCCACGGGGTACGTGAAGTCGCTGACCACAGTGGCCAACGAGATTTACGTGGAGATGCGCAAGATTGCCAAGCATCTGGAGCACGAAGACGTGATGCTGCGAGTGAATCCCGATGTAGCCAAGGAGTTGAAAGCTAACAATGGCCGCCTGCTGAACGAGATGGAAGAGCTGACCAAGCGCACCATCATCGTGAAGAGCGATCCGGCCCTGCATCAGGAGCAGTTCGATATTAACTAGCTGTTGAATTGGCTGGGGGGACGAATTGGTTTGGGAAGGGCACGGCTTCAGCCGTGCCGCCCGAAGCCAATAAAGGCGCGGGCTTTAGCCCCTGGGGGATGTTCTAGGGCCAAGTGGGGCGCGTTGAGTGTGATGCCGATGTTACGTCAACTATCGGAGGGGGAAGTCTGACATCTCGTGCTGCGGCGCGGTGAACACTCCGAAGAACCATCCTGCGGCCAAGCATATAATCAGTCTTAGAGCAAGGTATGATCCGCTCACGCGGGGAAATGCACCCGCTATCAGTATGCAACACAGGTATTGCCTGAGCGTAATGAACAAAAACAATCCAGATCCCGCAGCGAAAACGCCACAGGCCCACACGTAGTGCAGTTTACTCAAATGCTGATTGCGTCGGTCCAATCGCCAGCCGGACGCCATCGGCACGCCGAACCCGCGAGCGATCGCCGGGGCCACAAAGCTAGCCCACAGCCACGCACCCAAGACTGCGATAAGAAAACTCGCTGAAGCTATCACTCTTCGCGCTCCCATCAGGGAACCATTTAAACGCAAATTGAGCCGATTGGATAGTAAGCTGTCGGTAGTTGGCGAAATCGGTCGATCTCACTTGCGATCAAGTCCGGACTGTCGGGCCGAGGTTCAATCCGGAAACCAACCAAATATCTACTTTCGTGGACTTGACGCAGACACGACCGTCGGCGAATGCTATAGGTTTTAGACAAGCTCTTTCACAGCTCGATTCAGCGGGCCTAACTCCTTACGGCTCAAGATTTTGCCCGCAAGTTATTGAGCCCCATAGATCAAATTCGATTTTGGCGCTAAACCGAAGATTCCAATAGATCAGGGGGAGGGGGGATACCCCATAATTACCGAAAGGTAAATAGAATTTTCCTAGACCGGGAACGACGCCCGTCCCGTTTGCGAACCGCTCAAAAGTATCGAGGAGATGCCGATGAAGTCGAAGACAGAGGCGAAGAATACGGCCAAAAAGGAGACGGCAACTAAAACCGCAACTCCACCGAAAGCTCTCCCAGCAGGCCTTCACAAGAAGCGGGGTGTCTGGGTTTTTTCCACGGGAGAACCCATCACGCACGCGCAGATGGAAAGAAACCGTCGCTCAATACAACGCGAGCGAGAAAATAGATGGATGGGAAAGCCTCGACGCGCCCACATCCTACTGCCCGAAGACTTGCTTCGAGACATTGACGCGCTCGTCGGCCCGCGCGGGCGCAGCGCCTTTCTGCTGGAAACGGCCCGCAACGAAGTGCGCCGTCGTCGACTGCTTCAGTTCCTGCAGAGCGACGAACCAGCATGGAACGAAAGGGACCACCCTGAGTTGGCTGCCGGAGCCGGCAAATGGGTTCGCAAGCTGCGCACCGAAACCTGAGAACTTGCTCCTAGCTCCCTGGATGAGCCAGAGCCTTGACCGCAAGATCGGAGCGGTCGCGCAGTTTCTGCACGGTTTGGAGGATAGCCTTGGCCGATGCGGCAGCGTCTTTGCTTTCGGCCGCTTTGGCCACGCCTGCGGCTTCTTCGGTGGCGGTGCTGGCTACGTCAAGGAGAACGACCAGCGCGTCGGCGTGAAGCTTCCACAGCGAGGACATGCTCTGGCTGCGTTTGAGTTCTTCGAGCTCAGTGTTGACGCGGGCCACGCAGGAAACCAGGCGGATCAACGTGCGCGCGACATCGGCGCGAAGGCTCTTTTCTTCGAGGAAGCTCGCGTTGTAGGCATCGGCTTCGGGCGCGGTCAGCGTCAGGTTGAAGAAGCGCATGGGCACAATCTGGCGGTATTTGGGGTCGGCCACGCGCACAAAGACGCGAATTGATTCCTCAACGCGGCGTAGTTTGCCTTCTTCAGCGGAGATTTGCTGTGCCGTGATCGCCGGAGGCTGAAAGGCCTGAGCTGCGACGGGCGCTTTGGCAGCGGCAATCCGGGCGGGTTTGGCAGCGGCGGCCGATCCGCCAGAAGTCCGCGCTTTGTCTCCGGCTGTGGGCGCGAGCAGCGACCGGCGGATGGGTGGGCGACGGTCCAGTTCCTTTTTCAGGCGCGAGACGCGGCGAAATTTTTCGAGCGCACCGCCGTAGTCAGCCTGGAGCATTTCTTTCTGCTCGATCGCGGCTACGTGTTCGACCGTGACCTCCACGCCGTCGACTGTGCTTAGGATACTGCCGCCCATCTCGTCCAGAGCCTGGGCGAATTGTTTGATCTCGCCGAGGGCCTTGGTGAAGAGCTGGTCAAAGCGCGCGCCGAACGCGGCATTGTGGGCCGCGACCGTGGCCAGAACGCCGGGATGATAAAAGGAAGCATCCAGCCAGCGCTTCAGTTCGCGCACCCGCGAAACGATGCCGGAATCGATTAGCGAATTGAAATCGCGATAGCGGGCAATCTCCTCCCGCAAGGGATCGAAGTTTCGCAGCAGTTGCACGTGTTCTTCCGGCAGCGAGGGTACGTCGGTATCGGCCAGAATCTCGATCAGGGCGATTTCGAATGGGGAAAGCGGCAACGCGCCGTCGAGACCGTAGCCGTGCTGCTGCCATTGACCCTGAACTCGAGGATGACGGTAAAGGAATGTCGCAATCAGGTCGGTCTTATCGCGGTTGACTTCGCTGGCCTCCCGGCGGCGCACAAAATAGCGAAGCAGGGCCTCGGCGACTTCTGAATCCGTATCTGGAGTGAGGGCCTGGCGCAGCATGGCGGGCGTGATGGCCATGTCGAGCAGATGCAGCCAGCGATACATGCGGGAAAGAGTTTCCGGCAGATCCCCTTCGGAGTGGCGGAGCGAGACCTCGTCGAGCCCACTCGGAATGGGGACATCCCCGCCGAGCGAGTCGCGTAACAGTTTTTGATAAAAACCCTGGACTGTCGCCAGGATTGCCAGCTCAAACTTAAGATCCTCGGCCAAGAGACGCTCCGCGAGCGAGATCCTCCCCGTTGGTTGGGGGAATTCTTTACTGCTGTTCAAGTAAAGACGAAAGTCATTGGGTACCGCAAGTTACTACCGGAGCGGAACTATCACGTTTGCTTCCGTTTTCTGGAGGTACATGGACTTCCGCGTGGGCGGGAAGAATGTAATGTCCCGTCGGCGGCTAAAGCCGCGCCCTTTCAAAACACGACGGTCTTATTGCCATACAGAAGGACGCGGTTCTCGACGTGCCAGCGAACGGCGCGGGAGAGTACGACCTTCTCAAGGTCGCGGCCTTTGCGGATGAGGTCTTCGACGGTGTCGCGGTGGGAGACTCGGACTACGTCCTGTTCGATGATTGGGCCATCGTCGAGGACCTCGGTGACGTAGTGGCTGGTTGCGCCGATCAGCTTTACGCCACGCTCGAAGGCTTGATGGTAGGGCCGGGCGCCGACGAAGGCTGGGAGAAACGAATGGTGAATGTTGATGATGCGCTGAGGATAGCGGTTGACGAAATCGTTGGAGAGAATCTGCATGTAGCGGGCGAGGACCAGGAAATCGGCGTGATGCGCTTCGATCAGCGAATGGATTTGGTCTTCGGCCTGGCGCTTGTTGTCTTTTGTGATGGAGACGACGGTGTAGGGGATTTTGTAGAAGTCAGCGATGGGCTGGTTGTCGGGGTGGTTGGAGATGATCGGCGGGATCTCGCAGGAGAGTTCGCCGCTCTGGTGGCGGTAGAGGAGATCGACCAGGCAGTGATCGTACTTCGAAACCAAAATGATCATGCGAGGGCGATGCGAGGACTGCGCCAGGCGCCATTTCATTTGAAACTTTTCGGCGATGGGAGAGAAATGTTTGGCGAAATCGGCGAGGTGCTTATCGGTGAGATCGATGTCGAAGTCTTTGGGATCGAACTCGACGCGCATCAAGAAGAGTCCGGACTCTTCGTCGGCGTGTTCGTCAGCATGCAGGATGTTGCCGTTGTGGCGGTAGACGAAGTCGGCGATGGTGGCGACTTCGCCTTTTGCGTCGGGGCAACTGACCAGCAGGATGGCGGAGTTCTTCATAGTCAGGATCGCAGGGTGGTCAGCGGCCTTTCTTGCGCTCGTTCTCTGCGATCCGCGCCTTCACCAGCTTCTTCAGCAGAATCGCTGGAAGAGGCTTATCCGGTGCGAAGCGGATGGTGCCTTTCGATGTTTGAAAGTTCTTGAGTTCGTTCTTGAACTCTATGGTTGGCCCTGCGCCCGGGAACAGGCTGCAATGATCTGAGAATGCGGCGAAACTCGCGAGCATGCCTTTGTACTTGAACGTCGGGATGCCATAGCTAATGCCCTCGGTCGCCTCGGGCGGCGCAACAGACCGGATGACCACGCGCACTTTATTCAAGGTGGTGCGGGCAGGTTCGGGGACGCGCTCGAGGTATTCGTCTACAGTTCTAGGAACCTTGGTCGCTTTGCCGCTCTTCTTTTTCTTCACACAATGACCTCATTACTTCCCCAACTGCTTCAATATCTCCCTTGCGGCATTGGCTCCCGAGCCGCCGGTCAAGCCTGCGCCGGGATGGGTGCCGCTGCCACAAAGATACAGGTTTTGGATCGGCGTGCGGTAGCGCGCCCAGTCCAGCAGTGGACGCATGGTGAAGAACTGGTCGAGCGCGAGGTCGCCGTGGAAGATTTGGCCGCCGGTTAATCCGTAGACGTCTTCGAGATCCTGTGGGGTGATGATCTGGTGGGTCAGGATCATCTCAGGAAGATTGGGCGCATGTTGAGCGAGCGTCTGCACCACGGTTTGGCCTAGCGCTTTGCGTTGATCTTCCCAGTCGCCTTTGAGCTTGTAGGGCGCGTACTGCATGTAGATCGACATCACGTGCTTGCCTGCGGGGGCGAGCGTGGGATCGGTTAACGATGGGATGGTGGCTTCGAGGTACGGTTGGCGCGAGAAGTTGCCGTATTTGGATTCGTCGAACGCGCGCTCGAGATAATCGATTTCGGGGCCGATGTGAATGCGTCCCTTTAGTGCAGCGCCATCCCCGTTTTTCAGGGCGGTGAAGGTCGGCAAGCCGGAGAGCGCGAGGTTGACCTTGGCTACCGTGCCGTTGCCGCGGTAATGCTGCAGCTTTTGCACGAAGTCGGGGGAAAGATGAGTGGGATCGGTGAGCTTGAGCAGGGTGCGTTTGGGGTCGGCGTTGGAGATTACGGCTTTGGCGCTGATTTCTTCGCCGGTCGAAAGCAGAACGCCGGTGGCTGCGCCGTCTTTGACGCGAATCTCGATGACCTCGGCTGCGGTGCGAATCTCGACGCCTGCGGCCTTCGCGGCGGAGGCCATGGCTTGCGTTAGCTCACCCATACCGCCGGCGGCGAAAAAGGCCGAGCCTGCGGGATGAGAATCGCCGGCCGCGCGGATGAGTAGCTGCAGGCTGCTGCCGGCTGACCATGGTCCGAGGAAAGCTCCGAAGATTCCGCGGGCCGCAATGACCGCGCGCAGTAGTTCGGTCTCGAAATATTCTGCTACCAGATCAGCTACGGCCATCGGTCCCCAGCGCAGGACGCGGTACATATCCCGCTTGCCGAGGTTGCGGAGGGCGCGGCCGGTCTTGAGCATGCTCCAGAGATCGCCGCCGCTGGGGTGATCGATGTCGGGCGG
>Ga0209415_10014606_pt1 | contig 12814 bp, 13 predicted proteins | sample PeaSoiSIISIP2007_FD_187696 | JGI IMG/M metagenome (GOLD analysis project Ga0209415, IMG submission 187696) | Peat soil microbial communities from Weissenstadt, Germany - SII-SIP-2007 (SPAdes) (version 2) | ecosystem: Environmental > Terrestrial > Soil > Wetlands > Peat | place: Germany...
GAGCCACTCGCTCTCGGTCGGCAAGGGGGGCGATGCGCCGTTCACCGAGGCGCAACCACCGGCGAGGATCGCAGCCGCGAGGGTCGCTCCGAACCGCGTCATGGCGAGGCGGACGAGACGGCGCGCGGCGGCGGGACGAGCGTGAGCGCGTACCCGCGTCCTTCGTCGGTCCCGAGGACGAGCACCTCGTCCGCGTCCCCCCTGTGCACGAGCGCCACGGCCGCGACCAGCGCGGTCGCGCCGAGCCCCTCCTGATCGCCCGCGCCGTCGGTCACCGTCGTTCGCACGACGCTCGCCCAGCCGGTCCCTGCGAGCCGCGAAGCGGCGTCGGCGGAGTCGTGCACGAGGACGACGTGCGCGCGGCCCGGATCGCGGGGACCGGGGATCCGCTCGCCCGGCATGCCGGCCCACGAGCGCACGTCCGCGAGGACCGCCAGCGGCGTCCGCCCGCGCGCCGCCGCGTGCGCTTCGGACTCGAGCACGAGGGCCGCGGCCCCCTCCGAGCGAGGGCGCCGACGCTCCTCCGGAGCGGACGAGGCCACGGCCGTGTGGCGCGTGAAGAGGATCCGCTCGACCAGCTCGCTCGCCTCCTCCACGGCGCCGGTCACCACGACCTCCTGCTCTCCGGCTTCGATGAGCTCGGCGGCGGTGACCACAGCGCTCTCGGCGCTCGTCCGCAGATCCGCGACGGCCAGCGCCGCGCCACGAAGACCGAGGTAGATCGACGCGTGCCCGACCGGCGAGCTCGGCACGAGGTTGGGGAACTCGGCGGGGCTCGCGAAGCGTGGCCCCTTGTCGAACAGGCGGTGCATGAAGGCCGCGGAGGGGTCGAGGCTTCCGAACGCGGTCCCCAGGACGACACCGGCATCGGCCACGTCGATCGGAATGGCGCCCGCGCCGGCCTCGGCGAGCGCCCTGGCCGCGACGACGGTGGCGAGGCGTGCGGTGCGGTCGAGCCTTCGGGCGCGAGAGGTGTCGAGGTGGGCGCCGAGGTCGATGGCGATGGGCCCCGTGGGAGCGGGCACGGCGCCGGCGAGCGTACCGTCCACCAGCGGCGCCGCGGTGCGGGCGTCGTCCAGGCCATGAGGCGTCAGCGACGAGACCCCCGTCACCACGACGCGCCGGCCCCCTGTCGCGCGAGGCGGTCCGAGCTCGGGCTCCGTCAAGAGGAGCACGGTATCCATCCCGCCGAAGCCAAAGGAGTTGGAGAGCGCCGCGCGCACGCGGCAAGCACGCCCTTCGCGGAGGACATGGACGAGAGGGCACTCCGGGTCGGGCTCCTCGAGCCCCATCGTCGGAGGGATCGCCTGGTGGCCGATGCTCAGCGCGGAGAAGACCGCCTCGATCGCGCCGGCCGCACCGAGCGTGTGCCCCACCTGCCCCTTCGAGCTCGACACCGGGACGCGGCGCGTCTCGTCCCCGAGCGACAGGCGCAGCGCGGCCGCCTCCATCGCGTCGTTCAGCGGAGTCGCCGTGCCGTGCGCGTTCACGTAGTCGACGTCGCGCGGCCCTAGCCCGGCGCGCCGGAGGCAGCGATCGATCACGCGAGCCGCCGCCGATCCGGTCGGCTCGGGGTTCGTGATGTGGTGCGCCTCGGCGCCGGTCGCCCAGCCCGCAAGCTCCGCGAGGGGCTTCCCCCGCCTCTCGGTCACGCGGCTGGCGCGCTCGAGCACCGCGAAGCCCGCGCCCTCGCCGAGGTTCAGCCCGTTGCGCCGCACGTCGAACGGGCGGCACATGCCCGGATCGGTCGCCGCCAGGGCGTTGAACCCACTCACGGTCAGCCTGCACAGGCCGTCGCTGCCTCCGACGACCACCGCGTCGACCGAGCCCGAGAGGAGCCACAGCGCGCCGACGAGGAACGCGTTCGCGCCGCTCGAGCAGGCGCTGCAGAGCGAACGAACGCGACAGAACGCGCCGAGTGACTCGACGAGCCGGTCGCCCGTCGCGCTGAGCGGCTGGGAGATCATGTCGACGAGCGGCTCAATGCCGTGGGGGTTCGCGTGAAGGGCGGCCAGAAGCGCCTCCGTCTCGAACATCCCTCCGGTCGTCCCCCCGACGACCAGGCCGACACGCGGCGACGAGCCGCCTCCCACGTCGAGCCCTGCCTCCGCGATCGCCTCGCGTGCGGCCCTCCACGCGAACGCGCTCGTCCTCGACCACTTCTTCGCGGCCCATCCCGGCGGACCGACCGACTCCCAGCCCGGGACCCCTGCGACGGTGACCGCGCGCTGTCCGGTCGTGTCGAAGAGGTCGAGCCGCCCGAGGCCGCGCTCACCGCGGAGAAGGCGGGTCCAGCTCGTCGCCACGTCGACCCCGAGCGCCGTGACGAGGCCCATCCCCGTGATCCAGATGCGTTCGCCGTCTTGCACGTCGCCCGAGCTCCGCGCCGCCGCTCAGCGGTCCGACTTCTTCTCCGCGACGTAGCCCGCGAGGGCCGCGACGGAGGCGAAGATTCTCCGCGCCTCGGGGCCTTCGGGGATGCGCACGCCGAAGCGCTCCTCGATGCTCATGGCGAGCTGCAGCGCGTCCAGCGAGTCGAGCCCGAGGCTCGCGGGGGCCCCCGCGGGTGCGGCGCCGAAGAGCGGCGCTTCGTCGTGGATGGAGGCCGGATCGCGCCCCTCGAGGTTCAGCTCCTTGACGATGAGCGTCTTGATTTCGGACTTGAGCAGGTCGAGGTCCATCGATCACCGAGCCGCCCGGGCGCAGACGGCCGCCCACGCGCGAGTGGAGACCCGGGGACCTACCACATCCTCCGCGGAGCGGTAGGGGGCGGCGGCAGGTCGTCGTCGAGGCCCGTCGGCGAGGATCGAAGGTCCCCTACGCGGGGACCTGCTCCCATGGCGCGATCTCGATGATCTTCTCCTTTGCCTTCGGAGGCGGGGGCCGCTCCGGGACCCTCGGCCTCGCCTCTTCGCCTGGCGTCGAGGCCGGCGTGGGGCCGCGCGCCGGGCCTGGATGAAGCGGCATGTCGAGGAGGACGGCCGTGAGCGTCGCCGCGGCGACCCAGCCCACGAGGGCGACATGACGGGCCGGAAGCCACGAGGGCCACCTCGCGATCCGCAATCCCACGCGACGGACCATGGCTTTAGTCTAAGCTGCGGGGAGCATTCGGCCAGTCGATCTGCGAGGAATGACGATGGGGACGCTCGTTAACTATACGACCGACAAGGGGGTGGCGGTCTTCACGCTGAACGATCCGCCCGTCAACGCCTACACCCACGAGATGTTCAAGGAGCTCGACGCGTACATCCTGGACGCGCGCTTCGACAACGACGTCCACGTGCTCGTGATCACGGGGCACGGCGAGAAGTACTTCTCGGCGGGAGCGGACATCAACATGCTCCGGGAGGCCGATCCGACCTTCAAGTACTACTTCTGCCTCCACGCGAACGAGACCTTGAACCGCCTCGAACAGACGCCGAAGCTCGTCATCGCCGCCATCAACGGGCACGCCGTCGGCGGCGGGCTCGAGATCGCGCTGGCGTGCGACATCCGCATCGCGCGACAGGGGCCGTACCGCATCGGGCTCCCCGAGGTGAACCTCGGCGTGCTGCCGGGTACGGGCGGAACGCAGCGGCTGTCGCGCGTGGTCGGCGCGAGCCGCGCCCTGGAGATGATGGTCGAGGGGGAGACCTTGCCGGTCGACGAGGCGCTCCTCGCGGGGCTCGTCCACAAGGTCTGGGAGACCCCGGATCACGACGCCTTTCTTCGCCGCATCATGGACTACGCGCACGAGCACACGCCGCCCAACCGCGCCTCCCTCGCGGTCGGCAAGATCAAGCGGGCCGTGCAGTCAGGGTCCGAGATGAGCCAGGATCAAGGGCTCGCGCTCGAGCGAGAGCTCCAGGGGGAGCTCTTCCGGTCGCAGGACGCCAAGGAGGGGATCCTCGCGTTCACCCAGAAGCGGAAGCCCGCGTTCAAGGGGCGGTAGGTCGTCACCCCATCCTGGCGAACAGCTTGCCGTAGTAGTCGGAGATCTCCGTCGTCCCGAGGCTGGTGAAGAACGTCGAGTAGGCCATCCACATCGCCACGCCGTTCAGATCTCGGAACATCGACGGCAGGTAGACGGGCTCCTTCACGACCCCCTCGGCGACTCGCCGCGCGAGCACCGGCACGTCCTCGTGCGCGACCTTCCCCACGAACAGGAACGGGATGAGGTCGCCGCGGTTGTGCTGGATCGCGCTCCAGATGAACGCATGGTTCAGCACGATCCCTTTGCAGTAGCAGGCGTCCTTCGTGAAAGGCGCGCCCCCCTCGATGACGCCGCCGCGGAAGATGCGACGCGTGTTGTGGAAGCACTCCTCCTCGTCGTACCCCTCGGTGCGGAACCATTCGTACACGTCGAGGAAGCTCGCGCCGTCCTCGGCCTTGTCCACCGCGATGACCCGGTCGTTCAGCCGCCGCGCCCGCCTCGGGTACATGCGGAACGTGAAGATCTCGAGCAGCGCGGCGAGCCCCTCCTGCACCGACACCGTCCGCGGCGGCCCCTTCGCGAGCCACTTCGCCACGGTCTGCTGCTGCCCGTTCAGCGACGTCGCGACGTGGACCCACCCCTCGTGTACCTCGAGGATGTCGATGTCCCGCGGCGAGAACATCGCCCCCGTCCTCACCTTCACGTAGTCGCTGCCGGCCGCGGCGTCCGCGATGATGGTGTCGTCGGCCTGGACCTGGACGTCGACCCCTCCGAAGTAGACCGCAAACCGGGCGTTGAGCTCCGCGACCGCATCCGCGCTCGTCAGGTCACGCGCGAAGCTCTTGCCGAGGAGCTTGTCGTCCACCTTCGTCAGGATCTCGTACATGACGTGACCGAGATCGCGGACCGTGGCCTTGCCGTCGGGGAACTTGTCCTTGGGGGAGCCGTAGAGCTTCCTCGAGTAGGCGTAGAAGAGCGGCTTGCCCCGCTGGGAGAGCATGCGCACGACGTCGCGGTACTCGAGGGCGGTCGCCGTCATGATGTTGCCGATGGCGTCGGACTCCCCCACGTCGCGGTCGATGTCGCGAGCGATGGCCTCGAACTCCTCGCTCTTGGACTTCGGGTCGAAGCCGAGGTCGAGCGCCTCGTAGTACGCGGCGTCCACGCGCGGCAGCTCCCTGGCGCGCGACTTGGTGAACTGCTCCTCGACCGCGTTATCCCAGCGCAGCGACTGGAGCACGCGGACGGGACGCTGCGCCTCGACGATGCGCCCCGCCAGGCTCGCGACGATCTCCTTGTAGCTCCGCCACGGACCGGCGGCGGGCGGCGGCGGGATCGACGGCGTCGGCCCGTCCCCCAGCTTGTCGGGCTCTTCCCCCTTCCTCGGCGGCTCAGGCTTCTCGGCCTTCTCCGCTTTTTCGACCTTGTCGACCTTCTCGGCCTTCTCCGCTTTTTCGACCTTGTCGGCCTTCTCGGCCTTGTCGGCCTTCGCCGGCTCCACCTTGTCGGGCCTCTCCGCCCTCTCGGGCTTCTCTGGCTTCTCGGCAGCCGCGAGAGGCGGGTTCGGTGGCGGCGCGGTGGGGGCGCGGGGCGGAGGAGAGTCCTTCTCCGGATCGTCCGCCTCCTTGCCTCGGCGGGGTCGTTCTTCCGCGGAGGGGCTCGCTCGCTCGACCAAAGCACGTTCATGTTGGGCTCAAACAGGGGGGAGGATCCACCGTTTTCGAAGTTTCCGGCGCCGCGTGGCCGCGATATGGAGACGACACCCATGCCCCGCTCCGTCCGCTCCCGCTTCGCCGCGATCCTCCCGCTCGCCCTCGGCCTCGCCAGCGCGTCACTCGCGGCGTGCCAAGACCAGCCCATCGAGCCCCCGCCGGCCCCGAAGCCCGCGACGCCGCAGGTCTCGACCCAGCACGACGCGACCCACGTGATCGTCGCGTCGGATCACCGGCGCATGATCGTGCTGCGCGTCGACGACCGCATCCAGCTCCCCGTCGATCCGGGCTTCAACTGGCGCATCGAGCTCGAGGACAAGTCGGCCTTCGCGCGCTACACGGCCGCCGACGCCGGCTTCGAAACTTACACCGTCACGAAGGCGGGGCTCCTCCGCGTCATGGTGTTCGGCGACCCGAAGTGCCCGATGAAGGGGGACGCGACCGACCCCGCGTGCGCCGGCATCTCGAAGCGGCGCTGGGACATCACCTTCAACGTGCAGTGAGGCCTACGTCACGGCCTCGAGCACCCGCGCGAGGACGTCCACGTCGCGGACCCCCTCGGCCTCCGCGCGATAGCTGAGCACGAGGCGGTGACGGAGGACGGGCGTCACGACGGCGCGCACGTCGTCGATGTCCGCCGCCGCCTGCCCTCGGAGGGCCGCCCTTGCCTTGGCCGCGAGCACGAGCGCCTGCGACCCGCGCGGCCCTGCCCCGAAGCGCACGTACTCGCGCACTTCCCTCGGCGTGCTCCTGTCCCCCGACCGCGGACGCGTCGCTCGTCCGAGCGAAACCGCGAGATCGACCGCCGCCTGCGTGACAGGGATGCGCGGCACGAGCGCCTGGAGCGCACGAACCTCGTCGGCCTTGAGCACCCTCGGCACCACCCCCACATGCTCGCTCGTCGTCTTCCGCGCGATCTCACGCTCCTCGGCCTCGGACGGGTACTCGATGTGGATCTCGAGGAGGAAGCGATCGAGCTGCGCCTCCGGCAGGGGGTAAGTCCCCTCCTGCTCGATGGGGTTCCTCGTGGCGAAGACCTGGAACGGATCGGGCAGCGCGTGCGTCGTCGTCCCCACCGTGACTCGACGCTCCTGCATCGCCTGCAGGAGGGCGGCCTGCGTCTTCGGCGGCGTACGGTTGATCTCGTCGGCGAGGATGAGGTTGTGGAAGATGGGTCCCGGCAGGAAGCGGATGCGCCGTCGAACGCTCCCCTCGGCCCCCTCCTCTTCGTGGAGCACGTCGGTGCCGGTGATGTCGGCGGGCAGGAGGTCGGGGGTGAACTGCACGCGGCCGAAGCCGAGGTCGAGCGCCTCGGCGAGCGACGCCACGAGGAGCGTCTTGGCGAGCCCCGGCACCCCCACGAGCAGCGCATGGCCACGCGAGAGGAGGGCGACCAGCATCAGCTCGACGACGTCGCGCTGCCCGACGACCCGCGCGCCGATCGCCTCGTGGAGCGCGCGGTTCGCCTCCTCGGCGCGTTCGAGCAGCTCGACGTCGGACGGCCCGTCGGCAGCGTCCCTTCGGTCGTTCGTGGCGACCGTTCCGTGAGCGTCCGGGAGATCGCGCAGAGGGAGCTCGGGGCTGGCGGACACGACGAGGGCGGTGTCGCACGCCTTCCCGACGCTGTCAAAGCGAGCGGGCGGCGCGGACCGGAGCCTCATCGTAGAATTTGTGGCCCGCCCGCCGCGGAGGCTAGAGTCATGCAGCCGAAGCCCGGCCATCCCTCATGCGCAAGCTCGACCCCGCCACGTTCCGCACCATGCCCTGGAAGAACGGCGGCGGCACGACCACCGAGGTCCTCACGCTCCCCGCTTCGTCCGACCTCGACAACTTCGAGGCGCGCGTGAGCTCGGCCGAGATCACCACCGATGGCCCTTTCTCCCGTTTCGACGGGGTCGACCGCACCCTCGTCGTCACCTCGGGCGCAGGCATCACCCTCGACACGACCGACGGCGCGTCCGTTTTCCTCGACACGACGAGCCGCCCCTTCGCCTTCACCGGCGAGGACCCTTGCTTCGCCACCCTGAAGCGCGGCGCCATCACCGACGTCAACATCATGACCAGGAGGAGCGCGCTCCACCACCATGTGGTGCGCGTGACCCTCGACTCCGATCGCAGCCTCACGTGCGCGGGAGCGCTCACCGTGTTCGCCGTGCTCGGCGGAGAGCTCGTCGCGAAGGACGCGGACGGCGAGGTCACCCTCGTCGCGGGGGACTTCCTCGCGCTCTACCCCGGCGACCCGCTCGTCGTCGTCGAGGTGGGGAGCAACCGGGCCGAGGTCCTGCTCATCGACTTCACGCGCGGTTGACGGCGCGTCCGCCGCGACTACACCACGAGCCCCGTGGCCCGCTCCCCCGCACCGCCCTCGTCGTCCGAGGTCATCCACCGACCTGACCCCGGCCTCGCCCGCGGCCTGTGGGAGACGACCCCCGTCACCCTCTACGTCGCCCTCGCCGCCACGGTCGCGCTCGCCACCCTCTACGCCGTGGTGCGCGTGAGGCGCGCGAAGCGTCGCGCCGCCGTGGGCGAGAGCCGGGGGCGGTCGTGAAGAGGGCGGTGCGCCACATGCTCGTGGCGATGGTCCTCGCCGTCGCGCTCTACGGCGGATACGCGGTCTGGAGCGGCCTCGGCAAGCTCGGCGAGAGCCTCGCTCGCTTCAGCGCGCTCTCCTTCGCCTTCGCCTGTGGGCTCGCCTTCGGCAACTACTGCCTCCGCTACCTCAAATGGGAGCTCTACCTCGCCGCGCTCGGCATCCGCGGCATCCCCAAGTGGGACAGCTTCTGCACCTTCCTCTCGGGCTTCGTCCTCACGGTCACGCCCGGCAAGGTCGGCGAGGTCTTCAAGTCGCTCGTGCTCTTCGAGACCCACGGCGTCGCCATCGCGCGCACCGCCCCCATCGTCGTCGCCGAGCGCGTCACGGACCTCATCGGCATCATCACGCTCATCGTCCTCGGCTCGCTGGGCTTCTCGGGGGGCCTCGTCTGGGCCGGGGCCGGCGCGGCGCTCGTCGCGGGGCTCCTCGTCGTCGTCGCGTCCCCTCGCCTGTCGCACGCGATCATCGCGCTCACCCAGCGCGTCCCCGGCCCCATCGGTCGCCTCGCCCCCAAGCTTCGCGAGGCGTACGAGAGCCTCGCCGTGATGCTCGAGCCGAAGAACCTCGTCCTCCCGACGCTCCTCTCCATCGCCGCGTGGTCGCTCGAGTGCCTCTCCTTGTGGGTCATCCTCCGCGGCCTCGGGGAGACGACGAGCGTGAGCCTCGCCGCATTCTTCTACGCGACCAGCACGCTCGCCGGAGCGCTCGTCCCCGTGCCCGGCGGGCTCGGGGTCACCGAGAGCGCCCTCAAGGAGCAGCTGCAGGCCCTCGGGTCCGTCGCCCCGGCCACGAGCACGGCCGCCATGATGCTCGTGCGCTTCGCGACCCTCTGGTTCGCGGTCCTCGTGGGCTTCGTCGCGCTCGGGAGGCTCCGCGTGAAGTACCCCGGGCTCCTCGCGGCCGCGGCAAAGGACGAGGCGGCGCTCGTGGCGAAGGCGGCGGCGTCGTGACGGTCAGCGCTCCCGGAGCGCCTCGAGCACGCGCGCGACGTCCTCGGGCAAGGGAGCCTCGAATCGCAGGGTCTTCCCCGTCAAGGGATGCACGAAGCCGAGGAGCCTCGCGTGGAGCGCCTGGTGTCCGAGTTGCTTGCCGAGCTCGGCCAGCCTCGCGTCCTTCGGGGGCTTGCCGTAGAGCGGATCGCCGAGGACGGGTGTCCCGCTCTCGGCGAGGTGCACGCGGATCTGGTGCGTCCGTCCCGTCCGGAGGGTGCACCGTACGTGCGTCGCGACGCCGAAGCGCGCCACGACCTCGACCCTCGTGATCGCACGCTTCGGGTGATCGCCGCGCGACGTGAAGCGGAGACGATCCACGGGGTGGCGCCCGTACGCCGTGTCGTGCTCGAGCACCGTCACGTCTCCCACGGCGAACGCGTCGTACTCGCGCAGGACCGTGTGCGCCGCAAACTGTGCTTTCAAGCCCTCCCGCGCCGGCGCGGTCCTCGCGACGACGAGGAGCCCGCTCGTCCCCTTGTCGATGCGGTGCACGATCCCCGGACGGCGAAACCCTCTCCCGTCGCGCGCGTCCTCGAGCCCCGGCGCAAGCCCGTCTTCGGCCGCCTCGACGTCCTCGCCCACCACGTCGAAGTACCCTCGCCCGAGCAGCCCGTTCACGAGCGTTCCCGCCGGGTGCCCCTTCGCCGGGTGCACCACGAGCCCCGCGGGCTTGTTCACCACGACGAGCGCGTCATCGACGTGGACCACCTCGAAGGCAATCCCCTCCTCGCCCCTCGCGCGCGTCTCCGCGGGCGGCCTCTGCACGACGGTGACGACGTCGCCCACGCGGAGCGCGTCCGCCGCCTTCCTCGTCGCGCCGTTCACGGTCACGGCGCCCGAGTCGATCCACCTCTGCACCTCCGCCCGGGACGGCGCGTCCGGCCCCCGGCAGAGCGCGCGCTGCACGAAGCGGTCGAGCCGCGAGCCTCGGTCCCCCTCGCCGACGACGAGCGGCGCTACCAGATCTTCGATTTGATGTGGCCCTTGGCCTTGACGAGGATGTCGACGAGGGCGCGGTCGTAGAAGTTCTTCGGATAGAGCTCGGGCGCGACGCGGCGCTTGAAGAGGGCGCGCCCCTCCTCGATCTCCTCCGCCAGAGACTCGAACAGGTTGTCGTTCGTGATGCCGTTGACGATCTTGTCTTCGTTGTAGAGCGACAGGTCGCTCGCGATGGCTCGCGCCAACCTGCGGGCGGCTTCTTCGGTCTCGATGAGGGGCATCCGGCGACTCCTTGGGGGGACGCCATTATCCGGGGTTCGTGGGGAGGTTGTCAAAGACGGACCCACTCCACGGGGCGCCTTCGTTCCGTCGCAGGGCGCATTCAGCGGCTCCAGCGCGCCCTCGCCGTTCCCACGAGCCCTGGCCCCTACGGCGGGAGCGTCGACCCTGCGCAGAACCCGGCCGTCGCGAGCGAGGAGAGCTCGCGGTCGCAATCGACGGCGTCGTCACTCGCCACGACCTGCTGACAGTCGGCCATCGCGGACGCGGGGAGCTGGTCGCAGCACTGGGTGAGGTTCGTGCACGACGCCGGCACCGGCGCGCTCGAGCCCGAACCGATCGTGAGCCCCACGCAGATGCCTGCCGCCTGGATCTCTTCGAGCGCCGTGGCGCATTCCGTCTCCAGCCCCACCGCCCCGAGCTGTGCGCACTGCCCGCGCAGGTTCGGGGGGGCGAATTCGGTGCAGCAGGTCTCGAGCGCTTGGCAGCTCGTCACCGCGCTCGTCCCGCTCCCCGAGCCGCTGCTGCTGGCGGACCCGCGGCTGCTCCCCTTCTCCGGCGGCCCGACGAGGAGGTCGGACGCCGCTCCGCATCCGGTGAGCGCGAGTACCAGCGCCGTCACTTCCCGCATCGAGCGTCTCATGACCCGCCTCTCATGCCCTGAACCCCAACGCCCCCGGGTGCACGGTCGCGACCACCGGCAGCTTCCCCGGCTGCTCACCGTCCACGTCGAGCAGCACGTCGGCCCACGCGTGCATGGGCTCGGCCTCGACGCGCGCGCCACTCGTGGAGAGGACACCGAACTCCTTCACGTGGGTGCCGGAGTAGATCTTCGACGTGAAGCCGACGGCCTTCGACTTCGAGAGGTCGCCGAGTGACACGACGGAGAGCTTGCCGTCGGAAGGATCGGCGTCGGGGGTGATCATCATGCCGCCGCCGAAGAAGCGGCCGTTGCCCATGGCGACGGTCATGCTGGGCCCCTCGAACCAAAGGTTGCCGTCGACCTTCACGCGCACCGCAGGATTCTTGTAGCGGGCCATGGCGCGGACGGTCGCGAGGAAGAAGGCGGCCTTGCCGCCGAGGATGCCGGGGATGTCCTTGACGATGGCATCGACCGCACCGCTCAGACCGAAGCTGGCGACGTTGATGAAGGCGCGGATGGGCGACTGCCCCGCGTGGGGCTCGAAGCGGAGGACGCCGAGGTCGATCGCGCGGCGCGTGCCCGAGGTGGCGCGCGCGATGGCGACGTCGACGTCCGTGGGGACGCCCATCGTGCGCCGGAAGTCCCCCCCGGTGCCGCACGGGATGAGGGCGAGGTCGGGGCCGGGGCGAGGCTCGCCGTCCGGCCCCACGTACGCCTGGACGACCTCGTTGAGCGTGCCGTCGCCGCCGACGACCGCGATGACGTCGACCCCTTCGCCGTGGGCCGCGCGCGCGAGGGTCGCCGCGTGACCGGGCCCACCCGTGACGAGGATCTCGCTCCGCCCCTCGTGCGACGCCAGCGCCCGCTCGATCTTCGGCAGGAGCGACCGGGCCTTGCCGTTTCCGGCGCCCCTCCCGCCAGCCACCGGGTTCAGAATCACACGTACCCAGTCCTTCGACATGCCGGCACCATAGATCCGAGCCTGTGGTAAGAGCCAGCTTCGCCGATGCTTTCCTGGTCCCGCACCATCGCCCAAGCCATCGAAGACGCCGCGAAGACCGACCCGACGCGAGGCTTTCGCTTCATCCCGGAGACGGGAATCCTCCCGCTCTCGGGCGCATCGAGCACGAGCACGGCGTCGCAGAGCGAGGTCACGTTCTCTTACATCGCCATCGAGCGCGCCAGCTCGCGCTACGGCGGTGCGCTGCAGGCGCTCGGCCTGAAGCGGGGAGACCGCGTGGCGCTCATCCTCCCGCAGGCGGAGGACTTCGTCCTTTGCTTCTTCGGGGCCATCCGCGCCGGCATCATCCCCGTCCCCATCTACCCGCCGCTCGGCCTCGGGCAGCTCCAGGGCTACCTCGACAACACGCGCCACATCGTGAGCAAGAGCGGCGCGCGCACACTGGTGACGACCGCGCAGATCAAGCGCCTCCTCGGCACGGTGCAGGCCGCCTGTCCCGCGCTCGAGCAGGTCGTCGCGGTAGAGGGCATCCGCGAGTCGCTCGAGGCGCTCAAGCCCGAGAAGATCGGCCTCGACGACACCGCATTCCTCCAGTTCACGAGCGGCTCGACGTCGCGCCCGAAGGGGGTGAGCATCACCCACGGCAACCTGGCCCACAACATCCGCTGCGTGATGGAGCTCGGGCTCCACGTGAATGCGGTCGACGACGTGGGCGTGTCGTGGCTGCCGCTCTACCACGACATGGGGCTCATCGGCTTCGTGCTGGCGCCCGTCATGCAGCA
>Ga0209415_10014607_pt1 | contig 12814 bp, 10 predicted proteins | sample PeaSoiSIISIP2007_FD_187696 | JGI IMG/M metagenome (GOLD analysis project Ga0209415, IMG submission 187696) | Peat soil microbial communities from Weissenstadt, Germany - SII-SIP-2007 (SPAdes) (version 2) | ecosystem: Environmental > Terrestrial > Soil > Wetlands > Peat | place: Germany...
AGGAAGGTAAGGAGGGTCATTCGAACAATTCTCGGCTGGAATCGCCCAAAGAATCCATGTGCACACCCATGCGATCGAGCAGAGCCAGATGCAGGTTGTTCATGGGAGTCTCGGGCGGATACGTGATGTGCTGACCGCCGGATTTGCCGGCCAGCAGGACCGGAAGATTGTTATGCGTGTGCCGATTGCCGTCGCTCAATCCGCTGCCGTAGACAATCTGCGAATGATCGAGCAAAGTGCCGTCGCCATCGGGTGTGGATTTGAGCTTGCCGAGGAAGTAGGCGAACTGCTCCATATGATAAGTGTTGATGCGCACGACCTTTTCGATTAAGTCCGGATTCCCGGAATGATGCGTGACGGGATGATGAGCATCGGAAATGCCGATTTCGCGGTAAGCGCGCAAGCTGCCTTCCCGGCCGATCATAAACGTTGAAACACGCGTGGCACCGGTTTGGAAGGCGACCAGCATGAGATCGAACATCAACCTGGCGTGGTCGGCGAAGTCGGCGGGCACACCGCTCGGTTTTTCGAAGGATGGCGGGAGTTGATCGTTTTCTTTTTCCGCGAGTTGGATGCGGCGCTCGATTTCACGGACAGATGTCAGATACTCGTCGATTTTGCGATGGTCGGAGGCGCCGAGCTGGGTGGTGAGGCGGCGGGTGTCTTCCAAGACATAATCGAGAATACTTGTTTCGTCGCGCAGGCGCTTCCGGCGGTCCGCGGGATTTTCATCGAGGGAGCCGAACAGGCGTTCGAAGACGGCTCTGGGATTTACTTCGGGCGGAAGGGGCGTGGACGGGGTGCGCCAGGATAGCGTGTTGTTGTAGGCGCAACTGTAGCCGGAATCGCAGTTGCCGACCAGCCGGCCGTCTTCGCAGGCCAGTTCGAGTGAAGGCAGTTTGGTAGAGGCGCCAACGTGGCCGGCGGCGACTTGATCGACCGAAATGCCGGCGCAGATTCCGGCGGCGTCGGTTTTCACGGGATGGACTCCGGTTAAATAGGTTGCGGAGGCGCGGGCATGATCGCCTTCGGCATCGCCCAGCGCGCGGCCGGTGTTTTGCGTCAGTCCGGAGAGCACGAGCACATTGTCGCGGTGTGGCGTAAGGGGCGCGAGGATGCGAGGGAGCTCAAATCCAGCGCCCTCGGTGGCCGGCGTCCACTGCTTCATGAAAACCCCGTTTGGGACGTAGATGAAGGCGAGGCGGACAGGAGTGGCGGCAGGCGTTGTGGAGGCGAACGCGGGGACCATGGCGTCGAGCAAAGGGAGCGAGACGGCGGCGCCGAGGCCGCGGAGGATGGCGCGGCGGGAGAGGTGTCGCGGGGAGTCTCGACACGGCACCGAGGAGTGCGTGCGCCACGGGCTATTCATGGGGGCCATCCGTCATGATTGTTTCGACGAGCTGGGAGAAGGTCGCGTTACCGGTAACCGATGGCAGTGACGCTTTGCGGCCGAGAGCGTAGGTCGTCAGCCTGGAGGCGAGGCAGCGCGCGAATCTGTCTTGATCCTTTAACAGTTGCTGCTTCAGGGCTTCTGGGCCGTCTCCTGCGTCGATCGGTAAGTCGCCCTCTTGAGTGCGCCAGTGGCCGATGGCATCGTAGTTTTCGAGGGCGAAACCCAGCGGGTCCATGCGAGCGTGACAGCCTTGGCAGGCCGGGTTGGCGCGGTGAAGCTCGAGGCGCTGGCGTACGGTGGCAGTGGGGCTGGTTGAAGTTTGGTCTAGCGTTGGGACGTTGGGCGGCGGCGGAGGGGGCGCGGAATCGAGCAAGTTCTGCAAGATCCATTTTCCACGGAGAACGGGCGAAGTGCGCGCGGGATAAGAAGAGACCGTGAGAACGCTGGCCTGAGTGAGAATGCCACCACGATGGGAATCGGGCGGGAGATCCACGCGACGGAACTGGGCGCCCTGCACGTTCTGGATTCCATAGAAAGCGGCGAGGCGCTCGTTCAAGAACGTGTAGTTGGCAGCGATGAACTCGGCGATGGGACGGTCGCCGCGAACGATGGATTGAAAGAAGAGCCCGGTCTCCTGCTGCATGTCACGACGGAGTTCGCGATCGAATTGAGGGAACTTGGCGGGATCGGGCTGGATGCTCGCCAGGTTGCGGGTCTGGAGCCATTGGCCAACAAAGTTTTCGGTGAGAGCTCGCGACTTGGGATCGAGCAGCATGCGATGGATTTGCGCGTGGAGGATCTCGGGATCGCGAAGGCGATGTTGCGCGGCGAGTTGGAAGAGTTCGTCATCGGGCATGCTGCTCCACAGAAAATAGGAAAGGCGCGAGGCGAACTGGAAGTCGTCGAGAGCGCCGGCCGGTTCGATGCGAAACAGGAAGCGCGGCGAAACGAGGATGGCTTCTACGGCGAGTTGCATGCCTTGATCGATAGTGTCTCCGTTGGCCTGTGCTTGCTGAACAAAGTGCATGAGGCCGTCGACTTCCTCATCAGTCACCGGCCGGCGATAGGCCCGGCGAGCGAGATCGGCGAGATTGGTGCGGGCGCAGGCAAGCGTATGTTGGCCGGGCGCATGGCCGCAGCGGAAGACCCGGGCGTAGCTTTCTGAAGGCGGCGGATGGATGGGATCGTAGGGCCCCCGAATCTCAACGTAGCTGAGATGCGAGGAATCGACCCGCATCCGTGGATTGCCGCGTCCGAGGTGAACTCGAAACTCGGCGGCGCCGGTATCGTCGATGCTCTTGACCGGCAAGCCGTCGATCGCGAAGACGATTGGAAGGGCATCGGGATCGGTGTGAGTGGCGATCAGGACATCGTAATCGCCTTCGAAATCGACCTTGAAGTGAAAATCGCTGGCAACGAAGCGTTGGACGGAGGGTGGCGGGGGGGTGGAAGGTATGATGGCGGCCCTGGCGATTTTTTCCGCGGCAGCGAGGTACTTCTCCATGAGCGCCGGCGAGAGCGAAAGCACGTCGGCGATGTTGTCGAAGCCGTAGCCGGAGTCGTCGATGGGGAAATCGGCGGAGGGCTCGAAGGGGGTGGCGAGAAGATCGCGCACGGTGGCGTTGTATTCGTAGCGATTGAGGCGGCGAGCGGTGGTTTGGGCAGAGAGGACTGTAGCGAGCCCGAGTAGGACGGCGAAGCGCACCACCCTCTAGTGTATCGGGCGGCGGCTGAGGGGGGAGAAAGAACGCTGGGCAAGCGCGCCAACCGTGGCGAGGATGTCCGGTATTCTTGAGAGGATGAAACTGACATTCTGGGGCGCGGCCCAAGTGGTCACAGGCTCCATGCACCAACTGACCGTCGGCGACGGTTGCTATCTGCTGGATTGCGGCGAGTACCAAGGCCACCGAAAGGAAGCCGCCGATCGCAACAGGAACTTCCCGTTCCCCTGCAAAGACGTATCCGCGGTGATGCTGTCGCACGCGCATATCGATCACAGCGGCAACCTCCCCTTGCTGGTGAAGAATGGATTTCACGGGCCCATCTACACCAGCTCCGCGACCGCGGATTTATGCCGGCCGATGTTGGAGGATTCGGCATCGCTGCAGGAACATGATGCCGCCTTTTTGAACAAGAGGAACCTGCGGAGGAAATCGCTCAACGTGCCCGGGATGGCAGCCAACGGCCTCATCGAACCGCTATATACGACCGAAGATGCCGAGGCGACCTTTCCTCTCTTTCACCCGGTTGCGATGCACACGCCCACCGTGGTCGGGCCCGGCGTTGTTTATCAATCCTTCGAAGCGGGACATATGCTCGGATCCACAAGCATGTTGCTGGAGCTGGAATCGGGCGGCCGAAAGGTGCGGCTGGTCTACACGGGGGATTTGGGACGGCCCGGACTCCCCATCATTCGCGATCCGGAGCCGCCGCCCCCAGCCGATTACCTCATCATGGAAAGCACCTACGGCAATCGGGTTCATGAACCGATCCAGTCGGTGGCGGCGAAGCTGGCTGAGATCGTGAACAGGACCTACGGGCGCGGCGGGAAGATGATCGTACCGGCTTTTGCCGTGGGGCGAACGCAGCAACTGGTGCTCATGCTACACGAACTGATCCAGGCCAATGCCATCCCGCGGTTCCCGATTTTCGTCGACAGTCCGCTGGCAGTGAACGTCACGGAGGTTTTCCGCAAGCATCCGGAACTATACGACCAGGAAGCGAACGTGTTTACCGCCAATCACGGCGATCCTTTCGGCTTTCAATTGCTCACCTATGTGCGTGACGTAAACCAATCGAAGGCCCTGAACGACTTGCACGGCCCCTTTATGATCGTCTCCGCTTCGGGCATGTGTGAAGGGGGACGCGTGCTGCATCACCTGAAGAACAATATCGGCGATCCGCGGAACACGATCCTACTGACTGGTTATCAGGCCGAGTATACACTGGGACGCAAGATTGAAGAGCAACGGAGCGAAGTGCCGATTTTTGGTGAACCGATGCGGTTGCGGGCGGAAGTCGAAAAGCTCGATGCCCTGAGCGGCCATGCGGATCGGGAAGAGATGTTGGCATGGATGAAGCCGATGACCGGTGGTGTGAAGAAAGTTTTCCTGGTCCATGGTGAGCCCGAACAGCAGACGCCGTTCGTGGCGGCTATTCGCGAGCGCTACGGACTGGAGGTGGTGGCCCCGGAACGTGGGCAGAGTTTTGATCTGTAAGAGAGGTACTGGCCCGGCGGACGTACTAGTTCCAAAGTACCTTTTGCTCTCAGGCTTTCTACTTTACGTTTAAGGCGAATGACCGATGCCGAGGCCGTTGTGGGGAACCGTAGTTCGCTCAATCCGCTGCTTTGGCAATATTCGTACTTGCAGGTGCTCGATTTCCTGACGACGATCGCATTTCTTGTGAACGGAGTCCGGGAAGGCAACCCGTTAGTCCGGCTGGCCCTGGGTGTTGGAACCAATCCGATTGGGGGGCTGGTGGTGGTGAAGCTCCTGGCGATCCTGCTGGGAATCTACTGCTGGCGGGTGGGCAAGCGCCAACTGCTTTCGCGAATCAATCTGATCTTCGCTGTTCTGGTCGCCTGGAATCTGGTGGCCCTGATCCTGAGCAGCGTCCGTTCCTGACCAAGTAATCCCAGCCCTTACTGAATCGGCAGCATGACCGTGTTGCTGTCGACTCCATTGATCGTCACCAGGACCGGGACCGACGTACCAGCGGGCAGTCCGCCAGGCACTTGGAATTGCGTCGTGACCACACCGGTAAAACCGGGGGCCGCAGTGGACTTGGACGTTAAATTTATGCCGCCGACTAACAGGACCACGGGATCAGCGACCGCTGGAGGCGGATTCGAGGGGAAGAACCCGTCGAATATTGGCTTCTGGTAGGGACCAAATCCGGTACCGAGCACAGAGATGGTTTCGCCGCCGGCCGCAGGAGCGTTGGTCGTGACCATGGAGCCGTCCTGGTGAAACGCCATCGCATAGGCTGTCGACCCAATCGTGGAGAAGAACAGGCCGGGAGCGTTGCGGGCGACAGTTAAGGTTCCGGAAATCTCTGGTTGTCCGGTGTTCTGCACTACTAACGTATACGTGCCATCGGTGAGACTGGAAGGAAGCTGTGCGTTGATCTGCTGCGGGGATACAAAGAGCAGCGGAAGTATTGAATCGTTGATCGTAACTATTGTGCCAGCGATGCTTTGGGCCAACGGATTGACGGGACCAACCTGCACGACCGACGCCAAGCTCTGACCGAAGATGGAAATTATCGACCCCGGGGCCACGGAGGCGCTGGGCGTCTCGCCCACGCCATTCAGAATGCCTGCCGGAACGATATAAGGAACGGTGATCATCTGCGCCACCACGCTGTTAGGCGCTGATAGCGCGACCGTTCCGGACGGGAAGCTTCCTGTTAAGTCTCCGCTCCAATGGCCGAACTTAAAGCCAGGATTCGGCACTGCAGTCACCGTCACCTGCGTGCCTTGCGCGTAAAACATGTCACTCGAGGAAGGCGAGAACTTGAAAGCAGAGCCATTCCCGGGCTTGGAGGTTGCGCTCAGCTGGTAGAGCGTACGATAGCTGGCAGTAGCGACGGCAAGGTCCTGACTGACCGTGATTACGTGATCGGAGGCCCCGCCGTCGGACCATGAGCCGAAATCGAGGCGCGCTTCGGGCCCCATCGGGACCTGCGTTGGCGCTGTGACATGTACGGTTGCGCCCGACGGGCGGTCCACATTGCAGGGCGTGATGCAGCTAGCGCCGTCCACCTGCAGTGGTAAACCAGAAGGAGAGCTTTGGACGACTAACCGGCTCAGTTCACTATAGTTGGCTGTCAGACGATATCCGCTGGTGGCCATGCTTTGATTTACTGCAAGCGTTTGCGACGCACCTGGCTGGTTGGACCAGTTTTGGAAGGTGTAAATTCGGCCGTTCTTCCCGGTCTGAGTTGCCGGCGCCGAAATCTGGTGCGTTGTCCCTAAGCCCCAAACAAAGTCGTAGGATGGCCAATTGGAGCGGCCATCGACGGTGAGCGGCAACTGCGTTGGCGTTGTCAGAAGCGCAACTTGCGCTCCCTGTACAAAGTTGGCAGTCAAGGTGGCAGGCGAATTGGGGTTGTTGTCCACCTGATAGAGCGAGTTCTGCGAAAGGCCATTGCTCCACCCATTAAAGACCCACCAATGGCCGGTGTTGTCCATTTGGGGAGTTACGCCGCTGACAAAGTGAGTGGATCCGGGCGCGAAATCGAAATCGCCATAGCACAACGCCGGGAAGCCAAGCTGCACAAGGAGCGGCAAGGTCTCATTGTTAGGGCAATTCGGCACATCCGCTACAGTCCGGGTGGGCACTGGAGTGTGATCCACGAGCACTTGCAGCCCGGGAGGCGATGTTAAGAAAGACACGCGCTTAGCGGCCACAAACATGGGCGCAATGGTGGTTGGAGTATTGACGGTGAGTGTGGTCAGGAACGGGGTGGGCAGTGCACTATTGATATCCCATCCCGTAAACGCGTACCCCGGGTAGGGATACGCATTCAAGTTCACTGTAGTACCAGTTTGTACAAATTGCGTGGCCGAAGAATAATAGCAACTCGTGCCGATGTACACGACGCCCGGGCTGGCTACTCCGGCGGGGATAGCCCCTGGAGCGCCACAACTTGCCGACTGGTTCTGCAGAGGGCCAGCAGTAAAGTAGCTTAGGGTAACGCGATAGGCGATTGTAACCGCTGCCGTGAAGCTGGTAATACTGGGGTTCGCAGTCACGGTCTGAATCGGAACTCCGTTCGGCGTCACAATACCTTTGTTGTCCTGCCATCCATTGAAAAGGTATTCGGTGAGGCCGTCGAGAGACGTCTGAACCGGCGATACAGAACCACTTGGTGACTGGGGGTCCAAAATAAAGACCAGATAGTGCTCGCTACCGGTCGGCCAGTTAAAGGTCACGGCTGAATAGTAGGTTACGCCATCCACCTGAAACCGCGCGCCGGACGGATTGGAGGAGATGGTGATGGAGCTTGAGGTCTGCGCCTGCAAGCATAACCCACCCAGAAAAACAAGCAACAGCAGAGATAGCCGATTCATAGACAGCACCGTTCATTACATCGGCAATAGTACGGCGAGCCTTTAGTACCGATATCATCAGATCTTTTCCAAATCCGGCAAGACTCTCAGCGGGCAGCGACCGCTGAGAGTTCGGGTATGACGTAGATGTTCTTGAGTTTGAGGCCCAGGGCGACGACTTGCTTTCCGAGACCGGTGAGGTGGTACTTGTAGGTTCTTCCGATCTTCTTGATCAGCCCGCGGGTGCGCAGTCGTTTCATCAGACGGGATACTTGGCCTGTGTTTTTGTCCTTGACGCGCCGGCGCAGGTCTTGGTTCTGAAAGCCGCTGATGTTGAATTCGCCGCTACCCAGTGATTCGAACAATTCTTCGTCCTCCGGATCGAAGAAGTTGAAGCCGCGATAGGACCGCTCGTTGTGCTCCATGGGCTGCGAGATTTGGTTGAGCTTGTCGGTGCCAGTCTTGTCATCCTCGATATTGGAAACGACCGTCATGCGGCTTCCGAAGTCTTGTGGGTCTTCTTGTCATGCCAGGGCTGGTAGCTGCCATAGGGCTCCATCGCCGACAGGATGCATACCACGCCCGGATGATCCCCGCGTTTCTCGAGCACTTCCTGGGCCCGATCTTCCTTGCGGAAACTCTTCTTGCTCCGTACAAACTCGATCTCGATCCCCTGCTCAGCAGCGATTCGTTCCAATATTTGCGCGCAGCTCTTCGTAGCACCACCCGGGCACAGTTCCTTGCACGATGATCCCGTCGTAGCAGGACAGAACACCAGCGATCTTATCTTTGTACCGTTCGGTTAACAGTTCGACGCCCACTCCGGCATCGTAACGAATTTTCCAGTTTGGTTCCGGCTATGCCGGGTTAGGCTTCTGAACAGCCGCACGGTGAACCGCCGAGGGGGTGCCTGAAGTCGAGGGCACCCGCGCGGCGCCCTCGTGGAAGAAGGAGATCGATCAGCGCCTGGGATGGTTGACGCCGTCGATGTTCGGTGCGGTAGCGGGGTTAGGGCCGATCAATTGAAGCTGAGGGTCTTCCCCATCACATTGCCATTGGTCTCGACATAGCCTTCCCACTCAACGCGGTCGTTTACGTGAGGAGCCTTCGCGTCACCGCCGTAGTTCATCTCGGTGCAGCCGGCATAATCAACACGAAGAGTACCAACCATGATGAAGCTGACGCCTACCGCTGTTACCCGTCCCTTGCCTGCGGCGGGCTTGGCGCCCTTAGGTGCTTTGCAGGAGAGCGTCGGGGGCGGTGGTGGGGTGGCTCCGGTCACGAACCCATGGAGTAAGCCAAGAGCATCGGCGTAGTACCCCGTCGCTTCCCCACTGGCATTAATGCTGCGGACCGCAGTCTGGTTGGAGAGAGCAGCATCGACGGTATTCACGGTCGTCCCGGTTTTCACGAAGCCGTGGATCACACCCAAAGTATCGATGTAATACCCGGCGATCTGGCCGATGTCGTTGATGCTCCAGACATCCGTGGTGGTCGCGCCCGAGATGTCGACGGTCGTCACCGTCCCGCCGCTGTAGACGAACCCATGCTGGGCATTAGTAGTGCTGTCATAGTAAGTGCCCGCCACTTGCCCGCTGTTATTGATGCTCCGGGGAACCGTCTGAGAAGAGTTCGGAGCGGCGAAGCGGGTGGCGACGCCACCCATATAGACGAACCCCTCGCCGCCCCCGTCAGTACCCGTCACCTGCCCAAGGTCATTGATAGCGACGGGGAACGTCGAATTGATGGGGGCGCCAACGATGTCAAAGGTGGTGGACGTTTTGGCGGTGGAATCATAGATAAACCCGCGATAGACCCCCTGCGTGGGGCTAAGGATGTCCTGGTATTCCCCGGTCACCTGCCCGATCGCGTTGATGCTGCGCGGTGTCATGAGGGTGGTCGGGAGATTGTTGATATTCAGAATGGTGAAGAGGGTCGCCACGCCGTTGCTGTAGACGAAGCCTTTGTTGCCGCCGAGGCCGTCAAGGTAATACCCGGTCACTTGCCCGGTCGCGTTGATACTATTGCCGTTGGTCACATAGGTTGGGGTGCCGGCGTCGAACGTGGTTACAACGGCGCCATTTTTCACGAAGGCATGAGTGCCTGTGGCATCATTGCACCACCCGGTCACTTGCCCTGCGGCATTGATGCTACTGGCGTAGGTGTTGCTGCTCGCAGGGCAGTCGAACGTCGTGATGGTGACGGGTTGCGCTTGCGTTGCCGCGGCCCCCATCAGCAGACCACCCACCAGTGCTGCATTCAGAATCATGTTTTTTGTCATCGATACCTTTCTCTTTCTGTTAGAAACCTAGATCTGCCCGGCAATCGTTCGTTTGTGCCGGCGCATTTCCGGGGTGCGCTGGCGAGAGCATCAGGGCAGATCTAGGCCCAAACAGTGGCTGAGCGTAAGTTCTTGTAAATAAATCCAACCGGTATCGCGTGGGTCCAGCGTTGTCAGAATTCTCGAACACCGCGCTCCCTGGTGTCAGAAGAATCATACGCCGGACGTGTTATCGTCGTGATCAGTGCTCTCTGGAACGGACCTATGGCTCAAGCGCCAGCGGGTTGTATTTGTCATCGTCGACCTTTCGCTGATTGCCATCCTTCTCCTCCTCCACACCGTGTACGCCTCCTTTTGGGGACAGCCTTCGACCTCGCTAAGGGTGCTGTTGGGCGCCTGTTTCTTGATTCGGGCCGGCGAATTAGCGTGGTTGCGGGGGCGGGCGTTGGGGCTTCGCGCGTCGGCTGCGCTGAGTTGGGTCTCCATTGCATTCGATTTGCTTCTTGCGTTCGCGCTGGCCACGTTGGTCGACCGCGAAGACAGCCAGTATTTCGCTATCCTGGTGGTCCCGGTTCTCGAGTCGGCATTTCGCTTCGGATTATGGCGGACCGTCGGCGTCGTGGCGGCGGCGGATGGCGTCGCGTTTTATTGGGTGTGGCGTTACTTCAATGCCCACCCCCCGACGGACGTCGGCGAATACTTCGAAGCGGGGACCATCTCGATTATCTTCTTGATCGTGGGCGTGCTGATCTGCGTTATGATGCGGCAGCTCCAGCGCAAGCAGGAAGAACTTGCGGCCAATGCATCGGAACTGGAACGCACCCGCGCGCGATTGCAGAAGGCGGAGACCTTGGCGGCGGTGGGACGTATTTCCGCCGCGGTGGCGCATGAAATCCGCAACCCGGTTGCCATGATTGCCAGCTCCATTTCCACCGCGCGAAAACTGACCGGCCCGGATCGCGACGAGATGTTTGAGATCGCAGCCAAGGAAGCGGGGCGTCTGGTGAACCTGACTTCAGATCTGCTCAACTACGCCCGGCCGCGGCGCGCCGCAACGGTGAGCACCGCGCTCTGGGACACGGTTCTTTCCATTGTCGAAGCCTGCCGGGCCCATGCCGAAGCCAACGGGGTCGCGATGCGGGTGCAGTGCGGAGAGGAGGTGACTGCGGCACACGATGCGGGACTTGTGCGACAGGTCTTGATGAATCTGGTCATGAATGCGGTGGATGCATCGATCGCCGGCGGAACGGTCGATCTGTCGGTAACGGCCCCAGCCGGAGGCGCGATCCGGATCAATGTTGAAAACATGGGCGGGCCGATTCCCGCCGCTGTGGTCGACCACCTGTTCGAACCGTTCTTTACGACCAAACCGGCTGGCACCGGGCTCGGCCTCGCCGCAGCCCATAACGCGGCCGTTTTGCAGGGTTGCAATCTCCTACTGGCAAACAACTCGGATCGGGTATGCTTCTCGCTGGTCTTCCCCCCCTCAACGCAGGCAGCGGAACTCACCGCTTCTTGAGATGGCGAGAATTCTCATCATCGATGACGAAGCCCACATGCGGCGCATTCTTTCCGCGAATCTCGCGCCGGCGGGGCATGAAATCACCGAGGCGAAGGCAGCCGCCGAAGGGAAACGGCTCATTCTCAATGACGATTTCGACGTGGTGCTAGTCGACCAGTGGATTCCCGACGGAACCGGGCTCGACGTTGTGGCCTGCGCACGGCAAACCGATCCTACGCTTTCGGTGGTGATGCTCACCGCCATGGCAACGGTTGAACTGGCGGTGAAAGCGATGCGCGAGGGGGCATTCGATTTTCTCGCCAAGCCGTTCGAACCGGATGTACTGCTCTCGGCGGTGCAACGGGCTCTCGAGCACACGGCCCTGTTGCGGGAGAATCAGCGCCTCAAACGCGAGGCGAGGCAATTCGACTCGACCGGGATCGCCGGATCCAGCGCCTCGATCAAGTCGGTACGGGCAATGATCGCGATGGTCGCTCCGACCAATGCGACTGTTCTGATCACCGGCGAGACGGGCACAGGCAAGGAATTGGTGGCTCGCGCCATCCACAACCTCAGTCCGCGCGCCGCCCGACCCTTTGTTCCGGTGAACTGCGCGGCGTTTGCCGACCCGTTGTTTGAGAGCGAGCTGTTTGGCCACGAGAGAGGCGCGTTCACGGGGGCCGACCGAAGCCGGCAGGGTCTGTTCGAAGCGGCGAACGAGGGGACGCTGTTTCTGGACGAGATCGCGGAGATGTCACTGCTGGCGCAGGCAAAGCTCCTGCGAGTCCTCACGGAAGGCCAGATCATGCGCGTTGGCTCAACGCTGTTGCACAAAGTGAACGTGAGGGTGCTGGTGGCCACCCATCGCGACTTGGCGGCGATGGTGGAAGAAGGCTCATTTCGCCAGGATCTTTACTACCGGCTGGCCGTCGTGCTGGTGGCAATTCCGCCGCTGCGCAAACGAGCGGAGGACATACCGGTCCTGATCGAGAAGTTATCTCAGCAAGTGGCGCGGGATCTAACAGTGCCGCAGCGCCGCTTTTCGGCAGACACCATCGCGCGGCTCCGCGACTATCCTTTCCCCGGCAACGTTCGCGAATTGAGGAACATCATTGAGCGCGCATACATTCTCTCGGCCAGTGAGGTTCTAGGGCTGGACAGCCTTGCCCCTTCGATCGGCGCTTTAGAAGTGCTGCCGCAGTTCGGGGCGGGTATTTGTGCCAACTGCGAATCGCTCCAGAACCTCCCTGATGGGTTCGAGCTCCCCAAGTTACTGGAAGAAATGGAACTGGCGATCATTCGCAACGCACTCGAGGCCGCGGGCGGCGTTCAGGCCGAAGCGGCGAGAAGGGTTGGCCTCTCTCGCAGTATGTTTTCCTACAAGCTCGCCAAGTACGCAGATCGAGGGAAATCCTCGACGGAGAGCTGAACAAAATCTGCTCAGTACACCGCTGCTGCTCATTCAGTACACCGCTGCTGCTCATTAGGTTGCAGGCTCAATGGAAGCAAGTCAGAAGTCAGCTGTGCCTCCGGTGGGGCCGGAACCGGATTAAACAACCTGTGACTTTCCAGCCCAGGGGCAGT
>Ga0209415_10014608_pt1 | contig 12814 bp, 10 predicted proteins | sample PeaSoiSIISIP2007_FD_187696 | JGI IMG/M metagenome (GOLD analysis project Ga0209415, IMG submission 187696) | Peat soil microbial communities from Weissenstadt, Germany - SII-SIP-2007 (SPAdes) (version 2) | ecosystem: Environmental > Terrestrial > Soil > Wetlands > Peat | place: Germany...
GTTTCCAACGGTTTCAACCTCTTCGTGCCACCTCAACCCGTGCCGCTCGACCAATCGCCGCAGTTCTTCAGCAAAACCTCTCTTTCGATGGTACGCCTGCTGAGCGGCCATGTACGCGGCAACTTGTCCTGTGGAGGAGTGAGCCACCGAAAATGCCCCGTAGCCCTGCGCCCACCCAAACTTGCCTGGAACCACGTTGTGAATGCAGAGACCTGGGCAAGTATGGTGCTGCGGGGCCCCGCGCCGCAAGCTGAGAAACCGTTGGAAACGGTTTCCACTCGCCCTGGCCCGTCAGGCACCGCGCTGAAGCGGCGGTGTTAATGAGAGCGGCCCCACGGGTTGCCAGAGTCATTGAAGCCGGGGTTATTCTCACTAAGGGCACGCTTCAGCGGGGTATTACTTGCCGAAGTAGCGAAGGTCAACCGTGATAATCCCGATTCGGCATCGAGACTGCCGTATCTGCCGCCCTCGACAAGGCTGGGATGCGCACGTGGGGCCTTTCCACTCGCCCAAAAGATGCTACCTTATATCACCTATGAACGACTCCAAACCGGGGTCCGGCCTGCCGGTGCTGGCGGGTGTGGCCTCCATGCAGCAAGCCATGAAGCCGGGCCTTTCGGTCGAGGAATGCGTCCGGCGCCTGAAGCGATATCACTACGCCTTCAAGCGGCTGCACGGGGTTTTCACCGCGCGCATCACCGCCGAGCCGCTCTACGAGCTCAAAATGGGATTCAGCCTTCACGCGCACTTGTGCGCCGAGCAGGTGACCGCGCTGCGCCAGCGCGTCGGCGAAATGCGCGAGCCCCCGCTCGGGCTGGAGGCCGTCCCCGACCCCAACCTGGCGGTTTTTTTCGATGAGATTCTCGGTGCGCCGGCCACGGAAGACCTGGTGGCCGGTCTTTACGAGCAAGCCTTGCCCGCGCTCAAAGGCGCCCTTGAGCGCCACCTCGAGGACACCAACCCATTGGCGGATCATCCCACGGTCCGTCTCTGCCGAATTGCCCTCATGGATGTCGAAGAGATGCTCCCGTTCGGCCGCCAGACGGTTGCGGCCCTGGTGGACCGCGCCGGCCGCGAGCGGCTGGCCCCGTGGCTCCTACTGCTCGAGGATTGTCTGGCCGCCGCCGGGGGCCTGGACGGCACCCGCCCGCCCACCGGCAAGGCCATTGCACGCCGGCACTCGGCCGAACCCTACCGTTTCGATCCTGTTCCCAGGCGCGACGCGCGCTTTCCTGACCCGTACAACATGGGAGTCAACGCCGAGGTCTTTCTTTATGATGAGAAATTCGCGCCCGAGCCCAAGACGCTGATGATGTTCTACAAGCGGCTGCGCGAGGTGGATGTGCCCGAAATGATGGCCAGCATCATCACCGAAACCCACGGCAAACCCTGGGGTTATTACCGCGATATGAGCCGCCAGCTTTGGGATGAAGCCCGCCACGCCATGATGGGCGAGGTCGGCTTCGCCAACCTCGGCATCAATTGGCCCGAGCGGGTCCGAATCAACTTCACCTGGTCCCTGGCGCTCAACACCCAGCTCAAACCCCTCGAACGCCACGCCGTCCTCTACTTCATCGAGCAAGGCCTCATGCCCAAAACCGGCAAGCGTTTCGAATGGGAAGTCGGCATGGCTTCCAGAAACCCCTTGTCCGGACTGTTTCAGGACTATGATTGGGCGGACGAAGTCCTTCATGCCCGGATTGGCCGCGACTGGTACTTGAAGGAATTCAAGGACCCGCAGCAGGCTGTCCGCTACGGTGACGAGTGCTGGTCGCGGGTGCTGATGAACTGGGAGAACTGGCGCCGCGAGGGCCTGACGGAGCACTATAACTGGTGGCCGGATTTGTACCGGGAGGCCTGCCGCCATTGGGGTGTCGAACCCGACCCGGCGGTCCTGGCATACGCAACCACCTACCAAACGGTGCGGGCCGATCTGAAAGAGTTGACGGGCTCCGCCTGAGGCTGGCCGCTCCCGTAGCGCAGGTTTCCAACCTGCCGTATCGCGGATTTCCAATCCGCCGGTCATCCCTCCGGCCCGAGTGCCAAGGCTTGTCGCACGGCCTGCCGACCGGAAGTCGGCGATACGGCGGACTGGAAGTCTGCGCTACGCCGCGTTGGGCCGCCGGACCCATTGGGGAAGTGGATTCCGTCCGGGCGTCGAGCGCGCGGCCTTCGGGCTGCTCTCAGTGCTTTTTCAAGAGCGCCAGCAGCTTGCCGTCCAGCTTGTGCCCGTGCCAATCCACGTAGTCCACGTCCTGGCGCCCGGAGTCCAAAATCCCGAAGTCGCCTCTGAAATTCCAGAGCGCGTAGCCGATGCCGCTGCCGGCCAGGATGTCGAGCACGTCGGTGAACCACGCCAGGAAAACCTCATGCGGCGTCTTGTTCCAGCAGCCACACTCGCCGCAATGCACCCCAACACCGCCCTTGGCCAACTCGAGCCAGGGCCGGTAATAGGCTTCGAGCCGCGCTTTGCCAAACTGTTCCCCATTCATCGTGCCGGGCCACACCGGCGTTGGACATCGCTCCGGGTCCTTGTTCGCCCAGGGCGCCTTGTAGTGAGAAATATAACCGGGGAAATACCCCCGGCAGCTCTGGGCGATGTTCAGGTCCTTGAGCTCCGGCGTCACCAGGTTCCCCACGCTGTTGCCGTCGGCGATCACCACGTGACCGGGGTTGCTCGCGCGAATCGCCGCGGCGGCGCCCTGCGCTACGGCACGGTAGAGTTCTCCCGGCAGCGGGCTGTGGGCCGCGTGCTGATCGTTCATGTCCGAGCGCAGCGCCGGCTCGTTCAACAGGTCGAAGCTGATCCTCGAGGCGGGAACACTTTTGAACCGCTTCCCCCACAAGCCCCAATGGAAAAAGAAGGCCTCCTGGGCTGCTTTGGACTTCCATAGATCGTAGGGTTCGTAAAAACCAGCGTTGATGCAGTACCCCGGCGCCCGGTGCAAGTTCAGGCTCACGTGCAGGCCCTGGTCCTGGGCCTTCCGCACGAAGCCTTCAATCCGGTCCACTTCCCGTTCGTTCACTTGATACACCTCCGCCGGAGTGATGTGTTTCGACCGGTCGAAATCGAGATAGCGAGGGTAGGCCATGGGCAGGCGGATGAAATCAAAACCCCAATCCACCATCCATTTCAGGTCGTCATCCGTGGTGCCGCGCCTGGCAGCCGACGGATTGGGCGAGGTAAAGTCGGTCAGATTGAACCCGCGCCAACGCGGGAGCGGGTTGCCTCCGGAGCTTCCGGTCTGAGCCTGGCTCGAGCGAGGGGTTCCGCCCAGCTCCGCCAGCGCGGCCGACAGAACAGCGGTTTTGATAAAACCACGACGGTTCATTGGGTTCGGATTCATTTTCTCGCTCATTCATACCGTAATCCCGTACGGGCGCAAGGAACGATTATGCCCCTGGAGGGGCCAGACGGGGCCAGTGACAAAGTCTGTCGAACCGTCTCGGGCACACCACCTTGGAGTGCGGTGGCAAGCGAAGCGCGACACCGCTTTGGCTTGGGCGGCGTCCGGCGTTCTTGGACGTTCCCGGCGTCCGAAAGCGGCGTCGCCGCTTCGCTCTGCCGGCGCACTCCAGGAGACCGATCGTGATTGACCCACCTTTCAGGTCCCGCAAGAATCGGACTCTCGATGAACCGCTTTGCCCAAAGGCCGCGCGCCATCTGGTTGTGCGCGCTCCTGGTCGTCGTCACGGTGGCCGCGTTCTGGCGCGTGCTCGGCGATGATTTCATCCTTTGCGACGATCCGCTGTACGTGACGGCCAATGTGCATGTCCTGGGCGGCTTGACCTGGGACGACGTGGTCTGGGCCTTCACTGGCAGCGCGGCCGCCAACTGGCATCCCCTGACTTGGCTCTCCCATATTCTCGACGTGCAACTCTTCGGCCTGGCGCCCGGCTGGCACCACTTCACCAGCTTGCTGTTCCACACCGCCAACACCCTCCTGCTCTTCCGGTTCCTCGAGCGCCTGACCGGCGCCCCCTGGCGCAGCGTCATGGTGGCGGCCCTCTTCGGCGTCCATCCGTTGCATGTGGAATCGGTCGCCTGGGTCGCCGAACGCAAAGACGTGCTTAGCACCTTTTTCTTCCTGCTCACCCTTATGACGTACGTCCGCTATGTGCGCGGGGTGGAAGCGGCTCGAAATCCGAAATCCGAAATCCGAAATCCGAAATCCGAAGTGGGCAGTTTGGAGCCCCCACTTTTCAATTCTCAATCCGCGCTCGGCCCACTCCGCACTCCTACGGCAGCCTACCTCCTCTCACTGGCGCTCTTCGCCCTGGGCCTGATGAGCAAGCCGATGCTGGTGACGCTGCCGTTCGTGCTGGTGCTGCTGGATTACTGGCCGCTCGGACGGTTCGGGGACTCTGGAGTGACCACAGAGACACCGAGGCACGGAGAAATAATTCCCGCGGCGCACGGACCGTGGACTGTGGACTGTGGACTGTGGACTAACCTGCGCCTGTTAGTCCTGGAAAAGCTGCCGTTTTTTTGCCTGGCCTTCGCCTCCTGCATCGTGACTTACCTGGTGCAACACGCCACCCATGCCACCACCTCGGTGCTGCCCCTGGCCTCGCGCCTGGCCAACGCCGTCGCTTCTTATTTGAAGTACCTTGCCAAGACCGCCTGGCCAACGCGCCTGGCCGTCTTCTATCCGCACCCGGACACGCACTACCCCGTCTCCCACCAATGGCCGGCCTGGGCAATTGCCGCGGGGGCTCTACTCCTGGTGGCCGTCTCCTGGTTTGCCCTGAGCCGCCTCCGGCGCCAACCCTGGCTCGCGGTCGGGTGGTTTTGGTTCCTGGGGACTCTCGCGCCGGTGATTGGCCTTATCCAGGTGGGCGGACAGGCCATGGCGGACCGCTATAGTTACATTCCGTTGATCGGCATCTTCATCGTCACAGTCTGGACCGCGGCGGAGGCCCTGGACCGCCGGCGTGCCGGACGCGCGGTCCTGGCTGCGACCGGCGTGGCCGCCATCGTTGCCAGCGTCGCCGCGACCCGGCACCAGGTCGGATTCTGGCGGGACGATTTCACCCTCTTCCAGCACGCCCTCGAGGTCACTACGGACAACGCCGTGGCGGAGTTCCGGGTGGGCATGGCGCTGCGCCAGCGAGGCAAAGCCGCCGAGGCCATCCCGCATTTCAAGAAGGTCATTGAAGCGGCCCCGGTCCTGGCCGATGGCTATTATGGGTTGGCGGTGACGCTGGAAGGCGAGGGCCGCTCTCAGGAGGCCGCCCAGTTATTCCTCACGGCGTTGTCGCTGTCGCCTTGGGACGCCCGGATTCATAATGATTATGGCAGGTTCCTTTGGGCCGCGGGCCGGCGCCCCGAGGCGGAGGCCCAATACCTCGAGGCCGTCCGGCTCGACCCGGACTCTCCGGAGGCGCTCGCCAACCTCGGCGTGGCCTTGTCCGGCCGGGGCGACGTGGACGGCGCTATCGCCCGCTTCACCGCCGCACTGCGCCTCAAACCGGACTACGCGGAGGCCCTGACCCGCCTGGCGGAATCCTTTCTCAGGCAAGGCCGGTTGGCCGACGCGGAAGCCAAGTACCGGGATGGCGTCCGGCTCCAGCCTGCCAACGCCGAGATGCGAATCAACCTTGGCGGCGTCCTCTGGCGCCAGGGCCGCGCCAATGACGCCTTGGCGCAATACAGGGAAGCGGCCCGTCTCCAACCCCAGATGCCCGTCGCCCATCTCAACCTCGGCACGGCCTTGTCCGCGCAGGGCATGTTCCCCGGCGCTGAGGCCGAGTTCGAGGCCGCGGTCCGGCTCAAGCCCGATTCCCTCGAAGCCTTGGCCGGCCTGGGCCGCGCTCTGGCCGGCCAGGGCAAGTTCGACCAGGCCCAAGCCCCGTTTCAGAAAGCGGCCCAACTCTGCCCCACCAATGCCGACTTCCGCGTTTTCCTGGGCAATGCGCTCATGATGGCCGGCAACACGAACGCAGCCGCCGAGGCCTTCGCCGCCGCGTTGCGCCTCGAACCCGGCCTGGTCCAGAAAGCCATTCAGGCCGGGAAAGCCCTGGCGGCCCAAGGCCACCTCACCGCCGCCGAGGCGCGTTTCAACACCGCACTCTGGCTCCAACCCGGCAACCCGGACGCGCACCAGAACCTCGGCCTGCTCTTCGAGCGCCAAGGCCGGACCAACGAGGCCTCCCTCCATTTCCAGCAGGCCGGGCGTCTGCGCGGACAGCCAAGCGAAGGACGGTAAGGGAGGCTCCGGACCTTTGTCGCAACCTTTGTCGGGATCCTTCGTCGGGATCCTTCGTCGGGATCCTCTGTCGGGATCCTCTGTCGGAAAGCGGGCAATTCGACAAAGGTTGGCGACAAAGGTTGGCGACAAAGGTTGGCGACAAAGGTTGGGCCAAAGGCCCGATTCATACAAGCCGTTGACTTAGCGCCGAAAGATCGGAGAATAGCCCCACGATGGCAACACCAGCTCTCAGCGAACTCGAAAGCGAGTTCGCGCGCCTGTCGCCCGAGGCTCAACTCAGCCTTCTGGAGCGGCTTGTTCACAGGGCCCGCCTGGCGGCCTGCGGCCGCCGAGACACCTGGGAAGCCGACCTCGCCGCGATGGCCGCCGACCCGGAAATGCAGCGCGAACTCAGCCACATCAACGCGGAGTTCGGCCCCACCGAAGCCGACGGCTTGTGACGCGCCCTCCCCGCCCGGGGCCATCGCGTTGGGAGCGGTCCGAGACGAGCTTGGGTTCCTCCTTGAATTCTGTTCTCGCCCCGGGCCATATTGAGCATCGCGTTTGAGAATTCTTGTTGCTATTACCGGGGCCAGTGGCGCGCTTTATGCCCAGCGTCTGCTCGACAACCTCGCTCCCGCGCACGAACTTCACGTCGTGCTCAGCCAATACGCTCGGGCGGTCATAACCGAGGAGTTGGCCGCGGGCTTGCGCCTGCCGGCCCACGCCCGGCTCCACAGTCTTAAAAGCATGCAGGCGCCTTTTGCCAGCGGTTCCAACGCCCCCGACGCCATGGTCATCATCCCTTGCAGCATGGGCACCTTGGGGCGAATTGCGCATGGCTCGAGTCAGGACCTGCTCCTCCGCGCCGCCGACGTGGTCTTAAAAGAAAAGCGCAAGCTCGTCCTGGTCCCGCGCGAAACCCCCCTCAACCTGGTGCATCTCAAGAACCTCGAGTTGCTCTTGCTCGCCGGCGCCACTATCCTGCCCGCCAACCCCTCGTTCTACTCGCGGCCCCAGACGGTCGAGGCGGTGGCCGACACGGTCGTGGCCCGAGTCCTGGACCACCTGGGCATCGAGCACGATTTGGGGGTGAGATGGGGGGTGGAGCGTGAAGCGTGAGGGCGCGGACCGTGGGAGCGTCGGAGCGTCAGAGCGTCGGAGCGTAGAGCGTGAGGGCATCGCCGCATCCGCCACGCTCTCACGTTCTCACGCTCCACGCTCCACGCTCGGCATTCTGCGCAAATGGGCTGATTTCGTGAAATTCCCGCACACGGCCTTTGCCCTGCCCTTTGGGCTGGCCGCCATGGCTATTGCCGCGCGGGAGAACCGGGGTTGGCCCGGGTGGAAGAAGTTCGGCCTGGTCTGTGCCGCCATGGTCTGCGCCCGCACTTGCGCCATGGCGTTCAATCGAATTGCCGACCGCAAGTTCGACGCCCTCAATCCCCGCACTGCCCGGCGTCACTTGCCCACCGGCCAGATCACCCTGCGCAGCGCCGTCGCCCTCTGCCTGCTGTCCGCGGCCGGCCTCGTGGGCGCCAGCTTCTTGCTCAACCCGCTCTGCTTCTGGCTCTCTCCGCTGGCCCTGGCCGTGGTCTGCTTCTATTCCCTCACCAAGCGCTTCTCCAATTACACCCACCTCTACCTTGGCCTCGCCCTGGCCCTCGCCCCGGTCGGCGCCTGGCTCGCCGTCAAAGGCACCGACATCTCCGCGCTCGAAGTGGTCCAAATGCTGGTTCTGGCATCGGTCGTTGTTCTCTGGCTGGCGGGCTTCGACATTATCTATGCGCTCCAGGATTACGAGTTTGACCGCGGCCACGGCCTCCACTCTCTAGTCGTGGCCTGGGGCCCCAAAAATGCCCTTCAGGCCGCCTTCCTGGCTCACTTCTTCGTGTGCGGCCTGCTCTTCGCCTTTGGCGTGCTCTGCCGCTTCCGCATTGCCTACCTGGTCGGCTGGCTTATCATTGTCGTCTGCTTGCTGCTCGAACACTGGATCGCCCGCCGCCGGAGCCTCAACTGGATTCAACTCGCCTTTTTCCGCCTCAACGCCCTCGTCAGCGCCGTCTTCCTCATCGTTACCCTCACCGAAGTCGTCTTCCACGGCGGCTTCAAGCTGCGCTAGAGCCTTCGGCTCAATGCCATGGCGGGCGGTCGGCCAGAAAGGCCAAGGCCAGGCGCATGAGAGCGACGACGCCGAAGATGAAGGCCAGGGCCAGAACAGCCTCGAGCGCTCTAAATCTGGCGTCTCGCTCGATACGGTGGACGGGGAGGAGAGTTGCAGCCATGAAGTCGCTCCGGTTTCCAGCACCTTTGATGGTCAGTTTCATGGCTGGTTGACAGCATAAAGCCGGCCAAATCTATTCTGCTCGCGCAAGTGCTGGGAGAGGATTATAGTCCGGGCGCAAACGACCTGAGGTGAATTATGGATGAACTGTTGAAGATATTGCAGACCAACGCCCTGGAACCGCGCGAGACCATCGCTCGGATGCTCGGCCTGCCGCTCGAGGAGGTAGCCCAGCGCGTGGCCGATTACGAAAAGCGCGGGGTCATTCGCGGCTATCAGGCCATCCTGAACGAAGATCAACTCGGCCTCGACAAGGTCACCGCCGTCATTGAAGTCAAAGTGACGCCCCAGCGCCAGGGAGGGTTCGACACCATCGCCGACCGGATCAGTCGTTTTTCCGAGGTGCGTTCGGCCTACCTGATGAGCGGGGCCTACGACCTGCTGCTCTTCGTCGAGGGCAAGAACCTGAGGGAGGTGGCGGCCTTTGTGAGCGACCGGTTGGCCTCCCTCGAAGGGGTGGTCTCCACCTCGACGCATTTCATGCTCAAGACCTACAAACGCTTTGGGGTCCTCATGCACCAGGGACACTCCGATGAACGGCTCACCATCACTCCGTAACCGCCTCAGCCGCGCCGTCCGGGACATCCCCCGCTCCGGTATCCGCGACTTCTTCGACATCGTCAGCACGATGAAAGAGGTCATCAGCCTCGGCATCGGCGAGCCGGACTTCGACACACCCTGGCATGTCCGCGAATCAACCGTGTTCGCCCTCGAACGCGGGGCGACCCACTACACCAGCAATCTCGGCTACCTCGAACTGCGCCAGGCCCTCGCCGCTTACGTCCAGAGGACGTTCGGCGCCAGCTACGACCCGCAAACCGAGGTCCTGGTCACGGTCGGGGTCAGCGAGGCGCTCGACCTGGCGGTTCGCGCCTTGCTCAACCCCGGCGACGAGGTGCTCTACCACGAGCCCTGCTACGTCTCCTACCGCGCTGCCATCCTCTTTGCTCACGGCGTGCCGGTCGTGGTCGAAACCCGCCCCGAAAACGGCTTTCGCCTCACGCGCGAAATGCTGGAGGCCAAGGTGACCCCGCGCACCAAGCTCCTCCTGCTCAACTTCCCCAACAACCCCACGGGCGCCATTATGAACCGCGCCGATCTGCTGGACATTGCCGCTTTTGCCTGCGAGCGCGACCTCCTCGTCATTACCGATGACATCTACGGGGAACTCAGTTACGACACGCCTCACACCAGCCTGGTCAGCCTGCCGGGCCTGCGCGAGCGCACCATTTTCCTGCACGGCTTTTCCAAGGCCTGGGCCATGACCGGCTTTCGGCTGGGCTATGCCTGCGCCCACCCGGACCTGATCGAGGCGATGATGAAGATCCACCAATACACCATGCTCTGCGCCTCCTCCCTGAGCCAGAAAGCCGCCCTCGAAGCCCTCGCCCGGCCCGCTTTCGATATCGGCGAGATGGTGCAGGAATATCGCCGGCGCCGCAATTTCATCGCGGCCGCTTTTGCCGAGATGGGCCTGGACTGCCACCGCCCGCTGGGCGCCTTTTATGCCTTTCCCAGCATTGCGAGGTACGGGCTCTCCTCGAGGGATTTCGCCCTCCAACTCCTCGAGGAAGAAAAGGTGGCCGTGGTCCCTGGCAGCGCCTTTGGCGCCTGCGGCGAGGGCTTCCTCCGTTGCGCTTACGCGACCAGCATGGCCAATCTGCAAGAAGCCATGACCCGCTTGAAACGGTTCATCGCCAAGCGGTAGGCCCGAGGCGATGGGCGGGAGCGGGGGGGAGGAATGAGAGGGATGGGAGGGGTGGGAATTATGTCCGAGGGGCGAGGGGCGGGTGTCGCTGGGCCGGCGCTCGACAGCCGCCCCTACGCCTCCTCCGCCTGGCTCAACTGTGCCAGCACGCCGAGGTCCTCGAGGGTCGTAGTGTCGCCTTTGATTTCGGTGCCGGCGGCTATCTGCTTGAGCAGGCGCCGCATGATCTTGCCCGAACGGGTCTTGGGCAGGGCTTCCGCCAAACGGATGTCGTCCGGCTTGGCCAGCGAGCCGATCTCATGGCCTACGTGCTGCCGCAACTCCTCGCGAAGGCCCGCGTCCGCCCGCACGTGGCTCCTGAGGGTGACAAAGGCCACCAACGCCTGACCCTTCACCGCATCGGGCCGCCCCACGACCGCGGCCTCCGCCACCTTCGGATGGCTGACCAGCGCGCTCTCCACTTCCGCGGTCCCGATGCGGTGCCCGGCGACGTTGAGAACGTCATCGATGCGGCCCACTATCCAGTAGTACCCGGACTTGTCCCGGCGACAGCCGTCCCCGGTGAAGTAGGCGGCGGGCACTTCCCCCCAATAAACGTCCCGGTATCGTTTGGGGTCGCCCCAAAGGCCCCGCAGCATGCCCGGCCAAGGCCGCCGGATCACCAGCTTGCCCCCGCTGTTGGTGGGTACGGGATTTCCGTTGTCGTCCACCACCTCGGGTGTGATGCCGAAGAAGGGCAGCGTGGCCGAGCCCGGCTTGGTTGGCGTGGCCCCGGGCAGCGGACTAATCATAATGCCGCCCGTTTCGGTCTGCCACCAGGTATCGACGATGGGGCAGCGGCTGCCGCCAATCACTTCACGATACCACATCCACGCCTCGGGATTGATGGGCTCGCCGACCGTCCCCAAGAGGCGCAACGAACTCAGATCATGCTTCCTGGGCCATTCCGCGCCCCATTTCATGAACGCCCGGATGGCCGTAGGCGCCGTGTAAAGAATCGTTACACCGTATTTGCTAATCATCCGCCAGAAACGGTCCGGCTCAGGGAAATTGGGCGCCCCCTCGTACATGAAGCTGGTAGCCCCGTTGGCCAGCGGGCCGTAAACGACGTAACTATGGCCCGTCACCCAGCCGATGTCGGCGGTACACCAATAAACGTCCTCCTCGCGCAAGTCGAAAACGTATTTCGCCGTGACCTTCGCGTAGAGCAGGTAACCTCCGGTGGTGTGCAGGATGCCCTTGGGTTTGCCGGTCGAGCCGCTCGTGTAAAGGATAAACAACGGCGCCTCGCTGTCCATCTTCTCGGGGGGACAATCGGCCGAGACGGATTCCATCTCGGCGTGCCACCACCGGTCGCGGCCCTCCTGGAAGCGGATGTCGTTATGCGCGCGGCGCAGGACGATGACGTTCTCGACCGACTTGGCCAGCAGGTCCCCTTGCGCGCCTTTGAGGCTCAGCGCCTCATCCACATTCTGTTTCAACGGCACCACCGTTCCCCGCCGGAATCCGCCGTCGGCGGTGATCACTAGCCTGGCCTGGGAATCGCAGATGCGATCCGCGACCGACTGTGCGCTGAACCCGCCGAACACGACCGAGTGGACTGCGCCGACGCGGGCGCAGGCCAGCATGGCAATGGCAGCCTCCGGGACCATCGGCAGGTAGATCAGCACCCGGTCTCCCGGCTTGACCCCCAACCGCTTCAGGACGTTGCCAAAGCGGCAAACCTCATGGTGCAGTTGCTGGTAGGTCAGCGTCCGCTGCTCCCCGGGCCGGTCGGCTCGAGCCGATTCCCCTTCCCAAATCAGGGCGGCTTTGTTTGCGGTGGCGGTTTTCAGATGCCGGTCAAGGCAGTTCTGAGCCACGTTCAGTTGGCCGCCCACAAACCATTTGGCGAACGGTTCCTCCCACTCCAATACTTTCGTCCACGGCTTAAACCAGAGCAGCTCTGCTTTGGCTTGCCGGCCCCAGAACGCTTCGGGCGACGCGATGGATTGCCGGTAAAGCCGGCGGTATTCGGCGAGGGACTTGATCCGGGCCTGCTTGGAAAAGCTCTTCGGGGCCGGAAAGAGCCGCGCTTCATGCGACATGGATTCGATATCGGCCATGACTGAAAGTGAAGTTAATCACGAGTATTGGCAAACAAAAAAAGCCCGTCTCTCACGTCGAGACGGGCAGGCAAGCCAAGGAAAAAGTCAGCTTTGAGGCTGGGCCATATCAGGGCTTGGAGTACTGGGCGCCTCCGAGTGGAACCGGAGACTGAGGGTCGTTATTGGCTTGATAGGGGGTTCCGGTCCCGAGAGGGACGAAAGGAGGCTCCGCGGCAGGGCCCCTGGCAGCACCGGAGGAAACCAGCGTGACAACGCCGGCTTGGCTCAGCGCCAGCCCAACAGACGGGGATTGGCCGGAGTCATTGGCCAAAGCAGTGTCGATGCCGGCCTTCAACTCGGGAAAGGCCGACGACAGGGCGGCGAGGATCGCCCGCCCGGACCCCGGGACGAGGTCGCTGACCGCCACCGCCACCTCCCGATAACTCTTGGGAACGGCGCGGGAGACGGCTACCACAATCTGGGC
>Ga0209415_10014609_pt1 | contig 12814 bp, 8 predicted proteins | sample PeaSoiSIISIP2007_FD_187696 | JGI IMG/M metagenome (GOLD analysis project Ga0209415, IMG submission 187696) | Peat soil microbial communities from Weissenstadt, Germany - SII-SIP-2007 (SPAdes) (version 2) | ecosystem: Environmental > Terrestrial > Soil > Wetlands > Peat | place: Germany...
GCAAGCTCTCCGGCGATCATGTGGAGCTGGGACTGGTGCCGGTCGGCTCGGTGCTGCTGGGCGCGTTTACCGTCGCACTGGGGTTCACCCATTCCTACCAGTGGGCGGTGGTCTGGCTCATCCTTGTTGGCTTTTCCGGCGGAATCTTCGCGGTGCCTCTGAACGCCTGGCTGCAGGAGCACGCCGGCACGGAGGAAAAGGGCCGGGTGCTGGCCACCAACAACTTCCTCAACATGCTGGGCGTGGTTTTGGCATCGGGCGTATTGTGGGTTCTGCACGACAAGCTGCACTGGAGCGCGGCGCAGGTTTTGATCGCGCTGGGCATCGCCACGGTCCTCGCCACCGCGCATGTGGTATCGGTGCTGCCGGACATCACCCTCCGGTTCATCGTTCTCGCCGCAATGCGACTGATGTTCCGCGTTCGCGTGATCGGCGGCGAGCGCGTCCCCAAAGAAGGCGGCGCGGTGCTGGTGGCCAACCACATCTCCTACGCAGACCCGGTGCTGCTCGGTTATCTGACGAACCGTTTCGTTCGCTTCCTCATGTTCCAGCCGCTGTTCGAGGTGCGCGGACTCAAGCCGTTTTACCGGCTTCTCCACGCCATCCCGCTTCCCACGCACTCGCCAAAAGCGGCGATCCGGGCGCTGCGCGCCGCGGGAGAGGAACTACGCAACGGCGAAATGGTGGGTATTTTCCCCGAAGGGGGCATTTCCCGAACCGGTCACGTTCTGCGCTTCGAGCGCGGCTTCGAGCGAATTGTGGACGGCGTCGATGCGCCGGTGATTCCCATTTACATCGATGGCCTGTGGGGGCATCCGCTCAGCTTCCGGGGTGGAAAGCTCTTCGGGAACTGGCGTTGGCTGCGCTGGCCAGTGACGATTCATGTCGGCGAGCCTATGCGGGGCGAAATCGCGCCGGCCCAACTTCGCCAGCGCATCCTCGAGATGGCCAGTGAAGCGACGAAGCTGCACAAACAGGATGGTGGGGCCACGCTTCCGGCCCGGCTGGCGCGATCGGCGCGGAATAATTGGTCTTCGGTCGCGCTGGCCGATTCGACGGGCCGGACCCTCACCTTCGGGAAGACTCTCGCCGCCGCGCTTCTGGTTGGCAACTGGTTCGACAAAAATCGGCCCGGCGAGGAGCGGATTGGTGTGCTGTTACCCTCATCGGTCGCGGGAGCGCTGGTGAATCTGGGGATCGGCCTGGCCGGCCGGACAGCCGTCAATCTGAACTTCACCACGGGCGAAGAGACGTTGCAGGCGTGCGCAAAAAAATGCGCGCTGCGGACCGTGGTCACCTCCCGAAAGTTCCTTCACAGGATCAGACTGCCGCAGACGCCTGAGATGATCTTCGTGGAAGACATGCTGGAGTTCAGCAAGGCCGCGAAGCTTCGGGCGCTGCTGGCGGCCCGTTTTGCGCCGGCCCGGGCGATCGCCGGAAATGCCCGGCCGGACGATATCGCCGTCATCATCTTTACCAGCGGCAGTACCGGCGACCCCAAGGGCGTCATGCTGTCGCACTGGAACGTGATCGCGAACATGGATTCCGCCGCGGGGGTGTTCAATCTGAGCCGGCGGGACTGCATGCTGGGCGTGCTGCCCTTCTTCCATTCCTTCGGCTACACATACACTTTGTGGCTCCCCATGATTCAGGGGTTCCGCGCGGTGTACCATCCAAATCCGCTGGATGCGCGCACCATCGGCGAGCTGGCCGCGAAGCACAAAGCCACCTTTCTGCTTTCGACCCCCACTTTTTATGGAACATACCTGCGCCAGTGCGCCCCCGAGCAGTTCGTCTCGCTGCGATTTCCCGTTGTGGGCGCGGAGAAGCTGCGGCCCGCGCTGGCGAACGCGTTCCTGGAAAAGTTCGGCGTCGGGTTGCTGGAAGGCTACGGGTGCACGGAGATGGGGCCGGTGGTCTCGGCAAATACTCCCGATGTGGACTGCGTTCCGCCGCAGGCGGGCACTCGCGCGGAAACCACCGGGCGGCCGATTCCCGGCGTCACCCTTCGGATTGTGAATCCCGATTCCTTCGCACCAATGCCCGAAGGCCAGGAGGGTCTGCTGCTCGCCAATGGACCCAGCCGCATGATCGGCTATCTGGAGGATCCGGAGCGAACCGCCAAGGCGTTGCACGACGGCTACTACATCACCGGCGACATCGCGCGCGTGGATGAGGACGGCTTCCTGCATATTCTCGACCGCATCTCGCGCATGAGCAAGATCGGCGGCGAGATGGTGCCGCACCTCAAGGTGGAAGAAGCCCTGGCGGGTGTCTTCGGCGACTCGCCGTGCGTCGTGGTGGGCATTCCCGACGCGCTCCGCGGCGAACGTCTGGTGGCGCTGTACACGTCGCCCGATGTCACTCCGGCGCAGGCATACGAGCACCTCTCCAGCAACGGCTTCCCGGCGCTGTGGTCGCCGAAGCGCGAGAACTTCTACCGCGTCGATGCCATCCCCACGCTGGGCACCGGCAAGCTCGATCTGCGCAGGACGCGCGAGTTGGCACAGCAGAAGGCTGCGGCGAAGCAGCCAGTCGCTTAGCGCGAGGAGGCGATATGGAATACATCCTGGGAGTCCTCGTCATCGCGCTGTTGATCGCCTGGGTGGTTCTTCGCGATCGGGTCGGGCGGTTGGAGGATCGGCTTTCGCTCAGCGAGGGTCGCCTGCGCGAGCTGGAAGCGTTGCAGAAGACGTCGCCAGTGGTTGTCGAGGAGGCTATCGAGAAGCCAGTACCCGCGCCGATCCCCGAATCCGTCTTCGTGGCACGCGAGCAGCCCAAGCCAATCGGCCCACTGCCGCCGCCACTCCCGGCCTACGTCGCTCCCGTGGCGCCCGTCGCGCCAGTGACGCCGCCGGGACCGTCGTTACCCGATCGTCTGCGCCAGAAGCTCGGCAACGAGGAATGGGAAGCGTTGATCGGCGGCAGCATCCTGAACAAGATTGGCGCGGTGGTGCTGGTGATCGGCATCGCTCTGTTTCTTGCCTATTCGTTCGCCTATATGCGGCCCGCCGGGCGCGCGGCGATCTGCATTGCCGGAAGCCTGGCGCTGCTCGCCGCGGGCGTGCAGGTGGAGCGCCGGGCGAAGTACCGCGTGTTCGCGCGCGGTCTGATCGGCGCGGGATGGGCCGGTTTGTATGCGACCTCCTATGCGATCTACGCGCTGCCCGCTGCGCGCATCATCGAAAGCCCGTTCGCCGGATCGGTAGTGATGCTGCTGGTGGCCGCGGGGATGATTCTGCATTCGCTGCGATATCGCACGCAGGCGGTCACCGGTGTCGCTTATGCGGCCGCGTTCGCCGCTCTCGCCGCGACTCCTTCCACGCCCTTCGCCGTAGTGAGCCTGATTCCGCTGGCCGCGTCGGTTCTTTATCTCGCGAATGCGTTCGAGTGGAACGCCATGGCGCTGTTCGGTCTGGTGGCCACCTATGCAACGTGCATCGCGCGCGGCGATTCGAACGCGCCGCTGGCGTCCACACAGACGCTGTTCCTCGCTTACTGGGTTCTGTTTGAAACATTCGACCTGCTGCGCGTGCGGCGGCGATCTCTCAGCGGCGGAATCGAGTGGATCTTCCCGCTGAACGCAGCGGCGTTTCTCGGCCTGTCGTATATGGCGTGGGCGCATCACGCGCCGGAGCGGCTGTGGCTGGCCTCGGCGTACGCGGCGGCGTTGTATCTGGCAAGCGCGATCGTTCGCGCCGTAGTCCGTCCTCCGTCAAGCTTTGAAAACGGCGAGCGGCTGTCGGCGCGAATGCGCGCGGGAAGTTATGAGGGCCCGCTGTTGTTCGCGGCGGTGCTCGCCGCGCTCGCGGTGATGGGGCGAGTGACTGGCGTCTGGAAGAGCGTCGGACTCGCTCTCGAAGCGGAAATCATCTACCTTGCCGGCGTGCGCTTCCGCGCGACTTTCCTGCGGCGGCTGGGCGGCGGCGCGTTCGTCGTGTCTCTCGCCAGTGTGCTCTGGCGCAACCTTCCAGCGGAAGAGACCTCGGTTCTCGGCCGGCCGGTCTGGAACTGGACGCCCCCGGTGCTCTTCCACGCTTTCCTGTTCTACGTGAATCGGGGGCTGTTCCGCGCACATTCGGCATTCACGTATGGAGCTGCCGGACTCCTCATGCTGGTTCTCGGCGCCGAGTGCCCGGCCTGGCTCATCGGGACCGCGTGGCTGCTGCTGGCGACGGTGCTGTTTGAAATCGGCTCGCGCACGCGTTTGCGGGAATTCGGCATTCAGGCTTATCTGCTTGGTGGCAGCGGTGCGATGATGACCGCGCTCGCGCATGCGTCGGGAAGTCCGCACCGTTTGTGGATTCCACTGGCCGCGAGTCTGGCACTGGTGTACGGGAACGTTCTGCGCGTCCGGCTGGCGAAGGGGAGCGAATCGGCAGCCCTCTCCACCGGCAAGGCCCTGGCCACCGCGCTGCTCGCCGTGCTTCTGCTCTGGCGAACGGTGCCCTGGGATTATGTGGCGCTGTCCTGGTGCGCGCTCGCTGTCGTGCTCTTCGAGCTCGCGCTGTGGAAGCTGCCCGCCGAACTGCGCGCCGTTTCGTGGTGCGTGGCGGCGCTGGGCGGCGCCGCCGTAGTGATCACTCACGCCGACGGTTTTGCGAAGTATCCAGCCGACGCCGTGAGCATCTCCTGGTTTGGCGCGGCCCTCTGCGCGTGGGCTTTCACCGCACGGCTGCTGTCGCGGCGTGAGCAGACCTTTCTGCGCGATGTGGCTGCGCTGGTGGGCGTGCTGTTCGCTCTCCCTGCGTTGTGGATGGTGACGCCGGACGTGGGTGTCGCCGTCTGCTGGGCAGCCCTCGCCATCGTCTGGCTCGAGCTCGGCTCGCTGTTGCGCGTTAATTCGTTCCGCTGGCTGGGCAGTGGAATTCTACTGCCGATGATCTGCTGGGAGCTGGCAGTGAACCTCTATGATCCTCACTATCGCCTCATCGTCGCGAGCGCCGGAATCGGCACCTGCTACTACTTCTGGCGGCGTGGCGGAGGACTCCGGATTCGCGCTGTTTTCTCGCTGCTGGGCACGCTGCTGCTGACCGCGCTCCTTTATCACGAAGTCTCCGGCGGATTGCTGACGGTGGCTTGCGCCGTGGAAGGCGTCGCGCTGCTCGGCGCCGGATTCGCGCTGCGCGAGCGCGTGCTGCGGCTGCAGGGACTGGTGTTGCTGCTGGCCTGCATTCTGAAACTGTTTCTCTACGATCTGCGCAATCTCGAGACGATTTACCGCATTCTCTCGTTCGTTGCGCTGGGACTGATTCTGCTGGCGGTCTCGTGGGTGTACACCCGATTCCGCGAGCACCTCCGGCGTCTGCTTTAAGGAGCATTCTTCATGAAAAGACCCGTCAAGCTCGTACTCGTGGCCCTGCTGTTCGCGGGCGCCGGGGTTCTGACCGAACTACTCGCCGACACCGCCATCACGCGCACGTTTCTGGGAAACGCGCCGGCTGTTCTTCCCTTCGCGATTCTCGCGGCGTTGCTTTGTGTGAGGCCGCCGTGGCTCATGCCGCTGGTGGTTGTTCTCCATTGCGCGGTATTCACCGGCGCCGTCCAGGTCGCAGTCTCTCTGGACTCGCCGGTTCCCCAGATCAACATGTGCGTCGCCGGGCTCGCCGGCGGACTCGGAGTCGCACTGGCGACGGCCATCGGTTGCCGGAAGCTGTTTCGCATCCGTCAGCTCGCTCTGCTCACCGCCACGGGCGCGATCGCCGCGATCCCGTTTCAGATCGGCGGGCCGGATTCACTCATGCCCCTTGATTTCGCCGTCTGGCAGGGGGCCGTCGGCACGCTGCTCTACGCGCTCTCCGAGCGATGAAGGTCCGATGAAGTTCTTCGGGCCAACACATCTGTTGTTGCTGGCCGCTATCGTGGCCATTGGCTGGCTGCTCTGCCGTCAATGCCGCCGCCGTCCGAAACACGCCCGCGCGATCTGCCTCGCGCTGGGCATCGGAATCGCCGTCAATGAAGCGATCTGGTGGACCTACCGCTATATGCACGAGGGTGTGCGGCTCACCAACCTTCCACTCCAGCTTTGCGACGTGACGCTCTGGGCTACCGTAGTCGCCTGCATTGTGCAGATTCCGATTGTGGTCGAGTTCGCCTACTTCGCAGGCCTCGCCGGTGCGGGCATGGCTCTGCTCACGCCGGACCTGTGGGCGCCCTGGCCATCCTATCCGGCCATCTATTTCTTTGTCGCTCACGGCGCCATCGTGATTGGCGTCGCTGGACTCGTATTCGGGAAGGTGTGCCCGCTGCGGCCGCGCGCGATATGGCGGGCATTCGGAATTCTCCTGGCCTACGCCTGCGTCGCGGGCACCTTCAATGCAGTCTCCGGAACAAATTACATGTACCTTTGCCGCAAGCCCGCCAGTGGGTCGATTCTCGATTTCCTCGGTCCGTGGCCCATCTACCTGCTCGCCGGAGCGGCCGCGGCCCTTGTGTTGTTCTCGCTGCTCTCGTTACCGCTAAGGGGCCTGGCGCCCGCCAGACCCCGCTAATAATGAGGTCACCGCGGTGCGGTGTGGGCATGCTCGCGTTCGCGCTGCTTCTCCATGTTCATCGTGCGGATCCACGCGTCCGCCTGTTGCTGCGCCGCCTCCTGAGCCACTCCGTAGCGCTCCTGAATCCGGCCGATCAGTTGGTCCTTTTTGCCGGCGATCTGCTCCAGGTCGTTATCCGTGAGTTGCCCCCAGCGCGCGCGAACGCTGCCCTTCAGTTGAACGGTACCGGCGCGGCGCGGCGCCGCCTGGAATATTTTCCCGATGGTGAGACAATTCTGCGTCCACAGTCCATGTCACCTCCCGCGAAGCGGTCGGTTACGCGAGACGGCAGGTTACGTGCTGCTCTCTTCGTTCGATGGGAGGTCTTCTGCGATGAGTAAGTTGCTGTTTGCATCCTTCACCGCGATTCTCGGGGTAACCGTTTGCACCGCTCAAACGGACGGCCCTCCGCAAAGCGGCCCGGCACCGATCTACCGCGTCACCGTGGTGTCGCGAACCCTTGAGGCAGTGAACTATGAGCACCGGAGCGGACCCACCACGATCGGTTTTCAGGGCACCGTGTTGCTCCCGCAGGCCAAAGGAGACGCGATCGTTGAAAGCAAACGAGGAAGACTCGAGATCCATGCGCGCTTCGAGCACATGGCGCCGCCCACCCGCTTCGGGCCCGAGTATCTGACGTATGTGCTGTGGGCCATCACGCCGGAAGGCCGCGCGAAGAGTCTGGGAGAGGTGGTGCCGGGTTCATCCGACAAGGCGAGAATCGACGTGACCACGGACCTCCAGGCGGTCGGGCTGATGGTCACGGCGGAGCCTTACTACTCAGTCAGCATGCCCAGCGACGTTGTGGTGGCCGAGAACGTCATCCGGCCAGCGACCATTGGCAAACGCGAACCAGTGACAGCGAGATATGAGTTGCTGCCACGCGGCAGTTACACGATGGTGGTGAATAGCGGCGTCACGGCACGACAGCGGCCCGAGGAGGAAACGCAAAAACTCCCGTACGACCGTTATGAAGCTTTGCTGGAAGTATACGAAGCCCAGAACGCGGTGCAGATGGCGCAGGCAATGGGAGCGGATCGATACGCCGCCGACACCTTCGACAAGGCGGAGAATCTTCTGCATGAGGCCCAGCGGCTGAACAGCAGCCGGGGCGACACGCATCTCATTGTCTCCGAGGCTCGGGAGGCTGCTCAAACAGCGGAAGATGCACGCACCATCACGGAACGGCGGCGCAATGAGGAAGCGCGCTTGTCGGCCCGGCGACAGGAAGGCGTGGCCGAGCGCCAGGCGATCAATCGGGCGGAAGCCGACGCGCAGGCGGCGCGTGACCAGGCGGCCTCGGAACATGAAGAAGCCGAATCGCAGCGCGCAGCAGCGGAACAGGCGCAGGCTGACGCCGCTCAGGCCCAGGCGCTCGCGGCCCAGCGGGAACGCGAAGCACAGGCGGCTTCGGCCGAAGCGGTCGAGGCAAAGCAAGCGCAGGCCCTGACCGCGCGGAAGGAGTCTCGCGCCGAGCTACTGACTGAACTAAACGCGGTCCTGCCCACGCGCGACACGCCGCGCGGCCTCTGCATCACGGTTCCCGACGCGCTGGTCAGCCGATCCGATCTCTCGGCGAGGTTGAACCGCATTGCCACTCTGGTTGCGTCCCATCCCGGCCTGATCATTCATGTAGAGGGCTACACCGACGATCGCGGTAACGACGCCGATACGCAGCGCCACGCACAAGCCGTGGCGGACATGCTCATCGCGGGCGGTGTTCCTGCCGGCTCCATCAATGCCGCGGGCTTTGGCCGGGAGCGCCCCCTCGCGTCCAATGCAACGGCCAGCGGCCGCGAAGAAAACCGCCGCGTCGAACTGATTCTGTCCGGCCAAACCATCGGCGACACGGCTGTGTGGGATCACTCCTATCCGATCGGCGGCGGTGAGCACGTTCAACAGGAGGTTATTCGCTGAGGGCCAGTTCCTTCCGCAGCGATTCCACCAGTGCGCGGCCATCTTCTCGCGAGCCGGATTCGAGGGCGAGATCGAGGTACAGCCCTTTCCGCGTGGCGATGTGAAATGCGCCGATGTCTTTCCCGACGAGCTTTGCGAGACGTTACTGCGGGGAGCAGGATAGGGAGCCGCGTCCTACGCGGAGCCATACAATCGCGAAGGCTGGCGTGGAGCGTACCCAGCTTGTGACATTCCGCCGTAGTTTTGCGGTTGCTGAGCGTAGGTCGGCTGTTGCGGCGCAGCATATCCGCCCTGCGGAGGCGCGTAACCACCCTGCGGAGGCTGTCCCTGAACTGGCGGATACCCGCCCTGCGGAGGTGGCGCGTAGCCTTGCGGCGGCTGCCCGTAAGCCTGTTGCGGCGGCGGCCCTCCCGCAGGTGCATATCCACCTGCTGAGCCGTCCTTACTGGCTTGGAGGTGGTCACCGCCCCTCAGTTCGTGACAGGTCACGCGCAAAAATGCCAGGCGTCGCGAATTCAAGAGGTTAGGCGGCGTTTGAAGCCGTCGCCAGGGTAGCTTCGCCCGTGAAACAGGGCTGCATCGGGGCAAGTGACCCAAAACGTACCGGAACCTGAAAGCCGCCCCGGTACGGGGCCTGGTGCTGGTACCGGCTAACCCGCCGTACCGTTCTCCGACCTACAGCCTGGATGCGAATTTCAAGCAGGGAAAAACCGCATGAAACTCCTCAACCTGATGCCCGTTCTCCTGGTAGCGGCAGCGCCTGCTTTCGCCACGACCATTACTGCGTCCGGCAACGACGGACCCAACTGGGATACAAGCGCCAATGAATGTCCGAGTGGAAGCCCGGCAACCTGTGTCATTGGAAATCTCTCTGACTTCGCCATCCAGAGCGCGACGTTTACCGTCAACAACACCGCCAACGGCGGAAACGGCAGCGCCAGTGCCGAGATACTCACAAACTTCGGCGACACGAATCTTGCGCCGTACATCGACCCAAGCGTGTCCTCCAGCGTCACCTTCAGCGCCGCCGACATGCTGATTACGGTGGGCGGCAACGAATACGCGCTGGTTCTGAACTCGCACGGCGGTCTGGCTACAGGCGGCCTATATCTTCTCACCGGCGAAGAAACCGCGTCGCAGGCGCTGGGCGGCGTCAGCGGCACCTATCGAACCACGCTCGACGTTTGGGGCAACCCGACCGGCGCCACCGAAATCGGCGTGGGCAGCGTCAGCATCAACAGCATCGGCGGCACCGAACTGGATATCAAGATCAACAACATCAATCCTGTTGGAGGCAAGAACTTTTCCGCTCTGGTCAACCCCAACCTGAATTTTGACGTTGCCTCGGCCGACTGTGGCAATGGCGTAGTGTATGGCGCCGTTCCAGAGCCTGGCACGCTGGCTCTCGCGGGTAGCGCGCTGATCGGTCTGGTTTTCCTGAGCCGCCGGCGTTCGAACAGGTAAACGAGCAGGCACCATTAGGGCCTCGGGTAACGGAGACATTGCCGCCGCCCGGCCAGGGTCGCCAACCTCCCCGGCGATTCGTGGCTGGTGCGGCGGCGCAATGCTAGCATGAAGAATTCATGCGCAACCTCATCATCGTGGGGTCGGGGTGTGCCGGAAACACAGCGGCAGTCTACGCCGCGCGCGCCAGCCTCTCGCCTCTGGTTGTAGCCGGGCACGAACCTGGCGGTCAGTTATCCCTCACTACTCTGGTCGAGAACTTCCCCGGTTTTCCCTCGGGCATCGACGGCCCCGAACTGGTGGAGAACATTCGCCGCCAGGCGGAGCATTTCGGAGCGGAATACCTGCACGGAACAGTCATCGAAGCGGACCTGTCGAACCCGCCATTTCGCCTCAACGTGGACGGTGAGTGGCACGTTGCCCGCACCGTGATCGTCGCTTCGGGAGCTTCCGCGCGCTGGCTGGACCTCCCCGGCGAGCAGAAACTCATCGGCCACGGGGTCAGCTCCTGCGCCACCTGCGACGGGTTTTTCTATCGCGGCAAACGCGTGATAGTGGCCGGCGGCGGCGATTCCGCTATGGAAGAGGCCAATTTCCTAACCCGCTTTGCCGACGAGGTGGCCATCGTGCACCGCCGCGAGGCGTTCCGCGCGTCGAAGATCATGCTCGACCGGGCGCGCGCCAACCCGAAGATCGTCTTCCTGACCAACACCGTCGTTGAGGACATCTACGATCCCGGCCAGAACATCGTCACCGGCGTGAAGCTGCGCAATGTGAAAACGGGCGAGACGTGGGACCGGGCAGTGGACGGGTTCTTCGTGGCCATCGGCCACATTCCCAATACCAGGCCGTTCGCGGGGCAACTCGATCTCGACAACGAAGGCTACGTCGTTTCACACGGCGGCGCACGCACCAACATTCCCGGTGTGTTTCATGCGGGTGACGTTCAGGACCGCACCTATCGCCAGGCCATCACCGCGGCGGGAGCGGGCTGCATGGCTGCAATTGAGGCGGAGCGCTTCCTCGAGGCCGAAGGGCACTAGAACTTTTCCATGTCTTCCGCACCGGCCATCGCCGTTCGCGACCTGAAGAAGCGTTACGCCCAGTCCCAGGTCAACGCCGTGGACGGCGTGTCGTTTGAGGTGGAGCGCGGCGGCATTTTCGGCTTGCTCGGTCCCAACGGCGCCGGCAAGACGACGACCATCGGTATTCTCACCACGGCGGTGGTTCCCACGGGCGGCGAAGCTTCCATCATGGGCTTCGACGTGGTCGGCGAGCAGATCCGCGTGAAACAGCGCATCGCCGTGGTGCCGCAGCGTAGTAACCTGGACCGCAGCCTGCTGGTGCGCGAGATTCTCACCTTTCACGCGGCCTATCACGGCGTTCCCAGGCGCGAGCGCGAAGCCCACGCCGACGCGTTGCTGAAGGAACTCGGTCTCTACGAGCGGCGCAACGAAAAGGCGGACCGCTACTCGGGCGGCATGTCCCAGCGGCTCATGATCGCCCGCGCGCTGATGCACAAACCCGACGTTCTGTTCCTGGACGAACCAACCAACAATCTGGACCCGCAGTCGCGGTTGTTTCTGTGGGAACGCATTCGCGCCCTGAACGAGCAGGGCCTGACGATTCTGCTCAGCACGCACGACATGCTCGAAGCGGATCAGCTCTGCCAGCGCATCGCCATCATGGACCACGGAAAGATCCTGGTGAACGACACGCCCGCGGAGCTGAAGAAGCTGATTCCCGGCGGCAATTCGCTGGAGTTGCATGTGGAGACGAACGAGCCGGCTCGATTGAGCGAGAGATTCGGCGCGCTGCCCGGCGTCACCAAAGTAGAAGAAGTCGCGAGCGGCAACGGCGAATCCGACGACAACGTCCATGCGTTTCATGTGTACGCGGCAGAGGTCCCCAGCCTGGTGGGCGCCGCGGCCCAGGCGATTCTCGAATCCGGCGCGCGGGTGCGCGACATCAGCGTCCGCCAGGCGACGCTCGAGGAAGTTTTCATCTATCTGACGGGAAGGCACCTGCGATGAGCGAGACAAGACAGGAAAGCCGTTTGCATCTCGCGCTGAACGCGTTCATGGCTACGCTGCATCGCGATCTGGTGGTTACCGGGCGCGAGTTCGTTCAGTTTCTGGTGCAGGCTTTGATGCAGCCGCTGTTCTTCCTTTTCATCTTCGGGAAGGTGCTGCCAGGGATCGGCCTCGCCGCGCAGGGATTCACGGCGCTGTTGTTGCCCGGCATCGTGGGGCTCTCGTCGATGCTCGCTTCGCTGCAGGGCGTCACGCTGCCGCTGGTGCTCGATCTCGGCTTTGCGCGCGAGATTGACGATCGCCTGCTCGCGCCGCAGCCCGCATGGATGGTGGCAATGGAAAAGCTGCTGATCGCGACCGTGCGCGGCGCCATCGCCGGCCTGACCATCTTCCCAGTGGGCTGGCTGATTCTGGGGAGTTCGTTCGCGGTGCGCACCGACCGCCTTCCCACGCTGGCCCTGATGATTCTGCTGACCGCGGCCACCGGCGCGGTGATCGGCCTGCTGATGGGGACGGTGATCAAGCCCGAGCAGATCAGCCTCATGTTCACGCTGATCTTCACGCCGCTGATTTTCACCGGGTGCACCTATTACCCGTGGGCGCGGCTGAACATCCTGTGGTTCAAGGTGGTGACGCTGTTCAACCCGCTGACCTACTGCTCGGAAGGCCTGCGCTACGCCATGGTGCCGCCGTTCCACGGCCACGATATGCCGACGCTGGGGATTGGCTGGGTGGTGCTTGCGCTGATCTTCGGGATCGGCCTGTGCGCCTTTGCGGGCACTCGAACCTTCCTCAAGCGCGTGGTGAGCTGATTACTCGAACAGCAAAGCGAGTTTGATCTCGATCTCTGGGTATCCGGGATTGACG
>Ga0209415_10014610_pt1 | contig 12813 bp, 13 predicted proteins | sample PeaSoiSIISIP2007_FD_187696 | JGI IMG/M metagenome (GOLD analysis project Ga0209415, IMG submission 187696) | Peat soil microbial communities from Weissenstadt, Germany - SII-SIP-2007 (SPAdes) (version 2) | ecosystem: Environmental > Terrestrial > Soil > Wetlands > Peat | place: Germany...
TCTCGATCAAACGTCCGCATTGCTCCGCAAGCGTGGGCGGTTCTGCCGATTGATAGGCGAGGGCGGCAACCAGTTCAGGAGATATGCGGATGAGCACCACACCAACGAACGTGCGCGGCGGCCGGACACAGCTTGCGTTCACGAGTTCGCAGGCCGCCAACTATCTCGGCGTGTCGCTCGCGACTGTCCGTCGCTGGAGTAACGACGGACATCTGCGCGGCTACCGCACCCCGGGCGGGCAGCGCCGCTTCTCGAACGAGCAGCTGGACGCGTTCCTGCGCTCGCTCAGTGGCACCAGCAACGACGACACCCGCACGGCCGCCTAACGCAACAACCTGGGACTTCACGGCACGGTGGGCGTGCCGTCAGTCCCAGTCGCTTAACCACCGACGCCCGAGAACGAACACGATGGGCGTGTCAAGCTCTCGGGCGACGGAACGCTTCTCGCCGGCGAATGATTCAGGTCCCTAAGCCGGCTTATCAATGCTTACTTGAGGCTTGGCATGGGCTCTCTCCTGCAATTGTCGGAGGCGGACGGCCACCCGGAAGTGTGGCACAAACCTACGCATCCCTGTGAATTCCTCCTCAGAGCTGCAATATCGCGTTCACAGCTGCGCAGGGCGCGGAATCCGCGCGCATAGCTGCAAGTAGCCGTTCAGACCTCCGCCGGCGCAAGCGCCGCTGCGCGGAGTTGCGCACGGCGAGCTACGCTCGCCGGTGCCTTGGCCGCGATCCTCAGAGCCAACCCGTCACTGCGCCGGCTGCTCGCGGCCTGGCTGCAGTCCTGTCTAGGCACCGGCGCCGGCTACGTCGCCCTGCTGCTGCTGACGCTTCGCTACATCCACACCTCGTGGGCGGTGCCGGCGGTGCTGCTGGCCGACTTCGTGCCGGCGATTGCGCTCGGCGCGCTCTTCGGCGCCCTCGCCGATCGGCATTCGAGACGGCTGCTCGTCGTGGTCGCGAACCTGCTCCAGGCGGCCGCCTGGGGTGGTCTGGCGTTCGCCCACACAGCTGCGCCGATCCTCGCGCTGGCCGTGCTGGCGGGCGTCGGCAACGCGCTGCAGCGGCCGGCGATGCGCGCCGCGCTGCCGGTGGTCGCGGGCGATGCGCGCCAGGTTGCCGCGGCGTGGTACGACACCTGTCGTTGGCTGGGCATCACCGTCGGCCCGGCGCTCGCGGCCGCGCTGTTCGCGATTTCCGGTCTGGCACTGCCGCTCGCGCTCAACGGGCTCAGCTTCCTCGTCGCCGCCGGCGCGATCTCGACGCTCGCGATCGAGCGCCCCGCATCGAGCGGGCGCCATGAGGAGCGGCCCGGTGCGGGCGTGCGTGAGGGGCTCTCGATCGCCTTCGCCGCCCCGGCCGTCGCGGCCGTGATCGCGTGCTCGGCGGCGGCCGTCATCTCCGGCGGCCTCCTGAACGTCTGCGAGCCGCTGCTCGCGCGGAACGTGCTGCACGGGAGCGCCAGCGACTACGCGCTGCTCGTGGCGTGCTACGGCGCCGGCATGGTCACCGGCTCCGTGCTCGTCGCGCGGCGCGGCGACGCGGGCGCGCCGGCGATCATCCGCCGCTACCTGGCATCACTTCTGCTGAGCGGCCTCGGCATGGGCGCCAGCGCGATAGTCGGCAGCGTCGCGCCCGCGACGATCGCCTTCGCGGCGACCGGCTACGCGAACGCCCTGCTCGTGGTGAGTGAGACGCAGCTGATCCAGCTGCGCGTCCCAAACGCGGTCCAAGGACGCCTGTTCGGCGCCAAGGACACGCTCGAGGGGGCCTTCTACCTCGTCGGCCTGATCGGCGCCGGCGTGCTGGTCGCCACCGCCGGCGTGCGTCTGACGCTCGCGACGGGTGCCGGGCTCTACGGCATCTGCACCCTGGCTGGAGTCGCGGCGCTGCGCCCGCTGTCGCGGCGGCGGGCCTCCGATCGGGTGCTCTCGGGCATCTTCGAAACCGACCCCGCGCTGGTGATCGCCGCCACCTACGAGGCGACGCGACGGTTCGATCCGGCCGCGGCTGCCGCGGTCCTCGCCGAGGTGCCGGTCGAGGACGCGCAGGCCGGGCTCGCCCCGGTCCCGCCCCCGCTCTGAGCCCCGTCCGCGTCGGCTAGTCGCCCTTCGCGAGCTCGACCGGCGGCAGCTCGGCAACGGCTGCCTTGGTCAGCGTCAGCTTGACGGCGCCCGCGACTTCCTTGACCGCGCCGATCGGGATCGCCACGACCTTCTTGCCCCAGAGGTGACCCTCCTCGAGCAGGAAGTGCGTCACGTGGTGGTCGGCGGGGTGGATTACAAGACCCTGGACGTGTCCGATCGGCCCGTCGGTCGCCTCGACGTGTTCGCCGCGGCGGATCTGCACTTCGCCGAGCGGGACGCGGTCGTAGCTGATGTAGTGCCCCTGCGGCGCGTCGTCGCTGCCGAGGTCGACGTGGCTCCCCATACCCAACCCGAAATAGGGCAGCGACAGCACCTGGCCCGAGCCGTAGCCCCAGCTCGGCGCATCGGGCGGCGGCATGAACTCGCGCTCGACCGCCGCGTCGAGCGCCTCGAACTCCGCCAACGTGGTGCGTAGGCGAATCTTCCCGGCGGCCGAGGCGACCAGCTCGACGGGCACCAGGCGGCCCTGCTCATGGTCGTGCCCGGGCTCGACGACCAGATGCGTCAGCGAGCGCGCGACGGGATCGACCACGACCCGCGCCAGCTCGCCACAGACCCCGTCGCTGCAGCTGACTTCGCTGCCAATCGTGTACTGCGCAGCTTCGCTCATCGTCTCCCCGTCTCGATCGGCTTCCGTCATGACGCCTGCCAGGTCCCGACCTGCGCACAGCTGAGCTCCCACAAGGCGCGCGCGGCCGTGAGGTCCTGCGCCTCCTCGCTCGGCGCCGCCCGCCGCTCGTCGACGTAGTAGCCGCCGTTCTCGCCGCTCAGATCGGGCGAATCGACCAGCCACACGAGCGTCCGCGCGCCCCTGGCGGGGCCGCGCGAGAACGGTCTCAGCGCCGTCATTGCAGCGCTCATCAGCGGCCCGTTGTTGCGGTTGAAGCCGCTCGCCACGAGGCCCGGGTGAAAGCAGTTGGCGGTCACCCCGCTATCCTCGAGACGCCGCGCCAGCTCAAGTGTGAAGAGGATGTTCGCGAGCTTCGTCTCGCCGTAGCGGCGAAAGCCGCGGGCGGCGTAGGAACGCTCGGCGTCGAGGTCCTCGAGCGGCAGCCGCGCGCCGCGGTGCGCCTCGGAGGAGGTCGTCACGATCCGCGCAGGCGCGCTTGCCCGCAGTCGCTCGAGCAGGAGCTCGGTGAGCAGAAAGGGGGCGAGGTGGTTGAGCGCCCAGGTCAGCTCGATCGCGTCGCCGCTGTGCCTGCGCTTCGCGTACATCGCGCCGGCGTTGTTGACGAGCACGTCGATGCGCTCGTGGCGCTCGAGCAGCTCTGCTGCAAGCGCCCGCACCGACGCCTGCAGGGAGAGGTCGCAGACCGCCCAGCCGACGGTGGCGCCGTCGCGCGCGGACGCCTCGATGCGGCGGATCGCCGCGCCGGCGCGAGCCGCGCTGCGGGCGACGATCGTCAGCCGCGCGCCGCGCGACGCGAGCGCCTCGGCGGCGGCGAGGCCGATGCCGTTCGTCGCGCCCGTGATCACGACGCGCTTGCCGGCGACTCCCGTCCACTGCGCCACTGCAACCCCTCTCGTGCTGCGATCGCCACCACTGTCATCAAGCCTAGCCTGGGCGCAGCAGCGGCTCGACCACCGGCGCGCGCTCGGGCCGCGCGAGCATGATCGCCCCAGCGACGACGGTCGCGAAGGCGAGCACGCGCAGCACGCCGAGGGCGCCCGTCGGGATCCCCTCGTGCAGGAGCACGGTGCCCGCCGCGATCGGCAGCGCGTTGGTCAGGAGCGTCGCGACGCCTGCAACCGAGAGCGCCGCGCCGCGCTGGTAGCCGATCTGCAGCAGTGAGGTCCCGAGCGTGTAGCCGGCGATCAGCGTGACGGCGAAAACGATCCGCGCACCGCCCTGCGTTGCCACCTTGGTCGAGATGTCGCCGATCGCGAACAGGAGGCCGCCGGCGATGCCACAGGCCGCTCCCGGGCTGAGCAGGCGCGCCGAGCCGGCGAGTACGAGGCCGGCGAGCGCCGCGGTAGCCGCGAGCCACACCGCGATCTCCAGCGCGGAGCCGCGGCCGCTGTGCGCGCCGCCGTCGATCAGCGACAGCGCCAGGAACAGCAGCCCGACGATCGAGGTGATGGTGCCGGCGCTCTCCCGCCGCGATAGCGGGCGCCCGCCGATTCGTGCCGAGCCGACCGCGAGCAGGCCGATGCCGCCGGCGCCGACGCTCTGCACCAGTGCCAGCGGCGCGAGCGCGAGCGCCGCGACGTACAGTGCGAAGCCGCCGCTCTCCATCGCGAACGCGCCGAGCCAGCCGCGGTCGCCGAGCAGCGCTCGAAGCGAGGCGATCGGCCGCCGCGGCGACAGTGGCGGCAGCCGGCTCGCCGCGGCGTGCTCGCGCAGGTAGGCCGTGTTCACGAGTGTGGTTGATGCCAGCGCGAGCACCAGGGCAAAGGCGATCGTCGGGCTCATCTGCGCACACCCTTTCATGACCGGCGCGTGGGAGCTTGCGCGCGTGCGGGCAGACCGTCAGGATGAGCCAGATGCGACGCGTGGGCCTCGGCCTTGCGACCATCGCGATCTTGCACATCCCCGTGCGCGGGCCGGGGATCGATTACCTCGGCGTGCTCGCCGCCTCCCTCGCGAGCTGGGCCGGCCTGCCCGGCCCGGGCGAGGCGGCGCTGGTTGCGGCCGGGATCTCCGCCGGGGACCACAACCTGGACATCTCGGCGCTGATCGCAGTGGCGTGGGTCGGCGCGACCGCGGGCGGCATGGCAGGCTGGCTCGTGGGCGTGCGCGCGGGCCGCAACGTGCTCACCGCGCCGGGTCCGCTGTACCGCTTGCGCGTGACGCTGATCGAGCGCGGCGAGCGCTTCTACGACCGATACGGGTTGGTCGCAGTGTTCTTCACGCCGTCTTGGATCGCGGGGATCCACAACATGCGCCTCTCCCGTTACGCACCGGCGAACGCCGTCTCAGCGCTGCTGTGGGCGCTCGGCTGGGGACTCGCCGGCTACTACGTGGGACCCTCGATCGGCGATGTGATCGGGGACGCCGGCTCGGCGCGCTGGCTGATCCTCATCGCGGTGGTCGCCACGGTGACGGCGATCGCGCTGATCCGCCGCCGCCGCGCGCGCCGGCGCTAGTCGATGCGCGCAATCGCGATCTGCGGCCTGCGGGTCGTCGCCGCGCGCTCGCTGCCGGCACCGTCGGCCACGGCCTGCGTCCAGCTATAGGTGTAGCTCGTCCAGTTCGTCACCGGCGTCCACACGAGCGTCATCGCATAGCCAATCTGTCCGTGGGCGTCGCGGCTCACAGAGGCGCCCATCGAGAGCATGCCGAGCTCGGGGAAGGCGAGAACGTCCTCGCGGTGCCCCCAGCAGCCGCTGGCGGTCGGGCTCGTGCAGTCGAGGTTCGAGGTCTGCTTTCCGCCCCAGCCGTCGTAGTACATCCACGCGTAGTAGGCCTCAGGCGCGTTGGGGTATGCGCCGGCCCAGTTTGACGCCCAGCCGAAGGTCGAGAAGCTGCTGAGCAGCGCCCTCGGGTCGGGATCGGCATCCTGGCTTACGCCGGCGGCCGCGACGGTGTTGAGGGCGGGGCTGAGGCCCTCGATCGGCGGCAGCCCGTAGACGACGCGGTCGAGGTTGCAGAGGATCAGCAGCTGGCGCGCGCCCGAGAGCGCGGCGAAGTCGGCCGGCAGCAGATACGGGCCGAGGCCGAGCTGTGCGCGCGCCCGGTCGAGCGCCGCGACGACACCGGCGATGCAGGCAGGGCTGCGCGGCGCGCCGGCGCAGGCTCGCGGCAGCGGCCCCGTCTCGATGTTCGTCGCAGGATTCGCCGCGGTTGCCGACGCGCTCGCCGCGCCGATCGCCAGAAGTGCCGTCGCGAGCGCAAGCGCCGCGCACAGGGACCGGCCTGGGCGTTTGCGGGTGTGGCCGGAGTTTGTCTTGGTCGTCATCGAGGGCGGAGGGTGTGCGGCGCAAACGAGTTCGTGTGGCCCGCGTCGCGGGGTGCTCCGAACGGGGACAGTCCCGATTGCTTGAAGCGATGGTAGGAATGGTTCTTCCCGGCGGCCGGGTGGGTTTTCCCACCCCAAGGGGTGAGCTTCTTCTGAGAGCGGGCGGTCGCCAGACGCGCTTGCGACCCGGCAGGGGAGGGGTTATCGTGGCGGCGGTGATCGCTCGCCGGCGCCTCCTGATGGCAGCGACAGCCGCGCTTGCCGCCGGACTGGTGCTCGCAGTCGCGGGGGCCGCCGGCGCTTCGGTGACCTGCCCGGCCTCGGCGTCCGCGGCGAGTGCGAACACGGCCGGGCCCGTGCAATGGGCGTTCAGCGTGCTCGGCGCTCCCAGTGCCGGCGCGGCGGGTGTGAGTTGGTCCTGGACCCGCGGCAACGGCGTCTGGAACACGGGGCAGGCGACGGGCACGATCTGCAGCGAGGACAAGGGCAGCTTCCCCCGCCGCGATCTCGTGTTGAAGGTCACCGGGAGCTCGCTACTGGTGCCGAAGACGACGCGGCTGGGGCTGCTGGGCGTCAGCGTTGCGCTGCCGGTCACGGTCAGCGCGACGGACGACGCGACGTGCCCGAAGGGAACCCGCGGCACCGTGACCCTGTTCGCGAGCTACTACGCGACGCACCGCGACACCATCGCCGTGCATTTCGCCGGCGCCTGCACGGATCACAACCACACCTTCACGGGCTCGATCGTGAAGGTGCTGATCTCGCGCAACGGGGCCCAGGTCAACTCAACCTGACGGCTCGCGCGGCTGCGGGCGGATCGGCGGAAAGGCAGCGCGTCGCGCTCGCGCAGAGGGCGCTGGGGGCCCCTGCTAGTCTGAGCCGGAAGATGACCGTCCGGTCATCTTGTCTGTCCTCCGCCACCGCGTACTGGAGCCCGCCGTGAACGACACCCACCGTCCCGCACACAACCCCTGGCTCAGCGTCGGCATCGTCTGCCTCGCGCAGCTGATGGTCGTCCTCGACGCCACCATCGTCAACGTCGCGCTCCCCTCGATCCAGCACGGCCTCAAGCTCACCACCGGCAACCTGCAGTGGGTCGTCAACGCGTACACGCTCACCTTCGGCGGCTTCCTGCTGCTGGGTGGGCGCCTGTCGGACCTCTTCGGGCGTCGCCGCCTGTTCTTCATCGGCGTCGCCCTGTTCTCGGTGGCGTCGCTGTTCAACGGGCTTGCAAGCTCGTCGGGCATGCTGATCGCCTCGCGCGCAGCGCAAGGCATCGGCGCGGCCCTCGTCTCGCCGGCGACGCTGGCGATCGTGAACACGACCTTCCCGGATGGGGACGACCAGCGCAAGGCGCTCAGCCTCTGGGCCGCGCTCTCCGCCGGCGGCGCCGCCGTCGGCCTGCTGCTTGGCGGTGTGCTCACGCAGGCGCTGTCCTGGCCGTGGATCTTCTTCGTCAACGTGCCGATCGGCGCCGGCGCGATCGCTCTCGCGACGCGCTTCGTGCCGGGTGGCCGCGGCGAGGTCGAGCAGCGCGGCGCCGACATCTTCGGCGCGCTCAGCATCACCGGCGGCCTGGCCCTGCTGATCTATGTGATCGTCAAGACCCAGAGCTACGGCTGGGGCTCGCTGCGCACGCTCGGCCTCGGCGCGGTCGCGCTGGCCATGATCGCCGCGTTCGTCGCGATCGAGGCCCGCGTCAGGGCGCCGCTCGTGCGACTCACGATCTTCCGCATTCGACCACTCGCGGTGGGCGACGGCGCGATGTTCTTTCTGGGAGCCGGGCTGTTCGCGAACTTCTTCTTCGGCACGCTCTATCTACAGGAGATCCTGCATTTCTCCCCGATCGCCACTGGCTTCGCCTTCCTGCCGGTGGCCGTTCTGATCGGGGTTGCCGCGGGCATCAGCGAGCGGATCGTGCCGCGCTTCGGCGTCCGCACGGTCGCGATCACGGGCATGGCGATCGCCGCCGGCGGGCTCGCCCTGATGGTGCGCGTCAGCGTCAACGGGACCTACGCGGGGACGGTGCTGCCGCCCTACGTCCTGCTGGCGGTGGGCCTCGGGCTGGCCTTCGTTCCGGCGACGCTGATCGGTGTCTCCAGCGTCCACGGCGACGATTCCGGGCTTGCATCGGGGCTCTTCAACACCGCCCAGCAGGTCGGCGGCGCGCTGGGCCTGGCGGTCCTCGCCACGATCGCGGCGAGCCATACGAGCAGCATCGTGGCGGGGCTCGGGAGCCATCCCAGCACCCATGCGCTGGCCGGCGCGACCGTATCCGGCTACCGCATCGCCTTCGTCGTCGCGGCCGGCTTCATGTTGCTGTCGATCCTGGTGCTGGTCGCCTTCCTGCGCCCGCGCCACCTCGAGGAGCTGGCCGTCGAGCCAGAGCTTGCCCCCGCGGTGAGCGCATGAGCGCGGCGCCCGGCGCCGCCGTCCTCGCGATGCGCTGCGATGCGCAGCGCAACCGCCAGGCGCTGCTCGAAGCCGCCGCCGCGGCCTTCGGGGAAGGCGGCATCGACGTCTCGGCCGGCGAGATCGCGCGCCGCGCCGGCGTCGCCAAGGGAACGCTGTTTCGGCACTTCCCCGCCAAGCGCGACCTGCTTGGCGCGGTCCTCGCGCACCGCATGCGAGCGCTCGAGGAGCTGATCGCGGAGGTCTCGCGCGAGCGCCCGCCCGGGCTCGGCGCGGTCGCCGAGCTGATGTCGCGCGGCGCGGAGATGTTGGCGGCCGATCGCTCCTTCTTCGACGCGGCCATGCGCGACGCCGCCGGGGAGTCACAGCTGGTCGGAGTCAAGCTCGAGCTGATGGCGGCGCTCGATCGCCTCGTCGCCGACGCCCAGGCCTGCGGCGAGGTGCGCACGGACGTGGCCGGGATCGACCTGGCGATGTTGATGATGGCCGCGACCAACACCTGCGCCCCCGCGCAGGGACGGGACCCCGAGCTCTGGCGGCGCTACCTCGCGCTGATGATCGACGGTCTGCGCCCGGAGGCGGCGAGCGTGCTGCCGGTGCCGGCCCTGAGCGCTGCGCAGCTGCGCGAGCTGAGCGCGGCCGCCACCGGCCGAGCGGTTCCGTGAGTCGCCGCCGGCGGCCTGCTGCGTGAGCTCCGGCGCAAGCCGATGCTCCCGTGCGCCAGCGGCAGCGCACACGCGCTCTCGGCACCCGCCGGGCAACACCGTAAGCTAAGCTAACTATCGTGTCGATGGTTAGTCTCGCGCCGGCGCCCGCGGTGGGCACGTGAGCGGCTCGAGCACATCTCTGCAGGCGTTCGACCGCGACCGCTACAAGTGGATCGCGCTGTCCAACACGACGCTCGCGACGCTGATCGCCACGATCGACCTCTCGGTCGTTCTGATCGCGCTGCCGGACATCTTCCGCGGGATCGACATCAATCCGCTGCATCCCGGCAACACGACCTACCTGCTGTGGCTGCTGATGGGCTTCATGATCGTGACCGCGGTGCTCGTGGTCAGCCTCGGCCGCCTCGGCGACATCTTCGGCCGCGTCCGCATCTACAACCTCGGCTTCGTCGTCTTCACGTTCTTCTCGATCCTGCTCTCGGTCACCTGGATGCACGGGCAGGCGGCGGCGATCTGGTTGATCGTGATGCGGATCTTCCAGGCGCTCGGGGCCGCGATGCTCGTAGCCAACTCGGCGGCGATCCTGACCGACGCCTTCCCCGCCAATCAACGCGGTCTCGCGCTCGGCATCAACAACATCGCCGGCATCGCGGGCTCGACGATCGGCCTCGTGCTCGGTGGCGTGCTCGCGCCGATCTCGTGGCGGCTGGTCTTCCTGATCTCGGTCCCGGTCGGGCTGCTCGGCACCGTCTGGGCATACCTGAAACTACGCGAGATCGGCGAACGACGCGCGGCGCGGATCGACTGGTGGGGCAACCTCTGCTTCGCCGCCAGCCTGATCGCGATCATGATCGCGATCACCTACGGGATCCAGCCATACGGCGGCCACGCGATGGGTTGGACCAGTCCGCTGGTGATCTCGGGCCTCGCCGGGGGCGTCGTGCTGTTCGTCGTCTTCGCCTTCATCGAGCTCCACGTCGCCGAACCGATGCTCGACCTGCGGCTGTTTCGGCTACGGGCGTTCACCGCCGGCAACATCGCGAGCCTGCTGGGCGCCGTGGGCCGCGGCGGCCTGCAGTTCATGCTCGTGATCTGGCTGCAGGGCATTTGGCTGCCCGAGCACGGCTATGGCTTCGCCAACACGCCGCTCTGGGCGGGCATCGCGATGCTGCCGCTGATCGGCGGGTTCCTGGCCGCGGGCCCGGTCTCCGGCTTCCTCTCGGACCGTTACGGTCCGCGGCCGTTCGCGGTCACCGGGCCGCTGGTGGCGGCGGCCAGCCTGATCCTGCTCTCGACGCTACCGGTCGACTTCTCCTACCTCGGCTTCGGGCTGCTGCTGTTCTGCTTCGGGGTCGGCAACGGCATGTTCGCCTCGCCCAACCGCGCGGCGATCATGAACAGCCTGCCGCCGTGGCGCCGCGGCATCGGCTCCGGCATCGCCTCGACTTTCCAGAACTCGGGCCAGGTGATCTCGATCGGCATCTACTTCTCGCTGATGATCATCGGCCTCTCCGCGCGACTGCCGCACGCGCTGCACAGCGGCCTGATTGCGCACGGCGTCTCCCCGGCCGACGCCTTGCGAGTCGCCCGCCTGTCCCCGGTCTCGACGCTGTTTGCGTCGCTGCTGGGCGCCAACCCGCTGAAGGCGCTGCTCGGGCCGCACGCGCTGCACTCGCTGACCCACCGCCAGGTCGCCACGCTGACCAGCCGCACGTTCTTCCCGCGCCTGATCAGCCCTGCCTTCGCGGGGGCGCTCAGCACCGCCTTCACCTTCTCCTTTATCGCCTTCCTTGTCGCCGCCGCCGCGTCATGGCTGCGCGGCGGCACCTACGCCTGGAGCGATACCAACGTCGCCGAGGAGCCGGCGGTGGTGGAACCCGCCGTCCTGTCCCGCTGAGGCTCAGTCGTCGAGCGGGAGCGCGAAGACGATCTTCGCGCGTGCCACCGCGAGGAACTCGCAGGTCAGCTGCGGTCCGCCGTCCAGCGGTTCGATCGTCACGTTCGTCAGCGCGATGAAGTCGCGCTCGGAGGCGTTCAGCATGTCCGAGATGCGGCTGCGGTAGCCCTCGCGCGCGAGCGTCACCTTGCCTCGAATGCGATGGCGATCGGTCTCCAGCAGGATGCTCTGGTGGCGGTTCTCCACGCCTGAGAGATCGGCAGCTAGCCGAGCGAGGTTGAATCCGACAGCTGCTCGTCGTGCACGAGGTCGCGCGGCGCAACCGGCTGGTTGCGCTGCTCGCGCACGATGTAGAGCGGCCGCCGCTTGACCTCGTCGTAGATTCGCCCGACGTACTCGCCGATCAGGCCCAGCGCGATCAGCTGCAGCCCGCCGACCAGCAGGATCAGGATCGTGACGGTGCCGAATCCCGGCAGGTATCCGCCGGTGAACTTCAGGATTATCACGACCGGAATCGCGATGAAGGCGACACTGGCGAAGAGGAAGCCGAGGTAGGTCGCGATCTGCAACGGGATGTGCGAGAACGAAGCGATCGCGTCGAGCGAGAAGCGCAGCATCTTGCGGACCGGGTACTTGGTCTCGCCGGCGAGACGCGGATCGCGCTTGTAGTGGATCGCGGTCTGGGTGAAACCGACCCACACCGTCATGCCGCGCAGGAACCGGTTGCGCTCGCCCATCGAAAGCAGCGCGTCGAGCGCGCGCCGATCGAGCAGGCGGAAGTCTCCCGAGTTGGGCTCGAGGCGCACCTGCGCGAGCTTGCGGAAGAGGGAGTAGAACCAGCGGGCCGTGGCGAGCTTGAAGGCCGTCTCGCCTGGGCGCTCCTCGCGCACCATGTACACCACGTCGGCGCCCTCGCGCCAAGCGTCGACCATGCCCGGGATCAGCTCGGGCGGGTCCTGGAGGTCGGCGTCGAGCATCGCCACCGCGTCGCCGCGGGCGTGTTCGAGGCCTGCCGTCAGCGCCGCCTGGTGGCCGAAGTTTCGCGAGAGGTGGACGACGCGCAGGTTCGGGTCGCGGGCCGCCAGCGCGTCGAGCTTCTCCGCGGTGCCGTCGAGGGAGCCGTCGTTGACGATGATCAGCTCGTATTTGAAGTTCTCGAGCGCTGCGCTCGCGCGCGCATGGAACTCCTCGACTAGCTCCACCTCGTTGTAGACCGGCGCGCAGACGCTGAGCAGTCCGAGGTTGCGCTTCGTGTCGTCGGAGGCGGACGCCATCGCTTCAGTTGTTCGTCAATCGGCGGACGGCCGGGCGGGGCGCCGCGGCGGGACGCTTCGCGAATCGTGACAGCGAGCCTAACAGGCCACGATCAAGCGCGGATCAAGGCGCGCGCATGCTCACCGCGCCGCCGCTTCGGTCATCCTGTGGCGCATGTGCGCGCTCGCGACGTCCGCTTGGCGGAGGGACCCGACCCTCCGCCAGTTCGTGAAATACGGGCTCGTCGGTGCGTCGAACACGCTGCTCACATTCATCACCTACACCGTGCTCGAGAAGCTCGTCGGCGTCAACTACCTGATCGCGCTGCCGCTCGGCTACGCCGTCGGCTCGCTCAACAGCTACATCCTCAATCGCCACTGGACCTTCCAGGCCGCCGACATCGCCCACACGACCGCAGGCACCCGCTTCGCGATCGTCCAGGTCGTCGCGATCGTCGCCAACGAGCTGCTGCTGTACGTGCTCGTGCATCATGCCGGCATCGAGAAGATCGCGGCCCAGGCGATCCTGACCGTGCC
>Ga0209415_10014611_pt1 | contig 12813 bp, 14 predicted proteins | sample PeaSoiSIISIP2007_FD_187696 | JGI IMG/M metagenome (GOLD analysis project Ga0209415, IMG submission 187696) | Peat soil microbial communities from Weissenstadt, Germany - SII-SIP-2007 (SPAdes) (version 2) | ecosystem: Environmental > Terrestrial > Soil > Wetlands > Peat | place: Germany...
GATCCCAAAGGCTCCGCCTTTGGTGGGGGTCCAGGGGGCAAAGCCCCCTGGCGGGTTTCAGGGCGGAGCCCTGACCTCCACGGGGCCAGGGAAAGCGATCCCGTGACGCGGGCCGGAGATGGCTGCAAAGGCGCGGGCAAAGGGAGTGATCAGGCTGCCGGTGATGGTGTGGGGGGCGTGCTGGCTCGCTTCGACCCCGAAGGTGAGGCGTTCGGGCTGGGCACGGGGGATGCGCAACGTGCCGAAGAGCCAATCGAACACCGCGAGCCCTGCGCCGAGGTTCCGGCCAAAATGGTCGGGGTCGCTGGAGTGGTGGATCTGATGGTGGGCAGGGCTGGCGAAGATACGTCCGAGCGGGCCAGTGAATGCGATCCAGATGTGGGAATGCTGCAGGTGGTAGGTGCAATACATGTAGGCCAGGACGATCACGTTGGTGCCGGCAAGCTTAAGGTCGTGGCCGGCCGTGCCGAGCAGGAAGTCGGCAAATGCGCTGGCCGGCGCCATGATCAGGACCGTGATATTATAGAACACAAGCGTATCGACCTGGTGCACGCGGAAGACGGTGAACGGAGACAGCGTCTCCGCCGTGTGGTGGACGCGATGGAATTCCCATAGGAACGGAATTTCGTGGCTGAGATAATGGTCCAGCCAATATGCGAGTTCATAGGCCAGGAACATCGCAAAAGTTTGGATCGCGACCGCAGGCAGGGGCGCAAGATATGGCGCCGGTTGTGGGCCGAGGCAGGCGACCAACGCCGCGCCGGTCCAATTTGCCACCGTGCGAAACGAGAGCAGCGCCCAACCGATGATGATGCCGGTGGTCATCGTGTTGAGCAGGCAGAAGCCGAGGTCGGCGCGGGTGGACGCGCTGAGGATCAGCCAGCGGGGAAAAATGGCGCGGCGCAGGAGTTTGAAGCTGGTGGGTCGGCCGCGGGCGCGGCGGCGAAGCGCGATGGTGGAGGCGGCGACGACGAAGGCGGCGGCAAGCGAGAGCGCCGAGAACATGGAACCGGGGGAAAGCAGCAGACGCAACAGTGCCGGCAAAGTGAGCGCCACGACCGGCAACGCCGTGGTCACCGCGAGGGCGGTGCAGCGGGTCGCCGGGTTGCGGTATGCGCCAGCGACCGCCCGTGGGAGCTTTTTCAGCCCGGCGGCGCGTGGAACCAATGCACGATTTCGCTCAACCGATAGCAAGAACAATGCCTGACATGCCGGGTAATACGGTATCGCCGCGACCGGATTGCAAAGTCATTTCGCTAAGCGTGCGCGGACTGCCAGGTCGTCCGGCTTGCACGATCGGCAAGGCAGCAAGGGCGTCGCGGCGCCGGCGTGGTGTCAGCACATCCGGCGCCGGCCAGATGGCGGCGCGCCGCGCGCGCGGCGACGTCCTTGCCTCCTCCGCGTGCTCCGCGGTGAATTTTTCTTCCGATGGATCGAGCACCCAGGACCACTCCAGCATCAAGTCAGCCCAAAACTGCTCTAAAACAGCGACCCAGGAAGGGCAGGGGGGACGACAATGCAGGTCCTGATCGCGGGCGGCGGCATCGGCGGGCTGGCGGCGGCGCTGTCGCTGCATCACGCCGGCATCGAATGCACCGTATTCGAGCAAATTCGAAAACCTCGGGAACTCGGCGTCGGCATCAACACCCTGCCGCACGCGATCAAGGAGCTGGCCGCCCTGGGCCTGCTCGACGCGCTCGACCACGCCGGCATCCGCACGCGCGAGCTGATCTACGCCAACCGCTTCGGCCAGGTGGTATGGCGCGAGCCGCGCGGCACCGACGCCGGCCTCGACACGCCGCAATTCTCCATCCATCGCGGCAAGCTGCACGGCCTGCTGCTGGAGGCGGTGCGCGCGCGGCTCGGCCCCGACGCGGTGCGCACCGGCTGCCGCCTGGTCGCCATGACCGAGCGCCCCGACGGCATCACCGCCACCTTCGAGCAGCGCGACACCGCCACCATGGTCGAGGTCCAGGGCGACGCGCTGATCGGTGCCGACGGCATCCACTCCACGCTGCGCGCGCTGTTCTACCCGGATGAAGGCCCGCCGGTCTGGAACGGCACCATGCTGTGGCGCGGCGCCGCCGAGTGGCCGACCTGGCGCGACGGCCGCACCATGATCATCGCCGGTGGCATGGGCGCGAAGTTCGTCTACTACCCGATCCACGCCGACCCGGCGCGGCCCAACACGCGGCTGACCAACTGGGCGGTGATGGTCCGCGTCGCCGAGGGCGCCAGCGTGCCGCCGCGCCGCGAGGACTGGAACCGCCCCGGCGACTTTGCCGAACTCGAACCCCTGGTGCGCGCGCGCTTCCGCCTCGATTTCGTCGATCCGCTGGCGCTGATCCGCGCCTCGGGCGAGTTCTACGAATACCCGCTGTGCGACCGCGACCCGCTGCCGCGCTGGTCGTTCGGCCGCGCCACGCTGCTGGGCGACGCGGCGCACCCGATGTATCCGGTCGGCTCCAACGGCGCGAGCCAGGCGGTGCTGGACGCGGGTGCTCTCGCCCGGCACCTGGCGACCGACCCGGACGTGCCGACCGCGCTGGTGGCCTACGAGGCGGAGCGCCGTCCGATGACCGCCGAGATTGTGCTGAACAACCGCAAGGGCGGCCCGGAGCGGCTGATCGACGTGCTGGAAGCCAGCGCCCCGGACGGTTTTACGGACGTGGAACAGGTCGCGTCCCACGCCGAGCGCGAGGCGATCGTGCGCGGCTATGCCACCATGGCGGGGTTCGCCAAGGAGCAGATCAATGCGAAGCGGTGAGCCGACGAAGACCAAGCTGGCGCGCCGGCGCGCGTTCGAGGCCGAGGCAAGACGGCAATGCCTGGAGGCCAACGCGGCCGCCCGCGATTCGAACAGCGACCAGGCGGCGGTGATGCGGGAATTGGAAGCCGATCTTGCCGAGTTCGCCGATGAATGGATCTAGGTGTCGGGATTCTCGTGGATACCCCGGTTTTCGCGTGGCTCTGGACAAGACGGCTGCAGCCGCACATGTCACGATGCGTCGCCGGCTTCGGCCGCGACGACCGAGGAGGTACCATGGTCAATTCGTCACAGGCCCGGCGGCGGGCGACCGCCACTCGTCCAGGCGCGATGTCCGCACCCCAGCGCGACGCGCGTGACCTCGCCGCGTCGATCGACGAGGCTGCAGCCGACCTGGCGCGCAATGGGCCGGTGTCACCCGACGATCTGCGGCGAATGCTGGCCGATCTGGAGCTGGAATGGGCGGACGAGCCTGACAGCCGATCGGCTCCGACCACGCGAACCGGCCGGCCGGCTCGATGAATGCTGCCGCCCGGCTTCCTTGGCGATCTGCCGGGCAATCTCTCGCCGCGCGCCGCACGGGACCTGATCCGCATCCTGCGCTACAGCGCGCGTGAGTGGGGGATCGCGACGGCGCGGCGCAGCCGTGACCGGTTGCTCGATCGCATCAGGGCTATAGAGGCAGGCCACGCGGTCGGTCATCGGCGAAATGACGTGACGCCAAAGGAACCGACGCTGTTCCTGGTCGAACATCCTTGGGTCATCGCCTACCATCCGACGACCCGGCGAATATACCGTGTGCTGCATGGGGCAATGGATTTTCCCGCACTGTCTGCTTCGCCCGATCCAACAGGCCGGCCGACGGATCGTTGAATTGTTGGTCATGTCAAATGGGGGAAACCAATGGAACAGAGAGCTGAACAACCGCAACGGCGGCCCGGAGCGGGTGATCGACGTGCTGGAGGCCCGCGCGCCGGACGGCTTCACCGACGTCGATCAGGTCGCCTCCTTCGCCGAGCGCGAGGCGATCGTGCGCGGCTATGCCACCATGGCGGGGTTCGCCAGGGAGCAGATCAATGCGCCGCGATGATTTTGATCCAAGGCTTGCCATAACGCCACGCGTATTATATGACGTATGACATAAGGACATACATCGGAGGGCAACATGCCGCGCACCGGCACGGCCGTGAAGGCCGAAATTCTCACCTTTCGCATCGACCCGTCGCTCAAGCGGGAAGTGCGCAGGATTGCCCGAACCGAGCGCAAGCCGGTCGGCGAACTGCTGCGCGAACTGGTCCAGGAGCGCGTCGATCGCAAGCGCCGCCTCGCGTTCGAGGCCGAGGCACGCCGGCAGTCTCTGGAATGCGCCGCCGCGGCCCGCGACCCCAATAGTGACGAGGCGGCCGTGATGCGTGAGCTGGAAGCCAACCTCGAAGAGTTCGCCCGCGAATGGAAGTGAACCGTGGCGATCTGATCACTGTCGCGTTGGTCGGAGACTACGGCAAGCCGCGGCTGGCCCTCGTCGTTCAGAGCGCTGCCTTTCAGTCATTGGAATCAGTGACAGTTTTGCCCCTGTCGAGCGATCTACGCGACTGGCCGCTGTTCCGCATCATGATGGAGCCGAAGTCCAGTAACGGCTTGCGGAAACGCTCCCAGGTGATGATCGACAAAGCCGTAACAGTACCGCGTACCAAGATCGGTCAACGCATCGGTCGCGCCGATACGCGAACAATGCACGACGTTGATACAGCGTTGGCCGGCTTCCTGGGGCTGAGCTGACGCCAAGCGGCGGCAAGCCGCGCCAAGGGGGAAACCGCATGACACTGCCGCTCGGCAACCTGCCGGACACGCGCTATCCCGACCCGCGCATCGAGGCGCTCGACAAGCGCTTCCGCTACAAGCAGGGCAACGCCGCGATCGAGCGCATCGCCACCGGCTTCCGCTGGGCCGAAGGCCCGGTCTGGTTCCGCGACGGCAACTACCTGGTATTCAGCGACATCCCCAACAACCGCATGTTGCGCTGGCTGGAGGAGGACGGCCACCTCTCGGTGTTCCGCGCCCCCTCCAACTACACCAACGGCAACACCCGCGACCGCGAAGGCCGCCTGATCAGTTGCGAGCACGCCACGCGCCGCGTCACCCGCACCGAGCTCGACGGGCGCATCACCGTCCTGCTCGACCGTTACGGGGGAAAACAACTGAACGCGCCCAACGACGTGGTGGTGGCGGAAGACGGCGCGGTGTGGTTCACCGACCCCGGCTACGGCATCGACGGCCCGTACGAAGGCCACAAGGCACCAGCCGAACTCCCCCGCAACGTCTACCGCCTCGATCCGTGCACTGGCATCGCGACAGTCGTGGCCGATGACTTCGTGCGCCCGAACGGCATCGGCTTCTCGCCGGACGGGGCAAAACTCTACGTCGTCGACTCCGGCATCTCGCACGGCGGCCCCGCCCATATCCGCGTCTTCGACGTGGACGGCGCCCGCCTGCGCAACGCCCGCATCTTCGCCGACGATTTCGCCCCCGGCATGACCGACGGGCTGCGCTGCGATGTCGACGGCAATGTCTGGTGCAGCATGGGCTGGGGCGACCCGGCCGAGGACGGCGTGCGCTGCTATACCCCGACCGGCGAGCTGATCGGCAAGGTCCACCTGCCCGAAGGCTGCGCCAATCTCTGTTTCGGCGGCAGCAAGAAGGACCGCCTGTTCATGTGCGCCAGCACCTCGGTCTACGCACTCTACGTCAACGCCGAAGGCGCAATGGTGCCATAGCCCCGAATGTAGGGCGGATCAGCGCAGCGCAATCCGCCAAGTGTGTTTCAACCACCCAGCAAGTCGACCATTCAGCGCAAGCGGAACGCCAGGCACGGGCGTTCTGCGGAAGCCGGCGGATTACGCTACGCTGATCCGCCCTACGTCCGCGCCGCATCGCGCGGGGCGCACGCCGCCTGCACCAGCGGCACCAGCGCCCGATACTCCGCCGCCCGTGACGCATTCCCCCGCCACGCCAGACCGATCGTCCGCCACGCGCCCGCCCCACTCAGCGGTCGCACCTCGATCTCCAGCCCGGCGGTGATTCCCCCCTCGATCGCCAGCCGCGGCAGCAGCGTCACCCCCATGCCGCTCGCCACCATCTGTACCAGCATGTGCAGGCTCGTCGCCGCGTACTCCTCCTCCTCCAACGCCCCGGGGCGGCCCAGCCCAAACTGGCCGCACACCGCCAACGCCTGGTCGCGCAGGCAGTGCCCGTCCTCCAGCAGCAGCAGCCGCTCGCGCGCCAGCGCCGCCACCGGCACGTGCGCCAGCGCCGCCAGCTCATGCCCGCGCGGCAGCGCCGCCATGAACGCGTCCCGCCCCACCGGCACCGCCGAGGCGGCCCCGCACGCGCAAGGCAGCGCCAGCAGCACCGCGTCGATCCGTGCCGCCTCCAGCCACTCGGTCAGCCGCCCGGTCAGTTCCTCGCGCGGATGCAGCCGCATCTGCGGAAAAGTCTCGCGCAGCGCCGGCATCAGCCGCGGCAGCAGGAATGGGCCGATGGTCGGGAGCACCCCCAGTCGCAACGGCCCGCCGAGCGGTGCCCGCGCGGTCTCCGCCACCTCCGCGACCGCCTCCAGCGCGGCCATCGCGCCGCGCGCGCTGCGCACCAGATCCTGCCCCAGCGCGGTGAACACCAGGCTCTTGCCGGCCTCCCGATCCAGGATCCGCGCATCGAGCTGCCGCTCCAACTGGATGATGCCGGCCGACAGCGTCGACTGCGTCACCCCGCAAAGCTGCGCCGCGTGGCCGACATGCTGCGTCTCGGCCACCGTCAGCAGATAGCGGAGCTGCTGTGGCGTGGGCAGGTATCTCATCGATTTTTCCAATCATCGTCACCAATATTACTGATTGGCACGATCAGTCCGCGTGCGCCATACCCTGCCGCGTACCCATCAGACGCAAGCTGGCGCGACGCCCGAAGCGCCATTGGTCTTTCTCCGCGCGCTCCGCGGTGGACCTTCTTGTCTGCCGAACACCGAGCGCGCCAGTCGCATCCCGAGGGCTTCCCGACCGCGCCGCAAGCCATTACGCACCCGGTCTCACTCAGCAAAATGGCAAGCCACCCTGCGCCCATCGGCCAGCACCCGCAGCGCCGGCGCCTCCGCCGCACACCGTGCCTCCGCCCGCGGACACCGCGTGCGGAAGTGGCACCCGGTCGGCAGGTTGGTCGGACTGGGCGGTTCCCCCTCCAGCCAGAACGTCTCCGTCACCCGCGCCCCGCCCACCACCGGAACCGCCGCCAGCAGCGACTGCGTATACGGGTGCCGCGGCGCACCGAACACCGCCTCCGTCGCGCCCGTCTCCACCACCTTGCCCAGGTACATCACCGCGATGCGGTGCGCGATCAGCCGCACCACCGCCAGATCGTGGCTGATGAACAGATAGGTCAGGTCGAACCGCGCGCGCGACTCCAGCAACAGCCGCAGCACCGTCGCCTGCACCGAGACATCCAGCCCCGAGGTCGGTTCGTCCAGAATCACCAGGCTCGGCCGCAGCATCAAAATGCGCGCCAGTCCGACCCGGCGCTGCTGCCCGCCGCTGATCTCGTGCGCGTAGAGGTCGAGATGCGTCTCCGGCAGCCCGACCGCCGCCAGCACCGCGCGCACCCGCGCCCGCCGCTCGCCCGCCGCCATCTTCGTATGGATCACCAGCGGCTCTTCCAACGCCCGCCCGATCTTCCAGTGCGGATCGAGCGACGCGCCCGGGTCCTGGTAGCAATATTGCAGCCGGCGGCGCAGCGCCCGGCCTGCGGTCGGCGACAGACCACCGATCTCGTTGCCCTCGAAACTTATGTCCCCCGCACTGGCGCGATGGATGCCGGCGATGGTCTTGCCCAGCGTGGTTTTGCCGCACCCGCTCTCGCCGACCACGCCGAGGATTTCCCCGCGCGCCACCGAAAGCGATACGCCATCCACCGCGCGCAGCCAGTCGGTCTGCCGCCCCCAGGCGTTGCGCAGCGGAAACCGCGTCTCCACCGCCCGCAGCTCCAGGATCGGCGCGGCGTCGGTCATGCCGGTACCGTCTCGATACGCGGGTGATGGCACCGCACCTGATGATCCGGTGCCGGTTCGGTCGGCGGTGGATGCGACGCACGACACGGGCCGTCGGCCAGCGGACACCGCGGCGCGAAGCGGCAGCCCGGCGGCGGCGCGATCAGGCTCGGCACCTCGCCGGGAATGCCGCGCAGCGCGGCATCGCGCGAGGGCAGGCTGTCCAGCAGCAGCCGCGTGTAGGGCACCATCGGCCGGCGGAAGAAGCTGCCGATCGGCGCCGTCTCCAGCGCCTGGCCGGCATACATCACGGTGACGCGGTCGCAGATTTCCCACGCGGTGCCAAGGTCGTGCGTGGTGAACAGCACCGACACCCCGCGCTCGTTGGCAAGCCCGCGCAGCAGCTTAAGAATCTGTGCCTGGATCGTCACGTCCAGCGCGGTCGTGGGCTCGTCGGCGATCACCAGCTTGGGCTCCGGCAGCAGCGCCATCGCGATCATCACCCGCTGGCGCTGCCCGCCGGACAGCTCGTGCGGGTATTTCGTCAGCAGTCGTTCCGGGTCCGGCAACTGCACCGCGCGCAGCATCGCCAGCGCCCGCGCGCGGTCGGAACGTCTGCGGCTGCGTGCGTAGATCCGCTCGCCCGGCGGGCAGTCCGGCGACTTCCAGCGCAGGACCTCGGAAATCTGATCGCCCACGGTGAACAGCGGGTTGAACGAGCTGAACGGGTCCTGCGGCACGAAGGTGATCGCGCGCCCGCGCACCTCGTCCGCCGCCACCCGCGGATCGAGCGCCAACAGGTCGCGCCCATCGAACCGCAGCGCCGTGCCGGACATACGCGCGTTCGCCGGCAGCGCTCCCAGGATCGCGCGCGCCAGCGTGGTCTTGCCGCAGCCGGACTCGCCCACCAGCCCCATGATCTCGCCCGCCGGCAGCGCCAGGCTGACCGCGTCCAGCACGCGCGCGACACCGCCCTCGGTGGTGAATTCCACCGACAGATCACGCACCGACAGCAGCTCAGCGTTCATTCCCACCCCGGCGCAGCCGTGGGTCGAGCGCGTCGCGCAGCCCGTCGCCCAGCAGGTTGAACCCCATCACCACCAGCAGGATCGCCATGCCCGGCGCGGTGGCGTACCACCAGGCCTGCGGCAGGAACGCGCGGCTTTCCGCGATCATGCGGCCCCATTCCGGCGTCGGCGGCGGCGGGCCCAACCCCAAAAACCCCAGTGCCGCGGCCACAAGTATCGCGCCCCCCATGCCGATCGTGGTGCGCACGATCAGCGACGAGGCGATCGACGGCAGCACGTGCAGCACCATCACCCGCGCCGGCGAGGCCCCCAAGGCCACCGCCGCCTCGATGAACACCTCATTTCGAAGACTGCGCGTCTCCGCGTAAACCAGCCGCGCCCAGAACGGCCAGTAGGTCACCGACAGCGCCAGGATCACGTTCTGGATCGCCGGTCCCAGCGTCTGCGCGATGGCGATCGCCAGCACGATCTGCGGCACCGCCAGGAACACGTCCGACACGCGCATCAGCAGATCGCTGATCCGGTTGGTGTAGTAGCCGGCGACCAGCCCCACCGGCACGCCGATCAGCACCGACAGCGAGGTCGCCACCACTGCGATCACGATGGTCAGCCGCGCGCCGAACAGCAGCCGGCTGTAGATATCCCCGCCCATGCGGTCGGTGCCGAACCAGAACGTCGACCCCGGCGGCAGCAGCCGGTTCGCCACGTGGTAGGTGCTGACATCCTGCGGAAACGTCGCCAGCGGCGACGCGAACACCGCGGCCAGCACCAGTACCGCGATGATCACCAGGCCCAGCAGCGCCGAGCGGTCGCGCAGCAGGCGGCGCAGCACGCTCACGTGGTGACGCGGGCGAATGCCCGCTCCACTAGCGTCATGGCCGGACCGGATCCGGCCATCATCGCCCGCGCGGGTCCAGCCCGCGCGGATCCAGCATCGCCTGCGCGATATCGACCAGCAGGTTGACCGCGATGAACACCACGCCGACGAAAAGCGTAAACCCCATCACCGCGTTGTAGTCGGAGTGCACGATGGAGTTCACCGCGAAGCCGCCGAGGCCCGGCCAGTCGAACACCGTCTCCACCACCACCGCCCCGGCGATCAGGTTGCCGAAGATCAACCCGATCTGCGTCAGCGTGCCGATCAGCGCGCTGCGCAGGATGTATTTCCACACCACGCGCCGGCGCGGAATGCCCATCGCCGTCTGGTAGAACACGAAGTTGCTCGACATCACGTTCAGCACGCCGGCGCGGGTGAAGCGCACGATGGTCGCCATCGCCGGCAACGCCAGCGTCAGCACCGGCAGCGCGAGGTAGCGCAACGCCTGGCCCAGCGTGGCCCAGTCGCCGCGCAGCAGCGCGTCCAGCGTGTAGAATCCGGTGATCGGATCAGGCCCCCAGCCATCGATCCGCCCCTGCACCGGTGTCCAGTCGAGCCACATCGAGAACAGCAGTTGCAGCAGGATCGCCAGCCAGAACGCCGCCATCGCCAGGCCGGCGACGGTGACGATCCGCACCGCGTGATCCAGCAACGAGTTCCGCCGCAGCGCCGCGACCACACCCAGTGGCACGCCGGCAACCACCGCCAGCACGATGGCATACAGCGCCAGCTCGAACGTCGCCGGCAGCCGCGCCCACAGGTCTTCCGCAACCGGGCGCTGGGTGAACAGGCTGGTTCCCATGTTTCCGGTGACCACGTCGGCCACGTAGTGCACGAACTGCGCCGGCAACGGCTGGTCGAGGCCGAACTGCTGGCGCAGCGCCGCGACCTGATCCGGTGTCGCGTTCTCGCCGGCCATCACCCGCGCTGGATCGGACGGAATGACGTGCGAGACGGCAAAGACGATCAGCACCAGCCCCAACAGTGTCGGCGGCATCCACAGGCAGCGCCGCACGATCATCGCCAACAGCCGCATCGCCCCATCCATCGCCCCATGCCAGGCGATGACCCCGCCCGGCTTGGCCGCAGTATCGACGCGCGCTCGCGCCTGCGGCAAGCTGCGCGGCGGATCTGCGCGGCGGATCTGGCCCTACCCTCACCGTCATGGCCAGCCCTGTGCCGGCCATCCACGCTTCAACCGTGGTGCGCGGACGGCCGGGACAGGGCCCGGCCATGACGGTGAGGGACCGTCGCCGGCGAGATTGCGTAACGCGATAAGATATGGAGACGTAACAATGTCCGACGCCCGCGATGCACTTTGCAACGCCGTGGACGGGTCAGTGCTGATGGGCCACATGCGCGAGCTGGCCCAGTGGATAAAACTATCCGGCACGCCGGACGAACTGACCAGCCTGCGTAATTTCCAGGCCCGCATGGACGACTACGGCTACCGCACCACGCTGCTGCTGCACGACGCCTATATCAGCCTGCCCGGTGCTTCGCGCGTCGACGTGGACAACCAAACGCTCACCAGCATCGCGCATTCCTTCTCGCGCGCCTCGCCACCCGGCGGGGTCACCGGCCGGCTGGTCTACATCGGCGACGGCGAGGACGCCGACTTCACCGGCAAGGACCTGCACGGCGCGATCGTGCTGACCGAGGGCATCGCCAGCCCGGGGCAGGCGGCACGCTCCTCGCGCGCCGGCGCGATCGGCCAGGTCCAGATCAGTCCGCATGAGCATCGGCACGAGATGTGCGTCTCCCCGGTCTGGGGCAGTCCGTCGGTCGAGACCCGCGCCAACCTGCCCAGCACCGTGGTCTGCACCGTGTCGCACGCCGACGGCACGATGCTGCGTGACCGGCTGGCCCGCGGCGAGCAGCCACGCGTCACGCTGCACGCCGAGGTGGACACCGGTTGGCGCAAGACCCCGATCCTGGTCGCCGATCTTGACGGACCGACACAAGACGGCCCGTTCATCCTGTTCTCCGGCCATCACGACACCTGGTACTACGGCGTGATGGACAACGGCGCCGCCAACGCAACGATGCTGGAGGCGGCACGGCTGCTGGCGCGCGACCGCACCACCTGGCGCCGTGGCCTGCGGCTGTGCTTCTGGTCGGGCCATTCGCACGGCCGCTATTCCGGCTCCACCTGGTACGCCGACCAGCACTGGGAAGAACTGGAACAACGCTGTGCTGTGCACGTGAATGTCGATTCCACCGGCGCCATCGGCGCCACGGTGGTGAACAACACCGGCGCGGCGCCCGAGCTTGCCGCGCTGGCGGCCGACGCGATCCGCGCGCGGGCGGGCCAGGACTTCGCCGGCAAGCGCATGGGGCGCTCGGGGGACCAGTCCTTCTGGGGCATCGGCATTCCCGCGATGTATGGCTCGCTCAGTGAGCAGCCGCCGTCCGCGCTGAAGATGCGCAACGCGCTGGGCTGGTGGTGGCACACGCCGCACGACACGCTCGACAAGATCGACGAGGCGAATCTTGTGCGCGACACCAGGGTCTACGTGCACACGCTGCACCGGCTGCTGACCGATCCGGTGCTGCCGGTGGATTTCGCCGCGCACGCGCGGGCGCTGCTGACGGAGCTGGCATCGTTGCGCGACGCGCTGGGCGAGCGCTTCGATCTCGGCAGCCTGATCGCCGCCGCGGAGGGCTTGCGCGCCACAGCGTCCACCGGCGGCAAGTCGGACCATGCGCTGATGCGCGCCTCACGCGCGCTCGACCCGCTCTACTACACGACCGGCGATCGTTTCACCCACGATCCCGCCCTGCCGCTGCCGGCCTGGCCGGTGCTGCAGCCGCTGCGCAACCTGGCCAAGACCGCGCCCGAGACCGACGACGCACGGTTCCTGACCGTCAGCGCCACCCGCGCCCGCAACCGGCTGTTGCACGCCGTGCGTACCGCGACCGCCGCGCTGACCCACTAACTTTCACCTCTCCCGCACTTCGCGGGCTTGGGCCGCGATGAGCGGACCAAGGTCGAGGCGCGCAGCGCCGAGGGTGAGGGCGCTGCCCCATAGGCGCTAAAATAAGCACTGGACCGGATATCTGACCTGCGGCTTTCGCTTTCGTGGTGCGCTGGCGAGATGGCGGTGAACCA
>Ga0209415_10014612_pt1 | contig 12813 bp, 16 predicted proteins | sample PeaSoiSIISIP2007_FD_187696 | JGI IMG/M metagenome (GOLD analysis project Ga0209415, IMG submission 187696) | Peat soil microbial communities from Weissenstadt, Germany - SII-SIP-2007 (SPAdes) (version 2) | ecosystem: Environmental > Terrestrial > Soil > Wetlands > Peat | place: Germany...
CAAGGCGCTGTTCGCTGCCGTCCAGCAGGCTGCGGATCGTCGCGCCGTCGCCATGCCAGGCGAGTACGACCGATTCCGTGATGAAACGAACGGCGAGCTTGGCGAGCCGCATGCGCAACGGGATGTCGGCGCCGGTGCGGACGATCTCCCGCCCGACCAGGGCATCAGGCGTGAGGATGGTCACCTCGTGGCCTTTCTCCGCCAGATGCCAGGCCGTTCCCCCGCCCCGCCAGTTGCCCACGTCGTCCAGCAGCAGCAGGCGCTTGCCGAGCTTCGCCTCCCGGCGCATCACGTCCTCGACCGCGAAGACGTTGTCCCGCTCGACGCCGGGAAGGGTGGCGATGTTTGGCTGGCCGCGCTGGAAACCGTCGCCCGCCGGGCTGGAGCCGGTGGCGATCACCACCGCGTCGGCACCGAAGGCTGCCACCTCCTCCGCATCCATGGGCGTGTTGAGGCGCACCGCGACTTGCAGCTTGCCGAGCTGGACTTCGTACCACTCGATCAGATCCAGGATCTGGGTCCGCCGAGGCTGGAGCCCGGCCAGGCGGAACTGGCCGCCGAGCTTGTCCGAGGCTTCGGCCAGCGTTACCCGATGGCCGCGGGAGGCGGCGACCCTCGCGGCTTCGAGGCCGGCCGGCCCGCCGCCCACCACCAGCACGGTCTTTGGCGAGGGCGCCGGCTTGAACGTGTCGCCGTCCCACAGATACTCCCGGCCGGCCGAGGGATTGACCAGGCAGCTGATCCAGTAGTCGCGGTGGCGCCGGCCCCAGCACATCTGGTTGCAGGAAATGCAGCGCCGGATGTCCTCGGCCCGGCCTTCGCTCGCCTTGTTGGCAAGATGGGGATCGGCGATCTGGCCGCGCACGACGCTGACCATATCCGCCTGGCCCGAGGCCACGACGTAATCGGCGTTCTCCGGCGTGCGGATATGGCTCTCGGCCTGGACGCGGGCGTGCTTCACGCTCTGCTTCAGGGCCTCGGCGAAGGGCACTCCCAGTTTGTCCGCATAGAGGAAGGGCGGAATGATGCTGGTAAAGTCGAAATAGCTTCCGGTGCCGCAGGTGACGTAGTCGTAGAGCCCGCGGGCGTCGTGCCAGGCGGCGATCTCTTGCTGGTCGGCGATGGAGAGCACCTCGGGGCGCGTGGGGTCGACGCTGATGGCGACGCCGATGATGAAATCCTCTCCGACCCGCTTGCGGATGCGCGACAGGATCTCGGCTGAGAACCGCATCCGGTTCTCGAAGCTGCCGCCCCAGCGGTCCGTACGCCGGTTGGAATAGGGAGACCAGAACTGCTCGATGGCGGCGTTGTATGCCGCCATCAGCTCGCAGCCGTCATAGCCCGATTCCCGCGCCCGCCAGGCCGCGCGCACGAAGGATTCGATCACCTCCTCGATCTCGGCTTCGGTCATGGCGTGGCTACCATCGGAATCATGCATCGAGGGCAGGCCAGAGGGCGACCAATTGGCCTCGAAGGCATTGTCCCAATCGCCATGGGCGCCAAGGTGGTACATCTGCTGGATCATGACCGTGCCGTGCTCATGGCAGGCCTCGGTGATCTTGCGGAAATGGGGAATGACCGAATCGTCGTCGGCGCGGAAATTGCCCCGGGTCAGCACCGTGCCGCGATGGACTGGCACCGGCTCGACCACGATCATCGCCGCCCCGCCCCGGGCGCGTTCCCGGTAATAACCGAGATGACGTTCGCTGGGCAGGCCGTCCACGCTCATGTTGGCCGTGTGGGCGCCGAAATTGAGGCGACATTTGAGCGTCTTGTGCCGGAGCTTGAGGGGTTGGAAGAGATGGGGAAAGGGCTGGGTCATCGGTCTGGTCCTTGTGGCGCGCAATCCTAGAACAGCCCTGGCGGCCGGGTCACGCGCCGTGACTAACGCGCCGCTCCAGCCAATGGGCGAGCCGGAAGACGAACGGATTGACCGTGATCGAGATCAGGGCCCCGGCCAGGATCAGGCTCTCGGCATTGGGGGGCAGCAGGCCGAGGCTTCCGCCCAGCACGGCCAGCACGAAGGAGAACTCGCCGATCTGGGCAAGGCTGGCCGCGATCCCGAGCGCCAGGCGAAGCGGCCGGCGGAACGCGAGCACGATGAGGAAGGCCGCGAGCGCCTTGCCGACGAGGATGATGGCGACCACGGCGGCGACCTTGAGCGGCTCCTGGACGAGGATCGCCGGGTCGAACAACATGCCGACGGACACGAAGAAGAGCACGCCGAAGGCATCCTGCAGCGGCTGGGAATCCATCGCCGCCCGGTGGCTGTGGTCCGAGGTATTGATCACGATGCCGGCAAAAAAGGCGCCAAGCGCAAAGGAGACTCCGAACAGCTCGGCCGAGCCGAAGGCGACGCCGAGCGCCACGGCGACGATGGCGAGCGTGAACAGCTCGCGCGAGCCCGTGCGCGCCACCTGGTCGAGAAGCCAGGGCAGGAGCCTGGTGCCGCCCACCAGCATCACCAGGACGAAGGCAGCGACCTTGGCGAGGGTGACGGCGAGGTGGACGGCAAGCGAAGCTGGGCCAGGGCCGGTCGAACCGCCGGCGCCGGCCAATGCCGGAAGCAGGACGAGGGCCAGCACCATGGCCATATCCTCGACGATCAGCCAGCCGATGGCGATGTGACCTTCCTCGGAAGCCAGCGACTGGCGGTCTTCGAGCGCGCGGAGCAGCACCACGGTGCTGGCGACCGAGAGCGCCAGGCCGAACACCACTGCCCCGCCCGTTGACCAACCCCAGGCAAGAGCGAGGCCGGCGCCCAGCGCCGTGGCCGCGGCCATCTGGACGAGCGCGCCGGGCACCGCGATCCAGCGCACCGCCATAAGGTCTTTCATCGAGAAATGCATGCCGACGCCGAACATCAGCAGAATGACGCCGATCTCTGCCAGCTGCTCGGCCAGGCCCTTGTCGGCGACGAAGCCAGGCGTGAAGGGACCTGCGGCGATCCCGGCCAGCAGATAGCCGACGATGGGCGACAGCTTCAGGCGCGCGGCGATGACGCCGCCCACCAGGGCATAGCCGAGGCTCATGGCGACGGTGGCGATCAGCGCGACGTCATGGGGCAAGGGCGTCTCCCGCGGCGGGCGCGGTGTTGTAGCCCAGCTTCCGCCGCCGGTGGTAATATTTCCCGAAGGCTGAGAGGGTCTACATGAACAGATCCTTCCGCAGGTCTGTGCTGGTTCTGTGGTTCGCCGCGGCAGTTCCGGCCTCGACGCTCCCGGTCTGGGCCGACGACGTGAAGGATTGCCGGAGCGGGGAATCCGCCTGGTCGGATGTCGGCCACTCCTTCGACGCCTGCCGGCGCCTCGCCGACGACGGGGACCCCCGCGTCGAATACAAGGTCGCGGTGATGTACAACTACGGCCTGGGCGTGCCGCCGGACTACGGCGAGGGTTCGGTCTGGCTTCTTCGCGCTGCCGAACAGGGATTCGCCCCAGCCGAGACCGCTCTCGGCGACATGTTCCGCCAGGGCATGGGCGTCGACCGGAACTATGCCGAGGCCGCGAAGTGGTATCTCAAGGCGGCCGAACAGGGCTATGGGAGCGCCCAGCATGCCCTGGGCGCCGCCTATGCCGCCGGCAGGGGCGTGCCTCAGGACGACGTGGAAGGCTACATGTGGCTTAGCCTGGCCGCGGCCAGGTTGGAACCCAAGGCCGATGCCGATCGCGATGCGGTCGCGGCCCGGATGTCGCCGGAACAGATTTTGACGGCGGAGGAATTCGCCCGCGAGTGGAAACCGGCGCCGCCGTCCTGACGGCCGGGCTCCGCGGCGCGGGCCACAGTTCACGTCTCGGTGATTTCCGGGCGTTCCCGTCACATCGTCGTGACCCGCCATGATCGCGGCCCTGTCCGCGCCCTAGTTTCGCTGCACGGGAAGAACGCGTCCCGCAACCGGATGAGGAGGAAGCGATGCGCAAGGGGATAGCCATGGCGATTCCGGCCATGCTGGTCGTGCTGGCCGGTACGGCGTTTGTCGCGGCGGCGGAGGATTACGGCCCGCTCAAGGTGCAAGACACCTCGATGGGCAAGGTGCTGGCCGATCCGAACGGCATGACGCTCTACACCTACGATAAGGATTCGGCGGGAAAGTCGAACTGCAGCGGCGATTGTGCCGAGTACTGGCCGCCGGTGAAGGCTTCGGCCAGCGACAAGCCGGTGGGCGACATGACCATCATCACCCGCGACGACGGCAGCATGCAGTGGGCCGATGGCGGCAAGCCGCTCTATACCTTCGTCCAGGACAAGCAGCCCGGCGACGTTAAGGGCGACAACTTCAAGGGAGTCTGGCACGCGGTCAAAGAATAGCGATCCCGTTTCGGGCGAGCGGATCGGCGGCGGAATCCGGCATTGCGGCTTCCGCCGCTCTTTGCCTTGGGGCTGGCCCGCCAGGATCAGGTCCGACGCCTTCTCGCCGATCAACGTCGAATCGCCCGCATGCCGCTGCCACGCAGGGCGTTTTTTGCCAGCCAGTCGGATTCGGGTTACGATCTTTCGGGGATGATCAAGAACTACACCGATCACTCGGCGAATGAGCGGACGTTTCTCGCCTGGGTGCGCACGGCGATCGCCATCATGGCGTTCGGCTTCCTGCTGGAGCGGTTCGACCTCTACCTGCAGATCGCGATGGCGACGCTAGGTCCGAATGCGCCGCAATATCCGGGGAACGGATTCGGGCGGGAGGCCGGGCAGGCCTTGCTGCTGCTCGGCGTCGCCATGACGGCGATTGCCGCCGTTCGCTTCCTCAAGACTCGAAAGGCCATCGACAGCCCCGAGCTGCGATCAGTTACCGGCCTCAGGCTCGATGTCGCGCTCGCGGCGCTGCTCGTCCTTTTGGGACTTTCGCTGGTGTTTTACCTGGCTCACGCCATCGTCTCCCACACGTGACGGCCAGTGACCTTCGGCTGCCGGCATCGTCTCCGTGCCGGCCCCGCAGGGCTCGATCGACCGGCAGACGAGACTACATGCCTCCGCCCGCGCTGCCGCCATGCCCGCTGCTGGCGGATCCGCTACCGCCCGGTCCCCCGTTCGAATGGCCTTGCATGTCCGAGCATGGTGCCGCCTCGCCGGATTGGCATGCATTGACCGACCGCTCTTGCTTCTCGCTGCATCCGGCCAGCCCCGGCACGATGATGGCAAGAAGCGCCAATACGATGGTCTTCATCGAGCATCTGCCTGCTGGGAATGACGAAGCGACCGCTGACGCCAGGCGGATGCAATCTTCCGACAACGGCGACCGGCCAACGCTCAGGCCTGGATAGTGACTCGAAGGCCTTGCCCGTCGAATTCAACATCCCGTGACGCGTCGCCTTCCCGCTCGGTCGCTTGACAGACTTCCCGGCAGCCCCGCAACGTAGCGGCATCCGAGGACAGCCAGACGGGGGAGGGATGCATGGCCGACAAGGACGATATCTCGGCGAAGGTTGCCGAGCTGCTGGACGCGGCGGCGAAATCGGTCGCGAGCGAAACCAGCGACAACTATGCCGTGCTGAAGGAGCGCCTGGAAGAGCTCGAGTCCCTGACCAGGAAATCCGTTGTTTCCCACATGAACTACGGGCCCATCGTGGACAAGCTGCAAAAAGGCAGCCTCTTGAGCGACGACGAGCTGAAGACCCTGAGGGCCATGATCGTTGGGGCGGCCGACTACTATCTGAAATACGATGACGACTTTGCGCGCAGCAAGGCGGAGCTTGCGAAAGTACTCGATCAGATCCGACCGCTTCAGACCGGCGGGCTCGATGCCGACGCGCTCATGCATCTGGGGGTGCTATGCCGCGAGGCCCAGAGCGCCCTGATCCCGACCGCCTACTATCTGGAGCAGAAGGAATGCGCGGCCAGGTTCGAGGCAGCGACCCATGGCTCCATAGACCGAAACGCTGCGGGCGTGCTGGCGCGGATTGTTCGGGACCTGGCCGCTCGTTAGGCGGAATGGCTTGTCGACGCGAGATCGCCTGCGAACCCGCCGGCTCGAGATGGCCGGGCGCTACCGACTGACCTTGCCGCACCAGCCGGGCAGATAGTCCGCGTCCGCGCTCCCGGCCAGCCGGCACGCCTCCTTCAGCGCCGCCGGGAAATCCTTCTCGACCAACTTGCGCTTGACGCGCCGGCGAAGGAAATCGGCCCACAGGAATTCGCTGAAGGGCGTCGTGTCCTTGGCAAAGCCGCCGGCGAGGCGCAATTCGCCGGCCAGGGAACGGAACGGATCGTCGATCAAGCCGGTGACCGATTTCGGGATGTCGTCGTACCCGCGCCTGCGCCCTTCGTCGTCGAACGGGTGCATCCAGTCGTGGTTGTCGAGCACGAACCAGAAGGCGGCAGGCGCGAGCTGCTGAAGATCCGCCACCACGGTCACGTACACGTCCTTCTGGCCTTCCTCGTAAAGTGCCAGGGCGAGATGATGATGATCGATGATGTAATGACGGCCTTTCGGTCCCATGATTACCGGAATCATATGCTGACCAAGGAATTCGCCGCCCTTCTTGTCCGCTTTCATGCGCCATGCCTGGCGTTTGGCCTTGACCTCGCGCATGCCGACGGTGATTTGCGTCGGTCGGAGATCGTCGATGCCGACCGGGTGCAGAATTGGCTCCCGTACTGTAACCATTGAAATCCTCCTTGAGGGTCAGGGTGCCGTGGACGGTGCCTCTTCAAGTCCCAAGGGCTTCATGAACGAGGGGCTTCATGAACGAGTCGCGTCATGAACGAGTCGCCTCACGGAAGAGTCGCCCGCATGAAAGAATGGACCTATGAACAAGCTGGAAACTAAATCAGCGGTACCCAAGATGGCAATCGATGCGGGAATGCGCTTGTGCTGATCGCTTCTTTCGTCATCCTCGGGTGTGCGGCCCTGCTGGGCTCCATACTCGCGATTCTGCATTTGCGCTCGGCGAGGCCTGTTTGGGCGTTCGGCGGCCTGCATGGCCTTCTCGGCCTGAGCGGCCTCGGTTGCCTCTCGGCCACGCTCGGCGGGCCGCCGCGCGGGCTAGGGTTTGGCACCGCAACTTTCGGCATGATTTCCGCCGGGCTGATTGCGCTCGCGGCGCTGGTGGGTGGAGGCATCCTCATGCAGCGCCTCCGGAAGAGGCGGCTTGAGGGGGGCCTGATCGGCATCCACGCGACGCTGGCGGTGTCGGGCTTTGTGGTTCTTGCTGCCTACCTATTCGTTGGATAGCCAGGCGGCGGCCTAATCGCTTCGCCAGCGCCGGACAGTGAGAGTCTGACCTTGCTCCCGGCGCTCGGCGCGGCGCGTCGTCGCTGGAATAGCCGGGCGGCCGATGCCAAGCGGTTATGCTTTTGTCACGCGCCACCACCCGCGCGCGGCGGGACACTCTGATTCCTTGATCAGACCAAACCGTCTGGCTCTGCGGGCGTCTTCAGGCTTGGGATGAGCGGTCCTTGCGCGGTCAGGGAAGGCCAACCGGTGGAGACGCGCTTGTCCGCACTCGCTCTTGCCCGAAAGGTCACGGTCCGCGTCCGGCGCATTCCCGGGACCTATCCGGTCTTGGATGCGCTCAGACGACGATCCTATTCGGCGGGTGTCGTCACGGTTTCGGATTACGATGGAACCTTGCGGATGGAACTCGACCTCGGCGAGCACATGGCGAGCCAGATTTTCTGGTTCGGCTACTACAGCCGCGACGTTCTCTTCGCGATCGAGCGGATGCTCACGCCCGGCAGCGTCTTCCTCGACATTGGCGCGAACATTGGCGAGGTCTCCCTGTTCGCGGCGAAGCGCGTGGGGGAGAGGGGATCGGTGATGGCCTTTGAACCGGTGGCCGAAACCGCGGATCGCCTGCGAAGAAACCTTGCGCTCAATGGCTTGCGGAACGTGGAAGTCATGGAGATGGGCATCTCGGACCAGGTCCGCGAGCAGGCGCTCTACGCCTCCGCCGCGAAGTTCCAAGATGGCTCGCGCCATGACGGGCTCGGAACGTTATACGCCAGCGGCGCGCGCTCCAGCCCGGTGGCAACGGTCAAGCTGACGACCCTGGACGCCTTGCTGTCCGCCCGGCCAATCGCGCGGCTCGACGGAATCAAGCTGGATATCGAAGGGGCGGAACTGCCGGCCCTTAGGGGCGCACGCCAAGTACTGACTCGCTTCAGGCCCTGGCTGGTGGTCGAGATCGGCGAGGAGACCTGTGCCGCCGCAGGCTACGAGCCCCGGGACATCTTCGAATTGCTCGCCTCGCTCGACTACGCGGGCTACTTGATCGGGCGCAAAGGCAAGCTCCGCGCCGCGGGCAGCGAGGCCATGGGGAAGTGGCAGAACGTCTTGTTCACCCCGCGCGGCCGCAAGACGGGCGACGGCCGCGGCCTGCAGTGAGCCGGGATGGATCGATGGGCCGTGCCGGTACGCCTCAGCCGACATGCCCATGGCCGCCACCGCCGCCACCGCCGTTACCGTTGCCGCCGCCCTGATGCGCGCCTCCGCCCGGAAGCTCGTCCCGGGTGCAGAGGTGGTTCGCAGCCTGTGGGCAGGCATTGGGATCGGGCGTCGGCGCGGAACAGTCGGCCGCGCTGAGCAGAAGCAACGCCAAAACCAGCAGCAAATCGCGCTTCATGGCGCTCACGTTGAGGAGGTTATCGGCCCGGAATTTATAGGCGGTCCCGCATCCGCTCCCCCGTGTCGATTTTTGGCCTTGCACCGAACGATCAGCCGTGAAATCGCCACATTGCCTCAGATATTCTGCTAAGTGGTCACTGCCCGCCGCTGGCCGGAAACCGTCGGCAAGGCGGTCAAGCCCGGGCGAACAATTCGCCAGAGGATTTGCATGGGTCATCGATATTTGCCGTTTTTGCTGGCCGGCCTGGTCCTGGCCACGGCTCTGCCTTGCCTTGCCGGTATGTCGCTCGAGGATCGGGCCAAGCGCTGGTTCGCGGCACATGATCGCGACCATGTCGGCTATTTGACCGCCGACGTGGTGGTTGCCTATGAGCTGAGGCGCTTCAAGCGCATGGATAGCAACAGCGCCGGCAAGCTGTCCCTGGCCGAGTTCTGCAGCGGCGTTCCGAGCGACCAGGCCGAGGAGTTCAGCCGCTGTCGCGGGCTATTCGTCGCCATGGACCATGACGGCGACGGTTACGTCACGGACGAGGAACTGTCGGCTTACTATCGTGAAGTGATCCACCGGGCCGACCAGAAAGGCGATGGTCGCGTTACCCTGGAGGAGTGGTTGGCATCGAAGCAGGACCCGTGATCCGAACCGGACCGGTTCGCAATGGAAAGACCGGCCTCGCTTGCGGGTCTCAGTCCTCCTGCATCCGGCGGCCCTGGTTGGCTTGAATTGACCGATAGTCGATCGTCACCTGGCCACTGGCATGGCTCTGAACCAGGAATTGATCGCCGATGTCTTCGGCGCAACGGCCGGGGAGCAAGTCGTGGGGCGTGTTGCCGGCGATCGTCACCGTCGCGCCACCCGTGCTGAAAAAGTCATTGCAGACGCGCATGTTCATGGCCGGCAACCCCGTGCGGATCTGCTGCGCCTGGCCCGGACTCAAGATGATCGAACCGAAGTAACTGGCCAAAGCCGGGCTCGCCATCGGGACGGCGGTGAGGACGGCGGCTACGGTCAAGATCATGGCGAAAGGCTTCATGGCGAAAGTCTCCGAATGCGATGCCCTTGACTGGCTCTTCGGGAGCATAAGTCTGTGCTCTCGCCGTCCGTGGAGCAAGGGCGACTCACCGCATCGTGAGAGAACCGGGCGGTAGCTGCCCGCCGTGTGTCAATTCAGCCTCCTACTAGCGCGCATTTTTTGGGAAGCAGGGGTGCTTATGCCCAGTCGCCTTGTCAATAGTTCCCCGCGAAGGGGTCATAGGGGTAGCCGGAGTAGATCAGGCTGGCGTCGCCCCCGGTTCCCAACAGGCTTTGCACTTTCTCGACAGTCTTGCCGATCGCGCGACGGGACTCTCCCGCGTGAAGTTGGCGCCTGACCTCGATCAGGGCCTGGTTGGCGCTATCGAGCCGCCGCGCAAGTATCGCGGCAACATAGAGGGTGACGGTCGCATCGTTGGCAAGCACCGTCGGCGCGTCCGCGATGTGAAATTCCGATTGCTCCAGGGCCCGGACGTCGGCCGTGTGCGGCTGATCCAGCAGCACGGCCAGTTCGCCGAACACCGCGCCCGGCGCCGAGACCTTGGCGATCTGCTCGCCATCCTTGACGACTTCGACGGAGCCGCTTCTGAGCACCAGCAGTTTTCCCGTCGTCGAACCGGCCTTCAGGACGTTTTCACCGGCCTGGTATTTCGTGACCGGGAGGCCTGCCAGCCTCTCTCGGAATGCGGAAGCATCTGGAGCAAGTGGCATTTTGAGTCCCTCCTACTGGTGCCCGAATGAAGACGCCTCGCCCATGCGCCGGAGCAGGCTCCTCGGCCATGAATGCCATGGCGTGAAGGATTGCTCGCGCAAGGCGCCTGATGGACTCGATCCTACCACGAGCTCCCGGGGCCGCCCGCCGTCATTGCCGGCTTGGCCGAAATCACCACGGGCAATCCGGGAATTGCAACAGAGCGAGCGAGATGAGGTCGGATCCTGCGCCGCTCAGAGCACGCGATCGGCCAGGCGGTGGACCTCTTTCTGAACGATCATGGTGACTTGGCTGCAGTCGGCTGCCGACCCGCTGCCGAGCAACGAAACCGTCGAGGATTCCGTCGCCTTGTAGCGCACCCAGATCGAGTGCCGCCTCGCGTGGTCGGGAAAGTCGGCGTGCAGGAGGTTTCGCAGCGCGGAACTGATCGGGGCCGGGTCTGCGTTGCAGGAGTCGGCCAATCCGGCCGTCGCTCCGGCCTCGACGGCGAGCGCGTCAAGGGTTGGATGGTCGTCATCTGTCGAGAGATCGCCCGGCTCCTGAGCAAGGGCAAGCGGCATTGTCCATAAGCCGATAACCAAGGCCGCCGTGAGCAGCTGGGCTCGTCCGGTCATTCTGTTCGCTACCCTTCAGCGCCGGCATGCAAGGTTCGACATGCCGACGCGCGTCTCTCGAACCAATTGGATTGATTGTCGAAGGTCGACAAGATCGACGCACGAAATTGTGAATTCGGATGCGGGCGCGTGAGACGTCGGGCCGGCGATTCGGAAGCATCGGCCCGGTGACTGATTCGAACCGGGCGCCCCCGGGGGAGAAACGAGAAGCCGCTTGCGACCGCCGCCCGGGAGGCCCTTCTCATTCCGGCGTTCGGAACTGGAGCTCCGCTCAATGCGAACAGGGCCAAAGCACAGGCAATACTTGCTCGATCGCCGTATCGGCGTTGGCCATGGCATTGGTCGAATCTTCCTCGACGGCTTGCTTCAAACTCCCGACCACCGAACTGGTCATGGTATCGATAGACATGCTTTCCGGGGGACAGTTTGCTCCTGGAATCGCATTTGACATTCGTTCGATCCTTGAGACCTCGTCCTGGCAGTAAGCCGGATCGGTGTCGCAGCGGGAAAGGAACTCCCCCACAGTCAGGGATTGCGCCCTCGCCGGCGCCCCGAGGCCGAGCGCCGGAATGATCAATGAGGCGAGGAGGAAGACGCGACGGAGCATGGGTTCGTTCAGAATAGCAAGTTGAGAGCCTGCGTCCACCTCCGGCTGGCTCTGGTCATCCTGCCACGCGGCGCCGACCGGATTCCTGCGTGCAGATTTATCGGCCGCTTCTGGGCGGCTGCCGAGGAACCAGGATCGGGAAGGCGGCAGGGAGAGGAGGTGAATTGATGAGCCGGATGGGGTCGAAACCGGACCGGCCACTGGCGTCTTTAGGGAGGTGGAACCGACGACGGCGCTGCCCTCGTGGGCTTTGTTTGGGCGGCCAACAGAAGCGTTACCGCGGGTGCCGTGACGGCGGCAAATCGCCCGAGCCTCTTAAGAACCGGACGGCGGGCCTGCACCGGCGCATCCTGGGATTCGGCAGCCTTGTCCACATTCGCTGCTTTGCTTGAACCGTCGTCGATCTTATCGGTCATCCTGAATCCTCCGCGCCGCTTAGCCATCGGCCAAGCTATCCTACGCGGTAGCGATGCCACGGGCAATGATCCCAACTACCTGGCGTCGCCACCGGCAGATGAGCGCGGCAGAGATTTGGGCCGCGTCCTCAAAGTTGTCGAGAAGCTGAGACGGGGATGGCGCGAGCGGGAAAAACGTGACCAAGGTGACGTGGTCGGCTGGCTATCAGCGCTTATTCTGCAGCCTTTGCTCATACCGAGCGGCAAATTTCGCAGCGTTCTTTTGCTCGTTGATCCATTCCCAGGCTTCGGCCTCGGAGTTGAATGTGTTGACGATCCGCGGCTGTGCGCCTGGCTCCGTCATTTCGACATCGCAGGTCCGCCCGTTTTTCCGAATGACGACTCGGTAAGTGTTTTTCGCCATGATCTCAATGTGGCATTGGGGTTACGGATCGCAAATCGGTTGGCTGGCCGGTCGCGCTCTAACTTGGTCCTCTTGACTGAAGCAAGGGAGGGCCGGGAAGCCACGCAGGGCCATGGCCGGGAAGAAGGCAGGCGGTGGGAGGGTGACTTCCCGGTAGCCGAACGGAAGAGCGTAGGGTCGTCCATCATGCGGTTGCCCCATGGCCGATCATCTTGTCTCTGGCCGCGCCGCCAAGTGAAGAATTGATCATGGTCTGACGCTGGTGATGGCGGCCGTGAATCGAGGACCTTCGGGCGCTCGAATTGAGTGCTGCTGAGTACCCCCTTGAGTACCCAGACACGATCGATAGCTATGGATTTCGCAATAAATGGCGGAATTCCGGAGGTTCTAAATGGTGGGCGCTGTAGGGATTGAACCTACGACCCCACCCGTGTGAAGGGTGTGCTCTCCCGCTGAGCTAAGCGCCCA
>Ga0209415_10014613_pt1 | contig 12812 bp, 12 predicted proteins | sample PeaSoiSIISIP2007_FD_187696 | JGI IMG/M metagenome (GOLD analysis project Ga0209415, IMG submission 187696) | Peat soil microbial communities from Weissenstadt, Germany - SII-SIP-2007 (SPAdes) (version 2) | ecosystem: Environmental > Terrestrial > Soil > Wetlands > Peat | place: Germany...
ATTGGGCGCGTGGTGCGCGGCGAGGCGGGACAAATCCAATTTCAGGGCCGGCACCTTGAAGCGTGCGGCTACGATCACTTTCACGACTAAACTCTTATGACTAATCCGGCACCAATCCTCGAACTGATCGGCGCGTTCCGCCGGTCGAAGGCCATGTTCACGGCGGTCAAGTTTGGAATTTTCGATGGCGAGAGGCCGCAGGGCGCGGCGATGGACAGGCTGTTGGAGGCGTGCCTCGGGCTCGGGTTGCTGGATAAGCGCGGGGACGAGTACGTCAACACGGCTGTGGCGGACGAGTATTTGAGGCGGTCGAGTCCGCGGACGCTCTCCGGATACATTCGCTATTCGAACGACGCTCTGTACCGGCTGTGGGAGCATCTGGACGACGCCGTGATCGAGGGCACGAATCGGTGGGCGCAGACCTTTGGCTCCGAGGGCGGCGTGTTCGCGCATTTTTTCCGCACGCCGGAAGCGCAGCGCGATTTTCTGATGGGGATGCACGGATTCGGGATGATCAGCTCGCCTGCGATAATCGAGGCGTTCGATCTTTCGCGATTCGCGTCGTTCGTGGATCTGGGAGGAGCGACGGGCCACCTGGCTCTGGCGGCGAGGGAGCGGTATCCGCGGATGAAGGCGACGGTGTTCGATCTTCCGTCGGTGGTTGAAGTGGCGAAGGAATTCGTGGGCGATAAAGTGTCGCTGGTCGCTGGAGATTTCTTTGCCGATCCGTTGCCGGCGGGGGATCTTTATGCGGTCGGGAGGATTTTGCACGATTGGGCGGAAGCGAAGATCATCGCGCTGCTTGCGAAGATCCACGAGGCGCTGCCGGAGGGCGGAGGATTGCTGATCGCGGAAAGATTGCTGAAGGAAGATCGCAGCGGTTCGGTCACGACGCAGATGCAATCGCTCAACATGCTGGTTTGCACCGAGGGGCGCGAGCGCACGCTGAGCGAATACTCGGCGCTGGCGCGCGGGGCGGGATTCCGGGAGATCGCCGGACGGGTGACCGGAGCGCCTCTGGACGCGATACTCGCGCTAAAGTGACGGTGGCTTTTTGTGGCGCGAACTTTAGTTTGCAGCGTCGGCTTCAGCCGGCGTTTGGGCTGTTTCGTCATCCGGGCTGGACATCGGCTCAAGCCGATGCTGCAAGCTGAAGCTCGCGCCACATCGCACGCGAACTTGGTGCAGCATGTGGAGCGGTGGTCGCTGCACAGGGGCGTTACCATTGCTGAGTGGACGGATGCGGAGTTGGATCGGGTTCTAGAATGAAGGTAATGACGCGAATTTGCTCTTTCCTCCTGGCGGCGACCGCCGCGTTTGCGCAGTACAAGGCTCAGCCTGCGGGCGATCCGCCGGCGGAGGTTGCTGCGCCGATTCTGGCTGCTTTGAACAAGGCTGGTACAAAGGTCGTCGCGGACAACGGGTCGGCGTACGTCGAAATCTGGCTGTGTTCTGCGATGCCGTCCGGGCCGAACGCCGGTGAATCGAGCGTGACGTTGCCGACGATTCCCAAGGGCGCGCTGCTGGGTGTCCTGCGATTTACCGCGAAGGGCGCGGACCGGCGCGGGCAGACCATCGCGCCGGGCGTTTACACGCTCCGTTACGGCGATTATCCGGTGAACGGCAATCATCAGGGCGTGGCGCCGCAGCGCGATTTTTTGCTGCTGGCGCCGGCGGCGCTGGATAAATCGGCGGATGCCGTTTCCGATTTTGACGCGTTGCTGGAGTTATCGCGAAAAGCCTCGGGCGCGCCCCATCCGGCGGTGTTGAGCTTTTGGAAAGCGGATGCGGACGACAAACCAGGGTTTCAGAAACAGGGCGAGAAAGACTGGGTGCTGACCGCGAACCTGGGCGATACCAAGGTGTCGATCATCCTGATCGGCAAAGCGGACGAGTAGTTAACCGAGCGTCGCGCGCATGCTTTTCGTGGCCTGCGTGAGACTTGCCGTCTGGTCGCCGACGGGGAGATATTCCATCGTCACATAGCCTTTGAATCCGAACGTGGCGATGGCTTTGTAGATATTTTCGTAGTTCATCTCGCCGGTGCCTGGATCGTTGCGGCCGGGATTGTCGGCGATGTGGAACACGGCCACGTGAGGCGCGGCTTCCTTCATGGTGCGGATCACGTTTCCCACTTGCACCTGTTCGTGATAGATGTCGAACAGCAGTTTTACGTGGGGATTTTGGGCCTCCTTCACGAGCTTGAGGCCTTCGCCGCACGTCGATAAAAAGAATCCTTTGTGATCGACCTTGTTGTTGAGAGGTTCGATGATGAGCGTGACGCCGGCCTTGGCCGCCAGATCGCCGGCGCGCTTCACCGATTCGAGCATCGAGGCATACTGCTCGTCATGGGTGCGGCCGGGAACATCGTCGCCGCTCATGAGGATGACCTGCGGGATCTCCAGTTTCTGCGCAAACACGAGGCCCTGCCGGACGTCGGCCAAAAATCCTTCGCGATCCTCGGGCTTGACCATCGACACAGGACGATGCTTCCAATCGGTCTGGGCGAGGAGCGTGTCCATTTTCAGATGGAGCGAGGCGGCGAGCTTCTTCATGTCGCGGATCTGGGCGTCGGACCAGTTGACGTGTTCCGAGACGAGCTCGACCGATTGGACGCTGGACTGCGACGCGACCTCGAGGCGCTGCTCGAATGGTCCCTTGAGGGTCCAGATCATGACGGAACTGGTGATGGTTGGCGTTTGGGCTGGCATGGCTTGGGTGAAGGCGGCCGCTGCGGTGGATTTTAGGAATTTGCGACGGTCCATGTTTCTATCATTGCGCGAATCCTTGCGCCTCCGCTCTCTGCGGTCGCGGCTCAGCGCCCATACCGAGCCGCGACCAAAGGGAGCGGAGCTTCAGGAGAGATGCCGCCGTATTTACTTCGGAATTTCCAGGATGTAACTCGTCAGGCGGTCCAGGTCGTGCGAGCTGAGTTTGTAGACCGGCATCGTCGAGCCGGGCGAGAATTTTTGCGGGTCGGCGAAATGGCCTTCCAGCCATTCGCGGTTGCGGTGATCGGCGACGCCATTGAGAGGCGGTCCGGTCTGCATGCCGACGCCATTTAGTTTGTGACAGGCGGCGCATTGGTTCGCCTGATAGACCATGGCGCCTTCCACGGCCGACTGCGGCGCGCTGGGCCATGCCTTCAGGGCCGCGTCGCCGCGCTTGGTGACGAAGGTCACCAGCCCTCGCAGCTCGGGATTTTTCAATTGCGTGGCGACGTTCGGCGCGGGCTGTTTGAAATGCTGCATCAGCCAATCGGTGGGGCGCTGCGAGAGCGCGTGCGTCAGATCCGGGCCGGGGCCGGATTTTCCGATGAGGTGACAGTTTCCGCAATTGTCTTTTCGAAACGCTCCGATGGCGGCGAGTTGATCGGCGGGCAGTTCCTGCCACGGCTCGACCAGAGCGAGGCCGGCGTCGGGATCTTCGGTCGAAGGAGGCGTGGTCGCGATGGCGCGTGCGGTCAGCGCGCTCCATCCGAGAACGGCGAAAACCACCAGCGCGATGGCGCCGGTGCGTTCGCGGACGCGCAATGCTTTGCCGCGATCGATAAACGGTGCCAGGAACAGGGCGAGGATCGCGAGGGTCGGCAGGATCACGGCGCCCACGATTTCCAGCGGGCCCTGGAACGCTTTCAACATCTGAAAGAGGAACAGGAAATACCATTCCGGACGCGGGATGTAGCTGGTGTCGGTGGGGTCCGCCACATGGCCCAGGGGAACGCGGACGGCGATCGCCATGGTCACCAGAACGGCGAACCAGAGGAAGGTCGCGACGGTATCCTTGAAGACCTGCTCCGGATAAAACTTCTTTTTGGGCAGCGCTGCGTCCTGGGGAATCGGCGTGACGCCGTGCCGCCGGACCAGGTACACGTGAATCGCGATCAGCAGGATGGTGAGAGGCGGCAACAGCAGCACGTGCGCGGCGTAGAAGCGCGCGAACGTGATGGCGCCGATCGATCCCCCATCGCTGCCGAGCAATCGCAACACGTACGGACCCGCGCCGGGCGGCAGCGCGGCGATCTGCGTGGTGACCACCGTGCCCCAATAGGCGCGATTGTCCCAGGGCAACAGGTATCCCGTGAGGCCGTAGGCCAGCGTGACCAGCAGCAGCACGCACCCCACCATCCACGTGGCTTCGCGAGGTTTTTTGTATGCGCCCCAGATAAGAACCTGCATCAGGTGCAGCACGACGACGATGATCATCAGGCTGGCGCCCCAGTGATGCAGGCCGCGGATAAGCTGGCCGGCGGTCAGCTCCGTCACGATGTAGCGCAGGCTGTTGTAGGCTTCGCCAGGGGTGGGCGCGTAGTTTCCGGCAAGCAGCATCCCGGTGAAGACCTGCGTGAGGAACGCGAACAGAGCCACGCTGCCCAGCACCTGGTGCCATCCGGCGGAGGCGGGCACGTCTTCATACAAAAAATGCTTGATGCCGGACTCGATTCCGGTCCGCTCTTCGAGCCAGTCGATGACGCCGCGCAGGATCTTCATGCTTTCTGAATCTCGGCGCCGATCAGAATTTTACCCTGATCGACTTTCGTGACGAGGCGGTCGAGAGGCCGCGGCGCGGGGCCGGTGAGGACCTTGCCGTCGATGGAAAATGTCGACGTATGGCAGGGGCAGAGAAAATTGTTTTCTTTTTCGTCCCAGTGGTACGCGCAGCCCAGGTGCGTGCATTGCGGCGCGAAGGCGACCACGTTCCGATCGTCCTTGCGCAGCACCCAGGCGGTCGCTTTTTCGTTCAACACGCGCCATCCGTCGACGCGAGTGCGGCGGAACACGACCTCCTCGGGCTTGCCGACCGTCAACTGCGCCAGGTCGGCGGCGGCGACCAAATCGGATTGTTTTTGCGATTTCGGGCGGATCAGAAGATACGCGGCGGCGGGCGCGGCCAGCGTGGCGGTCATCAATCCGCCAAGCCCGGCGATCACGGCCGAATAAAAGGATCTACGTGTGGTAGTTTCCATGCGATTTTCTAGTATATGCGCAGAGCGCCTCTTCGCGCCCGTCCGTTTACCCGGTGACGGGCGGACGCTTGCGGTGCCAGTCGGTGTGGCTCTGAAACGCCTTCCCGATCGCGATCAACTGGTTTTCGTAGAAAGGCCGGCCGACGACCGAAATCGCGATGGGCAGGCCGGAGGCGAATCCGCACGGCAGGGAAATCGCGGGAAGACCGGCGAGATTGCCGGCCGGGATCAGTCCGCTGAGGCCGCGCGATTTCGGCGGCGTTGCGGGTGCGGCCCCGCCATCCAGACGGTCGGTGATTTTCGACGCGACCGTCGAGCGCGTCGGGGCCAGCAGGAAATCGACGTCGAGGAACAGATCGCGGAACGCCTGTTGGACCAGGGCGCGGACGCGCATGGCGCGCAGGTACTCGGTTGCCGGAATGTCGAGGCCGGCCTTCAATCCTTGAGCCTGCCGGTGGTCGGCGAGCTCATCGACTCTGCCGGAGCGGATCAGGTCCTCGAAAATCGATGCGGCTTCCGCGCCGATGATGGCGCCGGTGAGCGCGCCGTACGGGAAGTCCGGGATCTCCACTTCCTTCATATTCATTCCCAGGGATTTCACCAGCTTCAGCGCGTCTTGAAAACCGGCGCGCGTCGAAGTCTCCGCGGTTTCCTCGAAATCGATGGCTGCGTAGCCGATGGTGATTTCGTCCGGCTTACGCGCGAACTGCGGCGCGTAGTGAAACGATTTTCTGGCCGAGCCCGGATCTTGGTAGTCGTTGCCCGCGATCGCGCCGAGCACCAGCGCGCAGTCTTCCGCGGAGCGGCACATCGGGCCGATTTTATCGAGCGTCCAGGAAAGAGCCATCGCGCCGCGGCGGCTGACCAGTCCGTAGGTGGGCCGCAATCCGGTGATGCCGCAGTACGCGCTGGGCGTCAGGATGGAGCCCGAGGTTTCCGATCCGATGGAGAACGCGACCAGCCCCGCCGCGGTCGCCGAGCCCGGTCCGCTGGACGATCCGCCGCTCCAGCGCGTGCGGTCCCACGGATTCAAGCCCGGTCCGGTGAGCGACGCCGAGGGGTATCGATAGCCTCCGCCGCCGGCCAGTTCCACCATCGACAATTTGCCGATGAGAATCGCGCCGGCTTTATGGAGCAGGTCGATCACCTGCGCGTCCTCTTTGAAGACTTGCCCGGCATAGGGCTTTGCGCCCCACGTGGTCGGCTTGCCGGTTACCGCCAGGAGATCTTTCGCGCCGTAAGGAATGCCTTGTAGAGGGCTGCGCACGCGGTCCAGCTTGAAATCGCGGTCGACGTCTTTTGCTTTGCGCAAAGCCGAATCCCGCAGCGATAACGCCAGCGCGTTGTAGCGCGGGCCCAGCTTTTCCAGACGATCGCAGAAAGCGTGCGTCAGCTCGACCGTGGAAAAGTCCTTCTTGCGCAGCGCTGCGGAGAGCTCGGAGATCGAGCCAAAAAAAATGTCGTCGGTGAACGTGAACTTCGCCATTTCTCAGGCCTTAAAGTGGAACGCGGGCTCGGTCGCCATGGGCAATTTCACCTTGGCGATTTGCCGCGCGCTCGCCTTCATCTGCTCGCGCGCCGCATCGAGGTCGGCGTCGGGCGGAGGAGTTTGAGAACTCCCCGCTTGCGGCGCGGCAGCCGCTGCGGCGAGCATGCGAGCAACCGATCGGCGAGTGACCTTCATGACCGTATTATCATTCACCGGCCGCGGAATGTGCTTCGAGGGCTTCCATCGCGGCTTTTTCCATCACCGCGCGCGGAGCGGTTTCGCCGGTCCAGATCTCGAACTGCCGCGACGCTTGTTCGAGAAACATCTCCAGGCCCCGGATCGGCGTCGCGCCCTGATCCGCCGCCATCCGCACCAGCAGCGTGTCCAGCGGGTTGTAGACCATGTCCAACACCAGCTTGGCCGGAATTTTCGCGTCGAAAAAACTTTGCTCGACCTTTGGGAACATGCCGAGCGGTGTGGAATGGACCAGAACGTCGAACATGCGGGCGCAGGACTGCTCGCGCGTCAACGGTTCGGCATCGCAGGCCTTGGCCAGAGCGCGCACGCGGTCGATATTGCGGCCGGTGATGGCGAGTCTCGCGCCGGCGGCCTTCAGCGCGAACGCGGCGCCGCGGCCCGCTCCGCCGTTGCCCACCAGCAGCACGGACGATTTATTCAACCGGACATGACGCTCCAGGGGGCGGATCACGCCGTCGGCGTCGGTATTGGTGCCGCGCCATTTTCCCGCTTTGCGCCACACCGTATTCACCGCGCCGATGCGCCGCGCCAGAGGGTCGACCAGATCCAGGTAGCGCAGGATTTTCTGCTTGTGAGGAATGGTCACGCTGAAGCCGGCGAGAGGCAGTTTTTCGGCGAGCGTAAAAAAATCCTTGAGCTGCGCGGGATTTACGAGGAACGGAAGATAGACCGCGTCGGCCCGGCGCGCCTGGAAGGCCCGGTTGTGGACCGCGGGCGAGATGGAATGGCGCACCGGATCGGCCACAACACCATAAATGCGAGCGTCCTTCGTGAACTTTTCCACGCGATAAAGATGACGTAGCTGGTGCGCGCTCACCTGGCCCGACGCTGTCCCTTCGGCCGAATTCGGCGCGGCATAGGTGAACAGGCCTCCGGCGGCGGGGGAAAGAACGCGGGTCGGGAAACCGGTCTCGCCCATCGCCAGCAGGATGGTCGGCGTTTTCGAATAGGTTTTCGCCAGCGCCAGCACGCGAACGTTGTCCGACGGCTTTTTCGCGGTGGTGACGATCTTGTACCCGTCGGCCGGAACGCGCATCATGCGCCGCATCACGGTGTCCAGAGGAGGCGTTCCTCCCCAGTTATGGTAGGAAATCACCACGCGTGTCCGCGCGCGAAGAGCTTCCAGTGCGCCGGCGCAGTTTTCGGCGCTCTCGATCTCGATATCGACGGCCTGCGCGCCGGCTTCGATGGACGCGTTGAGGATTTTTAGCTGCTGCTCGATACTGCCGTTGAAATGTCCGTGATTTTGATGGCGCCGGCAGGTGGCGAGTACCGTGCAATCGGTGTTGCGCGCCAGGAATTTGCGCATCGCGGCGATGCCTTGCTCCGGGTACGCAAGATAATCGAGCCGGAATTCGAAGAAACGTTCGCCGGCATTATATTCCTCGCGCGCATGGGCGAGTAGCGCATCGATCTCGGGAAACCCGAGCGCGATACATATGCGGGGAAGTGCGGCCCTCCGTGTCATGAAGCCTGATCAGGATAGCACGATGCGAATTGGTTACACATTCATTTCGTAAGCGTGTTTTAACCATTTTTTCACTTCTCTGTCGATTTCCTCGAGCGACGTCACGGAAATGCGGTGGGTAATGCGATCGCCTTTCTCAAAGCCTCCGGTGGAAATCAGCTTTCCGGCAGGCGTCATGTCCTGGAACGCGAATCCGACGTCGACGCGTGTGGCCGTAGTGGGCTTCACCTGAGCGAACACGTGCTTGCGATAGAACGGGACGATGGTCTTGCAGGGAGAAACGCGCACATCTTTGCCCAGGTCGAACGCCAGCGCCAGCATGCGGTCGTAGATGGGTCGCAGACCGGCCTTCTTGCCGGCGAACATCGCCTCCACCAGCGCGTCGGGGTCGTAGCCGGCCGCCCCACCGGATCCGTCCGCGCGTTTAGCGATCCAGAGGGCGTAGTTCGTGGTGATGCCGTGCTCCTTCTTGAGCCACGCGATGCACTCTTTTTCGGTCGCGGGGCCGGACTTTTTGACGATACGAATCCATTCGTCCAGCGTGCGGCTCGTCCGCTCCTTCAGGTTTTTAAGCGAAGCCTCCTCCATGGCGAAGCCGGGATGTAGCGTGTACACCGAGTCTTTTCGCATCGGCCCTCCTAATTCACAGTAGCCTTCACTTGGGTGCCCACCCGATTAAGGGCGTGCGCAAAGATTGTATGGCCGTGAGGTCCGTCGAACAAATAGATCGTATCGTGGCCTCCGAAGGCCGACGGATACAACTCATCCTTCCTCGCCGCGCGAGGTTCATCTTCATACCTAAAATCGCCTTCGGTTCGGAGGTGTCCGTATGAATCCCAGACGCGGCAGATGTTCACGTTCCGCTGTTCGTCGATGGCGCAGTCCAGCCAAGATGCGTCTTCGATGATAGAAACGTACCGCGCAGTCGATGAAACACCGGAAGGGCGAACAAGCGGCTGCCACAATCCGAGCCAGATTCCGTAGGGATAGACAAAGAAGTAGCAAATCGCAAGCGCTAGAGTTATTCCCACGCCGAGCAGCAAGCGTTTCCACATAAGATTTATTTCAGCACATCGGGGATTGCTAGAATCCTTGTGGGAGCCAATTTTGCCCGGTGGCAGGCGCGGTCTTCAAAACCGTTGAACGGTCCTTTGGGCCGTTGGTCGATTCGACTTCGACTGGTTCCCGCCAGGATTTCTGGTTCTGAACGCTACCTGCGCGCTGCGGGATAAGGGCGGCCCCAAGTCGTTGCCAGAGTGAATCCCCGAGCTTACGTCCCGGGGTTATAACCCCGCACGTCAGTGCGGGGATCCGGCTGCGATATTTAGTCCCTTGGGTCGTTGACACGGACTTTCGTCAGTACTATACTACGATTCGTAATCGAATGTCGAAATCGAATTTAGAGGACGATAGGGATCTGTACTCCGGCCTGATCCGGCTGCACGTGCTCCATCACGCGGTGGAAGGCCCTATCTTCGGCCTGGGCATGATCGAGGAGCTTGCGAGGCACGGATACCGCATCAGCCCGGGCAGCCTGTATCCCCTTCTTCAACGTCTCGAAAAGAAAGGCTACCTCCGGTCGACGGAGAGGCGCAACGGCAAGTCTCTGCGGCGCCTGTACCGCGCGACTCCGCTGGGCAGGAAAGCGCTGGCGGCATCGAAGAGCAAAGTGCGCGAGCTCTTTCATGAACTGATCGAGGGCGAACACTCATGAAGCCTGCAATATTACTGATCGCCGCGGCCAGCGTTTTGCCCGCGCAGCTCACGCTCCCTCAGGCCGTCGAAAATTCCCTCAAGAATTACCCGTCCATCCGCGTCTCGCAGGAACAGATCAACGCGGCGTCCGCCGCGATCCAGTTGGCCCGCACCGCTTATCTGCCCAAAATCGACGCGCTCGCTCAGGCCAACCGCGCGACGCGCAACAACGTATTCGGCCAGTTGCTGCCGCAGAACGTGATTCCATCGATGTCCGGTCCGGTGATCGGCTCCAACAATTTTGGATCGGTGTGGGGCAGCGCCATCGGAGGCCTGGTCACGTGGGAGCCTTTCGACTTCGGGCTGCGCGGCGCCACCGTTGCGACCGCCGGCGCCGCGCGCGCGCAAGCGGAGGCCGCCGTTAAGAGGACGCAATTCGAGGTTGCGGTCGCGACCGTCGACGCGTATCTCACCCTGGTCGCCGCCGGGGAAACCGTGCGCGCCGCGCAAGCCGGCGTCGATCGCGCCGAGGTGGTGGTGAAAACCATCACGGCGCAAGTCGGCGCGCAGTTGCGTCCCGGAGCCGACCAGTCGCGCTCGGAAGCTGAACTGGCCGCCGCGCGCACGCAGTTGATCCAGGCGCAGCAGGCGATCGACGTGTCCCGCGCGACACTTTCGCAATTCACCGGCGCCGATCCTGCAAACATTTCCGTCGTTGCCGGGAGTCTGGTTCAACTGCCTCCCGGCCAATCCCCGCCGAGCCTGAACGCAGTAGCAAATCCGGTGATGATCGAGCAGAACGCCGCCGTCGAACAGGCCCGCGCTCAGCTCCGTGCGCAGGAGCGATCCTACTTCCCGAGGTTTTATCTGCAAGGCGCCGTCTACGCGCGAGGCACGGGAGCCGAAGTCAATGGCGATCGCCTGGGCGGGCTCAACGGCCTCGCGCCGAACTATCAGAATTACGCCATCGGATTCACCGTGACGTTCCCGATTCTCGACTTGCCGGCATTGCGCGCCCGCGAGGCGGCGCAAAACGCGACCATCCGGGCGCAATCCGCGCGATCCGAACAGATCGCCGTCGATCTCCGCGCCCAGTGGAACCGCGCCGTCGCCACCGTGAACGGCGCGCGCCGCGTCGCGGCCAATACTCCGGTGCAGGTTTCTTCCGCGCGCACCGCGGTCCAGCAGGCCACCGCGCGATACGAGGCCGGCCTCGCGAACATCGACGAACTGGCCGAAGCCCAGCGCCTGCTGACGCAGGCCGAAATCGACGACGCTCTCGCCCGCCTCAGCGTATGGCGAGGCCTGCTGGCAATCGCCACCGCGGCCGGAGATATTCAACCATTCGTCGCGGAGGCGAGCCGGTAACATGCGCCTCGTCCTGATAGCGCTGTCCCGACCATTCACGGTGGTCGCAGCTTTGCTGGCCGTGGCGCTGTGCGCCGCGCTCGCGCTGAAGCGCATGCCGGTCGACATTTTCCCGCAAGTCGGCGATCCCGCCATCTACGTCGCCCAGCCTTACAGCGGAATGGACCCCGCGCAGATGGAAGGCTACCTGACGTATTACTACGAGTATCATTTCCTCTACATCACCGGAATCGATCACGTCGAAAGCAAGAGCATTCAGGGCGCCGCGTTGATGAAGCTGGTTTTTCATGAAGGCATCAACATGGCGCAGGCGATGGCCGAGACCATCGGCTACGTCAACCGCGCGCGCGCCTTCATGCCTCCAGGCACCGTGCCGCCGTTCGTCACGCGCTTCGATGCCGGCAGCGTCGCCGTCGGTCAACTGGTGTTCAGCAGCGCGACCCACACGCAGGGCGAATTGCAGGATTTCGCCATCAACCGTGTGCGTCCCCTGTTCGCGACCTTGCAAGGTGTCTCCGCGCCGCCTCCTTTCGGAGGGAATCAGCGGACCATCGTCATCACGCTCGATCCAGGCAAACTCCACCAATACCGCATCTCGCCGGATGAAGCCATCGCCGCGGTCAGTAAAGCGACGCTGGTCATGCCTTCCGGCAACATGTGGACCGGCACGGTGGAGCGCATCGCGCGCACCAACGCCGCGTTGGGCGGCAATCTTTCCGAGCTGTTGAGCACGCCGATCCGTCCTGTCTCCGGCGCCAGCATTTATCTGCGCGACATCGGCACCATCGAAAATGGAACCGACATCGTCTCCGCCTACGCCCACGTCAACGGGAAGCGCACCGTCTACATCCCCGTCACCAAGCGCGCCGACGCGTCCACGCTGGACGTCATCAACGCCGTGAAAGCGGCCATTCCCAGCTTCAAGAAAGTCGTTCCCGACGATGTCGATGTCCGCCTGGAATTCGATCAGTCGCCCTTCGTCACCAATTCCATACGAGGCCTCGTTATCGAAGGATTGCTGGGCGCCGTCCTCACCGGCCTGATGGTGCTCATTTTTCTGCGCGACTGGCGCAGCGCTCTCATCGTCGTGATGAATATTCCCTTTGCGCTGCTGGCAGCGGTGGTGTGTCTTTGGGCGACAGGCCAAACGATCAACATCATGACGCTCGGCGGGCTTGCTCTCGCCGTCGGCGTGCTGGTCGACGAAGCGACGGTCGAGATCGAAAATATCCACACCCGTATGCTTCCCGGCGTCTCCCGCGCACGGGCCGTGGTGGAAGCGTGCAGCCGCACCGCGATGGCGCGGCTCCTCTCGATGCTCTGCATCCTGGCGGTGTTCGTGCCGTCCTTCTTCCTGGTCGGCGTCGGACGCCAGCTCTTCGTTCCTCTTTCGCTGGCCGTCGCGTTTTCGATGATCGCGTCGTACCTGCTGTCCAGCACGCTGGTTCCCGTCTTCTCCACGTGGCTCATGAAGGAGGGTCATCGCGGAGAAGGAGGATGGCTCCGCTCTTTATACGAGCGTTATCTGAAAGCCGTCCTCTGGCTCCGCTGGCCTCTCGCGCTCGGCT
>Ga0209415_10014614_pt1 | contig 12811 bp, 10 predicted proteins | sample PeaSoiSIISIP2007_FD_187696 | JGI IMG/M metagenome (GOLD analysis project Ga0209415, IMG submission 187696) | Peat soil microbial communities from Weissenstadt, Germany - SII-SIP-2007 (SPAdes) (version 2) | ecosystem: Environmental > Terrestrial > Soil > Wetlands > Peat | place: Germany...
GACGCAGTTTCACTGTTGTACGGCCGCCAGGACCGCGACTGGCAGTCGAGGGCCAACTGCATGGGAGTCGATCCCGATCTGTTCTTCCCGGAGCGTGGTGCATCCACGCGCGAGGCCAAAGAGGTCTGCCGGGGCTGCGTGGTGCGCGAGGACTGCCTCGAGTACGCGCTGGCGAACGGTGAGAAGTTCGGGATCTGGGGAGGGCTCTCCGAGCGCGAGCGTCGGCGTCTGCGCCGGGCGCGCGCCATGAGCCGCCGCGCCGCGGCCACCGCCTCGGCGTCTTAGGGATCGGGCGTCTTCAGGCGCCTTTCGACGGTGCGCTCGAGATCGAGGTCGAGGTCCCGCCGGCGGGCCGCGGGGACGGCCTCGACAACGGCGGCGGGAGCCAGGCCCACGAGCTCGGCTCGAGCGATGTCGGTGCCGGCCTCCGCGGCCAGGCGGCGAACAGAGTCGTAGACCTGCGCCGGCCCGACCACGAACGGGTCGACGAGGTTGCACGACACCTGGGTCGATGTCCCCACGGCCAGTCCGAGTGCCCGGACGCCCGGGCCCCGGATCGCCCCGGCCACGGCTCGGGCCACCGTCACCTCCGGTGTCGTGAGCCACAGGTTGTAGGCGACCAGGGCGTGCCGTGCCCCGACCGCGCACGCCCCCGCGCTGGGGTGGGGCACGGGGGGCCCGGTGTCGGGGGGGATCCGGACGAAGGCGTCCCGGCGCAGCTCGGGCAGGCTGCGCTCGGGTCCGTACCAGAAGCACGGCAGGGCGAGCTCGCCTCCCGCCCAGACGGCGAAGCGGTCGCGCGCCTCGAGGGCGGGCGAGAGGTCACCCCCGGGCCCCGAAGGACTGCCGCCGAGCCCGAGCGGCACGAACGGGACGACGTCGAGGGCCCCGAAGCGGGGATGGACGCCCTCGTGGTGGCGCAGGTCGACGTGCTCGAGGGTGGAGCGGGCGACGGCGCGCACCGCCTCTTCGAGGCGGGGGCCGGGGCCGGCCAGGGTCAGCACCGTTCGGTGGTGGTCGGGGTCGCGATGCACGTCGAGCACCGACTCTGACCCGGCCGCGGCGATGGATCGGATGACGGCGCGGTCGCGACCCTCGCTCACGTTGACGACGCACTCGAGCATGGTGGCGACGGGCCTCATCGCGGGTGCCCGACGTGCACCCCCGGCGTCAGTTGCGACTGGCCTGCAGGCTCGAGATCCGGCGCCGGCGCAGGATGCGGCGACGCTCGCGCTCGGAGGTGCCGCCCCACACGCCGTGGTCCACCTTGTTGTCGAGGGCGTACTCGAGACACGGTGCCTTCACGGGGCATTCGGAGCAGATCTTCTGGGCGGTCTGTACACCGATGCCATCGCCGGGGAAGAAGACGGCGGGATCGAGGTCCCGGCACTTGCCCTCGGCCATCCAGTCGTTGTCCATGACACCTCCGACGCCACGATCACATTACCAGCGGGTGCCTTCGCCCCCACCTGCCTTCGCACCCATCTCCAGGTCGGCACTGGGCTTTTGGGCCTCCCCGGCGGGCCACCGGTCATGGGCGGGGCACGACCGGTGGACCCTGGGGACGGCCCGGGGAGGCATGTGCGGGTGGCGTTTCCGACCCTGCATACGAGGGAGGAGGCCCGATCCGTCACCAGTTAGTCTGGGGACCGGAAATTCGAGGAGGCGTCGTGGCCGAGGAATTCGAGGAGCAGGCGGAACCCCAACCGCCGCGCGGGCACGTCCGGGTCGTGTACCTGGGTCCCGTGGCACCTCATTGGGAGGTCCAGTCGACCTACGGCGAGGCCTCGGTCATCGACCCGTTCCGGGACCGCACCCTCGCCCGTCTGACCCTGCTGCCCCCACACGATCCGCAGTTCAGGCGCAACCGCGAGCGTGTCGTTCGCGACGCCGAGCGGGAGAACCTGGAGCTCGAGTGGGATCTGGGCATCCCCGAGGAGGAAGCCCCGCCGTCGCCCGACGCGCCGGCGTCCGAGGCCGCCACCAGCGCCTGAGGGGCGGCCCGGCCCTGGCTGAGGCCCACCCCGAACCGCGGTGAGGCCTATTCCTCGGGCTCGGTGAGGTCGATCCGTTCGAGCCACAGACCGGGGGCATCGACCTCGGCCGGAGTGGGCAGGGTGTGGGGGCTCGACCACAGCCGGGCCAGGCCCTCGTCGCCGGCGCGTTCGAAGACGCCGCGGACGAAGTCCGCACCTCGGTCGATCTGGGCGGGGCCGAGGTCGAGCCCGAGCATGAGCTCAGCGGCGCGGTCCGAGCTCTCCCGATCGACCTGGCGGCGACGCCAAGCCTCGGCGATGGCGCCCCGTCCCCCGAGCAGCCTGGTCGACGCCAGATCGAGGACGTGTTCGACGTAGCCGAGCAGCGCCGCCACCACGGCCAGCAGGTCCTCGGCCGAGCGCTGGCGCCGGGGAGAGGGTTCGAGGCTCATGAGAGCGGTCGGATCACCGAGAAGGTTCTGCAGGGCCTCGGGTTGGGTCAGATCGAGACCCTGGAGTTGGTCGACCAGTCCCGAGGTCTCCTCGGCCATGCCCTGCACCACGCGCACCAGGAGCTCCCGCATTCGATCGGCCACGTGCGGTCGTGAGAGCACCGCGTGCACGGTGATCTCACGAAGGCACACCCAGAGTCGCACCTCGTCGGGATCGAGGCTCCAGTCCTCGGCGAAACGGCTGGCATGGGCGGGCACGACGAGCAGGCGGGGTGTGGCGCGGGGGATGGGGAGCTCGTAGGGGCCCATGGTGGATCGGGCCAGGTGCCCGACCGCCGATCCCAACTGCATCGCGGCCAGCATCGGCCCCATGGTGGCCATCCACCGTGCCAGGAGGTCTGCCGGCCCGTGATCGGACCCGGGGTCGTGGTCGATGTCGCCGGGCAACGAGACGTCGGGCGACGTGTCGACGTAGCCGAGGGTGCCCTTGGGGCGAGGGCCCTCGCCAGCCGCACCCTCGGTGTCGGTGGGGCCGGGTTCGTCGGCCCCGGGTTCGGTGGTCCCTGGTTCGTTGGCCCCGGGTGCCGCCGGTGGGGAGGCCATGGCTTCGAGGAGGAACCGCCAATCCTCGACGGTCTGCCATGCCCACGCCCCGGGTGCGACCGCGGCGACCTCGATGGCGGCTCCGTTCGGGGTGATCGACAGACCGGTGAGCTCGGCCACGTGGAGCTCGGCCACACGGGCCAGCTCCTCGAATTTCATCCGGTCGCCAGGGTCGACGTTCTTCTCGGGCTCACCACCACTGGCCACGCCCTGGGCGAGGGTGCGCGCCAGGTCTATGCGGGCACCGCCCGGCGACGAGCCACCCATGAGCTGGAGCAGGTCACCGAGAATCTGCTCCAGGAAGTTGCCGCCCGCGCCCGGGCCGGGGAATGCCACTCCTGGAATCGTAGGCGGGTCCCGGCGCAATCGGTCCGCCGGCCCCCGGAGCCGCGTCGCGAATCAGGCTCAGCCGTTGGGTGAATCGGCCAGCTTCACGGTGACGAGGGCGCTGCCGGTGCCGCGTTGAACCTGGAGCTGCACGGTCGTTCCGGGTGGCTCCGTGTAGAGGCGCTCCTTGAGATCGGCGACCGAGTCCACGCGGTGGGTGCCGACGGCGATGACGATGTCACCGAGTTGGAGGCCGGCTTTCGACGCAGGGCTCCCGGGAAGAATGGACGACACCTCTGCGCCTGCGACGGCCTGATCGGCGCACACCACACCGAGCCAACCGTGGTCGACGCGGTGGGTCTTGGCGAGCTCCAACGCGACGCCTTCGGCGAGTGGCGCGGGGACGAACAACCCGATGGTGTCGTTCCCCACGGTCGTCTGGCCGTCGAGGATGCCGAGCACGCGCCCGTGGTTGTCGAGGAGGACTCCGCCCCACGATGTCGGCCCGAGCGGCATCTCCGCCTCGATGGCATTGACGAGGGTCGGACCGCCGTCGAGCGCGACCCCGGTCCCGACCTCCTGGACCATTCCCACTGCAGCGGCCGGTGCGCCCGAAGCGGACGAGGTTCCCACCTGCCCCGAGCACAGACAGGCCACGATGGCGAGATCGTTCGGCTCGACGTCCTCGTCGGCGAAGGTGGCGGCGGTCAAGCCACCCCCGGTGCTGATGACCGCCACCCCCGAGGTCGCGTCGGCTCCCACCACTTGGCCCCGAAGACGCCTGCCCGCGGCGGTCACGACGTCGAGCTGCGACCTGCCCGCCACGGCGGAGGCCGCCGTGACCACGAGCGCACCCCCGGGCAGCGCCACGCCGGTCATGTGGGCCGGCCCGGTGGCGTCGACGGGCTCGAGGCCGACGAGCGAGGGCCGCACCGAATCGACCAGTCGCATGACGTCGGGGCCGACGATGGGCATGGAGGTCAGCGATGTCGTGGCGGCAGAAGCGTCGCGCGATCCACCCGGCGCGTCGGACCGGAGCGCGGTCGTGGCGCCGTTGGAATCGAGCAAGGCGAACACGACCGCCAAGGTGGTGGCGAGGGCGGCGGCACCCACGACCCCCGCCGCCAGCGACGTCCGGCGGACCCGCCGATGCCCACGCCCGCTCGCAGTGTCGAAGTCCGAGGGGATCGACCGGGGCAGACCCATCCCCGAAACCTCCGAGGGGTGGCGCCACAGCCGGTCTTCGGGCGACAACCACCCGCGCTGAGGGGCGCCCGCCTCGTCGCCGACGCCATCGGGATCCTCGGGATTCTCCCCTCCGGTGAATGGGCCCCCGCGTTCCATCGTGCCTCGAGATTACTGTTGCCCCCTTGCCGAGGGACGTCGCGGCGAGGTCACCGCGCACCGGCTCAGGCGTCGTGGAGTGGTTCCCCGTAGCATGGTTCTGTGCGAGCGGGGCGACGTGGCTAGGGACCTCGCCATCGACCTCGGCACCGCGAACACCCTCGTCTACGCGAGGGGAAAAGGGATCGTGCTCAACGAGCCCACCGTGATCGCCCTCAACACCCGCACCCACGACGTGCTGGCCATGGGTCAGGACGCGTGGCAGATGATCGGGCGCACACCGGGCTACATCGTGGCGGTGCGACCCCTGCGGCAAGGGGCGATCACCGACTTCGACATCACCGAGCGGATGATCCGCCTCTTGCTGCAGCGCTGCGGCGTGTCCCGGATCAACCGACCGCGGGTGCTCATCTGCGTGCCGTCGGCCATCACCAGTGTCGAGCGGCGGGCGGTGAAAGAGGCGACGCACCGGGCCGGGGCCTCGGCCGCGTACCTCATCGAGCAGCCCATGGCCGCGGCCATCGGGGCCGGTCTCGCCATTCACGAACCCATCGGGAACATGGTGGTGGACGTCGGCGGTGGGACGTCGGAAACCGCGGTGATCTCCCTCGGTGGTGTCGTAGCGTCCGAAGCCATCCGCTGCGGCGGGTTCGACATCGATGCGGCGATCCAGACCTACGTGCGCCGAGAGCACGGTGTCGCGATCGGCGAACGCACGGCGGAGGAGATCAAGCTGGCTATCGGATCAGCCGCGCCCTACAGCGGCGAAGTGAAGGCCGAGGTCCGAGGCAGAGAGCTCATGACGGGGATGCCCAAGACGGTCGTGCTGTCGCCCGGGGAGCTGCGCGGCGCAGTCGAGGACCAAGTGCGTCAGATCATCACCGCGGCGGTGAACTGCCTGGGTGCTGCGCCGCCCGAGCTGGCTCAGGACATCATCTTCGAGGGCATCCATCTCGTGGGCGGCGGCGCACTGCTGCGAGGCATGGCGCGGCGGCTGGCGAACGAGACGGCTGTGCCCGTGCACCTGGTCGACACGCCGTTGGAGTGTGTGGCGCTCGGCGCGGGACAATGCCTCGAGTCCTTCGACAAGTTGCGCCAACTGTTCGTCTCCACCGACGCCTGAGCGCGAGGTCGATCAGAGCCGACCCAGCAGATCCTCGGCCGCTTGCCGCACCTGCCAGTCCCGGTCCTCCAGACACCGCCGCAGGGCGGCGTCGACCCGCGGTCCGTCGAAGGCGGCGAGGGCGATGGTGGCCCGACGACGAACAGGGGCCTTGTCCTCGAGCGCCACGAGGACCGTGTCGAGAGCGGCCGCGTCGCCGATCGCGCCCAGTGCGGCGACAGCCGCCTCCCGACACAGCGGATCGGCATGCTCCCTCACCACGCCTTCGAGGGCCCCCACCGCCCCTGCACCACAGCGGAGACCCGCCTCGCCCAGAGCCCAGGCGGCAGACTCCACTACCGACGGGTCGGTGTCGCCCGACACGATCCGCACGAGTGCATCGACGATCTCGCCCGGGGCGTCGTCGTCGCCCGATCCCCGACCGGCGAGCTCACAGGCACGGCGGCGCACCACCGGAGCAGAATCGGACATCGCCGAGACGAGCGCACGGGTATCGAGCGCGCCCATGCGGCGCAGCGCTCCGAGCGCGCTGGCGCGCACCGCAGGGTCGGGGTCCGCGGCCAACCTCGAGGCCGTCTCGAGGTCCCCGGCATGGCCCGCGATGACCGCGTCGCGAACGGGGCCGCCGAGGTGTGAGGACCGAACCGTGGCAGGCTGGTGATCTTCCGCAGCACCTTTCGCCATGTCGACCTCCCAATCCACGCTACCGCCCAGCACCTATCCGACCTCCAAGCGTCGTCGTCGCTGGCCGGTCGTGTTGGTCGCCGTGCTGATCGCGGTGGCGGGGTTCGTGATCGCCACGTCGCTCATCTCGGCGCCCTACACCGAGCTGGTCCCCGGGGACGCGCTGCCCGTGGCCGGTCTCATCACGGTCCCCCACGGCAGCGGGCACCCTACCGACGGCAAGGTCCTTCTCACCGACGTCGGTGTCCAATCACTGCATTACCTGGAGTACTACTACGCCAAGCTCTTCCCGAACCGGGACAACTCCATCGTCCCCACCGGCGAGATCACGGGCAACCTCCCCAACAGCGAGTTCGTCGCCCAGGGTGTCGTCGACATGGCGGAGTCCCAGCTCACGGCGAAGTCGGTGGCGCTGCGTCAACTGGGCTTCGCCGTCCCCGAGCGCGACGTCGGCGTGACGCTGTACGTCATCGATCCGGGCTCACCGGCGTGGAAGACCCTGCAGGTGGGTGACGTCGTCACCTCGATCGACAACGTGCCGACCACCAACCCGGTCGAGTTGCAGAATGCGGTGCGCGCCCATCAACCGGGCGACACGGTGAAGATCCGCGTCGGTTCCATCGCCAACCCCACGCCGGGCCACGATGTCTCGGTGCGGCTCGGATCCATCACCTCCGACGACAAGAAGGTGGCATTTCTCGGTATCGGCGATCCGGCCACGCCCATCGCGGCCATGGGAACGCAACCGCAGTACGACTTCCCCTTCCCCGTGGGCATCAACAGTGACGACATCGGAGGACCGTCGGCCGGGTTGGCGTGGACCCTCGGCATCCTGAACGCGCTCGGGGGTGGGAACATCACCGGCGGCCGGATCGTCGCCGCCACCGGGACCATCCGACCCGACGGCACGATAGGCGACGTGGGCGGCGTCCAACAGAAGACGTTGGCCGTCGACAACGCCGGTGCCACGGTCTTCCTGGTGCCGCAACCCGAGCTCTCGACGGCCCGATCGATGGCAGGGCCCGATCTGAAGGTCTTCGCGGTGGGAACACTCGGCCAGGCGCTCAACGACCTGGAGCACCTGGGCGGGAAGCTCGGCCCGGCCGCAAAAGGCCCGCCGCCGGGCCCCGACGGCCACAGCGTGCCCACCGACTGGCAGAGTTCGCCGTGGAGCTAGTGCGCCCTCGGCGACGCAGAGCGCTGTTGCACCCGGGCCTGCACGGCGCGTCGTAGGCTCTCGCCCATGGTAGAGGAGCGGCTCTCGATCTCGTCTTCCGCCCGAGTCCATCCCGACGAGGTCGCCCGCCACACCTTCGGCACGACCCGGCGCGGGTTCGACCCGGCCGAGGTCCGGACCTTCCTCGAACACGTGGCGCGTGAGCTCGTGGCCGCGGCCGACCGCGAGCAGGACCTCCGGCGCGAGATCTCCGAGGCCGAGCGCCGCGCCGCCAATCCCGTCCTCGACGAGACCACGCTCACGACTGCACTCGGAACCGAGACGGCGCGCGTCCTGCAATCGGCCCACGAGGCCGCTGCGGAGCTGATGGCTCGGGCCCAAGCCGAAGCCGACCAGCTCATCCGGCATACCGAACAGAGCGCGCACGACCGCTCGGCCGAGGCCGAGGCCGCGACCTCGGAGATGCGCCGGCGTGCCCAGGACGAAGCCACGTCCCGGATCGAGGGGGCGAAACTCGAGGCCGAGGCCCTTGTGTCCCAGACGCGGGCCGAATGCCGCGCCATGGTGCAAGAGGCGCAAGAGCTGCGGGCCCGTGTGCTGGCCGACCTGGGGCGCCGCCGACGGGTGCTGCACAGTCAGATCGAGCAGCTGCGGGCGGGGCGCGAGCGTCTGGCCGAGACGATCGGTGACGTGCGGGCAGCCGTCGATCAGATCACCGACGAGCTCTTCCGGGCCGAAGACGAGGCCCGTCTGGCGGCTGAAGCGGCGGGGCGGCAGGCCGCCCAGGAGGAGCTCGCCGACGTCAGCACCGTCGACATGAACGGAGACGACACGAGCGCGTCGGGCATCGAGGTGGGACGCGAAGGCGAGCCCGAAACGCGCCAGTCGGTGGAGGAGTTGTTCGCCCGGCTCCGGGCCGAAGCGGGGGCGATGGTGGTCGCCGATGACGTGACGGTGACGGTGACGGCCGACGAGCCCTACTCCGACGACACCATCGAGAGCGTTCGCATTCTGCCGCCCGAGCCCGCCACTCCCGCTCCGACCGCGGCGCCGGCCTCGACCGCGGCGCCGGCCCCGACCGCGGCGCCGGCCCCGACCGCGGCGCCGGCCCCGACCGACGTCGGAGCCAAGTCGGGGGGCGGAGCGCGCCGAGACACCTCTCTCCGCCCGACCGGCACCAAGGGGAAGCCAGCCGCAGACCGCGTCCAGGCTCCGGACCAGGGACCATCCTCGGCAGCTGTGGGTGGATCGGGTGAACATCGCTCCGCGGACACCCAGACCGAGCCGGGAACCTCGGGATCCGAGGACGGCGAGGAAGCCGACCGATCGCGTGACCCCCTCGTGGTACAGCGCGACGAGGTGCTCATCCCGCTCGTGGCGAGCCTGGCTCGTCGCCTGAAGCGTGCCTTGCAAGATGACCAGAACGACATCTTGGACCGTCTGCGGGCCAAGGGCGGCTGGGCCCCCGGTGTCCTTCCTTCCCAGGACGACCACGCCCGGCGTTACGTGGAGGCCGTGGCCGATCAGCTGATGGAGGCGTCACGCGCCGGGGCCACCTTCGCGGGCGGCAAGGCCGACGAGGCGCCCGGAGTCGACGACGTTTCCTCGTCGCTCGCATCGGAGATCGTGGCTCCGCTGCGTCGGCGCCTCGAAGGAGCCGGCCCGTCGGTCGAGGAGGGCGACGAGTCCGCCCTGGTGGAATTGGTCGGTGCTGCATTTCGCGAATGGAAGGGCGCGCGCACCGAGCGTCTGGCCGGGGACCAGACTGTCTTCGCGTTCGCCCGGGCCGCGTTGGCAGCCGTGCCCGAGGGAACGGAATTGCGTTGGATCGTCGACGACGACGTGGCAGAGTGCCCGGACTGCGACGACAACGCTCTGGCCGGTGCGGTTGTCTCGCACGAGGCCTTCCCCACCGGGCATTCGCACCCGCCGGCACACGCCGGTTGTCGCTGTTTGCTCGCTCCGGCGAACGCCTAAGCTGCCGACCCGTGCGAACCCCGCAGGACCTGCCGCGTCGGGCGCGTCGCGCCGTGCGGCGGGGGAGACTGTGGTTGGTCCTGGCCGTCATCGTCGTCATCGTCGTCCTGGCGTCACTGCGAACCCTGGCGACCTTCTATACGGACTACCTCTGGTTCGGTTCGGTGCACCTCAGCGCCGTGTGGCGGCGCCTGTTCGAAGTGAAGCTCGAGCTGTTCTTCGGCTTCGCGGCGATCTTCTTCGTACTCATGTGGGTCAATCTCGCGGTCGTGGACCGACTGGCCCCGGGGGAGCTCGCCCTGGGACCCGAAGACGAGTTGGTCCGCCGCTACCAACAGCGAGTCGCGCCGCGCGCCGTGCTCGTGAGGAGCATCGTCTCAATCGTCATTGCGCTGATCGCGGCGACCGGCGCGCTCGGGCAGTGGCGCAACTACCTCTTGTTCATGAACGGCGGGTCGTTCGGCGTGAGCGACCCCCAGTTCCACAAGGACGTCGGCTTCTACGTCTTCGACCTTCCCTTCTTGTCCTTCCTCGTGAGCTGGGCCTTCGTCACGCTCGTCGTGGTCGGGATCTTCACCGTCATTGCCCACTATCTCAACGGTGGCATCCGGATCCAGTCGGGGTCCCCGAGCGTTGCCCCCCAGGTCAAGGTGCACATCTCAGTGCTGCTCGCCTGCATGGCGCTGGTCAAAGCCGCCGGCTACGTCCTGGCGCGCTACAACCTCAATCTGTCGCAGAACGGCTACGTGCAGGGAGCCGGCTACACCGACGTCCATGCCCGGCTGCCCGCGCTGACGCTGCTGATCTGGATCTCGCTACTTGCCGCCGTGATCCTTCTCATCAACATCCGCCGGCGGGGCTGGGCGCTTCCAATCCTCGGTGTCGGGTTGTGGGCGTTCGTCGCCGTGGTGGTGGGCGCCATCTACCCGGCGATCGTGCAGGCCGTCAGTGTCAACCCGGCCCAGAACACGAAGGAGCTCCCCTACATCGCCCGCAACATCGCCGCGACACGCGCCGCGCTGGCCATCAACCACGTCAGACAATCGACCTTCAGTGCCACCCAGTCCCTTACGCCCGCCCAGGTGGTCGCGAACAAGAACACGCTCAACAACGTGCAGCTCTGGGATCCGACACAGACCGCAGCCGCGTACACGAAGCTGCAGGCGACCAAGTCGTACTACTCGTTCAACACACTGGCCGTCGATCGCTACGCCATCGGCGGCAACGTCGCGCCCATGGTGGTGGGGGTCCGACAGGTCAACGACAGCGACCTCCCCTCCCAGGGATGGGTGAACACCCACCTTCAGTACACCCATGGCTACGCCATGATCCTGGCCCCCTCGAACCAACAGAACGGTGACCAACCGGCTTTCGCCATCTCCCAGGTCCCGTCGCAGTCCGTATCCGGCGCGCCGGTCATCAAACAGCCACGGGTGTACTTCGGGCTCAACAACCCCAACGGCGGTGACGTGAACTACGTACTGGCCGACACCAACCAGCCCGAGATCGACTACCAGTCCGGCTCGTCGGGGGGGAACCCGGTGAACAGCACCTACAAGGGGAGCGGGGGGGTGCAACTGAACAATTTCCTCGTGAAAGCGGCCTTTGCCGTCCGCTTCGGCGACTTCAACCTCCTCATCTCCAGCCTCGTGACATCGCACTCGAGACTCATGTTCGTTCGCGACATCACGCAGATGGCGCAGAAGGCGGCCCCCTTCTTGAGCTACGACTCCGATCCCTACCCTGTCCTTTCCGACGGGCAGATCTACTGGGTGCTCGACGCCTACACCACGAGCGACAATTACCCGTACGCGCAGAACGTCAACACCGCCAACCTGCCCACGAACAGCGGGTTGAACCAGAACCTCAACTATGTACGTAACTCGGTCAAGGTCGTGGTCAACGCCTATTCCGGACAGACGACGTTCTACGACGTGACCGGGCTGACCCACACCAAAGACCCGATTCTCCAGACGTGGGAGAAGGTGTTCCCCGGCATGTTCACCTCGGTGTCGACGATGCCGACCGCGCTCCGGGCGCATCTGCGCTACCCCGAGGACCTGCTCAACGTGCAGACCGCGGCGTATGGTCGCTACCACATCACCCAGCCGCTGGCCTTCTACAGCGCCACCAACGCGTGGAACGTCTCGCCGAGTGCCGGGTCGGGGTCGCCCAACCAGGCCCTGCCGACAACGTTCACGACGAATGCACAAGGAGCCATCGTCTCCACCGGCCAGATCGCCCGGATGGCTCCGATCTACGAGCTCTTCCAGGTCCCCGGGCAGAGCTCGCAATCGTTCAATCTCGTCGATGCGTTCGTTCCGGTGTCCCAAGGCGATCAGATCCAGACCATGTCCGCCTTCATGGTGGCGGGGTCAGATCCTTCGCAGTACGGCAAGTTGTCGGTGTTCCAGACCCCACCCATCGACGGGCCCGCGCTCGTCGATGCGGATATCGCCGCCACCCAGAAGATCTCGTCTCAGATCAGCCTGCTCAACCAGAACGGTTCGAGCGTCGAATTCGGGACGCTGCAGTTCGTGCCGGTGGGCGACTCGATGCTGTACTTCCGGCCCTTCTACGTGCAGTCGTCGCGCAACCCTTTCCCCAAGCTCGACTACTACGTCGTCGTCTACGCGGGGGCGCAGGGTCAAAGCCAGGTCGCGTTCGACACCACGCTGACCGCGGCGCTGCAGGATCTCTTCCAGGTGTCCTTGCCGACTCAGGGCACTGCACCGACTACGCCGACGCAGCCGACCGGGCCCCCCACCTCGGTCAGCCAACATGTGCAGAGCCTGATCACCCAGGCCAACCAGGACTTCCAACAGGCTCAGACCGACCTCAAGAACGGGAACTTCGCGGCCTACGGCACCGACATCACCACGCTCCAGGGCGTGCTCCAACAGCTCCAGCAGGCCACGGCGAGCACATCGAGTTCGGCGAAGTCGTCGACCTCCTCGTCGACCTCGACGAGCACGACCGTTCCGGCCGGGGTCGCTCTGCGAGGAGTCATCGGAGCCCAGTCGAGCCGGTAGCCATGGACAACCGTTCTGAGCTGGGTGGTAGTCTGCTGGCACGACGCGGGGTGGAGCAGTCTGGTAGCTCGTCGGGCTCATAACCCGAAGGTCGGAGGTTCAAATCCTCCCCCCGC
>Ga0209415_10014615_pt1 | contig 12811 bp, 11 predicted proteins | sample PeaSoiSIISIP2007_FD_187696 | JGI IMG/M metagenome (GOLD analysis project Ga0209415, IMG submission 187696) | Peat soil microbial communities from Weissenstadt, Germany - SII-SIP-2007 (SPAdes) (version 2) | ecosystem: Environmental > Terrestrial > Soil > Wetlands > Peat | place: Germany...
GCTCGCCCGTAACTTCCTGGCGTTCCTACACCTGGCCTGCGCCCTCGTATGGTTGGTTTGAAGACACTCCCTAGCTCTCATCGAAACAAGGGCCGGGGTGCCAGGGCGCGCGCCTTGCGACGACCGCGTCGCACGAGGACGATCGCCACCGTCGCCGCGACGGCGACCGAGAGCATCACGCCGAAGAGTATCCCCACCCAGTAACCGACGAGGTAGGCGCGCGTCGGTGCCCGGTGCGGGAGCCTGAGGCTGGCGACGCTCTCGTCGGCGAAGGCGTCGACGACGTCGGCGTCCGCGGTGTGACTCGAGAAGACGAGCGTGTACCGGGCGTCGCGCGACGAGGCCGCGAAGCCGACGTGGTGCTGCATGAGCTGCTTGTCCGCGGGAACGCCGTCGAGATCGAACGCGAACCGTATCAGCGGGATCCCGTTCACCTTCCAAATCGACGCCGTGGGATCGCCCGGGTGCACGCGAGCCGGGGAGAGCGACTTCACGACGCCGCCCGCGTACTCGCGCGCATACTCCATCGCGTCCGCGTTCGTCTCGGGCTCGGTCACGAACGGGACCTTCGCGCGCACCAGGACGGTGACGGCGAGCGCGCCCTGTTCGCTGGCAGGCACCCGCACGACGCCCGAGCTGACCACGCGGATGGGCCCCGTCGCCGTGTCCGACCGAGGGGGAGACCCGAACTGGGCGCACGCCGGATCCGGGTGGGCCGGCGGCGGTGTGTGGATGCACACGAGCGCGTCCGCGCGGAGCCTCACCGCGAGCTCGTCGCCGTCACCGATCTCCGTCGCACGCGCGTCGCCCGCGACGAGCAGCGTCGCCGCGAGCACGAGGAGCCCGGGCAGCGCGCGGGGCAAGAGACGAACCGGCCGGCTCACGACGGCGAGTCTACGCGCTTCGGGTGGTGCCCAGGGTCACGCGAGCTCGATGACCCCCACCGCCGAGTCTTCGAGGCTCCCGACGAAGAGACGCCCGTCGTGCTCGCGCGCGCTCGTGATGTGGGCGACGTGGCCCGAGGGATCCTGGAGGTTGTGGGCGATCTTCCCCTGCTCGTCGACGCCGAGCACGAACCCGTAGCGCGGCGGCCTCGGTTGCAGCGCCTCCGGAAGCGCCGCCACCACACGTCGCAGGAAGGGATGCGGAAGGAGGGCATCGAGCGGCCGGCTGCGAGGCGCGACCAGGCCGACCCAGAAGATGCCCTTCCCGTTGGACGACACGTTGTCCGGGAACCCCGGAAGGTTCTCGATGAACGTGTCCACCTCCCCGGAACGCGGCCCCTTCAACCACACCCGTTTCAGGTCGTAGGTCCCCGTCTCGGCCACTACCACGAAGCTCTCGTCGCGGCTCAGCGCGACTCCGTTCGCGAAGTACAGGCCCGCGAGCACGAGCCGCGTCTCGCGCGTGCGGCGGTCGAACGCGAAGAGCCGGCCGCGCGGCTGGTGCTCCAGGAGGTCGCGCTCGTAGGTCTCGAACGTGTACTTGGTCGACGTGTCGCTGAAGTAGATCGTCCCGTCGGACGCGATCGCCGCGTTGTTCGTGAAGCGTAGCGGCTGGCCCTCGTAGGCGTCGACCAGGGTCTCGAGGCGACCCGACGGGTCGAGGCGAAGCAGACCCTTGTGCGTATCGCAGATGACGAGGCCCTCCCCGTCGGGCTCGCGCTCGATACCCAGCGGGCGGCCTCCGGTGTTCGCGAGGACGACGGGATCGCCGCCGCCCGGAGGGAATGCGAGGATGTCCCCCGTCACGAGGCCCGTGACGACGCGGCCGCGCGCGTCGATGACCACGTCCTCCGGGCCGGCGCCCGGGGTCGCCCAGAGGGTGGCCCCGGACAGGCGCGTATTGCGCGCGTAGGGCCCTTCGAGGCGAGGGGGCGGCGGCGGCGTCCAGCGGGCAGGCTCGAAGGGAAGGTGACTCACGGCCGCCAGTCTACTTGGCGAGCTTCATGACCGCGCCCGGATTGGCGTTGTTGACCCAGTAGATGGCCGTCGTGTCGACGGCCAGGGCGCTCGGCGTGCTCTGGCCCAGCGCGAGCACGGTCGCCTGGCCGGAGCACCCGGCGATCGCGCACTTGGAGATGGTGCCCAGGGTGAAGTCCACCCAGTAGACGCTGGTCGTGTCGAAGGCGACGTCGTACGGCCGCGTCGCGGCCGACAGCGTGGTGGGGAGGTTGCTGCAGCCGCCGACGCCGCAGCTCTCGATCGTCTGGCCGCTGATCGTGGTCCAGTAGACGTTGGTGCCATCGGTCGTGATGGCCCAGGCGCTGAGCTGCCCGGTGGCGAGGGCCGTGGGCGTGCCGCCGCAGCCGCCGAGCGCACACTTGACGGGCCCTGCAGTCGCCGTCCAGTACGCGCTGTTGCCGTCGACCGCGATGTCGACGCCACCGGGGCCGAACGCGACCGGTGTACAGGAGGCCGTGGAGCACTTCGTCGTCCCCGACAGACCGGTCCAGTACGCGGAGCCGCCGGTGACGGCGATGGCCGTCGGGGCCGCCTGGTTCGTGGCGAGCGGGGTCGGCGTGTTGTTGCACCCGGTGGTCGCGCACGACATGACGCTGCCGCCCGTTCCGCCGCCGGCGTAGTTCACCCAGTACACCGTCCCCGCGTTGACCGTGATGCCCGTGGGGCTGTTCTGTCCGCTCGCGAGCGTCGTGGGCGTGTTGTTGCAACCGCCGAGCGCGCACGACATGACCGTTCCGCCCGTGATGTCGACCCAGTAGGCGTTCGTGCCGTCGATCGCGATGTCGTACGGCCCCTGCTGGTTGGACGCGAGGACCGCCGGCTGGCACACGCCGCCGACGCAGGCGCCGCCGAGACAGTCGCGGCCACAGGCCCCGCAGTTGACCGGGTCGGTCTGAAGGTGCTCGCAGGCGCCGCCGGGGCACACCGTGCCGGTGCAGGCACAAGCGGCGGTGCCGACGCCCGGCGTGCAGTCCGGCTTGGGCTGGACGCACGGCGCTACCTGCCACTGACCGTTGCTGTCGCAGGTGTCGACGCTGCCGACGGGACCGCTCGCGTCACCGTCGCCCCCCGTCCCGCACTGGACGATGCCCCGCATGCACGAGCCGTGGCAGCTCCCGGCGTCGCAGAGGAACGGGCAGGCCGCCCCCGCTTCCTGCCACTGCCCCGCGTCGTCGCAGCTCTGCGGAGCGAGTCCCACGCATTCCATCGTGCTCGGCACGCACGTGCCCGTGCAGCCGCCGTCGTCGCATACGAAGGGACACGGTGTGCCCGCCTCGTGCCACTGACCGTTGGTGCTGCACACCTCCGGCTGCTGTCCTTCGCACCGCGTGGAGGCAGGGGCGCAGTCCGCGCCGCCGTCGTTTCCAGGCGCGGAGGTATCGCCGCGTGCATCCCCTGCGTCGGCGCCGCCGTCGACCGTCGCGTCACCACCCGCGTCGTCGGGGTTGGGTACGTCGCCGGCCCCGAGCAGCACGGTGCACGCGGCGGCCGGTGCCGCCAGCAAGGCGGCGCCGATCCCCAGGGTGCGCGCGGCGCGGCTCACCAGAACCTCGCCGACAGATCCATGGCGACCGAACGTGGACCGGCGCCAGGTACGATGTAGAAGCCGGATGACGACGGCCTGTAACGTGACGGCGCGGTCAGGAAGAGCAGGACGCCGCTCGCGACGAACGCCGAGCCGCCGATGAGCGCCCACGTCGAGATCGTCCCGTCGGTCGTCAGGTTCGAGTGGTGCGTCACCGCGCCGTCGTGATCCGGACAGTTCGACGGACTGCCGCACGCGCTCTGCTGCGCGCTCCATTCGGACGAGGCCTTCAGGCCGAAGACGCTCCCCACGGCGATCCCCGCCAGCCCCACGCCCCCCGCGACGATGCCGAGCCAGCGCTGGGCGCCGAGCCCGTGCGAGGGCTCCACCGCGGGCGGCTCGTGCGGGAGCGTGACGGCGGGAGCGGTCGGCTGCGGCTCGGGCGCAACCTTCGGCGCGCGTCGCAGGACGATCCGCTCTCGACGATCCTTCTCGGTCTCCTTGAGCACGAGCGTCTTCGTGACGGCCTCGAACCCGGCGGCCTCGAACGTGAACATGTGCTGGCCCGGGTCCATCGGGACCGCGGTGCCGTCGAGCTTTGCCACGAAGGGCTGCCCGTCGACCGTCACCTTGACGTCGGTCAGATCGTCGCCCGCGCGGCTCTTCACATCGAGCACGAGCGTGGGCTGCGCCTTCTGCACCTCGTCGAGCCGCGCCGTGCAGTCCCCTCGCACCATCGCGGGACAGCTCGGATCGCTGCAGCTGAGGAGCTGCTGGCGAGCCGCCGTCAGCTTGGACTCCCGCCGGAGCTTCTGGGCCTGGGAGTTGGCGTCGACGCACTGCTCCTTCGTGGGAGCCGCGCGGCCGGTGGACGCAACGAGCACGAGAGCCGCAGCGACGCACGCCGCGGCGTTCGCGCGACGCATCACAGGCAATCCTTCTTGAAGAGGCGGTCCCCCTGCGCGTTGAAATAGTACGGCGGATTGCAGTCGGCGGCGGGACGAGCCGACGGCGCCGGGCGAGGCGGCGCGACCGGGACGGGCGCGGGACCGACGGGCGCCCTGGGCAGCGGCGCAAGGGGAAGCAACGTGACCGCGGTCGTCGGCACCGGTGCCCCCGAGGGCGGCGGAGCGGCGGCGGCGGCCGTCGCCGAGGCCGGCTCGGGCGGAGGCACGACGGGCGCGACCGACGCCGTGGCGGACGGGTGCCCCTCCGCGACCGGCGGGGGTTGCCCCCGGTGACCCAGCACCACGAACGCGACGACGGCTGCCGCGAGCGCAGCCAGCGTCAGGACGCCGGCGGCGACGGGAATCGCGACCCCCCTGCGCGGGCGCTCCGGCTCCGCGAGCGGAGGCGCGAGCTGCGGCGCGGCGACCACGCCGCTCCCGAAGGCCGTCGTGGGCATGCTCTCGCTGTCGAGCTCCGGCGGGGCGTGCGCCACCACCCCGCTCGGCGTGGGCATGCGCGGCGCGCGGATCGCCGAGTTGCTCTCCATGGCGGCGAGGCGCTCGGTGCGGACGGCGAGGCGCTGGGTCGCCGTCTCCTCGACCCACCGGCCGATCTTGGAGCGGCCGACCATCGGCACCGCGTCCTCGATCGCCTGCGCCATCTCTCCGGCGGTCTGGAACCGCCTGGCCGGATCGAGGTCGAGCCCGCGCAGGACGATCTGCTCGAGGGCGGGGGGGAGGTCCTCCAGGTAGGCGCTCGGCGGCGGGACGCGACCCTCCAGCACCTTGCGCATGGCGTCGACCTCGCTGTCGCCCTGGAACAGGCGCTTGCCCGTGAGCGCCTCCCAGAACACGACCGACGCCGCGTACACGTCCGTCGTGCGATCCACGACGCCGCGGATCTGCTCCGGCGCCATGTAGGCGATCTTGCCCTTGAGCTGCCCCTCGCGCGTGGTCTGAAGACGTCCTGCGGCCTTGGCCACGCCGAAGTCGAGCACCCGCGCGGTCCCGTCGATGCCGACCAGCACGTTCTGCGGGCTGACGTCGCGGTGCACGATGCCGAGCGGCGAGCCGTGCTCGTCCCGCGCCTCGTGCGCGGCGTGCAGCCCTTGAAGCACGCCCACCATCACCGTCGCCACGACCGCCGGCGGGATGCGCTCGCCCTTCGCGCGCGCCAGCGGGATGAGCCGGCCCAGCGACTCGCCCATGACGTATTCCATGACGAGGAAGAGCTCCCCGTCGGTGGAGACGACGTCGAGGGTCGCCACCACGTTGGGGTGGTGGATGCGGGCGGCCAGCCGGGCCTCGTCCACGAACATCGTCACGAAGTCGGGATCCTTGGCGTACTGCGGGTGCAGGCGCTTGATCGCCACGGTCCGCGAGAACCCCGCCGAGCCGAGGAGCCGCCCCAGGTGCACGGTCGCCATGCCTCCCGACGCGATCTCGTCGTAGAGCGCATAACGCCCGATGACCCGCGGCTCGACCTGCGGCACGGGGTGTGGCTGCACGGATGTATCTTAACAGAAGCTCCGGCGTCCTGCCCAATGGTCGGGCTGGACTCCGGGCGTGCCCCTCTCGGGACCCCGCCTTACTTCACGCCGCCCTTCGGGCGCACGTCCGGCGTGAGGTCGCTGTTACGCCAGTAGAAGTCGACCTTCTTGCCGGTCGCGTCCGCGAAGCCGACCATCTGAAGCTCCGCCTCGACAGTCGCGGTCCCGTCCGGGACGACGGTCTTCGGCACGCACGAGAAGGTGAGCACCTCCCTCTCCGCGGGCTTCATCACACCGCCGAAGAAGTTGCCGGCGCACGTGTGGTACGGGCGCGTCTTCGGCGGGGACACGGTGTCGTCCTTCACGTCGAGCTGCTTGCCTGCCTTGTCGTAGAAGTACACGGCGATGCGGCCGTGCACGATGACGAGCTGCGACTTGTTCGTCACGGCGAACGACGGCCCGCTGTCGTCCGTCTTCTTCCACTTCGCCTCCATCATCCGCGCGCTGCCCTTGGCCTCGCACGGCTTGTTGAACGAGCCGGGCCCGGTCGACCCCGTCGGGCAGTCGTGCTGCGGCTCGGGCGCGGCGGACGCAGCGGCCGGCGCGGCGCTCGCCGACGGCGCCGGCGCCGAGACCGACGGCGCGGCCGCCGCGCTGGCCGAAGCCGACGTGGCGGGCGCGCTTTCGTCTTTGGAACAGGCCGCGAGGAGCAGCATCGCAGCGGCGGGGAGGAGGGCCTTTCGCATCCGGCGGATAGTAGGGCGTGTCAATCGCACGCGACAACCTCTCGCAGGACGGGAGTCGAGATCGCGCCCCCCGTCACGCCACTCGCCACGCCCCCATGACCGCCAGCTTCCAGTCGACGCTCCACGGCTTTCCCACCACCCTGCCCACCTTCACCAGCCGCGCGTCCTTCGCGTCCAGCTCGTCGGGAGCGATGACCTTCACGCGCATCCCCGCCCCCTCCGCGGCATCCTCGAGGACATCCCGGTAGAACCGGCCCTCGGCGGTGTGGATCCGCGGGTGCGCGGCGACCACCTCCGCCAGGGGCAGCATCGCCCCCTTCTTCGCCACCACCGCGCACGCCTTCACCCCGTGCGTCGCGGCCAGGCGCGTCATCACGGCGCTCGCCCGCGCCGTCGCCTCGTCCTGCATGCGCGCCGCCCACGCGCGCGCCTCGTCCGGAGGCAGCTCGGCGGCCCTGTGGAACACGAAGCGCCGGTCCTCTCCGAGCAGCTCCACGTGTTCCCTCGCGACGACGACCGGCTTCTCCCAGTCGCCGCCCGCGACGACGGCCGCCGCCCAGCCGGTGTGCACGCTCAAGCCCAGCGCCAGTCGGGTGGCCATCGCCGGGCCGGACTCCCTCTCTAGGTGCCGCAGATCAGCTTGAGGATGTAGGTCCAGTCTGGGTCCTGGGTCGTTCCACCGCCCGGCGAGCACTGGTCGGCGACGCCGCCGTCCGCGTTGTCCGTCGCGCAGCCGGTCTGGTACGGGCTGAGGTACGACGCGCAGATGCCGCCGGTCGCCACGTCGGCGTTCTCGCAAGCCGCGGGATCCTGGCTGGTGCCGTCGCCCGCCGTCCCGGTGCACGCGTTGCACTCGAGGCCCAGGCACGAGAAGAGGTTGTAGTAGGCCCCGGCGCAGGCGGTGCCGTTCGTCTTGTCGAGGAGCTGGATGCAGCCGGGGTAGTTCGGGCCGAAGTAGCCGTTGCCCATGCTGTCGAACGTCACGAAGCTGCCGCCGCCCGTTCCCGCGGCGTTCGGGGGCAGAATGCAGTTGCCGCAGGCCGTGCCGCCGCCACCGTCGGCGCCCGCGGTGCTCGCGGTCAGCCACGTGTTGCAGGTGGTCGCGGTGGAGTTGTCGCCGCAGGCCGTCTCGAAGGCGGTGACGGCGGACGTCGTGCAGACGCCCTGATGCTCGACCACCTTCGTCCAGGTGGCCGCCGTGTAGGCGGCTCCTGCGGAGCAGGTGCCGCCGCCGCCGTCTCCGGCGGTGCTGTCCACGGTGCTGCCGTCCGCGCTGCCGCCCGAGCTGCTGCCGGAGCTGCTCCCCGAGCTGCTGCCGGAGCTGCTCCCCGAGCTGCTCCCGGAGCTGCTGCCCGAGCTGCTCCCCGAGCTACTGCTGCCGGAGCTGCTGCCCAGACCGCTGCTGCCACCCGAGCTGCCGCCCGAGCTACTGCCCGAGCTACTGCCCGAGCTGCTCCCCGAGCCGCTCGAACCCCCGAAACCCCCGTCGGGCCCGGCCGCCGTCACGCTGCATGCGGCGACCGCCACGACGACACCGACGAACGAAGAAACGCGCACTAGATTCATGTCCAAAGGCCTCCCCGCAAGGGTTGCGGACCCCCCGTTTGGCACAACCGCCTTCGGCGTCCAGTCCATTCGCGCTCCGCGCGCGAGAAAAAGAGGCGCCGCCTCGAGCTCCCGCCCCGGCGGGGTACGCTGGGCAATGCCGGTCCGGAGCGGACTCGACACCCGATGAACGCATGACTACCAAGGTCGCCCGGGGGGGCTGGAGCGCTTGCGCCCTCACGTCGCTCGCGCTCGCCACGGGGCCCGCAGGCTGCCGTCAGCAACCCCTCGCTCCGCCGCCGCTCGGTGAGGCGGTCCTCGTGGTCGACACGGACTTGCCCGTCCCTGCCCTCGCCGGACGCCTGCGCGTGGATCTCTTCACGACCGACGGAGCGTGGTACGGGGCGCGCGATCTCGCGCTGCCGCACGCGAGCGACTGGCCGAGCGAGCCGCCGAGCGTCACTCCGGGCAGGGGCGCCACGCGCCGGCCCTCGCCTCGGGTGCGACGCGCTCGAGGGCCCGGCTGTCCCGGACCGCACCCGCGTTGTACACGAGGAAGCCGAGGGGGATCGCCGCCAGGCCGAGCAGCACGGTGGCGGCTGTCCCGGGCGCGCCGCACGCTCCGCCCTGAGAGCAGTGCTCCTGACCCTCGCTGTACACGAGGACGCCCATCCCCGCGCCGAGGAGCAGGGCGAGCGCCCCGTTTCGCTCCTGCGCCTGGTCGGCGAAGGAGCGGCGGATCACCACCTCGCGGACCATCGGGGCCGTCGCGACGACATCCCGGCACTGGACCGCGCCGGCGTCCACGCGACGCTCGAGGTTCACCTCCGTGCGGGCATCCGGCGTGGGCCGGGCGGCGCCGTACAGGCGCGTCTCCTCGATCTGGGCCACGCATCCGCCCAGCGCCACCGCCAGCACGCCGAGCGCTCCCGACGTCCACCTCGCCCGAGCGCGCTCGTCCACGTCATGGACGTAGTACACGAGACCGAGGACCTTCGCCCGGCGACGGACCCGCCGTTCCCCGGGTGATCCGCCGCGCTTACTGGCTCACACGTACGCCCACTCGTTCCTTCTCTTTCCTTGCCCTCATCCCGTGCGGCCGTACGATTTTGACCCGATGGTATCCTTGCGGCTGTCGGTCTCCGGCGTCCTGGCTTGTCTGTTCGTCGCCACGCTGGGAGGTGCCTGCGGCTCATCGCCGCACGGGAGCAACTTCCACGGGGGCGACGACATGGACGCCTCCGCAGGAGACGGGTCGCTGACGGACGGTCCCTCTCTCCTCGGCGACGGTCCGTCCTTCCTCGGCGACGCGCTGGGGGGCGACGGAGCCGGAGTGTTCGACGTCGAGCCGAGCACGCTCCAGACCATCACCGTCACCGCCGGCCAGACGACGCCGACCGTGCCGTACGCGGCCACGCTCGACGGCAACCCGATCGGCGCCGGCTGGACGGTCGACCGCGGCGACCTCGCGTCGATCGGCGCCGGGCCCTCCCCCCAGGGCACGCTGCACCCGACCGGCACGACCGGTGGCCTGGTCAACGTCATCGCCGGGTACGGCGGCAAGACGCTGCAGCGCCCCGTCTTCATCCAGCTCACGGCGTCCCAGAACGGCTCGAACGCGAACGCGACCGGCGAGGGCCCGCAGATCGCGACGACGGTCCCTCAGCTCGGGAGCGGCGGAGGCATCGGCGGTGTCGGCGGCGAAGGGCTCGGCGGTCCCGTCACCGATCCCGCCACGGTCACCGCGCTGAGCAACCCGACGAGCAACGGCTCCGCACAAGGGCTCGCCTATCTCTACCCCTACGATCAGACCGTCTTCCCGCGGGGTCTGCTCGCGCCGCTCATCCAGTGGACCTCCAGCATCGGCAGCGCCGACGCCATCGCGATCTCGCTTCAGACCACGAGCGGCTCGTTCTCGTACACGGGCACCTTCTCGGCGCCGCCCATCCTCACGCAGACGGGGGGCAGCTTCATCAGGATGCCCATCCCGCAGGACGTCTGGGCGATGGCGACCGGCACCGCCGGCGGGGTGACGCCCAACAACAAGCCCGACCAGCTCGTGCTGAGCCTCGTCGTCGCCAAGGGCGGCGTGGGGTACGGCCCGATCACCGAGACGTGGACCGTCGCGCCCGCGCTCCTCGAGGGGACGGTCTACTACAACTCGTACGGCACGCAGCTCGTCAAGAACTCGCTCGACTCCGACTTCAACGGGAACGAATACGGCGCGGCCGTGCTGGGCATCGACCAGGGCGCGACCGGACCTGTGGTCGTCGCGGGGCCGGCCAGCCCGCCCGGAGCGGGGACAGGATGCCGCGTGTGCCACGTCGTCTCCTCCGACGGCAGCACGCTGATCGCGCAGCACGGCAACAACTACGCGGAGACGTCCGCCTACGACCTGAAGAACGGCAACGCCGAGAACGCGCTCGCCAACTACGACAGCACCTTCGGCTGGGCCGGGCTGTCGGCGGACGGCTCGCTCGCCTTCACCAACGCCGGCGACCTCGCGGCCAGCGACCCGGTCAGCCAGCTCTATGCGTTCCCTCCCGCGGCCGCCGGCGCCAAGCCCATCGCGACGACCGGCATCCCGGCGAACCTCAAGGCGGGCACGCCCGCGTTCTCGCCCGATACCAAGCACATCGCGTTCGACTTCCTGAGCGGCACCCTCGGCGCGTTCACCGGGAACGGCACGCAGCTCCTCGCGCTCGACTTCGACGGGACGAGCACCTTCTCGAACCCCCGCGTCCTCGCCACGATGACGGGCGGCATGCGCGCCGGGTTCCCGTCGTTCTTCCCCACCGACGACGCGGTCGCGTTCCACTACCAGCTCGTCAACTCGAATCACCTGCTCAACACGTGGCACGGCGCCGAGGCGCAGATCTGGTGGTCGGATCTGGCCACCGGGACGGCGTCGAACCTCTATGCTCTCAACGGCCTGACGGCCGGCGGCGCGTCGTCGTACCTCCCGACGGGGCCCACCAACCACGCGAAGGACACGGTCCTCAGCTACGAGCCCACGGTGAACCCGGTCAGCTCGGGCGGCTACATCTGGGTGATCTTCACGAGCCGCCGGCTCTACGGCAGCGTGGCGACGACGGATCCGTGGCAGAGCGATCCGAGGAACTACGACGCGACCAAGGTGGCCAACGCGACGTGCAAGAAGCTCTGGGTCGCGGCGATCGATCTCAACGCCAAGGCGGGCACCGATCCGAGCCACCCGGCGTTCTACCTGCCGGGGCAGGAGCTGCTCGCCGGCAACGCGCGGGGCTTCTGGGCGCTGGCGCCGTGCAAGGCCGACGGGATGTCGTGCACGGCCGGCGACCAGTGCTGCAACGGCTACTGCGAGCCGTCCGCCGACGGGGGGCTCGTGTGCTCGAACACGCCGCCGAACGCGAACTGCTCGCAGGTGGGCGACAAGTGCACGACGGCCGCCAGCTGCTGCGACACGACCAACCAGTGCGTCAACGGGTACTGCGCGGTTTCGACGGCGCAGTAGCGGCGAGCCCCGGGGTCGCCGGCGGGGTAGCATCGCCGGCGATGAAGCGAGTCCTCCTGTTCTGCGCGGCTGTGGCGTGGGTCGCCTGTCACGATCAGGACAAGGCGACCCCGGACGCCGCGCCTGCGGCGGTCGTGCCGATGGGGATGGCGAGCGCCGCGACCCTCGTCCCCACGACCAACGCGGTCGATATCCTGGCGAAGATGCACCATCCGCGGGAGGCGGTGCTGGGGAGCAACGAGCTCCTCGTGACGGACACGGAAGGCGATACGCCCGATCCCGACGACAAGATCGACGTCATCTCCGTGCCGCTGGTCGTGGGGGGAACGCCGAGGCCGCTCTACCCGGCCCAGCGCGGTGCCGAGGGGCTGGCCTATGCCGGCGGGCGGCTCTTCTGGATCACGGCTCCCTCGGACGACAAGAAGGAGCACGCGAAGATCGTGACGGCGAAGGTCGGCTCGCCGCCGACGACCGTCGCGAAGACGTACGATCTGGACGAGACGGCCGCGGTCTCGGACGGCACCGACGTGTTCACGTTCGGCGAGGTGAAGGACGCGAAGGCCGACGTGCTGTCGACGGACGTGCTCCGCGTGGGAGCCAGCGGCAAGGCCAGCCGCGTCTCGGGGGCGGGGCCGCGCCCGGTGCGCACCGTGCTGGCGGTGAACGCGACGCAGGTCTTCTGGATCCAGGACGGGACCATCGTGCGCGCCTCCAAGTCGGGCGGAGATCCGACGCCGGTGGCGAAGGTGCCCGGCTCCAAGATCCAGCAGATGGCCGCCGACGAGGGGGCCGTCTACTGGACGGACTCGGGCACGGGCGATCCGACGTGGTCGGGACGCGTGAAGCGGGCGGCGCTCGCGGACGGGAAGGTCGACACGATCTCCGACGCGCCGTCGCCGCTCGCCATCGCCGTCGACGCGGACACGGTCTTCTGGACGTCCAGCGCGGACGCGGGAGGGCGCGTGCTGGCGCAGAAGAAGACCGGCGGTTCGACGTTCGTGCTCGCGACGGACCAGCGGCGGCCGAGAGGGCTCGTCGTCGACGGCAAGTATGTCTACTGGCTGAACGCGGGGGACGGCAGCGTGTGTCGGGTCGAGAAGG
>Ga0209415_10014617_pt1 | contig 12810 bp, 13 predicted proteins | sample PeaSoiSIISIP2007_FD_187696 | JGI IMG/M metagenome (GOLD analysis project Ga0209415, IMG submission 187696) | Peat soil microbial communities from Weissenstadt, Germany - SII-SIP-2007 (SPAdes) (version 2) | ecosystem: Environmental > Terrestrial > Soil > Wetlands > Peat | place: Germany...
GATGAGGAACCGGGCCGAGTTCGGGCTCACGATGGCGACGCGCTCGCCGTGGCCCACGCCCATGGCGTCGAGGGCGAGCGCCATGCCCCGGGCCCGGTCGTGCATCTCGGCGTAGGTGATGGCGCCGAGCGATCCGGCCACGCCCGGTTCGTCGATCACCGCCACACGGTCCGCGCCGTGCACGAGCGCGGCGCGCTCGAGGAAGTCACCGATCGTGAGCGGGACGTGCATAGGTCGCTCCCCTCCGGGCCCGGGCTCGAGCCCGGGTCCGCGTCCGATCATCTCAGATGCGCGCGCCGATCGCTCCTGGGCGTCGTGGGCGTCGCACTGGTAGCTTCCGGGAGTCGGAGCGGCCCGGGCGGCTGCGGTGGCGAATCGAGGTGCACATGGCTCAGATCGTTGTCACCGGTGCCGGCGTGGCGGGGTTGATCACCGCCATGGTGTTGGCCGAAGACGGAAACGACGTCACCGTGCTCGAACGCGACGGAGCCGAGCCACCAGAGCCCTCCGTAGCGTGGGAGGACTGGGAACGGCGCGGTGTCAACCAGTTCCGGTTGCTGCATTTCTTCCAGCCGCGGTTCCGGGTCGAGCTCGAACGCGAGCTGCCGCACGTCATCAAGTCGCTCGAGGCCGCCGGCGCCCTTCGTGTCAGCCCGATCGCCGGGGCACCGGTGGAGCTCACCGGTGGGGACCGCCCCGGCGACGATGATTTCGAAGCCGTGACCGGTCGTCGCCCTGTGGTCGAAGCCGTCCTCGCGGCCGCAGCGCGCGAGACCCCCGGGATCAAGATACGCCGGGGCACTGCGGTCCAGGGCCTCGTCGCCGGTGCCCAGGCCCTGCGGGGCGTTCCTCATGTCACCGGGGCACGGACGGCAACGGGGGAGGAGATCCGCGCCGATCTGGTGGTCGACGCCACCGGGCGCCGATCGTCGCTGCCGGATTGGTTGGAAGCAGCCGGGGCGCGGCGTCCGGCCGAGGAGATCGAGGACTCGGGTTTCGTGTACTACGGGCGCCACTTCCGCTCACCGGACGGCACCACCCCGCCCATCATGGGTCCGCTGCTCCAGGCCTACGGCAGCATCTCGATCCTCACCCTCCCCGCCGACAACGGGACGTGGGGTGTGGGGGTGATCGCCAGCGCGGCTGACAAGGCCATGCGCGAGCTGCGCCACGAGGAGCGTTGGAGCGCGGTGGTGCGCAGCTTCCCGCTGGTGGCGCACTGGCTCGACGGCGACCCGCTCGACGACCGCGTCATCGTCATGGCCAAGATCGAGGACCGCCACCGCGATTTTCGCCTCGACGGCGTCCCCGTCGCGACAGGGGTGGCGGCGGTGGCGGACTCGTGGGCGTGTACCAACCCTTCCCTCGGTCGGGGCGCCACCCTGGGGACGCTGCACAGCCTGGCACTGCGCGACACGCTGCGGGCCACGGGCGTCGACGACCCCGGCGCCTTCAACGCGGCGTGGGAGGATGTCACCGATACGGCGCTCGAGCCTTGGTACCAGGCCACCCTGGCCGTGGACCGGCACCGGCTGGCCGAGATCGATGCCGAGATCCGGGGCGAGGCCTATCGACCCGACGGCGACGACTGGAACGTCATCCGGAGCTTGCAATTCGCAGCCGGACAGGATCCCGATTGCCTGCGGGCGGTCCTGCGGATCTTCGGGCTTCTGCAGAGCGCCGAGGAAGTGTTCGCCGACACGGCGCTGCTCGACAAGGTGCTCGACATCGGTGCCGGGTGGCGCGACGAGCCCCTGTTGGGGCCGAACCGGAGTGAACTCATGTCCATCGTGACGGGCTGACGTCGGCTGCGCGTCCAAGACCGAGCAGAGAGAGAGGCGTGATGCGCGTCGACGTAGATGGTGTGGGCATCGAGTACGAGGTCACGGGGGAGGGACCACCCGTGGTGCTCCTCCATGGGTTCCCCGACAGCCGGCGCCTGTGGCGTCACCAGGTGCCCGCTCTGGTGGAGGCGGGGTTCTCGACCATCGTCCCCGACCTGCGCGGCTATGGGGCATCGGACAAGCCGGCCGAGGTCGAGGCGTACTCCATCCCGTTCCTGGCGGGTGACATCGTGGCCATCCTCGACAGCCTGGGGCTCGAGCGCGCCCACATCGTGGGCCACGACTGGGGCGCGGCGCTGACGTGGGCGTTGGGCTCGCTGCTGCCCGAACGTGTCGACCATCTGGTGGCGTTGTCGGTGGGCCACCCTTCGTCGTTCATCTCGGCCGGCTACGTCCAGCGCGAGAAGTCGTGGTACATGCTGCTCTTCCAATTCGAAGGCATCGCCGAGCAGTGGCTCTCGGACAACGACTGGGCGAACCTGCGCGACTGGGGCGGGCATCCCGACATCGACGCCGTCATCGCCGATCTCGAAGCGAACAAGTCGCTCACTCCCGCGCTCAACTACTACCGCGCCAACGTCCCACCGCAGTCCCTGGTGCAGCCGCCCTTGGAGCTCCCGCCGGTGCGGGCTCCCTCCATGGGCGTGTGGAGCAGCGGGGACTTCGCCCTCACCGAGGCGCAGATGGTGGGCTCGGCCGATCACGTCACCGGACCGTGGCGCTACGAACGCATCGACGGTCCCGGGCATTGGATGCAGCTCGAGGCACCGGAGGCGGTCAACGAGCTGTTGGTGGATTTCCTGCCGAGCTGACACCCGCCACGCCGCTCCGGTCTTGCCGCTCAGTCTCGGAAATCCGGAGCCCGCCCTTCGCGCCGGGCCCGCACGGCCTCCTCGAAGTTCTCGGTGGTGAGCCGTACGTACAGCTGCGTGGTGCCCTCGTGGTCCAGGTGGCCGTGCAGGCTCCCCGCGTCGAGGCTCGCCCACAGCAGGCGCTTGGTGAGCTCGACGCCGACCCGGGAGAAACCGATGATGCGCTCGGCCACCTCGTAGGCGGTGTCGAGGAGCTCGTCGCCGGGGACGACGCTCGACACGAGGCCGATACGCTGCGCCTCGGCGGCGTCGACGTCGCGACCCGTGAGCATGATGTCGAAGGCCCGGGACGAGCCGACGGCGCGGGGGAGCAGGTAGCTCAGGCCCAGCTCGCTCGAGGTGAGCCCGTTGTTGATCCCGGCCGCCCGGAAGTATGCCGCCTCGGAAGCGATGCGGATGTCGGTCGCCACGCTCAGGCAGAACCCGCCCCCGATGGCGGGGCCGTTGATCGCCCCGATGACCGGCTGGTGCATCTTGCGGAGGGCCCTTATCACGTCATCGAGCAGCTCCATCGAACGTTGGGCGATGGTCGTGCGCGTGAGACCGGCGATGTTGGGGATGACCCCGGCGTCTTCGAGATCTGCCCCCGAGCAGAATGCCCCGCCCGCTCCGGTGAGGACCACCACCCGGGTGTCGTTATCGGCGCTCGCTTCCTCGAGTGCCTCCCGGAACGGGATCATCACGTCGAACGCCATTGCGTTCATGCGCTCGGGTCGGTTCAAGGTGATGAGCGTTACCTGTGGACGGGGCTTGTCGACAATTACGAAGGCCATGGCCGATCAGCGTCCCGTCGCCGGCGGGGCGATGCATGCATCGCCCGCGTCGTCGCCCGCGCCGTCGTGCGTGGGAGGAGTGTGGGCACAGCGCACAGGGCTCGGGTGCACGGAGCGAAGGGTAGTGGGGCGAAGGGTAGCGAGGCGAAGGGTTCCGAGGCGAAGGGTAATGGGGGGCGTGGATCGTGCATCGCCCTGGAGAGCCGGGGTGTAGTCTTGAACCGTACGTCTTGGGAGGGACGCCTTGTTTGGGCAGGAACGACCGTCTCGGGTGTCGCCCGTACAGGCTCGACGCCTTCTTCTGAGCGAAGTGTCGGTAGGAGAATCGATGCCCGTCGTTCCCATGGATCAGCCTCTTGCCGCCACCGGGCGCTCGGCATAGCCCGTGTGCTTCTCACCCGAGGGGGACCTTGTCGGCGGGATCGTCGTCACCGCCATCGGTGTCGACGCGGTGCGACACCTTCGGCATCGAAACGATCATCTCGCCCTGGCCGCGTTGCCCCTGCTGCTCGGGTTCCACCAGATCGACGAGGCGTTCGTGTGGTGGGGCCTCCAAGGCGTCGTGCCCCACGAGCTCGGCCGGGTGGCGATGTGGATCTATCTCACGATCGCCTTCGTCGTGCTTCCGGTCTTCGTGCCCCTCGTGATCATGCTCCTCGAGCCCACCGCCCGCCGAAGATGGAGGATCGCGCCGTTCCTGGCGATCGGGGCAGTGGTGTCGGCGATATTGCTGGAAACGATGCTGCGAAACCGCCCGAGCGTGACGCTGGGTTCCTACCACCTGGCGTACTCGATCGGATTGCAGCACGGCATGGTGGTCATCGGCTTCTACATCGTGGCGACGTGCGGGTCCCTCTTGGCGTCGGGATTCCGCCACATCGTCGTATTCGGTGCGGCCAACGTCGTAGCCGTGGCCATCCTGGCGCGGCTCAGTGCAGACGGGTTCGCTTCGCTGTGGTGCTTCTATGCCGCCCTCGCCTGTGGGGCCATCCTCCTTCACATGCGATACGCCAAGCCGGACAGATCATCGCCCTACGCCGTCAGCTGACGCGGCCGGGGGCCGGCCTGAGGGCCGGCCGGCGTTTCACGATCGAGGGAATCCGTCGATTCGATTGCAATCGCGCACGACAGCGGAGGCAGCGAGCGTCCTCGCTCCTGGTGCCTGGCCGGCCAGCCACTTTGCCACTGCTGCCGCGAAAATCGAACCGGCAGAGGACTCGGCGTCGGTGACCGTCTTCGCTCGCACGAACTCGACCTGAGAGGAGTTGCTCGCCTCCAATGCGGCCCGGCACACGGTCACGACGGCAGCAGACGGCCCGCGCGCTGCAGCGCCGCACGCGGTCACCGCAACGACGGTTGCCACCATCGCAAGACAACGCAGAAGGCGCAACACCTCACCAAACCCCATGCCCATCGGACCGAGCAGCGAGCGCGGCGCGAGGCACTCGTTCGCAGTACCCGGATCCTACGTTCCCAGTCCACCGACGATGCGGAAGGTGTTGCAGTAGATGACCTGACCGCCGGCGGCCTCCCAGTCGGCCCACTTCTGGAAGGCGTCGGTGCGCGAGCCCCCGAAGTACTTCGCCATGTGCCGGGCCATTCCCATGTAGGCGGCCTCGGGATCCGCCGCGTCGAGCTCGTAGAAGTGCATGAACCGAGGACCGGTACCGGTCGTGTTCTCGTACACGGTGATGTGCGACAACCCGGGGACGGCTGCCTGGGCGATGTGTCGTATGTGGACGAAGTCGCCCCAGTCGCGCAGGGCCTGGGCGTGCTCAGGGGAGCGCGGACTGATCCAGACCACCAGAAGTCCCGTGGTGGGCGCTCCGGTGAGGAACCCTTGGCTCGGACGCGGGTAGTGGCGGAAATGATGCGCTGCCGTGCCCGGGAGCGGTTCGGGTGCGACGAACTCGTCGCCGACCTCGGCCACCCCCAGCAAGGTCCCGTCCACGATCGCCATCGGGAGCTCTTTGCGGCCCGGCACGTTGTTCTCCCACCACGTGACGCGGTCCACGCCGGGTCGGGCCAGCAGCTCGGGGGCGCGACCCGCCGCGTAGTGGTCGGGGTCGAGGTCGCCGAGCTCGAGGTAGAGACCGGCGGTGATGCGGTCTTCCATTCAAGCCTCGAGGGCGCGCTCCCGGGCCCACCGGTAGTCGGCCTTTCCGGCGGGGGAGCGCACGATGTGAGGGAGAAAGGCGATGGCCTTGGGCAGCTTGAAACGCGCCACGTGCTTGCCGGCCTCTCGAAGCAATTCCTCGGCCGTCACGCTCTCGCCGTCGGCCACCTGCACCAACGCGACGACTTCCTGTCCCCAGCGTTCGCTCGGGCGTCCGGCCACGACCACGTCGGCGACGGCGGGATGGCCGATGATGGCCTGCTCCACCTCCTCGGCGAAGATCTTCTCGCCGCCGGAGTTGATCGTCACCGAATCGCGCCCGAGCAACTCGATCTCGCCGTCGGCGAGCCAGCGCGCCCGGTCGCCGGGTACCGAGAATCGCTCGTCGTCGATGACCGGGAAGGTGCGCGCCGTCTTCTCCGCGTCGCCGAGATAACCGAGAGGCACCGAGCCGCGCTGGGCCAGCCAACCCACCTCCTCGTCACCGGGCTCGAGGACACGTGTCAGATCGGCGTTCACCACCACCGTCCCGGGCCCGGGTACGAAGGTCCCTGTCGACACCGAACCCGACGTCGATGCCACGCCCATCTGCACGCCCGTCTCCGACGCGCCGGCCACGTCGGAGATCATCACATTGGGGAGCACGGCCAGCAGGCGTTGCTTGATACCGACGCTCAGTGTCGCGCCACCGCTACCGAAGGCCATGAGCGTGCTGGCATCGTGGCCGCCCCGCTCGAGCTCCTCGACGACGGGCCGGGCCATGGCGTCGCCGACCACCGAGATACCGATGACCCGCTCGCGGGCCACGGTCTCCCACACGTCGACGGGGTCGACCGAACGCGTGTTGGTGGGGAACACCACGGTCGCCCCCATGGTCATGTAGTAGAAGCACGCCCACTGCGCCGCGCCGTGCATGAGCGGTGGGATCGACATGACCCGGACGTCGTCGGTGGGCAGCACCCGTGCGGCGAGGTGTTCGTAGCTCTCCACCAGCTCCCACGTTCCGTAGGTGCGACCACCCATGGCGGCCCGGAAGATATCGTGCTGGCGCCACAGCACACCCTTGGGCATCCCGGTGGTGCCGCCGGTGTAGAGGATGTAGAGGTCGTCGGGACTGTGCTCGACGGGCGGCAACTCCGGAACCGACGACGCCAGCACGGCCTCGTAGTCGAGTGCCCCGGGAAGAAGGTCGTTGCCCGACTCGTCTGCGACCTGCAAGAGAAGCTCGAGCCGGGGGAGCGAGGGGAGCACGTGCGCCAACACCGGCGCGAACGCGGCGTGGTAGATGAGCGCTCGGGCGTCGGAGTCGGTGAGGAGGTACTGCAGCTCCTCCTCGATGTAGCGATAGTTGACGTTGAACGGCGCCACCCGGGCCATGTACGAGCCGATCATGCCTTCGACGTACTCGTTGCCATTGTGCAGATAGAGGCCGAGGTGGTCCTGGGCAGATTCGTGCCCGGACAGCCCATGGCGCCCGCCGTGTGAACCGAGTCCGCGGTTGTTGAGGAAGGTGGCCAGGCGCCGGGAGCGGTCGCGCAGCTCGGCGTAGCTGAGCCGCCGGTCTCCCCACACGATGGCCTCGCGCTCGGGGACGGTGGCCGCCACCGTTTCGAAGGCTTGGGCCAGGTTGAACTGCACGTCGCTCACCGATCCCCCTCCCGGTCGACGGCCCTGGTCAGCCGGTCGACGATCGCGACGGCACCCCCGCCGCGGGACGGGCGCATGTTATCGGGGCATGATCGCGCCATGGACCCAGACGAAGCCGTACCCGAAGCCGACGCCCTCGAACAGCAACAGGTGATCGTGCCCGAGCGACGTATCGAGTTGTCCTCGGAGCGTGGAGATGTGCCCGAGGCGGACTGGCTCGAACAATCGGTGGCCGAGCCCTTCGACGACGAGGATCGCTGACGCGCCACGCCTTGGGCATCACTGCTGATAGTTCTCCACCACCGGTGCGGGGCGTGGCGCGGCGTCGTCGGGGTCCTGGCCGGCGTTCCGCCGAGCCCGACGCTGGCGCAGAAGATCCCAGCACTGGTCCAGGGCGACCTCGATGGTGCGCAATTTCTCGGACTCCTCGGGGGAGAGCCCCTCTCCCACGTGGGCTTCTTCGAGCCGGTGCTCCTCCTCGGCGAGCCGGTTGATCTGGTTGACGATCTCGTGGTCGTTCATGTCGACTCCTCGTCTTCGGGTGATGTGACGTGATGGATGAAACCGCGCACCAGCTAGCGCAGCAACTTCGACAGGCGCCGGTCGGCGAGGGGCTTGCCGCCCGTTTGGCACGTGGCGCAGTACTGCAGGGACTTGGTGGCGAACGACACTTCTCGGATCACGTCGCCGCACTCCGGGCACGATTCGCCGGTCCGGCCGTGCACGCGCATGGACCGCTTCTTGTTCCCCTTGAGCTCCGATGCCTCCTGGCCCACGGCGCGGGCGACCGCCTCTCCCAGCACACCGACCACGGCACCGTGGAGGCGATCCACCTCGTCGCGTTCGAGGTTGCGGGCGGGCTTGAACGGAGAGAGTCGAGCGACGTGGAGGATCTCGTCGGAATAGGCGTTGCCGATGCCGGCGATGATCGACTGCGCGGCGAGCACCGTCTTCACGTTGCCCGACGCGTCCGCCAGCAGGCGGGCCAGGGTGTCAGTGTCGAAGGAGGGGTCGAGGGGATCGACGCCGAGTGTGGCCAACCCCTCGACTTCCTCGGGGTCGGCGACGACCCACAATGCCAATCGCTTCTCGGTCCCCATCTCGGTGACGTCGAACCCCGATCCCCCTGCGAGTCCCATCCGAAGAGCCAGGGGGCTGCGGCTCGGCCGGAGCGTGTCGGCGGGAAGCTTGTCCTTCCACTTCACCCAGCCCCCACGGGCCAGGTGCATCACGAGCCACTCACCGTCGAGGTCCATGCACAGGTACTTCCCCCGACGCGTCACCGACCGCGCCTCGCGGCCGACGAGCGAAGCCAGCGGGGGATCGAAGGTCTTGAGCGCGGCGATGGCCCCGAGCTCACATCGTTCGACGCGCCGACCCGACACCCGCGTCGTCAGGAAGCGGGTGAGCGCCTCGACCTCGGGCAACTCGGGCATGCCACGATCCTCCCACGCCGGGGCGAGCCCCCCGTCGTCGACGGCCGTGTCACAGTGAAGACGTGGGCCGGGTCGGGGGGGAAGCGAGTCACAGCCCCCGTCACCTGACCGTGCTGATCGTGGCGGGCGCGGCGCTCCTCGGTGCGTGTGCCCCGGCCGGTGGTGGGTCTGCCGGACCAACCACCGTGGCGACCCGCACTCGCACGTCGGGTCCCGGCGGGCCGGGGGCGGCCACCTCCAGCACGAGCACGTCCACAACGACCACGACGATCCCGATCCCGCCGGTCACCCCGGTGCAGTGGAAACCGTGCGGCGCGCTGGAGTGCGGCACCGTTGCGGTGCCCCTGGACTACGCCCAACCCCAGCTGGGTACGATCCAGATCGCCGTGGCGATGCACCCCGCCACGGACCCGGCGCAGCGCATCGGGTCCCTCGTCATCAACCCGGGCGGCCCCGGGGGGTCCGGAGTCAACGACCTCCCGGCCGAGCTCAGCGTCCTCACACCCGAGCTGCTGGCCCGTTTCGACATCGTGGAGTTCGATCCCCGGGGCGTGCAGAGAAGCAGCCCGGTGCTGTGCAGTACCGGCAGCTCCGCCGGTTCGAGCTCGACCACGCCCGAGCCCCTCCCCGACCCGGTGCCCAGCACCACCGGCGCCCAGCTCGCCTTGATCACCAACGACGTGGACTACGCCAAACAGTGCGAGTCCCTGAGCGGCAAGCTGCTCCTCTTCGTCGGGACCGTCGACACCGCCCGGGACCTGGACCGGATCCGCCAAGCCCTCGGTGACGCGCAGCTCACGTTCTTCGGGCACTCCTACGGCACGCTGCTCGGGGCAACCTATGCGCAGATGTTCCCCACCCACGTCCGGGCGATGGTGCTCGACGGGGCCATCGACCCGGCCATGAGCACCGAGCAGATGGTCGTCGAACAGAGCGCGAGTTTCGAGTCGGTGCTCAACGACTTCTTTTCGTGGTGCGCGTCCTCGGCCTGTCCGTGGCGTCCGGCGGGGGGTCCTTCGGCCACGACGTTGCTGGCTCTCATCGAGCAGAGCCGGCTCAATCGCATCCCCGCCGGCGCGGGGCGCAGCACCGGACCGGGCGAGCTCTACTACGCGCTGCTCGCCGGTCTCTATGCCCGTTCGGAGTGGCCGACGTTGGGAAACGCCCTGGCGGGCGCGGCGGCGGGGAACGGCGCCGCGGTGGACGGCATGGAGACGACCTACACCACCAGTGGCTCGACTAATGCCCTCGACGCGGAGACCGCCATCGACTGCCTCGATCACCCGGTGTCGGGAGGTGCCGCCGGACTCCGGACCTTGGCGGCGCAGGCCGCGGTGCAGGCTCCGGTGTTCGGTCCGCTCCTCGCCTGGGGCGAGGCCGCGTGCGCGGTGTGGCCCGCCCCGCCCACCCGGACCCCGCAGCCCTCGGCGGCCGTCGGAACCCCGCCCATCGTGGTGGTCGGGGCCACCCGGGACCCGGCCACACCGTACGTGTGGGCGCAGCGCCTGGCCTCCGAGCTCCAACACGGCGTGCTCGTGACCTGGCAGGGGGAGAACCACGTCGCGTACTACTACAGCGCCTGCGTTCGGGCCATCGATCAGGCCTATTTCGTCGCCGGCACGCTGCCGGCGCCCGGCACCGTCTGCACCGACTGAGCCGTCCGACGCATGCGCGGTTCGCCGCGCCCGGCACGCGATCATGGTCGCGCCCGGCCGACGGCCGGACGGTCCGCCGTCGGGGTTGACCTGCGACCCGAGGCCCGGCGAGGAGTCACTCACCGTCGCGGGAGGCATGCGTGGCGCCAGGCGAAGCACCCCGAGCCTCGCCCCAGGACGTAATCGAGCCCCCGGCGTCCCCCGACCGCGATGCTCGGCGCGAGTCGGGGACCCAACCCGCCGTGACGTCGCGGCCGGCGCGCCACCGCCGCCGGCGCCCGAGCCTGGCGCGCCGCGCCGCGCTTCCCATCGGTGTCGTGGGCATCGCCGTGGCCTGTCTGATGCCATGGCGCGCCGCGCTGCGCCGCGGCGTGTTCGACGACACGTTCTGGCACCGAGCCGCGGGTGTGTGGATGCTCGACCACCACCGCGTGATGACCCACGACGTCTTCTCCTACACGGTGCTGGGCGAGCGCTGGATCACACCGGAGTGGGGCTATGACGTCGTGCTCGCCCAGGCGGTCCGCACCTTGGGGCCGGTGGCTTTCTGGCTGTTGTCGGCGGGTCTGGCGGTTCTCACCGTCCTCGCCGTCGCGATTCGCTGCCGGATGGTGGGATCGGGATGGACATGGACCGGCTTGTTGTGCGTGGAGACCGGGGCGGCGGTCACCCTGTTTCTCGACGACAGACCGCAGATGGTCAGTTACTTCTTTCTGGCGCTGCTCTTGTTGCTGCTCACCCTGGCTCGGCGGAGGCGCGCCTGGCTGGTGGTGGTCCCCGTGCTGTTCGTGCTGTGGGCCAACCTCCACGGCAGCTTCCTGCTCGGGTTGGCCATCCTCGCTCTCGAGGTGGCGGCTGCCGTGGTCCGGCGCGGTCGGGGCCGGGTGACGGTTGCCGGTCCGCTCCCGAGGGTGGCCGTGGCGTCGACCTTCGTGGCCTCGGGTCTGGCCACCCTGGTCAACCCGTTCGGGCCCGGTGTCTACTCGAGCGCCTTCGGCATTACGTTCAACCAGGACGTACGGCGGCTCATTGCCGAGTGGCAATCACCGGACTTCCACGACCCCGCCACGTTGGCCGTGATGGTGCTCCCGGTCGCGGTGACGGCGGCCTACCTCGCGTTCTCTACGCGTGACATACCCGCCGTCGAACTGGCCTTGGCGTCGTTCCTCTTCGTCTCCAGCCTCGATGCGGTCCGGTTCATCCCGTACTTCGCCATCGCATGGTGTGCGCTGGCGGCGAGCTGTCCTCCCATCGAGGAGGAGCGCCTCCGTCCGAGCCTCATCGTGTGGCCACTGGTGGCGGTGCTCGGGGTGTCGTTCCTGCACGGACCGTTCTACCCCGCCGCCAAACCGGCTCCCAGTGTCCCGGTCCGGGCCGTGGCGTACCTCGACCGGCACCCGGGGCGGATCTTCTCGACCTACCTGTGGAACGACTATCTGGACTGGGTGGGCCGACCTGTCTTCGTCGACGGCCGCACCGAGCTCTACAGCGCCAACGGGGTGTTGTCGCAGTACCTGGCGATCGACAACCTCACCACCGACCCGGATCCGCTGCTGCGCGCCCATGACGTCGAGTACGTGCTGTGGCCACTGGGCACCTCGCTCAGCCTGTACCTGCAACGCGACCCGTTGTGGCGGGTGGTGTGGCGTTCGGGCACCGCCGTGGTGTTCCGGTCCACGGGCGCGCAAACGGCTCAACCCGTGCGATCGGGCTGAGCCGTTGCTGGTTGTTCGTTTCCCCGATGTTGCTGTCAGCCGGGGTTGTTGACCGAGCTCCCCACGCTGTTGAGCGTGTTGGCGACCGAACCACCCAGGAAGTGCAGTGCCACGAGTGCCACCACGGCGATGAGGGCGAGAAGCAGCGCGTATTCCACCAGGCTGGCTCCGACCTCGTCCCGGCGGTTCCACGCGGCGCGGATCGGGTCGATCACGCCCATGACGATTGAGACGATGTTCACAGTTTCCCCCCCTTCGCGGTATCTAGTGTCAGTGTTCCGACAGCGTTATGGCTGTCACGGGTTGTTGACGGAGCTCCCCACGCTGTTGAGCGTGTTGGCGACCGAACCACCCAGGAAGTGCAGTGCCACGAGTGCCACGACGGCGATGAGGGCGAGAAGCAGCGCGTACTCGACCAGACTTGCGCCCAACTCGTCCCTGCGGTTCCACGTCGCCCGGATCGGGTCGATCGCGCGCAGCACCAGAGTGAAGATATTCACGGTTCCCCCTCTTTCCATTCCAACCTTCATCCCACTATCGGGGAATTGGACCGGGATGGCCATAGGTCAGGAGGCCCAAAAAGTCACTCTGTGCAGCCAAAACGTGGGTCGAGGGACCTACCTCGACCGCGCTCAGTCCATCCTGATGAGCCCCATCCGCATGGCCTTCAAGACCGCTTGGGCGCGGTCGTGGGAGTCGAGCTTCTGGTAGATCGACGACAGGTGGTTCTTGACCGTCTTGACGCTGATGTA